>JABAHP010006670.1_pt1 | contig 10688 bp, 8 predicted proteins | sample 7062081 | NCBI WGS metagenome assembly JABAHP01 (sample SAMN14534357, study PRJNA622989) | marine sediment metagenome | biome: marine biome [ENVO:00000428]; feature: marine pelagic biome [ENVO:01000023]; material: deep marine sediment [ENVO:00002113] | place: India: Gulf of Kutch | collected... | reverse complement strand
TCAGGAACTCGTCCACTGAACTGTCCGGGCTGACCTGCTGCCGGGCCTCCTGGTAGGCCGAGTACAGCTCATCCTCCGCTGGCTGTGCGAAACGGGCCGGGTCCAGCGGGAACCGTTCCTCGAAGTCGCGGGTGATGCGCACGCAGCGGGCGTAGTTGTCCAGGATGCGGCTCCAGTCGTCGCGATCCACCCAGCGGGAGAGTTCCTCCACGGCCTGGCGGGCGCGGAAGGGGTCCTCGCCCCGCGCCGCCAACACCCCGTCCACCACGTCATAGGCGAAACCCTGCTCGCGCAGCATGCCGCGCAGTCGTTCAACCACGAATTCCAGCGCCGCCGCCGGCGCGCCCTCGGGGACCTCCACCGGCAGCAGGCGGGATGCCTCCGCCAGGCCCTGCCGCACCGAGAACGGGAGTTGGTGGGCCAGCAGGTTCTGCACAATGCCGATGGCGTCCCGACGCAGGTGATAGGGATCGGCTGAGCCGGTGGGGATCAAGCCCACCGCAAACAGGCCCGCCAGGCTGTCGAGCCGATCGGCCAGCCCCACGGCCAGGCCGGGCCGGGTTTCAGGTGCTGCATCGCCGGCGAAGCGGGGCAGGTAATGCTCGAAGATCGCCTCGCCCACGGCAGGAGCCTCCCCGCACTTCAGTCCGTACTCGCGCCCGATCACACCCTGCAGGCTGGTGTGCTCGACCACCATCTGGGTCGCCAGGTCGGCCTTGCATAGGTGAGCTGCTCGGCGGGCGGTCTTCGTGTCCTCGTCGCTCAGCCCTAGCATCCCGGCCAGTTGCTCCACCAGTCGTTCCAGCCGGCGGCTCTTATCGAGCATCGACCCCAGTTGTTCCTGGAAGGTGAGCGTCGCCAGGCGCGGCAGGAACTCCTCCAATGGCTTCTTGGTGTCCTCGCGGTAGAAGAAGTCGGCGTCGGCGAAGCGGGCGCGGATGACTTCTTCGTTGCCCCAGCGCACGATGTCCAGATGCTCATCGCCCCCATTGCGGACGGCGACGAAGTGGGGCAGTAGCTCGCCACCCTCGTCCACCACCGGGAAATACCGCTGGTGTTTCTTCATCACCGCGATCAGCACGTCGGCGGGTAGTCGCAGGTAGTCCTCCTCGAAGTGGCCCAAGAATGGGGTGGGGTGCTCGACCAGGTTGGCGACCTCGCCCAGCAGCGCTGGGTCGTCAGGGATCCGCCCGCCCACGCGCTGGGCCAGCCTGGCGGCCTGTTTGGCGATGAACGCGCTCCGCTCCTGGGGATCGGCCATGATGTGATGCTGGGCCAACAGTCCCAGGTAGTCCTCCGCTCGCGCGACCGTCAATTCGGGCGAGCCCTCGGGTCGGGGGCCCCGGCTGGTGCGGCCGCTGGAGATGCCAGCGTACTCAAAGGGGACCACCGCGTCGCCCAGCAGGCCCACCAGCCAGCGGATGGGCCGGGAGAAAGCCACGCCGCTCTCGTTCCAGCGCATGCCCCTTTGGAAGCGTAGGCTGGCGATCAGTTCGGGCAGCAGGGTGGTCAGCACCTCCCCGGTCGGTTTGCCCTCCTCGCGTCCGACGGCCACCACGTACTCGCCGCCATCCATCTCCTGCACCTTCAACTCATCCACGCGCACGCCCTGCTTGCGGGCGAACCCGGCGGCGGCCTTCGTCGGGCGGCCCTCGGCGTCGAAGGCCACACGCGTTGGCGGCCCTTTGGCCAGCTCCTCGACCGGACGCTGCTGAGGGGCCAGGTGCTCGATCAATATCACCAGCCGCCGCGGAGTGCCCAGCACGCGCAGGGTCTCGTAGTCGAGCCGCGCCTCCGCCAGGAGGGCTGGGGCCAGTTCCTGCAGTTGTGCCAGTGCATCGTCCAGGTCGCCAGCCGGCAGTTCCTCGGTGCCTACCTCCAGTACGAAGCTCGCTGGAGAGTCGGGATATGTATCGCGTGCTGCGTGTTGCGTGTTGCGTGCTTCCGGCTTCCTGCTTCCTGCTTCCGCATCCAGCCAGGGATACTCCATCCGCTGTCGTTGTTCGGCATACGCCTGTGCCACCTGCCGGGAGAGGTCGCGCATACGACGGAAGTAGGTCGCCCGCTCTGTCACGCCGACAGCGCCTCGCGCGTCGAGCAGGTTGAAGGTGTGGGAGCAGCGCAGGATGTGGTCGTGGGCGGGGGTGACCAGACCCGCATCCAGACAACTGCGTGCCTCGGCCTCGTACAGGTCGTACATCTGGGCCAACCGCTCCACATCGGCCAGCTCGAAGGCATAGCGGCAGTTCTCAACCTCCGGTCGCAGGAGGACATCGCCGTAGGTGTAGGTGCCGTCCCAATCGATCTCCCAGATCGAGCGCACGTTCTGCAGGAACATCACGATTCGCTCTAGCCCGTAGGTCAGTTCGACCGAGACAGGGTCGAGGGCGAAGCCTCCGGCCTGCTGGAAGTAGGTGAACTGGGTGATCTCCAGCCCGTCGAGCCAGACCTCCCAGCCCAGCCCCCAGGCCCCCAGCGCCGGGCTTTCCCAGTTGTCCTCCACGAAGCGGATGTCGTGCTCCTCGCGGCGGATGCCCAGCGCGTACAGGCTGTTCAGGTAGAGCTCCTGCGGGTTGCCGGGGTCGGGCTTGAGGATGACCTGGAACTGGTAGAACAACTGCATGCGATTGGGGTTCTCTCCGTACCGGCCGTCGGCGGGCCGGTAGGAGGGCTCGACGTAGGCCACGTTCCAGGGCTCCGGCCCCAACACGCGCAGCGCCGTGGCGGGGTTCATCGTCCCTGCGCCGAGCTTCTCACTGTAGGGCTGCCATATGAGGCAGCCATGTTCGGCCCAGAATTGCTGTAGGCGCAGGATCACCTGTTGGAATGTTGGCGGCTTGCTCATTCTTGACGATATCCCTCCCGCTGTACGAAATCGGCGATACACACGATGGACACCCTGTCTCAGGCAGCCTTGCCTGATAGAGACGCTTTACCCGATCCTGCTGTTCTCCCGCTTCAACTGGCGCAGGAACGTTCCTGACTTCACCCCCCGCTCCAGGTGGTAGGTGATGTAGTGCTGCATCACGCGCTCCGCCTCTGCGTGCAGCGCGGGCGCGATGTGCTGGTTGTGCAGCCTGGCGTAGGGGCGCCGCTGGCACTCCTGCAGGAACCACAGCCCGTCGGCTGAAAGGGCCACGACCTCTGGACGTGCCTTGCGTCCGTCATAGCAGTGCGGGCACAGTGCTCCGCCTCTTTCTGGATCGAAGCCGAAGGATGGCTTGTCCTCCGTCGGATCGCGGGGCCGGAGCGACACGTGCTGGTCATGCTCGCCCACGCAGCGGAACAACTCCGGGCGGAAACCTGCCAAACCCAGCAGGTGTTGCTCGTAGAAGCGAGCGATCAGATCCAGGTCGCTGTCCCGGCACAGCCACGCCAGCGTGTGGTCGAGCAGGTCGAAAAGCGCCCGGCTGCCTTCTCCCTGGGTGAAGAAGCGGTCGAGCAACTCGACGGCGTAGCGGGCGTACGTCCCCCTCAGCAGGTCGTCGCGCAACAGCTTGTGTGGCTCGATCGTCTCGGCCTGACTGACGATGTCCCACGAGTTTCTCACCCGTGAGATGACGAAACTGGAGCGCGAGAAGAGCTCGACGTGGCCGGCCTTGCGGCTGCGCAACTTGCGCGCCCCCTTGGCGATGACTTCTATCTTCCCCAACGGTGTGTACAAGGCCAGGACGCGATCGGCCTCGCCCTGGTCGCGTCGCCGGATCACGATGCCCTCGGTGCGGTAGAGTCTCTCGGTGCTCACGTTCGACCTCCTGGTGCGCGCCATTATACCATCCTGACGATGAGGCGCAAACAACGAACCTCCCGAAGGTGTCCACCCTTCGGGAGGCTGACCGGCTGCAGGCACGCTGGCCCGGAGGTCCGGTCAAATGGTGTGTGGCAGTCTCAGTCCTCCGACTGACCCGGGTGTGGGAACGACCGCCGGCNNTCCGGCAGCAGCTCCGCTACGGTTGTCTCGCGGTAGGCCCCGCTGGCATCGGCGATCAATACCGCGGTCTCCTCGCCGAACTCGCGCAGGATCTGGCGGCACGAGCCACACGGGGCGCCGCCGTTCTCCGTCGCCACGGCCAGCGCTACGAACGCTCGCTCTCCCTCGGACACGGCCTTCACGACGACTGCGCGCTCGGCGCACGTGCACAGCGGGTACACGGCGTTCTCCACGTTGCAGCCAGTGTAGACCCGGCCCGATTTGCCCAGCAGCGCTGCGCCGACTTCGTAGCCGGAGTACGGGGCATAGGCGCGCGCTCTCGCGGCCTGCGCTGCGGAGACCAGCTTCTCCCGGTCAAAGTCAGCCGTCGTCATCACCATCCTCCTCGCGCACCCGCGCCGGTACGCCATACGCCAGTGCGCCGTCGGGTACGTCGCGGGTCACCACCGCTCCCGCTCCCGTTTTGGCTCCCTTGCCCACCCGCACTGGTGCGACCAGCATCGTGTCAGATCCGATGAACGCGCCTTCCTCGATCACCGTCTTGTGCTTGCGCACGCCGTCGTAATTGCAGGTGATGGTCCCTGCGCCGATGTTCGCCCCGGCCCCGACCTCGGCGTCGCCCAGGTAGCTGAAGTGGCCCATGTGCGCCCCGGGTCCGAGCGTCGCGTTCTTCAGCTCGCCGAAGTTCCCCATGTGCGCGCCCTCGCACACCCGCGCCCCTCGCCGCAGCCGGCCAAACGGGCCGATGTCGGAGCCGTCCTCCATCACCGCGTGCTCCAGCGCCGAGGCCAGCACCCGGCAGCGGTCGCCGATCTGGCAGCTCACGACGATGGCGTTGGGGCCGATGTGGGCGTGCTGGCCGATCGTCGTCTGCCCGCGCAGGTGGGTGTTGGGCCAGATGGTCGTGTCCTGCCCGATGGTCACGCCAGGCTCGATGTACGTCGTCGCCGGATCCACGATGCTGACCCCGGCCAGCATCCAGCGCTCGTTGATGCGCCGACGCAGCGCGCGCTCTGCCTCGGCCAGATGAACCCGCGTGTTGATGCCCAAAGTCTCGGACCCGTCTTCGGTGACCACGGCCTCGACGCGCAGCCCCTCGGCGATCGCCATCCCGATCAGATCAGGCAGGAAGTACTCCTCTTTGGGGAGGCTGAGGGGGATGCGGTCCACGTGGTCCCACAGCCAATCCGCGTCGAAGCAATACACGCCCCCGTTGAGCTCCCGGATCTCCAACTGCTCCGGAGTGGCCACCGTCTCCTCGACCACCTGGACCACCGCGTGGCCCTCGTCGCGGATCACGCGCCCAAACCCGCGGGGGTCCGATTCCACCAGCGTCAGTATCGTGATCGGCCCCGAGTTCCCCCGTTGGCGCTCCACCAGTCGGCGCAGCGTCTCGACGGTCAGCAGCGGCATGTCGGCGTAGGTGACCAACACCAGGTCGGTCTGGCCCTGGAGCACCTCCCGCGTCTGAAGCACGGCGTGCCCTGTGCCCCGCTGCTCGGCCTGTTCGACGAAGACCGCGCCCTCGCCCACCGTTTCTCGCACCGCCTCGGCCTCGTGCCCCACGACCAGCACCGGCGCGACGTCCGCCAGTGCCTGCGCCGTCTCCACGGCATACATGACCAGCGGCCGCCCCGCCAGTGGATGCAGCACCTTCGGCAGGTCGGACTTCATACGGGTGCCCTGGCCTGCTGCTAGGACTACGGCTGCCAATTTCACGTCCTGTCTCCTCCTTGGACCAAAAAGGCCGTGGTATCGATCCCAATGAAGCGATTACCACAGCCACGGGACTACGTAACCCATCCCGTTCCGTCGGGCGGGGCTCTGATTCCAGGCTGGGGCGGTAGGATTCGAACCTACGATTTACGGATTCAAAGTCCGTTGCCTTACCACTTGGCCACGCCCCAGTGAGATTGAGTAGGAGGTGGGCCCACCAGGATTCGAACCTGGGACCAACCGGTTATGAGCCGGCCGCTCTGCCGCTGAGCTANNTGACCGCTGAGCTATGGGCCCGGGATATTCGATTGTCGAGAGCGGGCGATGGGAATCGAACCCATGACTGCAGCTTGGAAGGCTGCGGCAATACCATTTTGCAACGCCCGCAGTCGGGGCGGCCGGACTTGAACCGGCGACCTCTGCGTCCCAAACGCAGCGCGCTAGCCGTCTGCGCTACGCCCCGTGTATTGGTAGTATACCGCCTTTGGCCCTTTCCGTCAAGGTTATGGAGCCCACGAGAGCCGCTGCGCCGTCCAGTTGGGGAGGCTGGGACCGAGGGTGAGTATCTTGTGCGGGTCTTCCCCGTTCGGCCCCATCAGGTAGAGGCCCCAGGTACCGTCCCGGTTGGAGGCGAACGCCAGGCTGGAGCCATCCGGGGCCCACGCAGGCAGGCCATCGGAGGCCGGGTCGTCGGTGAGAACCACGACGCCCCCGGTGATGCTGAGCAGGTAGACCTCCCAGTTGCCGGTGACGTTGGACATGTAGGCCAGCATCTCGCCATTGGGAGCCCAGTTCAGCCCAATGTCGTTGATGCTGCCGGTGAGACGGGTTGGCGGTTGGTCGTCGTCGGGGTTGTCGGCGATGATGCCGCAGTTGCCGCTGGCGTCACAGCCGGTCCAGGCCAACAGCCCGGTGGGTCCCCACACGGGTCCCCGTCCGGATGCGTGTACCCGGGGCTCGGCCGAGCCATCTAGCGGTGCGATGGTGATCTGCCACGCACCGCCGGAGTCTTGGGTGGCGTAGGCCATGCGGCCGCCATCGGGCGAGAAAGTGGGCCAGGCCAGACCGGCGCCCGCGGCCAGTTGCCGTGGCGTGGTCTCCCCTGGCGCCAGCAGCGATATGCCCGGCGAGAGCAGGTCGCGATACCCCAGCGTCCCGCTGCCCCACAGCCAGTTGGGCTGGTCACCCCCCCCAGCCATGCGGATCAGGCGTCCATCGGCGAAGAGGGCGTATATGGCGTACAGGCCGGTCTGGGTGTTGTAGGTCGGGTACGCCAGCCGGCCGGTGGTGAAGCCCGGCGGCAGCTCGGTCAGCGTGATGGGCATCGTGCCGGTGATGGGCGCGATGGGCGTCGGGGTCGCCACCAGGCAGACCTGGGCCGATTCGGCTCGCTTCCGCTCGATGTCCGGGTCGCTCATCAGTTGTGCCGCCTCGGTGTACTGCACCTCGGCCGGACACATCTCTCCCTGGGCGTACCAGGCATCCGCGTAGCTCACGTGGGCCTGATAGAGTCGCGAGAAGACGTCCTTGTAGCTCGGGGCAATGGCGTAGAGTTGCTCGAAGCGCTCGATGCAGCGCTCCCAATCCACTCCCCAGTAGCCCAGCGCGGTCATGTACTGGATAGCCAGGCTGCGCTGGGTCAGCGCTTCCTCGTCCAATGGGCGCAGCGCCACGGCTTGATCCAGGTAGAAGATGCCCTCTTCGAAACGGTCCTCGTCCAGCAACGCCATCCCCGCGCTGTAGAGACTGGTGAAGAGCATCTCCTCGACCGTCTCTGTCTCGTAGGCCCGGTCCAATACGCGCAGTTGTGTGAGAACGGCGGCCGCGTCCTCCCATTCCTGGGCCTCGTAGTGGGCCACGGCCTTCCGATACAGATCGTCCACGACGATCTCGTAGGTCTCCGAGGTGGTGGGGGTGGGGCGAGCGGCGATGCGCGCCTGCGACTCGGCGATGCCCTGTTGGGCGAGGGGATGATCGGGGTCGAGTTCGAGCACGTATTCGAACTCGGCGATCGCGAGTTCGTACTCCCCGGCGTCGAGTCGCTCCAAACCGGCGCGGTAGTGCTGTTCAGACAGTTCCTGGCGTTGCCGCTCCCGGTCGCGTTCCCCTGTGTACAGGCCACCGTAGGCCGCTCCGCCCACGCTCAGGGCCAGCAAGCACAGGAAGCCCATCACCCACAGGAGGATCGGCCGCGCGCGTTGCCAGCGCGTGGGTGCTTCCGAGTCTCCCACGGTGGGAGTCACTGCAGCGGAGACGGCCCGCCGGGCTCGCCGGGCGCGCGTCGGGCGTGTCTCCTCCACCATCATGCCGCATTGGGGGCACAGCGATAGGTTCTCGGGGACTTCAGCTTTGCAATCGGGGCAACGCATCCCACATCACCAGCTGCGAGCGGTTCCTTACAGGATGCCGACCTGGCTGTGATCGCCCAGCGTCAGCTTGTACGCTTTCGGTTTGATGGGTGAGCGCACCAGCTGGACATGCCGGCCAATGAGGCTGTCCTGGATCCGGGCGGGGATGTCGCGGATCGTGCTGTGCTCCAGGACGATCGCCCGCTCGATCTCGCTGTTCTCGATCACGACGTCGTGGTAGATCGACGTGAACGGGCCGACGTAGGAGTTGACGATGCGGGTGCGCTCGCCGATGATGGTCGGGCCTCGGATGACGCTGTTGGCGATCTCCGCGCCCTTCTCGACGGTGACGCGGCCATCCACCTTGGAGTCGCGGTCGACGTATCCCTCTATCTGCGGCGTCAGTTCCTCCAACACCAGGCCGTTGGCCTCCAGCATGGCGGTAGGGGCGCCGGTATCGATCCACCAGCCTCGGTGGACGTAGGGATAGACCTGATAGTCGTGTTCCACCAGCCATTGGATGGCGTCGGTGATCTCCAGTTCGTCCCTCCAGGAGGGGGTGATGTTGTCCACTGCTTCGTGGATGTGATGGTCGAACATGTAGATGCCGACCAGCGCCAGGTCGGATTTGGGCTCCTTCGGCTTCTCCACCAGCCGCACGATGCGACCGTCCGGGTCCAGTTCGGCCACGCCATACTGCTCCGGATGTGCTACCCGCGTGAGGACGATCTGGCTGTGCCAGGCGCTCTCGGCGAATTGTGAGATGAGCCCCGAGATGCCGCCTTCGATGACGTTGTCGCCGAGGAACATCACGAAGCGCTCGTCGCCCAGGAAGTCGCGGCTTACCTTGACAACGTGAGCCAATCCCAGGGGCTGTTCCTGGTGGATGTAGGTGATGTCGACTCCCCATCGGCCGCCTCTGCCGATGGCGGCCTGGATCTCTTGCGCGGTGTCCCCGACGACGATGCCGATGTCGGTGATGCCGGCGTCGCGGATCGCCTCGATGACGCGGAACAGGACCGGCTTGTTGGCCACGGGGATGAGTTGCTTGGCGCTGGTGTAGGTCAATGGGTAGAGACGGGTGCCTTTGCCCCCGCTTGGAATCAGACCTTTCATCGCGATCTCCTTTGTGGCTCAGTAGCCTCCCAGCGTGATGCCGAGTGGGGCGTTGTTCAACACCGCACCAACGATTCGGATGTGAACTCTTTCCAGCAACTCCTTGGCTCGTTGGGCGTGCTCCCGCCGGGTGCGCCCGGCGCAGACGACCAGCAGCACACCGTCCACCTTGGTGCCCAGCACGACCGCATCGGTCACGGCGACGACAGGCGGTGCGTCGAAGAGCACGACGTCGGCACGCGCCTTGAGCGCGGCGACGGTCTCCTCCATCCTGCGCGAGCCGAGGATGTCGGCCGGGTTGGGCGGCAACGGGCCGCTGGGCACCAGCCACAGGTTGTCTATGCCGACCTCCATCAGCGGCGGGTCGTCCAGTGCCGCTTCCTCGACGATCATCGTGGTCAGACCTCGGTCGTTCGGGACGCCGAAGATTTCGTGCAGGCCAGGGCGGCGCAGGTCGGCGTCTACCAGGATTGTGCGCCGTTCCCCCTGTGCCATCGTGACCGCCAGATTGGCGAGGACGACGGAGCTGCCCTCTTCGGGCGCGGCCGAGGTGACGACCAGCGTCTCGATCGGTTTGTCGAGCGCGGCGAAGGTCAGATTCGTGCGCAACGTGCGATAGGCCTCGGCTGCCGGGTTGCGGGGGTTGGTCAGCGTGATCAGATCGGGTTGTTCAGCCATGTCGTAATACATCCTTCGCGTGCATGCTTGATCGGCCAGCGGGACGTCAGTCGGTGGGGGGGATAGCACCCACGACGATCAGGTTCAGTTGGCGTTCCAGGTCTTGAGGAGTGCGGACGATGCCCGCTTCGAGCCACTCCAGGAAGAAGATGACCACGCCTGCGATCACCAGCCCGAAGATGGCTCCTGCAGCGGTGACGACCTTTGTCTTGGGCCACGACTGGACGTAGCGGGGCTGGTCGCGCAGGTAGGCGTACACGCGGTCCTCCTTGCGCTGACGCTGGTTCTGGTTGTCGCGCCACTGGATGAGCAGTTGGGCCCACGTGCGGGCGATGTCGTTGGCCTGGTCGCCGTCGTAGTCCTCGATCTCGAGTTTTATCACCATGCGGTCGTCCTCGGCGGCGAAGTGGGCGTTGCTGCGCAGTTGCTGGGGCGTCATCGGCAACTCCAGGAGGTCGATCACCTCCTGCGCCCACTGATCCGAGTCCGTCACGGTCATGTAGGTGCGCAGCACCATTTTGGCCGCCTGGGCCAGGCCCCAGTCCGGGCGCGCTGGCTCGATGACGATTTCGGCGGTCGAGGTGTATTCCGGATGCTGAAGCTTGCTGAAGACCAGACCGCTGCCGGCTGTAAGCACGACGGCAACGACGATGATCCACCAGCGTTTGCGCAGGATGCGGACGTAATCTCCAGGTTCCATTGATCGGTGTCTCCTCAGGGAAGCGGGCGCTATTGTACCACAACACAGGGCAATTAACAATGATTCAATGAAGAATGAACAATCGGCGGATCAAGAGAGACCTGGAGAACTGCTCATTGAGTCCTTGATCCGATGGCTCAACGGCCGGTCTTGCTGCGGGGACTCCGGCGTGCGTTTTCGACGATGGTGTATAGGATGC
>JABAHP010000873.1_pt1 | contig 10709 bp, 10 predicted proteins | sample 7062081 | NCBI WGS metagenome assembly JABAHP01 (sample SAMN14534357, study PRJNA622989) | marine sediment metagenome | biome: marine biome [ENVO:00000428]; feature: marine pelagic biome [ENVO:01000023]; material: deep marine sediment [ENVO:00002113] | place: India: Gulf of Kutch | collected... | reverse complement strand
TAAGGCTGCCGCAGCAAGGGCATCTATCTTATTGGCTAACAAGAGAATGAGAACAGAGGCCCTCACAGCTATCGTCAATTCAGATTTGTGCAGAGGATGCGGTAGGTGCGAGGAAGTATGTGTATTCAATGCCATCGAGATTGAGGAAGTCGCGCCAAACGTGCTAAGCGCTCAAGTGAAAGAGATATCATGTAAAGGTTGTGGAACTTGTTCTGTCACTTGCCCAACAGGAGCAATAACTATGAGACATTTCACGAAGAAGCAAATCTACGCAATGGTGGAGGCTGCTCTAAAATAGCGTTTTGGAGGAATCTAGTTGTTGGCAGAACCGAGAATTGTCGGATTTTTATGTAATTGGTGTGGTTATGCGGGTGCAGATTTAGCTGGGACTAGTCGAATTGCATATCCACCGAATATTCGGATAATCAGGGTTATGTGTAGTGGTAGGGTGGAGCCAACCTTCATACTAAGAGCTTTTGAGATGGGAGCAGATGGTGTTTTGGTAGCCGGTTGCCATCCAGGAGACTGTCATTATGGAATCGGAAACCAGCACGCGGAGAAAAGAGTAGAGCAAACCAAGAAAATTTTAGATTTACTCGGAATCGGCTCTGAAAGGCTTCGTCTAGAGTGGATTTCAGCGGCTGAGGGAGAGAAATTTGCTCACGTGATTAAAGACTTCACGGAAAAACTGCGTAGGGGAGAGCAAAGTCCTCTGAAAATGAATGACAAAACTAAATCGCGTCAGGTGGGTTCGAAGGAATCGATTCATGATGTTCTCGAGAGAACAAAAGCCTTGTACTGCCAAGAATGCGGCAAATGTTCTAGTAACTGCCCCATAACAAGAATCGATCCAGATGCTTCTCCAAGGCTTGCTGTTGAAAAAGCTTTGATGGGATTAGATCAGGATGTCTTGTTAGATAAAGGCTTATGGTCATGTCTAACATGTTACTTATGTCGCGAAAGATGCCCACTGGACATAGAATACGACGAACTCATTAGGACTTACAGGACTAAAGCAACTACATATGGAATAACGGGGAATTGCGCTCATGGGAGCCTACTTCCAGCTTTATCCAGACTCATGGCGAGACCGAAGATCAAACAAAACAGGCTGAACTGGATTCCAGAGGGCGCCAAGATTGCTAAAAATGGAGAGATACTCTATTTTGTTGGTTGCCTGCCGTATTTCGACGCGGTTTTTAGTGACATCAATGTGAAAAACGTCGAGATCGCCCAAAGTATGATAAATATTCTTAATAGAGCCGGGATAAAACCGGTGTTACTAAAAAACGAAAGATGTTGTGGACACGACCTGTCTTTTGCAGGAGATTCTGAACACTTTGAGAAACTAGCAAAGATTAACATCGCCGCAATAAAGAAAAGTCACGCAACCAAGGTAATCACAACGTGCTCTGAATGCTATCGGACTCTTAAGCTAGATTATGCCAAACTATTTGGCAACCCCAACTTTGAGGTCCTACATGCATCAGAGTTTCTAGCTGAATTAATTGACAAGGGTAAGATTAAGTTCGCGGGGAAATTTGACAAAAAAGTATCATACCAAGACCCATGCAGGCTCGGTAGACACATGGGCGTATACGATCCGCCTCGAAGAGTCATAGCCAGCATTCCTGGCGTAGAATTGGTGGAAATGGAAAGAAATAGAGAAGGTGCGCTTTGCTGCGGAGTCAGCGCATGGATGGCTTGCGGCAAACACTCAAAGCAAATACAGATGGAAAGGTTAAAGGAGGCAAAAAGGACTACCGCCGATTTGTTAATAACAGCGTGCCCAAAATGTCAGATCCATCTCAATTGTGCCATGAAAGAAAAATTACCTGTAAAACCCAAGGAAGTCACCATTGAAACATCCGATCTCTCCGTACTTGTCGCAAGGGCGATGAATTTGATAAAGACTTAATGGAGATGTAACTGTTGAGCGAAAAACCTTCCGTTCTAGTTATTGGCGGGGGCATCGCGGGTATTCAAGCATCGCTGGATCTCGCTAACCGCGGATTCCAAGCGTACCTTTTAGACAAATCTCCTAGTATTGGAGGAAGAATGGCTCAGTTAGACAAGACCTTTCCTACCATGGATTGTTCAATCTGCATACTAGCCCCGAAAATGATTGAATGTTACCGTCACCCTAATATCCAATTGCTTACCTACTCCGAAGTCAAAGAGGTTAGAGGTTCAACTGGTAATTTCAGGGTGACAGTATTAAAGAAGCCTAGATACGTGGATGAAACAAAATGTAATGGTTGTGGTGTGTGTACTGAACACTGTCCAATGGAAGTTCCAAACGAATTCGACATGAACCTTGGAATGCGAAAAGCCATCTATATGCCCTTCCCCCAAGCGGTGCCGAGACTAGTAACGATTGATAAAGATAATTGCTTAGAATGTGGGCTCTGCGGAAAGATGTGCAAAGCTGGCGCGGTCGATCTACAGCAGCAACCAAAAGAAGTTGAGTTAAACGTCGGGGCAATAATCATTGCGACTGGCTTCGATCAGTACAATCCTTCCGAGATTAAGGAATACGGTTATAAGAGGCATAAAAACGTTTTAACAGCCTTAGAATTTGAGCGTTGGATCTGTGCATCTGGCCCGGTTGGAGGACACCTAATAAGACCTTCTGATGGAAAGATCCCCAAAAGGATAGCTTTTATTCAATGTGTCGGCTCGAGAAGTTTGAAGTTAGGCAGTCCGTTTTGCTCAAGCGTCTGTTGCATGTACGCTACCAAGGAAGCGCTAATAATTAGAGAACACGATCCTGAGGCTGAGGTTTACATTTTCTACAATGAACTAAGAGCTTTCGGAAAGGGCTTTCAAGAATTCGTTGACAGAGCTAGAAATGAATGGGGTGTAAAATATATTAGAAGCCGGCCCGGGGAAATCAGAGAAGATCCAGAGACGAAAAGTCTCATAATCTGGTATGATGATACGTTTACGAGAGAGATAAAAACTCTCACAAATGTAGATCTCGTGGTGCTCTGTCCAGCTTTAGTTCCTCGACTGGATAATAGAAGATTAGCCGAGATCACTGGGATAGAACTTGACGAGTACGGCTTTTTTGAAGTGCGACATCCTCTACTCGCTCCGATTGACGCAACAGTTCAGGGAATATTTGTATGTGGATATTGTCAGGCGCCGAAAGACATCCCAGACTCGGTTGCTCAGGCTAGCGGAGCTGCGGCTAGGGTAGCCGAGGTGTTAGCGCTAATGCATCATAAGGAGGCCTGATTCATGGAGAAAAATGAGCCACGTCTAGAGGAAAAGCCGAGAATCGGCGTTTTTGTGTGTCATTGCGGCATCAACATCGGTGGCGTAGTTAATGTCCCGGAGGTTATGAAGTACGCTCAGGCATTGCCGGGCGTCGTTTACTCAGAAGATAACCTATATACATGTTCCGCTGAGGGAATAGATTCTATCAAAGAAGCGATAAAGCTAAAAAAACTCAATAGAGTCGTCGTTGCCTCCTGCACTCCTAGGACTCACGAACCATTATTCAGATCGGCATGCGTGGACGCAGGCGTAAATCCATATCTATTCGAGTTAGCGAATATCCGAGAGCATTGTTCTTGGGTTCATATGCGTGAGCCAGATAAAGCCACCGAAAAGGCTAAAGACATAGTTAGAATGGCTGTAACCAGGGCTTTTTTCCTCGAACCACAGGAAGAGATAGAAGTGGACGTAGATCCATCTGCTTCAGTCGTAGGCGGTGGCATTTCTGGAATCACGGCTGCTCTATGCTTAGCTAATCAAGGCTTCAAGGTTTATCTAATCGAAAAAGAGGCTGAAATCGGCGGGATTTTAAGAAAACTTTACAGATTGTACCCAACGGGTGAGGACGCCTCAAATGTCCTAAAATCCGTCGTCGAAGCCGCCAAGAGCCACAAGGGCATCAAGATACTCACATCGGCAACCATTAAAAATGTCGAGGGATACATCGGTAGCTTCGAAATTACAGTCTTAAGGAAGGATAAGGAAGAGAGCAAGTTCAAGGTCGGCACAGTAATTATAGCAACAGGAGCAGCAGAGTTTGAGCCGGTGGGTAGATACGGATATGACAAGTACGATAGGGTGATTACGCAGCTGCAGTTAGAGCAAATCCTTAAGGGAGGAAAGTCAGCCATGAACCGACTAGTTAGGCCTGAAAAAGTTGTCATGATCCAGTGCGTGGGGGCAAGGGAGGAAGAGGGCAGAGCCTATTGTTCCAGAATTTGTTGCATGGTGGCTGTTAAGAACGCCAAACTCATCAAGGAATGGTACCCGAATGCTGAGGTATATATCCTTTACCAAGATCTTCAAACCTATGGTAAGGATTACGAGGAACACCACAGAAGCGCCCGAGAGGCGGGTATAAAGTTCATAAACTACAGTAAAGAACGCCCTGCAGAAGTTGTTGCTGGGCCCGATGGGAAGTTTAAGGTTAAGGTCTATCATGCACTGCTTGGTAAGGAAACTGAACTTGAGTGCGACTTAGTGGTCCTGTCAACACCTCTGGTGCAACAAGAAGATGGAAAAGACTTATCTAAGATTTTTAAGGTACCATTGGGCTCAGATGGATTCTTCCTAGAGGCCCATGTGAAGCTGAGACCTGTTGATTTCGCAACAGATGGTATATACGTTTGCGGTACAGCCCACGGCCCTAAGGATGTAGGTGAAAGCGTAGCTCAAGCATATGCGGTGGCGTCTAGGGCAGCTACTCCGATGGCAAACAGAAGAGTGAGAACTGAAGCTATCACAGCAGTTGTAAACACAGACTTATGTGTTGGTTGCAGACTTTGTGAAAAGCTTTGTCCCTATGGGGCGCATAAAATTGAGGAAGGAAAATCAACAGTAATAGAAGCTCTTTGTAAGGGCTGTGGGGTCTGTGCTGCGGCTTGCCTACGACGCGCTATTACGATGAGACATTTCACAGATGATCAAATACTAGCCGCGATTAGGACTGCCTTCGCCCCGGAAATTCCCGCGACATAGAAAGGTGTAATGAAATGTCTAGAGAATTTGAACCGAAAATCATCGGGTTCTTATGCAACTGGTGTAGCTATGCTGGCGCAGATCTAGCTGGCGTTAGTCGAATTTCATATCCAACCAACATACGGGTTATCCGCACGATGTGCAGTGGGAGGGTGGATCCAGTCCATATTCTCGAGGCTTTTCGGTCCGGCGGTGCCGATGGTGTTCTAGTAACTGGGTGCCACCCGGGAGATTGCCACTACATCACTGGGAATTATGCAGCTGAGAAGAGAGTTGAATTCTTGAAGAAGATATTAGAGGGTATCGGAATCGATCCTAGAAGACTCCGGCTTGAATGGGTTTCCGCTTCAGAGGGCGGAAGATTTGCCAAAATTGTTACAGAGATGATAGCGGAAATTAAGAAACTTGGGCCAAGTCCTTTAAGGAAACAGATTTAGGAGCTAGCAGAATGGCTAAGGCTGGATTGGTCATCGGGGGAGGCATAGCAGGAATTCAGGCTGCGTTAGACTTAGCGGATCAAGGCTTTACAGTGTATCTTGTCGAGAAAAGCTTGAGCATCGGCGGCAGAATGGCTCAACTGGACAAGACATTTCCTACCATGGATTGCGCCGCTTGCATAATGACGCCGAAGATGGTGGATGCTGGAAGACACCCAAATATACAAATGCTTACATATTCTGAAGTGAAGAAAGTTTCCCGAACTGGAGAGAACTTTAAGGTCAAAATTGTTAAAAAACCAAGATACGTGGATGAAAAGAAGTGCACTGGTTGTGGCATATGCGCTGAACTTTGCCCAGTAGAAATCCCAAATGAATTTGATGAGGGACTCGGTGTTCGAAAGGCAATTTATGTCCCCTTCCCGCAAGCCGTCCCCTTAATATACACGATTGACCGAGATAGTTGCTTCGAATGTGAGCTTTGCAAAAACAGGTGTGGAGCTGCGGCGATTGATTTTGAGCAGCAGCCCAAAGAGATTGAAATAGAAGTTGGAGCGATCATCGTCACCACCGGCTACGATTTATTTGACGCAAGGAGAAAGGAAGAATACGGATACGGTGTCTACGACAACGTGATAACTGGCCTAGCCCTAGAAAGACTCTTAAGCGCCTCAGGACCCACCGGAGGGCATCTGGTGAGACCCTCTGACGGAAAGATACCCAAGAGAGTTGCTTTCCTACAATGCGTGGGATCTAGAGACGAAAAAGTCGGAAACCTCTACTGCTCCAGAGTTTGCTGCATGTACGCCACAAAAGAGGCGCAACTGATAAAGGAACACGTTCACGGCACTGACGTAACTATCTATTACATGGATCTCCGGGCTTTCGGCAAGGGCTTCGAGGAGTTCTATCAAAGGGCTAAGAAGGAGTTCAAAATTAAATACGTTAAGGGCCGGGTTGCAGAAATCATTGAGGACCCTCAGACTAAGAACCTGTTCATCCGAGCCGAAAACATCGAATCAGGCGAACCCGTTGAGGAAGAAGTAGACATGGTTGTTTTGTCGACCGGCTTGGTTCCAGCCGCGACAAATGCACTAGAAAAGGCACTGCCAATTCCGGTTGGCGATGACGGTTTCTTTGTAACTGCCAATCCAAAGGTTGATCCGGTCACGACCTCGTTAGAAGGCGTATTCACAGCTGGTGTAGCAGAGGGTCCGAAGGATATCCCCGACTCAGTTGGTCAGGCTAGCGCCGCAGCCATGAAAGCCTCGATCTTCCTGAAGGAGTAAGTGCAAAATGTCTGCTGAAGAGCCCAAAATCGGCGTGTACATCTGCCATTGCGGCGTTAACATAGCCAGTGTGGTGGACGTTGAAGAGGTTGCGAAATATGCGGAAAAACTGCCTGATGTTGTCCTCGCAAAGCACTACCTCTACATGTGCTCCGCCCCAGCTCAAGAAATGATTAAAGAAGACATCAAAGAGCACGGGCTTAACCGAGTGATTGTTGCCTCGTGTTCCCCACGAATGCATGAACCCACTTTTAGAAGGGTCGTGGAAGAGGGTGGTTTAAACCCGTACCTCTTTGACATGACAAACATCCGCGAGCACTGTTCATGGGTTCATCCGGACGAACCGCAGAGAGCCACGAAAAAGGCTAAAGATCTAATTAGAATGTCGGTTGCCAGAGCCAGACTTCTGGAACCGCTTCAGAAAAGGGAAATGCCGGTCACGGTAAGGGCCCTCGTGATTGGAGCCGGTGTGGCTGGCATAAGAACCGCCTTAGACCTAGCTGAGAGAGGTTTCGATGTCTGTCTGGTTGAAAAAGCACCTAGCATCGGCGGCAGGATGGCTCAGCTAAACGTACTGTATCCAACCGGTGAGCATGCCCTAGACGTTTTGAAGCCTCTGATGGACGCGGTTGTTTCTAGCCCGAAAATTCAACTCTTAACAAACTCTGAAGTAAGCGCCGTGGACGGCTTCATAGGAAACTTCAAGGCCAAAATAAACGTAAAACCAAGATACGTCACTGAAAAATGTGATGCTTGTGGCAAATGTGAGACAATATGCCCAGTCGAAGTCTTGAATGAATTTGACTACGGCTTGGGCAAAAGAAAGGCGATACACATCCCTTTCCCAGACGCTATCCCTCGAAAATACATTATTGATGACAAAAACTGCGACAAATGCGGAAAGTGCGTGGAGGTCTGTGAGAAAGGAGCAATTGATCTTGAAGAACAAACAAAGGAAATAGAAGCGGATGTGGGAACCATCATTGCCGCTACGGGTCACGACCTGTACGACCCTCCGGAAGGCGAATATGGCTACAAAGTGTATGAGAATGTAATAACGACAGCACAGCTGGAAAGACTCTTGAACGAAAACGGGCCGACAAAGGGTCAGTTGCTGTTCAATGGCTCCCCGCCCAAAAGCGTAGTGTTCATTTCCTGCGTCGGCGCAAGACAAGAGCCCGAAGTTTACAAGCCAGTCAAAGAAGACCAGCAGCTCCATAGGTACTGCTCCCGCGTGTGTTGCATGGCTGGCATCAACAACGCCCTGGAAATAAAAGAAAAATACCCTGCCACTCGAGTTTATTATCTTTATCGCGATATACGAACCTTTGGAAAGGGACACGAAGACTACTATAGAAAGGCTGGAGAATCCGGAGTTCTCTTCATGAAATACAGGCCTGAAGCGCCACCCGTGGTTTCAGGCAACCCAGACGACCTCGTCGTCACCGTTCAAGATGTATTGACAAACAACGAAACTCTAGCCATACCCGCTGACCTCGTGGTTTTGAACGTAAGTATGATTCCACAAGTAGATGCCCCTGACGTACAGTCCATGCTGAAAATCGTGAGAGGCATTGAAGGATTCTTCACTGAGGCCCACGCCAAACTTAGACCACTGGACACGCCTACAGATGGGATTTTCTTGGCTGGAACGGCGCAGGGTCCCAAAGACATCACTGACAGCGCGGCTATGGGAAGCGCGGCAGCCGCTAAGGCTTCAATACCTTTAGCCAAGGGCAAGGTTGAGCTGGAGCCAACTGTTGCTTATGTAGACTTGTCCAAGTGTGACGGATGCGCGATGTGCGTGGAGCCTTGTACGTTTAAAGCGATCGAGATTGAAGAACACAAGGAGAACGGTGAGATTAAGAAGCGTGCTGTGGTGAACGAAGCCTTATGCAAAGGTTGCGGCGGCTGTGCAGCCACGTGTCCGCCTAAAGCCATTTATGTGAGGCATTTCACATTAGATCAGATAGGTGCCATGATCAATGCGGCGTTGACTGAATAGGGTGGTTGAGTTGAGCGAACGGAAAAAAGAAAAACTTGCGAAAAAGACTGACGCGGCGATTGAAGCCTTCAAGGCAGAGAGGCTTAGATGGGTAATGGGGATATCACAGGTTGGTCCCAAAATAGATGAAAAACGGTACCGTGCCGTGACTGGAAACATAATGAAGGACGAAATGCAGCGACAGATGATTATCGGCGAGATTAAGGAAAGAGGATCATTAACCATTAAAGAACTTTCAGAAGCAACAAAAATTGCTCCTAAGGAAATACTACGGCATATAATTGCCCTAAGAAAGGCTGGTGTAATTTCAGAAGCAGGCGAAAAAGAGGACGGGTATCTCTACAAGGTCAAGTGATTTTTCCTTATCTTTGCTAACGTTCTTCACCATATTTTTCTACACAGCTTGGATGTACGTCGCCTGGATAGTCATGGTCGTAGAGGTAAATCTTGTTCTCTTCCGGGTCCACCTCAACGCGGTCGTGTGCCTTTGCCCTCGCAAATAAGTTTCTGTAGTCGTTGTAGCTAGAGATCTGAATTGTCTTCACTGCTTTTTCCTCTCTGCCCAAGGGCTTGTCGCAAAACTCGCACAATTTCTCAACTACTCGTATTACTTCAAACGTCCTGTTTTGCACTTCTTCAAACTTAACTGTCTCTAAAGCTTTTCTCAACACGTTTCATTCCTTGGCAACCAACAAATTTAAAGACTGGAGGTTTAACTTCTTAGCTTTTCCCATTTTTTGCCAGTTCCAGCGCCATCTTTGCCGCCTTGGGCACCGACCTCTCGACAGATTTAGACAAGCCGGGGTTAACGACTTCCGGTATCTTCTCAACCTGGCACGCGAGGATGACAACTTCAACGCCGCCGTCTCTGACTTCTTTTAGGAGGTTTGTGGGTGGAAAAAGGTGAGGTGAGAATTTTCTAGTTTTGCTCTCTGGCAGGTCTTCTATGGAGATCTGGAAGATTTCTCCAGGTTTCTTCCTCAAGTCTACAGCATCAAGGATAATTATTTTTTCAGGCTTTTCCTCGCTCAGAGCCAGCGCGAGAAGCACCCTGCTTGTTCCAGTTCCAACGTCCATAACATCCACATCGTCGGGAACGTCACAGTTTTTCTGTATGTACTCAACGGTTGCGGGACCAAAGCCGTCGTCGCCAAAGAGTACGCTGCCACAGCCGAGAATTAAGACACGTTTTTTGAGGTGGTTTGGTGCAGCGTCGGTTGTCATCACTACAGTCTCTATTATTCAAATCTTTATATTTTAAGAGGTTGACAAAGAGTGCATAAATTATTTATTAAGCATCTCTTCATCCTTACCAAAGAGTGGGAAAAGAATGGAAAAGGTAAGCTTTACACCCAAGGGAGCACAGTATAGAGTAAGCACACCAAACATCGAAACCGTCAAGGATTTCCCATACGCCTTTAAGTGGACCAAACTGCCCGGCAAAACTGTGGCAATCTCAAGAGTCATATGGACGCTTATAAACGCTGATAGGAGCGTTGAGACTGAAATAGTCTTTAGTGTGTTTAGCTCAAGAGAGAACTTTAGTAGGAGGTTCCTCTCGGTCAGCGACCTTCTAAGAGCGTGTGACAAGGTCGACACGCAACGTATCGTTAAGGAATCCATATGCAAGTTTTACTTTGATATTCAGCCTCCAATGATGCTGGAAAGTAGCAAGGACCGTATTGAGGTGAGCACGAAGAGAAAGCCGGGTCTAGCGGATGAAAATTACGTTATGTGTGAGGGCTGGATGTACGACACCGAGGAGGTTACAGTGAAGGAGATTATGCGCCCGACAACCGACGTAAAGGAAGGTACCCCTGTGAGCAAAGCCGTCACCTTGATGGCGAAGCAAAAAGTCGGCGCTCTCCTCGTAAAAAAGTATGAGAATGCAATGCTAGGCCAAACGGTGGGGATAGTCACAGAGCAAGACTTTGTTCAGAAGGTTTTGAATAGGGGGCTAGATCCCAAAAAGCTGTCAGTAGAGAGGATTATGAGCGC
>JABAHP010006729.1_pt3 | contig 10718 bp, 14 predicted proteins | sample 7062081 | NCBI WGS metagenome assembly JABAHP01 (sample SAMN14534357, study PRJNA622989) | marine sediment metagenome | biome: marine biome [ENVO:00000428]; feature: marine pelagic biome [ENVO:01000023]; material: deep marine sediment [ENVO:00002113] | place: India: Gulf of Kutch | collected... | reverse complement strand
CCAGGCGACGGTGCGGGCCTACTCAAGCGCGTTTGTGGCTTCGCAGGAATACTACAACATGGACGCCATCGAGTACGAGCTGATCATCCCGGCTCTGCACGAAAACCCAGAGATGGCGCCCGAGGAGCTGGCGGTTGTCACCAGCGAGAGCGCGGCGACCAGTGCAGAGCGGAGCACCTCCGCAGTGGCGCTGAACGAGGACTGGGACGCCCTGATTGCCGCCGTGGACGCCTGGGCGCTCGCGCTGGAACAGGGCCTGCCAACCTATCGCCAACGTTATGTAGGCGCGTTTCGGGCCGCCAGGACCTTCTGGCAGGATCACGCCGCCAGGGACCTGTACGACGCAGCAAGCATCATCGCCGACCGCATCGACGACCCCGCCATCCGGGCTGCTAGTCAGGCGGTGATGGACGCAGTGGATGCCGTGGTGCTCGACGAGTGGCACCGACAGAACCTTTCCGATGCTCACGGCATAAGCATCTTCTTACCGGCAACGGTAGCGGATCTAGACGATCCGTCGACTGAGAAGTGGAACGAGTTCGAGTACTACCGGGAGTACCTCGTCTTCTCCCAGCTCACCCACTGGGACGAGTTCCTGGACGCCTTTATCAACGGGGAGTGAGCAAAAAAGACCTGCCGGGTTGCTGAAACCCGGCAGGTCTGCATCATCTCTGGCAACACTCACTCAGAGAGGCTCACCCGCAGCTCAATGTTGCGCCCCCACACGCTGGGCTTGTACTCCAGGAAGGCCGGCTCGGCGTCCTCTGGTAGCTCGTAGGCCATCCAACCGCTGACCCTCTCGCCCATCCCCACAGCAACCGACTCGATCTCAGGGTGCTCGGCCATCGCGCCGTACACCGCCTCGTACTTCACACCGCGGTCGTCGATCAGCTTGGCCGCATGGGGGGTCCCATGATGGGTTCCGGACAGGGAGCCCAGCTCCAAGTGGACGGCTACCAGCCGCGTGCCCGGCTTGGGGTCATAATTCGCAGTGTCCGGCGCCGCCGGATCCTCTACGGCGCGGGCCACCATAGCCAGCCCGTCTCCTTCGGTCCACTCACCCAGCCGGTTCGAGCCTGCCTCTGTATGCTCGACTGGCGAGTCGTCAGTGACCGCCGCCAGGGCAGTGGCCGTTACTTCCGCATCGGTCTTTTCGCCGCAGGCCGCCAGCCCCAGCGCGAACAACAGGCCCACCAGTACCAGTACCCCAAGAACCCTAGTACTCATCCAGTTACTTCCTCCCCGGTCAGTTGCTTTCTCTTCAAGACCTTCTTCATCGGCTGGTACACGAGCCCCGTACCACCAAAGCCCCGGTAGGCGCGCACCCCGGTCGTCCGCCGGTAGCCCATCTCCAGGTAAAAGGGCACAGCGTACAGAGTCGCCGCCACCTTGATCGCGCCTCCTCCCTGCCTGGCGCACTCTTGCTCAAAGCGGGTCACCAGTCCCCGTCCGATTCCTCGCCGGTGCTGGTCACCCCTGACGAACAGGCTGCCCAGCCGGGTCGTCCTCCCCCGCAGGACACCGAGGATCTCCCCCTGGCGCTCAGCGACGAACACCATTTCTGACCGGATAGCCCGCGCGATCGCTACCTGGTGGTCCTTGTCGGGCGACCGGGCGTGAAGGAACGGCCCCAGGAACAAGTCTCTCTGGTCAGGCGCGAGCGGCGCGAGGTTGAACTCGCTGAACGTGTCGGCTATCAAAATGCCCACCGCCCGCGCGTCCGAATCGCCGTACGGGCGGATCATTATGTTGCTAGCGCCCACTGTGCCATCACGCCGAACTGGCATCTCACTGGCCTAGTCCGGCCTGCAGCGCATCCACCGACACGTACCCGCTGAACCCGTAGACCAGGCTTGCCGGCTCCGCGCCTTCAGGGACCTCATAAGCGAGCCAGCCCTTCAGCCTCTCGCCCGCGTGGAGATCGGTGACTGCCAGGTCTTCGTGGTCGGCCATGGCATTGGGCACCCGATCGTAGGTCTTGCCCCTGGTATCGGCCAGCTTGATCAACTGCGGGCCGAACTGGTGCCAGCCCGCGAGGCAACCCATCTCGAACTCGACCGCGACCAACCGGGTGCCCGGCTTGAGTTGGTAAACTTTGGCGTCCACATTTGCCGGATCTTCCATCGAATGCGCGACCATGGCGACTTGGTCCTTCTCGGCCCACTCGCCAAGCTTTTCGGTCTTGGATTGGGGCGTGCTGGCAGGGCCCGAGCCTTGCGCCCCGATGGCGGCCGCCGTGGCGACCACATCATCTCGCGGCGAGCCCCCGCAGGCTGCCAGCGACGCCGCCAGCAGCAGAACGAAGGCCACCTGTAGAACTCGTCTCACGGCGCTCCACCCTCTGCCATCCGGCACAGACCCGCAGGATGGCGCCCAAAGGCCGCACGAGAACCACGACAAACCAGTGCAGCGGGCTGATTATAGCGCAGGAAGCCCATCAGGTCAACCCCGCTCGCGCCCCGTTGCCAGCCCCGTAACCTGTGGCAAGATGGAGCCGGCCGAGCTGCAAGAGGAAGAGATGCCTGCTTCGCTAGTCCGCCTGATTAGGCCAGTCCTTGAGGCCGGTCCAATCTCATAAGCACCCCCTCGAATGTACCCCCCGGATGTGCCTTTGGGTGGATCACAATGCACCCCTCTGGATGGTATGCTTGCTGCACAGCTCACAAGCAGAGATACCATCAGGAGGTGCATCATGCTCATGCAGAGTCAACTCGATATCGCGGGCACGCTTCTGGGAACGGATGGCCCCGCGGCGAAAGCAAGGACCTCAACCGGCAGCCGGGAACCAAAGGCTGCCTCAGAACGATTCTGGTACAAGCTGGGACGGTCGGCCGTCTCGCTTTTCACCCGCACGGCGCTCGATATGGACCTGCAATGGCACGGCCGCCTGCCCGAGGGCCCCAAGATCCTGGCTGCCAACCACCCGACCACCACCGATCCTTTCTTCATCCTCACCCTGCTCCCCGAGCAGACCAGCGTACTGGTCACCGGCGGAGCGTTCGAGGTTCCCCTGTTCGGCCCCTATCTGCGAAACGCGGGCCACGTTCCCGTTCTCCGCAATAGCGGCGGCGCCACCATCCGGCAGGCCACCGATCTGCTCAGGTCGGGCCGCACCGTGGCCATCTTTCCCGAGGGCGCGCTCAGCCCGCTGAAGGGCGGCATCGGATTCCACCGCCCGCGCAGTGGCGTCGCCCGGCTGGCCCTGTCCAGCGGCGCGCCGGTCATTCCCGTCGGCATTGGCCTACAAGAGGACCGGATCCGGACCGTCGCGGTCGAGATGGAGGGCGGACAGGAGGAAGGGCGGTTCTACACCGGCGGCCAGTACGCCGTCACCGTGGGCAAGCCCATGTGGTTCGAGGGAAACGTCGACAACTGGGAGTACGTGCGCCTGGTCTCTGGGCGGATCATGCAGCGGATCGAGCGCCTGAGCCAGCAGAGCGCGCTGCGCATCCAGCCCACGCCCGCCATCGTGCCCTCGCCGGCGACCGGCCTGGCTGCCTGGGCCGCAGCCTGACGGAAACAGGGAGGAAAGTTATGTTTGGACCAGATCTAGGCACTTTTTTTCTCTCGGCCATGACCACGGCCGGCCCCGCGGCGCTCGCCCTGGCCCTGTTCCTGGGTCCCCTGGGCCTGCCCGTCCCCACCGGGCTGCTGGTGGTCGCCGCCGGGGCCTTTGTCCGGCAGGGCCTGATGCCCCTGGCCCTCGCCGCCGGGCTGGGCCTGGCTGCCACCCTTCTCGGCGACGCCGCCAGCTACCTGCTGGGGCGCTTTGCCGGGGGATGGGCGCATCGGCTGGGCAAGGGTCGCCGGGCCGCGGCCTGGCAGCGGGCGCAGGAGCAGTTCAAGCGGCGCGGCGGCCTGGCCCTCTACTCCACCCGCGTGCTGCTGACCGCCCTGGACGTGCCCACCAACCTGATCGCCGGAGGCAGCGGCTACAGCTTCCGCCGCTTCCTGGCCTGGGACGTCGCGGGCCGGGTCACCTGGCTGCTGCTCTACGGCGGCTTGGGCTACCTCTTTAGCAGCCAGTGGCAGGCGGTGACCGCGCTGCTCAGCAGCTATGGCCTGTGGCTGGGCGTGGCGGCAGGCGTTGGGTTCCTGCTGGTACATCTTGTCCGCCGCCTGTGGCGGGTCAGGCAGGCAAACCAGAACGGGTTGTGCAGACAGGCGGTATCCTGACGCCAGTAGCCTACTTGGCAGACAGGCCGGGCCGCGCACTGGTTGGTGCCCTTGCAGTTCATTGCGGAACATGCTATAGTCGCAGCATAGGAGCAGGTGAGGTGAAAGAACCATGTCCGAGAAGGTAGCATCACTGGATGAAGCAATTGTGTTGAGCAAAAGATTGTCCCCGTCCGACCAGCTGCGCCTGATCGGGATCCTGTCAGAGCGACTGCGTGACGAGCTGGTGCAGGATATTGCGCCTATCGACATGCTGTCCCTGGCCGGGCTCGGGGCAGAGATCTGGAAAGATCTGGATACGGCCACCTACTTGAGAGAGGAACGAGCCAGTTGGGACGGCTAGACGAGGTACTCTCTCACCACAATGTCGTTGCGGTGGATACTGCTCCCTTCATCTACCTGTGGGAACGGCACCCGCGCTATCTAAACCTTGCTGAAGCACTATTCCGCCACCTGAAGCAACCCCAGGTCGAGGGCGTCACATCGATCGTCACCCTCATCGAAGCCTGCGTACACTCCCAGCGAGAGGGGCGAGCCGATCTAGTGGAGGCATATGAGCGCTCTTTGCTGTACTCCCAGCAGATCCGCACACTACCAATTGACGCTACTCTTGCCCGCAGGGCGGTGATGCTGAGAGCTGCGTATGAGATCCATGTTCCCGATGCCCTCCAGTTGTCGGCTGCGATTGAGCCGGATGCCACCTTGTTTGTCACCAATGATCGCCGGCTGAGCAAGATCCAGAAAGTCAAAGTCCTCCTTTTTGATGACCATGCATAGGCGCACCCAATCAGGCACCGCATGGCTGTAGGTCCCGGCAAAACTTGATAGCTTGCGGGACACGAAACATTCCCAAGGGCCCGGTCAAGAAGGACAATGCCTTCTCAACCGGGCCTTCGTTGTTTGTCAGTCGCCGGAATTCCTTCCCCACAACAACTCGATCCCAGTGTCCAGAGCAACAGAAGCAGAAGATTGTGCTCCAGACAGCACACCCGGTACAGGAATGGAGTTCTGACCAGTAAGAGACCTGTAAGCCCCCCTCAACATCAGCGCAAGCCCCCTGTACTATGATGCCCAATGTGTACAAAGGCTCCGGTCGCCTTCCTGGGCGAGGGAGGGGATGGTTAACTGCACAAGGCTGGGGACGGTGAATCGCCCACACCTACCCCAACCCAAGAGCAGCCGAAAGGGGGTGATATGCAGCCGATCTGAGCCAGTCGTACCGTCTGTTGTTGAGTGGAAAGCGCTTCACGATTGAAAAGGAGATGGAAACATGATGCGCAAACTGAGTCTGACTGCATTTCTGGTAGTTCTGAGCCTGACACTTGCCGTCCCCGCGGCCTTTGCCGCTCGCGGCGGCGAGGGCGGGCGGGGCGATGGCCCGGTCATCTATGTGACCAGCCAGGGCCTCTACTACGACTCTATCGTCACCGCCAGCCCGCTGCCCCAGCATGGCCCGTTCCAGAAACTGGAGATGGGAGGTCCCATAGGGTTGCAGACCGAGTTCGGTCCTGGCGACCAGGGCTATGTCGGCGGCCGCTGGTGGCTGGACCTGAATGGAAACGGCGAGATGGACGGGGAGGATGCCTTCTTCTCCTGCCCGCTGCTTGGACCGGGGCGTGAAACTCCATAGAGAGCCACGACAGACCTGTCGGGTTTCAGCAACCCGACAGGTCTTTGTCTTTCGCCGCAACGATCACGAATCCCCCACCGACGTACGAGTCCAGGTGCTCCCAGCTCCCCGGCGGCGCCTCCGGGTCCGGCTCCCTGTGGCGGCCCTTGTCGATGACCTGCCGGATCGACAGGCCCGCATCCAAAAGCCCGCCAAAGATATCATCCATATAGTGCCGGAACTCGATGCCGCCATCCTCGCGGCGCAGGACCCGCTCGGCGTACGGCTCGGTGAGCCGGTATCCCTCCCCATCCCAACCCGCGAAAAAGATCGCCGGCTGGTGGTACTGGGCCCGGTAGCGCCCGCCAGCCCTCAAGACCCTGCTCACCCCGGCATAGACCTCGTGTAGGTGAGGGATATAGCAGAGCGAGGGCGCCTGGTACACCAGGTCAAAGGAACCGTCACCAATGCAGGACAGATCCCGCATATCGGCGTGAAGCGTTGTCACCTCGTAGCCATAGTGCGCCGCGGCTTTCCTGTCGCCCCGGAGCTGCCCCTCCGCCAGGTCCACAACCGTGACCTTCGCTCCCAGCAAGCTGAATACCGCCGACTGTTGCCCGCCACCAGCCGCCAGGCACAACACGTCCTTGCCCTCCACACCGGCGAAAACAGAGGGTGGGGACAGGGAATCCATCGGCTCCGGCAGCGACTCCAACTCGCCACCGGCGTAGCGGCGTAGCAGGCCCACATCGAGATCCAGCCACGGGATCGTATACCCGCACCCCTTTTTCACCTCTTCTTCCCACAGCCGTTGATTGGCGACCGCTACTTCATCGTTCGTGCTCATGCTCCCTCTGCTCCCCCACGTGTAGGTAGGCATCCACCACCGCCCAGATCCAGAACACGATACTCCACACCGCCAGAACATCGTGCCCGATCCGCGGAACCCAGTAGGCCCACACGCTGCCGGGCTCAGGATTGGCGGAGGCAAACAGCAGCAGGAAGACCAGGTTCAGGTTACCGATAATGATGGCCCCGGCTAGGATCGCCGCCCCCCTGGCCCCTCTGCCGCCATAGATCTGGCCCAATCCCGGGACCAGAAGCGAAAGAAACCCGGCAATGAACCGGTTTCGTCTCATCGGATGCCTCCCGCCAGCCCCTTGGCGGTATCCCTACACCGCGTGTCTGTCGAGAAAGCGGACCACCCGCCCGCTCACCCAATCGGGCTCGCTGTGGATCATCGAGTGCCCCACGCCGGGCACAATCTCGGACGCGATCAGGTTCGGCAACAACTCCAGCCCCCTCTCAACGGCCTTGTAGGGATTGAAAGAGGATTCGTACTGGCCCATCAATACGTAGGCCGGCGCGGTCAGTCCCTGCAGTTCCGCATCGCTCAACACCGGCACCAAAGCCTCGCTGCGGAAATGCCTCATCATCAGCTCGAACAGCTCCAGGAAGAAGGCGTCCTCCGGCACGCCGGGCGCCGAAACCGTCGACAGCATCTCGCGCGCGGCCTCCTCGGTCGACCTGAACAGAACTCGGGGCACCAGGCGCAGGGCGCTGATCAGGCTTACCGGCAAGAAACCGGCGGAACTGATCAACACGGCACAGCCCACCTTATCTGGCGCCACACTCGCCAATTTGCCGATCAGCCAGCCTCCCTGCGAGGCGCCGATCATGCTGGCTCGCTCCAGGCCCAACGCCTCAAGGGCCTCGGCGGCCCACTCGCCATAGGCCGTCCCTTTCTTGGAGGGGCGGCTGGGAGCGCTCTTGCCCATGCCACCGATGACGTCTACAGCATAGACGCGGTAGCCAGGCGCGAGGGCCGGGATCCAATGCGCCCAGGTGGCGGCATTGGCGTTCTGACCGTGCCACAGCACCACCGGCCTGCCGTCCTCCTTGCCGCAGATGACCGCGTGCGTGGGACCCTGGGATGTGTCGACATACCGGGTCTCGCAGGGGACCCCCATCGCCTCAAAAGCCGCGTCGTACTGGGCCATCACCTGCTGGAGACCCTCGGCCGATTTATACAGCGGTGCATTGTCGGGCGGCGTGATCATGGGCCTTCCCCCTCAATCCGCAACACGGCTATCTCTTCCCAGCCGTAGGCAACCTCGACGATATCCCAACCGTCAACCTGAAAGCGCTTCTCGCCCAGCACCTTGCCGTCGAGCCGCTCGTACCACTTGCGAACGAGATTGCCCTTCAGAGTCCAGAGCATGACCGACCGGCATCCCCGCCCCTTCAGACTCTCAACCGCGGCCCCCAGCAACGCCTTCCCGATGCCCCTCCTTTGGTGCACCAGATCCACGTGCATGGCCAAGATCTCCGCATCAAAGCCGGGAAAGGCATCGGGCTGTGCCCGGGCCAGCAGATACCCGATCACCTGGTCCTCAGGAGACAATGCGACCAATAGCACGTCATTTGGATGCGCCGCGAGCCACTCCCGCCAGTCCTGCGCCTGTTCCTCGTAGGTGAATTGCGCCAGATAGGATTCCGGAAACAGGCCCGCATAGGCCGTGCGATAGCTGTCCACCTGCACCCGGGCGATGCCGGGACTGTCTTCTGGATGAGCCTCACGAATCAGCATCGTCCCCACCAAGCTCCGGTGTTTACGGCTTGCGCAGAATGTAGAACAGATGCGCGTACTGGAACGCGTTCCTCCGGTACGCGTACTGCGCCCGCCACTCCTCCGGCGAGTACCCCTCTCCCTCCTGGTACAGGTCCGCCCAATCCTCCAGCGAGGTCTCGGCAGCCACTTCCCGCAGGTACGTCGAGTGCTTTTCCTTGGACACGATATCCCAGGCGGAAACCAACCCGTCAGCCTCGGCATCGGTGAACATCGAGTGCCGGGTCAGTCCCTGCCCGCCTTCCTCCATCCAGTACTCGCCCGGCTCGCGCTCCTCCCCAAAAAACGACTTGGGCCAGGAATCGTTCGAGATCACGCCCAGAAGACACAACCCTCCCGCTTTGAGCACGCGATGCATCTCGCTTACCGCCAGGGCCGTGTCCAACTTGCTCAGGTGGCACATTGAGTACTGCTCGTACACATAGTCATAGGTACTATCCTCAAAGGGAATGCGGCGCATGTCCCCACTGCGCAGATGCAGCTCGATGCCCTGGTCCCGGCAAAACTCTCGGGCCTTGTCCAGTTGCTTCTCGGACGTGTCGATGCCCCACCCCTCAAAGCCGTGTTGGCTGAACAGGGCCAGCGGGGGAACGGGCCCGCCCGCCCCGCAGTCCAGCACCTTGCCTCTTGGCAAGGCCTTGCCTCTGGGCGATGCCCCCTCCCGGGCTTGCCTGGCAACGATAGTACTCAGGAATCCGTACACAGGTATGGCATTGGTGCGGAGAACGACGTTCTTCATCAAAGCTCCTTTCGGCACAGCACAGGCTATCCTTCAGGCCCCAAAACGCCAAGTCTTCCTGGATCTGGCCATAGAATGCCACAAGCGGGCGCGCGCGTCAAGTGGTCGATCCAGGAATTCGGCTTGGGCCTGGCTACATGCTGGCAAAGATGGGAAAGATGACCAAGCAGTCCCCCGCGGCGTGGAACAGCACCGCTCCCCACAGGCTGTCCGTCTTCTGCATCAAGTAGCCCCAGACCAGTGAGAGGATCGCGACGATCGCCAGGAACTGGAGCATCTCTGAGGCGTAGGTCACCTGGGTGTGCATCACGGCAAAGACCACGGCGGTCAGGAGGTTCGACAGGATTCTACCCAAGAACACCGAGTAGCGTTTGAGAAACAATCCCCGAAAGAGCAATTCCTCCATGAAGGCGTTGCAGAACACAAAGAGCAAGATCCAAGGCGCCAGCGGCAGCAGCTTGTCCAGCGCTCCTTCCCGGGTTGGCAAAAGCAGATAGGCGAGGACTGGAAAGACAAGCCAGGCGGCGATGCCTACGGGAAGCCAGATCCCGATCCTGCCTCTCTGGAGATACAGCGAGCGCCAGCCAAAGCCCATGAGCGGCATCAGCGCCAGGATGGGAACGACCCGCAGCATGCTCTCGGAGAACTTGGCGACTGCAATCCCTTGGGGCGTCTCGACCGATAGCCCCAGCAGCCCCAGCAGTTCGTCGGCATAGAGCCCGCTGAGCAGGACGGCCGCAGCAGCCACAAAGAGGGCATAACACACAGGCCAGTATGGCTCTCCCTTTTCGCTCCGTCTCAAGAACAGGGCAGCCACCAGCAGGACGGCGGTGAGGGAAGCATGGAGCACCAACAGGGTGTCCAGCTTAACGTAAGCGGCAAGCGTAAGGACGCCGAATACCATCGACTCCATGACAAGAAACGCGGCAAAGAGGCCGGCCCTCTTGGGCCAACCGGATAGAGAAACGCCGATGCTGTCGATCATGTTCCTTCCTCCGTGGCTGTTTCGCTCCGCCAGCTCGATCGCCAGGCTACCGGTTCCACTATACACGGAAAATCCCCCAGTTGGATCGGCCAACTGGGGGATTCTAGGGCTAGCCACCTGGTCAATCTTGTACTGTCCGGCGTCTGCGTCCCAGAGTCCTGTTGAAGGCAACGTACACGCACCCCAGGACAACGTAGAACAGAACCAAAAAGGCTACACGAATAGCAAGCCCGCCCCATCCCAGCACCGCCACGTTGAGAAACGGATACTGGTACCGGCCCGTGATCCCGCCATAGACCAGACTATACCCCAGATAGCCAAAGGGGTAGACAAGCCATTGGAGGGCATACTTCCACTGGTAGGTACCTCTCTTCTCGAAAAGCAGCCAGTCGACCATGAAAGCAATCGGGGTTACATAGTGGCTGATGATCGACAGGTACAGATCGGCGCCCTCGGGCTCCCACAAGCCAGCCAGCAGGATGGCATAGATTATGAATGTCGCCGAGATATAGAGCGTGAATGCGCCTTTGATCCTGGGTCTCAGTATAGGATGCTCACCTCTCCGCCGCCAGCAGATTAT
>JABAHP010006960.1_pt1 | contig 10720 bp, 7 predicted proteins | sample 7062081 | NCBI WGS metagenome assembly JABAHP01 (sample SAMN14534357, study PRJNA622989) | marine sediment metagenome | biome: marine biome [ENVO:00000428]; feature: marine pelagic biome [ENVO:01000023]; material: deep marine sediment [ENVO:00002113] | place: India: Gulf of Kutch | collected... | reverse complement strand
CGCAGATCGAGAATGCCGCTGGTGCTCAAGCCGGCCGCTATGAAGAGAATGCCATCCACTCGCTTTTCGATCAATACGTTGGTGTACAGGAGTTCCTTGTTCAGGTCGCCGTCAGAGTTGCAGAGGATCACGTTGTACCCGCTCTTGAAGCTGGTGTCCTCGACGCCGCGGGCCATCTCGGCGAAAAACGGATTGGCATTATCGGGGATGATCATGCCGATGGTGTGCGTCTGGCCGCGGCGCAGGCTGCGCGCCAGGCGGTTGGGCTGGTATCCCAGGTCGTCCATAGCTGCCAAAACGCGTCGCCGCAGCTTGTCGCTCACGGGACGGGTTTCATTGATGACGTGGGACACCGAAGTGACAGAGACACCAGCGCGCTCTGCCACGTCTCGCATGGTGGCGATGACAGATCTCCTTTCCGCAATCGGTTGCGCAAACGATTGCGACCAGTATATCATAGAGATCGGTGGTTGTCAAGGAGTCAATTGTGATTTGATGAGGATGGGAGCGGTCCGAGATCATGCCCCGCATAGGCCATGATCCAGGTGACGATCAGGTGATCGCCTGTGCCGTCGTGGGCGAGGCCGATCTGATCGTCAGTGGCGACGATGATCTGCTGGCTCTGGAACGAGTGGGAGGCAGTCCCATCGTCACGGCAGCCCAGTTTCTGGAGAAGTTCGAGCAGGAAAGGTGAGGGGCACGGTCGGGGCACAAGGCCGCAGGCGCACCCCCGCATGCTATGTCCTACTTCGATTGTATGCTCTGAAAGTCCGCCTGCACCACCAGGTCAGCCAGGGCCTTGTACTACCGCCGTGCCCATGAATTGCGAGTGCTGCCCATCCTGTGCTATACTGCTGCCAGGTAGCCTGACAGGGTGCTCCACCTTGTCGAGTTTTGTCATTGATGGGAGGAGTCGCTTGGCTCGATCCAATCACCGGGTAACTGAGACTCTCGAATTGGACGGGCACCTGTCGCCGGCGGACAAGGACGCATCGGCGTATCTGTTGCTCCCCTTTGACGTGCCGGAAGGGATCGCCCGCCTGGAGATCAGCTACAGCTTCTCGGACGACAAGCCGGGTGGGTTCCTGCAGCAGCCCGGTAATCTGCTAGACATTGGCCTTTTCGACCCGAGGGGCAGCGAGTTCCTGTCCGCCAAGGGCTTTCGGGGCTGGAGCGGCTCCGCCCGACGGGCGTTCACCCTCGGTGCCGACGAGGCGACGCCTGGGTACCTGCCGGGGCCCATCCTGCCGGGCCGCTGGGAGATCGTCCTGGGTCTGGTGCACATCCTGCCGCAGGGCTGCGACTACCGGATCACCATCCGCCTCATAGCTGGGCCAGAGTCCAGGCAGGAGGCCGTCTCGCCCCCGCCCCAGCCGGTCGTGACCGACCGGCCCGGCTGGTACCGGGGCGACCTGCATTGTCACACGCACCACTCGGACGCCACCGGCTCCCTGGCCGACCTCGTGGCCGCCGGGCGGGCGCAGGGACTCGACTTCCTGGCCGTCACCGAGCACAATACCACCAGCCATCTGGCCCATCTAGCGGCCCACGCTGGTGGAGGTCTTTTACTCCTTCCCGGCATCGAGATCACGACCGGGCGGGGACACGCCAATGCCTGGGGCATCGAGCGCTGGCACGAGTTCCGCTGCGAAAACCCGGCCCAGATGGCGCAGGTCCTGGCGGACGTCAGGTCGACGGGCGCGCTCATCTCGATCAATCACCCCAAGGAGTTTGGTCCGCCCTGGACCTTTGGCGGCGAAGAGGCATTCGACTGCCTGGAAGTATGGCAGTCGCCGTGGTTCGTGTTCAACGATCAGTCGCTGGCGCTGTGGGATCGTTTGCTAAAGGCGGGGCATCGCATCACGGGCGTGGGAGGTAGCGATGTGCACCAGCACCCGCCGGGCAGCGAGGAGAGCTACCCGGTCGTGGGCCAGCCCTGCACCTGGGTCTATGCGGAGACGTTGTCGGAGTCCGGACTGTTGGCCGGCATCCAGGCCGGTCACGTCTTCATCTCCGAGGATCCCTCCGGTCCCAAGCTGCTGCTGACGGCCGAGACGGAGGGCAGCAGGCAGCAGAAGGCCGGGTTGGGTGATGAGCTGCGCGTGCCGCCGGGGACGAAGGTCCATCTGTCCTGCGTGGTGGAGGGTGCGCGAGGCTGCGAGCTGCGAATTTGCTCCGCCGAGTCCAGCACAACCGTACCGATTGAACGGGACCCGCATAGACATGAATGGCAGGCCCGGATCGAGGACGATACGTTCTACCGCGTAGAGGTGCTAGCAGATCCGGCATCCCAGGACGCTGGCATCCGGGCGCTGAGCAATCCGATCTACGTCCGGGTTGATTGAGCGGGCCGCCCATCGAAACTGTGAACCAGAGGAGAGGACCATCTATGACGCACACGCTCACCATTGTCTCCCACACCCATTGGGACCGGGAGTGGTACCAGCCCTACCAGGAGTATCGCATCCGCCTGGTCCAGCTTGTGGACCGCCTGCTGGACTTGCTGGAGCAAGATCCCGCGTACCGGTTCTTTACTCTGGATGGGCAGACGATCATCCTGGAGGATTACCTGGAGGTACGGCCAGAGCGTGAGCAGGAGCTGAGAGCGCATATCCGGGAAGGTCGCTTGCTCATCGGCCCCTGGTATATCCTGCCCGACGAGTTCTTGGTCAGTCCCGAGTCCACCGTCCGCAACCTGATCCTGGGCGACAGGGTAGCGCGGGGGTTTGGGGCCAGGATGACCGTGGGATATGTACCCGATTGCTTCGGGCATATCAGCCAGTTGCCCCAGATCTTGCGCGGCTTTGGCCTGGATGCGGCCGCCCTCTGGCGGGGCGTTGGCGAGGCGCCGAACGAGTTCCGCTGGGCCGGCCCCGACGGCAGCGAGGTGCTGACCGTGCACCTGCGCGACGGCTATGGCAATGCGGCCCACCTGCCAAAGGATGAGGGGGCTTTTACAGCCCATCTTGATCGAATCGCTGACGCGCTTGTGCCCCACGCCACCACGCCCCACCTGCTGGCCATGAACGGCACCGATCACCTGGAACCGATGCCCGAACTCTCCAGGCTCCTCTCCTATGCCGATGCTGCTCTGCCGGACCTGGAGCTACGCCACGGCACCCTGCCCCAGTTCGTCGCCGCTGTGCGGGAGGCGCAGCCATCCCTGGAGCTCCGGGTTGGCGAGCTGCGCTCGGCGGAGCGCGCCCACCTGCTGCCCGGCGTCTTTTCGGCGCGGATCTGGATCAAGCAACGGAATGCCTACTGCGAGACGCTGCTGGAAAAGTGGGCGGAGCCCTTTTCGGCCATGGCCGCACTGCATGGCCTGGAGACGCCAACGCGAGACCTCGCCGCCCTCTGCTGGCAGGCCTGGCGCTACCTGATCCAGAACCACCCCCACGACTCGATCTGCGGCTGCAGCGTGGACGCGGTCCACAAGGAGATGGACGTGCGCTTCGACTGGGTGGAACAGATCGGGGAGGAGGTAACGCGCCAGAGTCTGGCGGCGATGGCTCTGGACGTCGACACGACGCAGTCAACCGGATCGCCCCTAATCGTCTTTAACCCAATCGCGGGGCCTCGCTCTGATCTGGTGACCGCCAGGGTCCCGCTGCCCGAGGAGGCAAAGGCGGTCGAACTGCTCGATCCGGACGGGAAGATTGTCCCGTGTGAGGTCGTGTCCTGGGAACAGGCACCGGACACGGAGATGGAGCTGGACCGGCATGGACTGGAGGCCAGGCTGGCCCGGATCCTGCGCGGCCTGAGGAGTGGGGAAAACATTCAAGCTGTGGAGACATCGGTCGAGGGGGATACGGGCCTCGTCGAGGTGATACTCGCGGCGTTACCACCTGTCGCCGGGGTGCTAGAACGATCCAGGACCACTGCCAGGGCGCTGCTGGCGGATCAGAGCCTGCGCCGTTACCGCCTGCGGCTGCGCCGCCATGGCGAGCTTGGGGTGCGCTTTGTGGCCCCTGCAGTGCCGGCCCACGGATACAAAACCTTCGCGGTCCAGCCGGTGCCCCCCGTCGCGCCCACCAAAGCCGTGGGGGAGACGCCGCGCATGGAGAATGATCTCTTCCTGGTCGAGGCCGATCCCGCCCTGGGAACGATCACCGTGACCGACAGGGCGAGCGGTACGGTATTCCCCCAGCTTCACTGCTTTGTGGATGGGGGCGACCGGGGTGACGAGTACAACTATTGCCCGCCCGAGAACGACCGCTTGATCACGGCTCCAGTAGAGTCGCCGGTCTGCCGCGTCGTGGAAAGCGGACCGGTTCGCCAGACGCTGGAGATATCCCAGGTCTATCAGGTTCCGGCGTGCCTGGCGATCGACCGTGCTTCTCGCAGCGAGGAACTGGTCCGCCTGCCTATCACCACCCGCGTGAGCCTGTTGGCGGGTGTGCCGCGCATCGATTTTCGCACCACAGTGGAGAATAAGGCATTGGATCACCGGCTGCGCGTCCGCTTTCCAACGCCGATCCTGAGCGATGTCGCTCACGCCGAGGGCCACTTTGACGTGGTGGAGCGGCCGCTGGCGCTGCCCGGGGACACGCAGGCCTGGCCCGAACAGCCCACGCCGACCAATCACCAGCGGACCTTTGTGGACGTCAATGACGGGAGGATGGGGCTGATGGTGGCAAACCGCGGCCTGCCCGAATACGAGGTGATCCCCGGCGAGGAGGGGGTGACGGTGGCGCTGACCCTGCTGCGTTGCGTGGGCTGGCTGTCGCGCGACGATATGCACTGCCGCCGGGGTCACGCCGGGCCGGCCCTGCCCACACCAGGCGCCCAGTGCCTTGGGACCCACACCTTCGAGTACGCCCTGATCCCCCACAGCGGTGGATGGGAGAACGCCTATGCCCAGGCGCACGCATTCAACGCCCCGCTGCGGGCGGTGGCTGTGCCCAGATCCGGCGGCCCGCTGCCCCAGGCGCTCAGCTTTGTACAGGCCGACCCCGCCGATTTTGTGCTCACCGCCATCAAGTCGCCGGAGGATGGAGAAGGCCTGATCGTGCGTGGAGTCAATATCACAAATGAGGCGCAGGAGGTGACCCTGCACCTCGATCTCGTCTGGCGCCGAGCGAGGCGAGTTGCTCTGGAAGAGAGTTTTCGGGAAGAGCTAACGGTGGAAGGAAACACGGTGCGCTTCCGCGCTGCCCCCAAGCAGATCGTGACCCTGCGATTTGACGGTTGGCCATCGTAGAAAACCGTGAGGCGATGGCATCTTGTCCCGTTCAGATCGTGCAGATAATGATGGATTGGAAGGTGAGGACTTGCTTTGACCTCACCTGCTAATCGGTGTATACTCCCGGCAGGAAGATGAAGGCTGCGCGCCTGTCTGCGGCATTCCATGGTAGGGAGCCAAATCATGGCCAAGAAGAAGAAAAAGAAAAAGGGCAAACCGCAGAGCAAGATCCTGGTCGTCGAGGACGACCTGACGCTGCTGGAAACCCTGGAATACAACCTGGCCGGTGAGGGCTATGAGGTGATCACGGCCGCCGACGGGCTGACTGCCCTGGAGGTCGCCCGCGAAGAGCAGCCGGACCTGATCGTGCTGGACCTGATGCTGCCCCACCTGGATGGTTTCGAGGTGTGCCGCATCCTGCGCCGCGAGACGAGCGTGCCGATCCTCATGCTCACCGCCCGGACTGACGAGGTGGACCGGGTCGTGGGCCTGGAGGTGGGCGCCGACGACTACTTGACCAAGCCCTTTTCCATGCGGGAGCTGCTGGCGCGGGTCAAGGCCCTGCTGCGGCGGGTGCGCCTCATCCGCGAGGAGATGGTGGGAGAGCGGGATCTGTCCAAAGCGGAGCAGTTGGTCTTTGGCGACCTGGTCATCGATCTCGACCGCCGGGAGGTGCTGGTCGGGGGCGAAACGCTGCGCCTGAAACCGAAAGAGTTCGAGCTGCTGGTCTTTCTGGCCCGCCATCCGGGCATGGCCCTGTCCCGCGACCTGCTGTTGGAGCGGGTTTGGGGCTGGGACTACGGTGGGGGTAGCCGCACGGTGGACGTACACGTGCGCTGGCTCCGGGAAAAGGTCGAAACCGACCCGGCCAACCCCGAGCGGATCGTCACCGTGCGCGGCGTCGGGTACTGCTTTGAGGGATAGTCGAATGTTCCGCCACCCCCGGAGAGAATGGCCCGATCCGGGCTCCTCTACAACCCCGCTCGGGGGCCTGCGCTGGCGCATTGCCCTGCCCTACGTGGCCCTGATCCTGGTCGCCACCCTGGGCCTGACCGTCTACATCTCGAACCAGGTGCGCCAGGTGCGCCTGGATGACCTGGAGGCCCAATTGCTGGCCGACGCCCGGCTGCTGGCCGGCACCGTCGCCCCCCTGCTCCAGGATGGGACGGACCTCGGGGCCCTGGACGAGATGGCCCGTAGCTGGGCCGCTTCCCTTGAGGGACGGGTGACCATCATCGGCGCCGATGGGATCGTGCTTGGAGAATCCCACGAGGACCGGACGCAGATGGACAACCACCTGCACCGGCCCGAAGTGCAGCTTGCGCTGAGCGATGGGCAGGGGAGCAGCATGCGCTACAGCGCCACCCTGGGCTACGAAATGATGTACGCCGCGGTACCGATTGAGACCGACGAGGGGCAGGTACTGGGCACAATGCGCGTGGCCCTGCCCCTGGGCGAGATTGAAGCCAACGCCAGCCGCTTGCGGCATGAGATCATGCTTGCCGGGCTGGGGGTGGCCCTGGTCGCGGCGCTATTGGCGGTAGTCGTTGCCGGGCGCACGACCGAGCCGGTGCGCCAGTTGACCGGCGTCGCCGAGCGGATGGCCGCCGGCGACCTCGACGCCCGCCAGTTCCCCACCAGCCGCGACGAGGTGGGCCAGCTCACCCGGGCCTTTAACCACATGGCCGACCGGATCCGGGAGCAGGTGACGACCCTGGCCGAGGAACGGGGCCGGCTGGCGGCTGTGCTGGACCACATGGCCGACGGTGTGCTGATCACCGATGGGAACGGGCAGGTCGAATTGATCAACGCCGCTGCCGCTCGCCTGTTGGACACCAGCGAGGAGCGGGCGCTGGGACACTCTTTTGCCCAGGTGGCTCCCTACCATCCCCTCATCGAGATCTGGAAGGCCTGCCGCGAGCGGGGCGAGGAGCAGGTGGAGATGGTGGAGGTCAGCCGCCACGGTCTCTTTTTGCAGGCCATTATCACGCCTTTTGGCTACACGACCTCCCAGGACAGGCAGGACAGGGCTCAGGGCGCTGATGGCGAGGGCTACCTGGTCATCCTCCAGGACCTGACCCGCGTGCGCCGCCTGGAGACGGTGCGCCGTGATTTCATCAGCAATATCTCCCACGAACTGCGCACCCCCCTGGCCGGGCTCAAGGCTCTGGTGGACACCCTGCGCGGCGGGGCGATCAAGGACCGGCCGGCGGCCAAGCGTTTCCTGAAGCGGATGGACGCCGAGGTGGATACCCTGACCCAGATGGTGGAGGAGCTGCTGGAGCTGTCGCGCATCGAGTCGGGGCAGGCGCCGCTGCGCATGGCGCCGACACCGGTGAACGAGGTGGTCGTTCCGCCGGTGGATCGCCTGCGACCACAGGCGGAGAGAGCGGGCGTGGAGTTCACCGTCCTGCTGCCGCCGGAGCTGCCGCCGGTCCTGGCTGACGTCGAACGGGCGCGACTGGTGCTCACCAACTTGATGCACAACGCCGTCAAGTTCACACCGCCGGGAGGGCAGATCACCGTGGGCGCCCGGCCTGCCGGGGAGGACGTCACGATCTCGGTGCAGGACACCGGCGTGGGCATCCCCGCCGACGACCTCCCGCGCATATTTGAGCGCTTCTACAAGGCCGACCGGGCGCGGAGTGGGGGCGGCACCGGCCTGGGCCTGGCCATCGCTAAGCATATCGTCCAGGGCCACGGCGGTCGCATCTGGGCTGAGAGTGTCGAGGGCGAGGGCAGTACGTTCTTTTTCACCCTGCCTGTGGCAACTGGGCGGTGACGACCGAGTCGCACATGCCATCCTCTCCTGCCGCGTGCCGGCCGGCGTGGCGGTCGCTGCGCCAATACTCGCCATCGACCAGGCAGCGAAGGTGATACTCGCCCCCTTGCTCGAGTTCGATCTCTACCTGCCAGAGGTCCCGGCCGTTGTGGTGGAAGGGCAGGCTCTCCCGATCCCAATCGTCAAAGTCGCCGACGAGGTGCAGCCGGTCGGCCCAGACCGAGTCAGGGATCTCATGGGTGACGAGCACTTTGTCTTTGCTACCGGAAGGTCGTTTGTTGATCATGGTCCCCCTCACGATGGAGCATACGTTCCTCGCCGGCCAGTATAGCATCCCCGCTTTAACGTCTGTTCAGTGCCCCGTTAACATCTGGTTAAGAATGCCCGCGGAACCGGCCGGGCTGTTAACAATCTGTTAACAATCCCTTAGCAATTCATTAACCTGCCGTTGACCACTTGTTAAAGCACGCAGTGTACACTCTTTTTGGCAGGCAAAGGATTGTCCTAGGCAGATCCGTTTGCCTGAATCTGAAGAGCAAACTAGCTATGGAGGAGAGTGTACAATGCGTCGTTTCCTGTTCATCGGCCTGATGATCGCTGCCCTGCTGCTGGCGGCATGTGGCGGTGCAGAGCCGACCTCCGTACCCCAGGTAGTGAAAGAGACCGTCGAGGTCGTCGTTACCCAGGAGGTCGAGAAGGAAGTTGTGGTCACGGAAGAGGTTGAGGTCGTCGTGACCAAAGAGGTTGAGAAGGAAGTAATCAAGGAAGTAACGGTCCTGGCCCTGCCCGAGGTGAACCCGCTGGAGGTGACGGGCGACATCGTCACTGCCGGTAGCTCGACCGTGTTTCCGCTGTCCGAGGCGATGGCCGAGCGGTTCCAGGACGAGGGCTATGCCGACAACATCACCATCGACAGCATCGGCAGTGGCGCGGGCTTTGAGCGCTTCTGCGTGGAGGGCGAGACCGACATCTCGAACGCCAGCCGCCCGATCAAGGACTCGGAGGTGGAGTCGTGCCAGAGCATCGGCCGCGATCCCATCGAGTTCCGTGTCGGCACCGATGCCCTGGCGGTCGTGGTCAGCAGGGACAACGACTTTGTCACCGGGGCGACGCTGGAGGAGCTGGCGCTGATCTTTTCCACGGCAGAGACGTGGGCGGATGTGAATCCCGATTGGCCGGCGGAGCCTATCCAGCGCTTCATTCCGGGCACCGACAGTGGTACCTTTGACTTCTTTGTCGAGGAGGTGTTCGACGAGAACGAGGAACCGATCCTGAACGCGTCGAACACCCAGTTGAGCGAGGATGACAACGTGCTGGTGCAGGGCGTGCTGGGCAGCCCGTACGCCATCGGCTTCTTTGGCTACGCCTACTATGTTGAGAACGAGGACACGCTGACCATCCTGGACATCGAGGGTGTGGAGGCGACGGCCGAGTCGGTGGATGCGGGGGACTATCCGCTGGCGCGCCCGCTGTTCATCTACTCGACGGCGAGCNNTCGGCTACTTCCCGGCCAACCCTGATGCGCTTGATGCGGCACAACAAGCTTGGCTCGACGCCATGGGCCAGTAGTTGGTTCCATTCTTTCCAGTCTGGGGCAGGGAGACTCTCCCTGCCCCAGACCCAATGACGCTCAAGCGGTGGGGTAGTGCGCTGGTTCTGCCCTGCCGCACGGTTGTGGAGGAGACGTATGCAAAAGGAGATTCCGATGGCGACCTCAGGCACTGCAGCAACGGCAATGGCCGACGCTGATGTCCGGCTTGCGCTCCGCAAGCGCCCGCGAGTGCGAGAAGCCATCATCCAGAGCGTCCTATTCTTGTGCGGCGCGATCTCGATCTTGACGACCATCGGGATCGTGTACGGCTTGACCAGAGAATCGCTGAGTTTCTTTACCCAGGAACTGTGGGAGGATGCGAACAAGCAGACGGCCCAGGCCATCAGCGCCGTCACCACCACGCTCGGCGTATCCGAAACCGGCAAGGCGTTGGTGGTCGGAGACAGGATCCGGCTTAGCGACGAAGTGATGGAGATTGTGAGCGTTCAGGGCGACATCTTTGTCATCGAGCGTGGCCTGAGTGGTACAGAAGCTGTTGCCCACAGGGCCGGCACCGACATTTTTGTCTCGAACCGGGTGTCGCTGGTCGAGTTCTTTACGGGGACCAAGTGGAACCCCCAGATCGGCCAGTTTGGGATCTGGCCCCTGGTCACGGCAACCCTCATGACCAGCATCATTGCCATGATCGTGGCTCTTCCTCTGGGACTCTGCGCAGCCATCTATCTCAGCGAGTACGCCTCACCACGCGCCCGTAGCATCCTCAAGCCCATACTGGAGATTCTGTCTGGAATCCCGACGGTGGTCTATGGCTATTTCGCGCTTACCTTCATGACGGTGCTGCTGCGCAAGATATTTGGCATGGAGACCGTCCAAATTTACAATACCGCTTCAGCCGGCATCGTCATCGGTATTCTGATCCTCCCGTTGGTGAGTTCCATGAGCGAGGATGCCTTGAGCGCTGTGCCCCGCTCGCTGCGAGAGGNNAGGTGGGAAACGGCCACCAAGGTGGTCGTGCCGGCCGCCCTATCGGGCATCACGGCGGCCTTTATCGTGTCCATATCGCGGGCCATCGGCGAGACGATGATCGTGGCTATCGCGGCCGGCGCTGGCCCCAACTTTACCCTCAACCCCTTCGAATCGGCAGAGACTATGACCGGACACATCGTCCGCATCAGCGGTGGCGACATCAGCTACGATTCCATCG
>JABAHP010000442.1_pt6 | contig 10720 bp, 10 predicted proteins | sample 7062081 | NCBI WGS metagenome assembly JABAHP01 (sample SAMN14534357, study PRJNA622989) | marine sediment metagenome | biome: marine biome [ENVO:00000428]; feature: marine pelagic biome [ENVO:01000023]; material: deep marine sediment [ENVO:00002113] | place: India: Gulf of Kutch | collected... | reverse complement strand
TACGACTACCAGAAAAACCGCAACACCAAGGGCAGCCAGAAAATCCAAAAGGAAAGTCGCCCAAGGCAATAGACCTGTAAGGCACAAGAGTGAGTTTGATTTTAATGCCTGGCTCCTGCCCCGTTTGGAGTTGGAACAGTATGAGCTTTGCGTTGAGCCCGAGACCGGCGTCAAGGACGATATCAAGGGTTCTACACGTTATGCATGGATTGGTGCCGGCCAGTGTGGCGGCAGATTAGTACAGTCTTTTTATGACCTCGGATACAGGAAGGTCCTGGCTATAAATACCACGCATCATGATTTGGATTTGCTCGATATCCCCCAAGAGCAAAAGTTCCTCATGGACATTGGCTCAAAAGGCGCCGGCAAGGACATGGGAAGAGGCAAAAACGCCGTCCTCCAGTATCAGCAGGAAATACTGCACTTAACACGCCAGACTTTTGGCTCCGACGTTGACCACGTCATGGTTTGTGTTGGTGCCGGTGGAGGAACCGGCGGCGGAAGCGCAGCCGATTTGATTGAGATTGCCAAAAGGTATACTCGATACATCGGCATAACGGAACCGGACAAGAGAGTCGGCGCTATTATGACTTTGCCTGCCGTCGGCGAAGCAAGCTCTCCAAAGGTTGCCGAGAACGCGTGGAAACTGGCCACCGAGTTAAGTGAGATGGCCGCCGCCAGGCAGATTTCTCCCCTTATCTTTATCGACAATGATAAGATAAACAAAATGTATCATGGGATGACCGTAAAGTCGTTCTGGCCCAGTATCAACAGCACTGTAGCTGGTCTCTTTGACATCTTCAACAGGCTCAGTGACTTGAGCAGCCGTTACACTTCCTTCGACCCTGTAGATTATCACAGTATTATGGAGGCCGGAGGTTGTGCGATAATGGGTCTGACCACGGTAAGAGATTATGAGGACAGATTTGCAATATCCAATGCGGTGAAGACCAACCTTAAAAAGACACTGCTGGCCGGGGGTTTTGATTTGGCAACTGCCCAGATTGCTGGCTGCATTGTCGTCGCCGGAAGAAAAATAATAGAATCCGTCGGAGGCTTGCAGGAGAACATTGACTATGCCTTTGATAATTTGTCTGAGATTACCGGCGATGCAACCATACACCGCGGAATATACGAAGATGGCAGAAATTGCTTAAGGGTCTACACAATTATAGGTGGTCTGGATACTTGTTCCGCTCGCCTCCAGGAGCTCAGATCACGCGTGCCTGCCAGAATGCGTTAAGCAAACATTCCACCGCTTGTCGGATGGATGATTTATATATTCGCCGGGCATGCTGTTGGCCACTCTTAAGAAGTGGCCTTCCGGCATGCTCGGCGATTTTTTTCCAACCTTTATTTCCTTCACTTCTATCTTTCTTTTACTTCTGAAATGCTCCGGTTTGCATGGCCTTACTTCTTCTTACAGCCTCACATAACCGGCCCTGATTGCGCAAAAACGCCGTTTTACAGGCTAAAACACTCATCCGGTTTACACGCTTCGAGCCTGGCCTTGTAATTTTTATAGCCATTTCTGCAAATTTCTGCTATGATTATGGCTTTATTGGTGGGATGTTATGGCTATGGCTAAACAGGCTAAATCGAAATGGAATGGATTCTCATTAAGGCCGCGAAAGGAAATGCCCGCGGGCCTTTGGACAAAGTGCCCGGCGTGTGAGCACATGCTCTATAAAAGCGCCGTTGAGAAAAATCTAAACGTCTGTCCTGAATGCAATCACCATTTTCGAATTAGTGCTTCCACAAGAATAAAATATCTCACCGATGAGGATTCATTTCAGCAGGTCCTCGATGATTTGAAGACCTCCGATCCCCTCAGCTTCAAGTTTAGAGATACAACGTATAAACAGCGTATAAAGGCCGATCAAAAAAAATCCGGTGCAAAGGAGGCCATGCTGGTTGGCAAGGCATTTATAAAGGGAAGGCCCCTTATCTTGGCTGTCATGGAACCAAATTTCCTGATGGGCTCGATGGGTGCTGTCGTCGGCGAAAAGCTCTGCGCCGCTGTTGATATGGCCATGGACGAAAAGCTACCACTCGTGGTCTTTAGCTGCTCCGGCGGCGCAAGGATGCACGAGGGCGTTGTTTCCCTTGGCCAGATGGCAAAGACTTCCGCCGCCGTGGCAAAGTTCGACGAGGCAGGTGGCCTCTTCATCTCGGTTTTAACAGATCCCACAACCGGTGGTGTAACCGCCAGCTTCGCCATGCTCGGCGATTGTATCATCGCCGAACCCGGCGCCTTGATTGGCTTTGCAGGCCCCCGCACCATCGCAGAGACGATAAAGGTCGAGCTGCCCGAAGGTTTCCAGACCGCCGAGTTCATGCTCGAGCACGGCTTCGTCGACATGATTGTCGACCGAAAAGATTTGCGAAGAGAAATCGCACGACTCATCGACTACTGCCAGAAGTAAAACTTCTCGTGTGGTTGTTTGCTGTTAATGGCAAACAGCTAAGTGGTTCCAGATAAAACGAGACGAATAAGGAGGAAAAATATGACCGCTCAAAATTTCAATCGTCGACAATTTTTAACCTCAGGTTGTATGGCCCTCTCCGCCGTAGCGGCCGGCCTGGGAAGCAGGGAGCTTTTGGGAAAACCAATCCCAAAACCAACAGAGCCCCCCAACATCAATCCGGGATACATCGGACCTCAATTCTTCGATAAACATGAAGAGCAGGCACTGCTGGAAGTATTGGAATCCCGCTCTCCTTTCCGTTATTGGGGGCCGGGCAATCCCCAAAAAGTGCTGCGCTTTGAAGAAAATTTTGCAAAATATATGCAAACCCGCTTTGCGCTGGGTGTGACCTCCGGCACCGCCGCTTTGGATTGCGCAGTGGCCGGCCTCGGTATCGGCCCGGGCGATGAGGTTATTGTCCCGGCTTACACATGGTGGTCCGACTATACCTGTGTCGTCCACGCCGGCGCCTTGCCCGTCTTCGCCGATATCGATAGCTCGCTCAATCTCGACCCCGCCGACTTCAAACGAAAGATTACTCCCCGCACAAAAGCCGTAATTGCCGTCCACCTCCTCGGCGGACCCTGTGATATGGACCCGATTATGGAGACCGCACGTAAAAATAATGTCGCCGTCCTCGAGGATTGCGCCCAATGTGTGGGCGGTTCCTTCCACAAAAAGAAACTCGGCTCCATTGGTGACGTGGGCATTTATAGTTTTCAGGTCAACAAAATGATTACCTCCGGCGAGGGCGGTGCGGTCGTAACCAGCGATCCCCTAATTTACGAACGGTCCGCGCGCTTTCACGACATGGGCACCATACGCAGGATTTTTATCGACCGCGCAGGCCCCAGCCGGGTAAAAACCTTTGCAGGCGAGAACTTCAGGATGAGCGAGTTTACAGGCGCCGTCCTCGGCGCCCAGTTGTCAAAGCTCGATACGATGCTCGCCCAGTTACGAGGCAATGCCCGGGCTATATATAATGGCATCAAAAACCTGCCCGGTATTCGACTCCGATACCGACCCGATCCCGATGGTGATATTGGCTACGGCGTCTTTTTCGAAACAAAAGATAAAGCTTCGCGTGACCTCTGCATTAGGGAACTTAGGAAGAGAAAAGTCCCCGCCTCCACACTCACCGGCTCGGTCCTGCTGCCAATCGCAGAATCTATAGTCAACAAGCGAACAAGGCATCCCGACTGGCCTTCGTTTAACAGCCCCGAGGGAAAGAAAATCAAATACGGCCCTGACACCTGCCGCCAGACACTCGATATATTCGACCGTTTCGTTCAGGTCCGCGTAGGTCCTAAATACACTAAGCGCATAAACGATTATATCATTGATACCATCCGTAGTGTCTATAAATCCATGACCTGACCGCACGAGGTTTTTATATGGCCCTGCCGCTTACCGAACGCGCAAGGACTTGACGGCTTCTTCGATTTTGGAGCGGTCCTTTTCGAACTCCTCAAGCGGACCCCATGCCTCGAAGATGGTAACGTACTTTTTACTCGTCGCAAGCGCGATAAGATACCCGTACTGTTTCAATCCTATCTCTTTGCTGCCTCTCAGAACGACTGCGGTCCTCTTGCCCTTGAGTTCCAATTCTTCTCGCTTGTCGATATTGAATACCTTTTCCCCGACAAGCACGCGCCGAACTAGCGTCGCCCAGAACTCAACCTCACCGCCCTTATAATTCCTCTCGCTGTGAGCGTATATCATTACACTCTCAGCCGACATCGCGCGGTCACTGTATCTGTCCTCGTAGTACTTGACGTAGCCGCCTGGCAAGTCAAACATTGACTTTCGCCACGGTGATGACCTTGTATACCTGTATTTCCGAACCGGCTCTGTCAATCCGGTCCCAAGCTCGTGCACCCAGTAAAATGGAATCTTGATGCCGATGTCCTTCTGGGGTACGGGTGAGTTGAAATGCACCGTCAGCGTGCTGAATGCCACACTGTTTTTAAGATGCGATATCTTGCCTTTGAGCAGTTCGATGGTTTCGGTGATTCGCTCAAGCTCCTTTTCGATTTTGATTGCGTCCTCGACCTTGTCCGCTCGTTCGAGCAGTTTTGTAAGTCTGCCGCGTACGTTCTCGGCGTTTGCAAGCCGAATATTAAGGTCGCGCATCTGCTCCGTCACATCTGTGCCTTTGATGTCCTTATGCGTCACCTCGCCGAGCTTCTCAACTTCGGCCAGCGCCTCCGTGAATCTCTTTGCAGGGACCTTAAGCGTTATCGAACTGCTCGTCATCGACTGCATATAGCCGCCCATCGCCGACACCGTTGATCTGAGCTGACCGATAGACTGTGAGATATTCTGCACAACCACGTTAATTACGGCGTTGTATACTACCAGCCGTTCCGACCGCGCAGTGTCCACCTCCGGAGATTCCGCCTCCGGCAGCTTCTCCGGCTCTGCCTCCCTCTCCGATACAGTCATTGTACTGTATAGCTTAGGAGACTCACCGGCGTAGAAGCCCTCGGTTTCTCCCTGGAAGTCTTCCATCCTGGACTCTCTTAAAGCAAATTGTGCGTCGCCACCTTGGCATCCGCACAGAACAAAGGCACACGCAACCACAAAAAACACAGAAAAGGTAAAATTGATACGAGACATTTTAGACCTCCTTATTAAAGTTCCCAATCCTGATATGACATTTCCCAAACCGGCATAAATTATCCATATAACATCCCGGAAAATACTAACACGCCTTGTGACTGCCTATCATACTGTGAAATACCTTTCAATGTCAACGCCCAAAAAGCTGAAATCTCATTTCTTTATTTAAAATTCGCCCGTCTGCCCTAAGTTCTACCGAAGGAGTGGGAGGATTTATTTGCGGATCAGAATTGTTTGTTATAAATCCTGCTGAAGGTTAAAACTGTGCGATGGATATTTTTTTTCTACGACCTGCGTTTTCTAAGTAGCAACAGCCCGCCAAGGCCAACCAGTATCAGCGTCCCCGGCTCAGGCATGAAAACCAGATAATGTGGCTGGTCAAGTCCACCGCCGCTTGCAAACTCATCGATGAAGGCCCCCGTTGTCCCGTTATATCGTAGCACTCTATCTGTCACATTGCTGCTTACGTACAGGTTGCCATCCGGACCGAATTCCAAGCCGAAGGGTAGGTCAAGCCCACTGCCGCTGGCGAACGTATCAATAAAAGCCCCGGTGGAGCCATCGTAACGAAGGACGCTGTCCGTCATGCCACTGCTTACGTACAAGTTGTTATCTGGACCAAAGGCCAATCCAAATGGACCATCAAGCCCGCCGCCGCTGGCAAACGTATCGATGAAAGCCCCGGTTGAGCCATCATAGCGAAGGACGCTGTCCGTTAGCAAACTGCTTACGTACAGGTTTCCATCCGGGCCAAAGGCCAAATCTTGGGGTCTGTTAAGCCCACCGCCGCTGGCGAACGTCTCAATAAAATCTCCGGTAAGTCCATTAAACCGCATAACGCCCCCAAGCTCTAGGTAATCCTCTGCAGAGCAAATGACGTACAAATTTCCATCCGGCCCAAAGACTATACCACCGGCATTCTCCATTCCACTATAACTTGCGAAGGTGTCGATGAACGCCCCGGTAGTACCATTGTACCTCTGGACCTTGTCGTATTCACCGACATAGAGGTTGCCGTCCGGGCCATATGCTAAACCACCGGTGGGATCTGCGTAAGTAAACACACCGATGAAGGCCCCCGTTTCGCCGTCATATCGCAGGATGGCTTCTGAGTCATAACTGCCGACCAACAAGTCCTGCACGCCCTGTGCTGGCATGACCATCACTGCGCAAAAAATGACCAGCGAAATTACCGAAATTCCTCTAAATACTCGCGACTCTGTTTTCATCTTATCCCTCCTTTCTCCTGGGATAAAAAAACCTGCTCCGACTTTTTTATATGGGAAGAACTGGAAACGAACAAAGCCTTCTCATAACTCATCCATGTAATAACCTTACTATCCTTACACGATTTAGATAAAAATGTCAAGAATAAATTTAAGTTTTTTTGAAAAAACATAGAGTTTTTGGATTTACCCCGTAAATATCCCCCAAATCCCTCTTTCGTTTCTATAAAAATGCACTTATAATCTCAAATCGTGTTATTTCAGCCATAATTGACTATCTTAATTAAAGAAAGTTCTATTATGACCGTATTCGGCCTTTTATTAATCGCTCTGGGAGGTTTTGCGGCGGGAAGTTTCTACATCCCATTCAAAAAGGTACGTGACTGGGCGTGGGAAAGTTACTGGCTCGTAAACGGCCTCTTTTCCTGGATTATCATGCCCTGGCTCATAGCGTTCCTTACCGTGCCGGCCCTGTGCCTGGTTCTCCGCCAGGCCCCGGCGGCCAGTTTATTCTGGACCTTCCTTTTCGGCTTGTTATGGGGTATCGGCGGCCTCACCTTCGGCCTCTCGATGCGCTATCTCGGAATGTCACTCGGTTACGCGATCGCGCTGGGCTTTTGCGCAGCCTTCGGGACGATTGTCCCTCCAATATACGATGGAACCTTCGGCGAACTGATAACCGGCATATCCGGCTTGACAACACTGACCGGTGTTCTTGTCTGTCTCGTCGGAATAGCAATCTGCGGCTGGGCAGGAATATCAAAAGAAAAAGAGCTGTCAGCGGAAGAAAAGAAAAAGACCGTCGAAGAATTCAACTTTATCAAGGGTCTTTTGGTCGCAATATTCGCGGGCATTATGAGTGCCTGCATGGCCTTTGGCTTCTCATCGGGAGAACCAATCGCCGATCTTGCCATAGAGAACCAGGCCCCACCCTTATGGCAGAACAATCCTGTACTCATCGTTATTTTCGCGGGAGGTTTTACAACTAACTTTATCTGGTGCGTATTCCTGAACATTAAAAATCGCACGGCCAAAAATTACATCGACACCCGCACGCCACTCATCAACAATTATATCTTCTCGGCCCTCGCCGGAATCACTTGGTATCTCCAGTTCATGTTCTATGGAATGGGCAAACCAAAAATGGGCAAATTTGATTTCGCCGCATGGACCGTCCTCATGGCCCTCATTATTGTCTTCAGCAATATCTGGGGCCTTATTTTCCGGGAGTGGAAGGGCACCAGCCGGCGAACCCACCGAATTATTTTGGCCGGCATCCTTGTCCTCATCGCGTCGACATTGGTTGTTGGATTAGGAAACTACCTTGAATCCATTGGAAAGTAGGCTACCGGTTGAATATTCTACTAAGGAATCGAAAATGGCAAATAAAGAGACGATGACTTCAAGAGAGCGTGTTATAAAGGCCCTCAATCATCAAATCCCCGACAGGGTCCCCATTGACCTCGGCGGCTTTCAAACCGGCATTCATCAAAAAGCCTACGCCGAACTGCTCTCTCACCTAAGCCTTACCGAAGATATCACAATCCTCGATCCCGTCCAGCAGCTCGCCAAACCGAGCGAAGAAATCCTCGAGCGTCTCCACGTAGATGTTCGCTACATCTGCGCCCACGGCCCCGATGATTTCAAAGGCGGTATTGAACAGAATACTCGCGATGGCAGGCTCTGGCACGACCTCAAAGACGAGTTCGGAGTCGTCTGGTCAATGCCTGATGACCAGGGCCTTTACATGGACATCTCGCATCACCCTCTGGCTTCCGCCACAATCGCCGAAATTGAAAAATATCCCTTCCCCGATGGCAGTGACGCTTCCCGTTTTACAGGAATTCGCGACCAAGCCCTGAAGTTGCGTAATGAAACCTCGTATGCCATATCAACCGGAATAGGCGGCGTTGTATATGAGTATTGTTGGTACATGCGTGGCTTAGAGCAGTGGTTTATAGATATGATAGAAAATCCCACCTTTTGCGAGACACTGCTTGAAAAGACCCTCAAATTCTGGATGGATTACTACACCGGCTTCATGGCCGAAGTCGGTGACATTGTCGACGTCGTAATGATAGGCGATGACCTTACCGGCCAGAGCGGCCCTTTATTTTCTCCGGATTTTTACCGCAAAATCGTAAAGCCCCGTCAAAAAAAACTCGTCCGGCATATCAAGTCCCTCACCAATGCGAAAATCTGGTATCATACCTGCGGCTCATGTTTCGAATACATCCCTGACCTTATTGACAATGGCATTGACATCCTCAATCCCGTCCAGATCGGCCTTGTAAACATGGAGCCGGCAAAACTAAAAGAAATGTTCGGCGACCGGCTTGTCTTCTGGGGTGGTGGCATTGACGCCCAGCACGTCCTGCCCTTTGCCGAACCGGCCGAAATCACCGAGCACGTGCGAACAAACCTCGAGATTTTCAAGCCTGGCGGTGGCTACGTCTTCAACAATGTCCACAATATCCAGGTCGGCGTACCCCCGGAAAACATCCTCGCCCTCTTTGACGCCGCCTACCAATTCGGCTTTTACGATTAATCTCCTGTTCTGTATTAGTCATCGTTCTGTAAATCTGACAAAATCTTCTCTTTCACTTCCGGTCAAATATCCTTATAATCTGTGGCTGGATTTTGTTTGGAGTTGTTATGAGTTATTTTAGAGAAAACATTGAACAGGCAAAGGGTTACCAGCCCGGCTTTCAACCAAAGCAGACGGACGTCTTAAAGCTAAACACCAATGAAAATCCCTACCCCCCATCGCCGAAAGTGTTGGAAGTTCTAAACGAAATCAAACAAGAACAGCTTCGCCGCTATCCCGATCCCGTCGGTGAACAATTCCGGTTGGCCGCTGCAAAGGTTCACGGCCTCTCGCCTGATAATATCATGTGCTGCAATGGCGGGGACGAATTGCTAACCATTGCCTTGCGCGCGTTTTGTGACCGGGACCGTCCGGTTGCGTATCCTGTCCCAACGTATTCGCTTTATCCAGTCCTGGCCAATCTCCAAAACTGCAAAGCGGTAGAGGTCCCGTTCGACACAGACTTTACGCTGCCCCCCCAATTAGCCGCCGCCGGCGCCGCCTTGACTATCGTTTGCAATCCGAACGCGCCAAGCGCAACTTTTATACCTGTCAGCGGGATTGCATCTCTGGCAGATGAATTAAACGGCGTATTATTGATTGATGAGGCCTATATAGATTTCGCCGAGGACAATTGCTTAAGCCTGGTCGCAGATTTGGATAATGTGATTATACTCCGCTCGATGAGCAAAGGCTACGGCCTTGCGGGCCTCCGCTTCGGATATGCCGTCGCACCCCCGCCCTTGATAGCCGGCCTCATGAAGGTAAAGGATTCGTACAATGTAAATGCAATTGCTATCGCGCTGGCAACCGCGGCGATAAAAGACCAAAGTTATTTCCGAAAAAATGTCGAAACAATAAAGAAGCAGCGCAAAAGATTGGCCGAAAATCTCCGGGCGTTGAACTTCGAGGTCCCGGAAAGCTCCACGAATTTCCTGCTCGCAAAAAGCAAAGACGGCAAAGCCGGCGAAATCTATGACAAGCTTGTGCAGCGAAACATTTATGTAAGATACTTTGATTTACCTACCCTTAGTGACAAATTAAGGATAACCGTTGGAACGGGCGAACAAAATGACAAACTCGTCTCCGCNNATGGCAGATAGAACAGCCAAAATTCATAGAAAAACAAAGGAAACAGACGTCGAACTTGACCTTAACCTCGATGGCCTCGGCAAATACGAGATTGATACAGGTATCGGTTTCCTGGACCACATGCTCTCCCACCTGAGCAAGCACGGAAAAATCGACCTCAACGTCAGGGCCAAAGGCGATTTGGATGTAGATGCCCACCATACCGTTGAGGATGTTGCTATATGCCTCGGTGAATCTCTCCTGAAGGCCCTCGGCGATAAAAAAGGAATCAGCAGGTACGGCCATAGTTCCGTACCCATGGAAGAGACTCTCGCCGATGTCTCCGTAGATTTGTCCGGCAGGCCCAACTGCATATACAACGTCGAGTACCGAACCGACAAAATCGGTGACTTCGACGTCGAGTGCCTCGAAGAGATGCTCCGAAGTTTCTCCAACAACGGCAAATTCAACCTGCATATAAACGTACCCTACGGAACCAACAGCCACCACATCGCGGAGGCCATCTTCAAGGGACTCGGCCAGGCTCTTGCCGCGGCCGTAAAAATCACCGGAACCGACGTCCCCAGCACAAAGGGAAAATTGTGATTGAAGAACACGACCACGAATATCGAACGGGTATCGGAACTGATATCCACTGCGTCGATGAAACACGCAGACTCATGCTCGGAGGCGTTTATATCCCCGATGCCGACGGCCTCGCAGGATACAGCGACGGCGACGTTGCA
>JABAHP010002880.1_pt5 | contig 10721 bp, 11 predicted proteins | sample 7062081 | NCBI WGS metagenome assembly JABAHP01 (sample SAMN14534357, study PRJNA622989) | marine sediment metagenome | biome: marine biome [ENVO:00000428]; feature: marine pelagic biome [ENVO:01000023]; material: deep marine sediment [ENVO:00002113] | place: India: Gulf of Kutch | collected... | reverse complement strand
TGAGCAAGTCTGACCGAAACTTGAGCCAAGAACTGGCCGTCCTGCAGGCCCGCATGCGGGCCTGTCGCCGCTGTGTGGAGGCGGGGTACTCCATCGCCCCGGGTGCGGTGTTCTCCGGCCCTGCCACCGCCGACGTGATGATCGTGGGGCAGGCCCCCGGTGTGACGGAGGTCGAGGCTGGGCGGCCCTTCAACGGTCCCTCCGGGCGGCGCCTCTTCGGCTGGCTGGCCCGGGTCGGGTGGGAGGAGGCCGAATTCCGCACCACCCAGTACATGACCGCCGTGACCAAGTGCTACCCCGGCAAGGGCTCCGGCGGCAAGGGGGACCGGGTGCCCACGCGGGCCGAGCAGAAGCTGTGCGCTCCCTATCTGGAGCGGGAACTGGCCCTGGTGCGACCGCAGGTCATCGTCCCGGTGGGGGGCCTGGCCGTGCGCCGCTTCCTGGGGTCAGTGCGGCTGGCGGAAGTTGTGGGGCAGTTCTCTCAGGACGAGGCGGGGCGCTGGATCGTGCCCCTGCCCCACCCCAGCGGCGCCAGCCTGTGGCTCAACCGGCCCGAGAACCAGGCGCGCGTGGATCAGGCCCTGGCCCAACTGCAGCGACTGTGCCAGGATCGGGAAACACTGGGTACATCCCGTTGACACTTCTCCCGTTTCGAGTAGACTTCTGAGGCATCAATTCACCATCCACCCGATGGGAGGGCTGAACCGTGGGAGAGCAACCGTCTTTTGAGAACCTGGTCAAGCGCCTGGACACTCTGCTGGCCCCCTGCCTGGCACAGGATTGGCCCAACCTGCCGGCGGATCGGGCCGCCGGGGTGTACGTGTACGGGTCCGATGGACGGCGCTATCTCGACTTCCTGTCCGGCTTCGGCGCCTGCAACGCCGGGCACAACCACCCGCGCATCGTGGCGGCGGCCCGCGAGGAGATGGCGCGCGTGGTCCACGCCCCCGTGGGCGTGATCGCCCACGAGCCGTTGTTGCGGCTGGCCTGGGAGTTGGGCCAGATCACGCCCGGGAACGCCGACATGTTCTTCTTCGGCACCAGCGGGGCCGAGGCGGTCGAGGGGGCGCTCAAGCTGGCCCGCTACGTGACGGGACGGCGCGGCATCGTCGCGTTTCTGGGCGGGTTCCACGGGCGCACGTTAGGGGCCGCAGCGGTCACCACCTCCAAGGTGACGTATCGCATCGGCCACGGGCCGTTCCTGTCCGACGTGTACTTCGCCCGTTTCCCCTATCCCTACCGCTCGTCGGCCCCCGACGCGGAGGCATGCGCCCGGGAGGCGCTGGACGACCTGGATCGGTTGTTCGAACACGTGATCGCGCCGGAGGACGTGGCCGGCCTCCTGGTGGAGCCGGTCCAGGGTGAGGGGGGCTACGTGATCCCCCCGCGCAGTTGGCTGGCCGCGCTGCGCGAGCTGTGCGACCGGCACGGCATCCTGCTCATCTTCGACGAGGTACAGACCGGCTTCGGACGCACCGGCGAGTGGTTCGCGGCCCAGGCGTTCGGCGTGGCGCCCGATATCGTGTGCCTGGCCAAGGGCATCGCCAACGGCTTTCCGCTGGGTGCGACGGCGGCGCGCCGGGACATCATGGGCCAATGGGGGGCGGCGTCCCACGGCACCACCTACGGCGGCAACCCCATCTCCTGCGCGGCAGCTCTGGCGACGCTGGACGTGATCCGCGAGGAGAACCTGCGGGAGAACGCCCGCGCGCAGGGCGAGACGATGCTGGAGGTGCTGCGCCAGCTACAGGCCGAGTCGCCCATCGTGGGGAACGTGCGGGGCATCGGCCTGATGGTGGCCGCCGAGTTCGTCAAGCCAGGCACCGACCGCGAGCCCAACACCGCGGCCGTCCGCCGCATCCTCGAACGGGCGCTGGAGGGTGGACTGTTGCTCTACCCCTGCGGCCACTGGACCCAGACGATCCGCCTCATCCCACCGCTGACGATCACCCGCGAGCAGGTGGAAGAGGGGCTGGCCATCTTCCGCGAGGCGGTGCTGGCTGAGCCGGCGTGAGAGGACCACCCATGCAGCCCTGGAAGACGCTCTCCCGGCGAACGATCCTAGATCGTGGGGAGTTCCTAAAGGTAGAAAGCCACACCGTCGAGCTACCCGACGGCCGGATCATCCCAGACTGGGCCTGGATCATCACGCCGGACTACGTCATCGTGGTCGCGCTGACCGAAGCGGGCGAGTTCCTGTGCTTCCGCCAGATCAAGTACGCGGTCGACGGCCCGTCGCTGGCGCCGGTGGGCGGCTATCTGGAGCCCGACGAAGATCCCCTGATGGCGGCGCAACGGGAGCTACGGGAGGAGACAGGCTACGAGGCAGCGGATTGGGTCCCCCTGGGACGCTACGTCGTGGATGGCAACCGGGGCGCTGGTGTGGCCCACTTCTTCCTGGCCCGCCGGGCGCGCTGGGTCGCGCCAACGGTCGCCGATGACCTGGAGGAGCAGCACCTGCTGCACCTCAGCCGAGCCGAGGTGGAACAAGCCCTGCTGGATGGGTCGTTCAAGGGGCTGCCGTGGGCAGCGGCGTCCGTGATGGCCCTGTTCTGGCTGGACCGCGAGCAGACCGGGGGGAGCGGAGAGAGGGAAGAGGAAGAGGAGAAGTCATGAGAGGAGACGCACAATGGCAGACATGACGCACGTGGTCAAGCGCACGGGCGCCGTGGTCCCCTTCAAAAAGGAGCGCATCACCAACGCCATCTATCGCGCGGCGGTGGCCGTGGGGGGGCGCGACCGCTCCATCGCCGAGGGGTTGGCCGACCAGGTCGTCGCCATGCTGGACGAGACGATGCCCCCCGACCACGTCCCCACCATCGAGGAGATCCAGGACGTCGTCGAGAAGGTGCTGATCGAGAACGGCCACGCCAAGACGGCCAAGGCCTACATCCTCTACCGCGACGAACGGGCCCGGCGGCGGCGCGCGCTGGCCCGGCGCTTTGCCCAGCCCTCCGAGAACATCCCCTGGCGCAAGCTTTGGGAGGTGCTCGACTGGGCCGTCGAACACGACCTGCACACCGTCGGGCGGTTGAACGCACGCATCGCCCGCGGGGAGTTCCCCCGGATCGTACGGGAGACCGACCGGGCGTACATCGAGGACATCACGATCGCGTCGGAGATGATCCGGGAGCGCCGCGACGACCTGAAGGTCGTCATCATCGCCGGCCCCTCCTCCTCCGGCAAGACGACGACGACGATCAAGCTCAGCCACCTGCTGCAGAAGATGGGGCTCAAGCTGGTCCCCCTCATGGTGGACAACTACTTCCCTGACCTGGAAATGCACCCCAGGGACGAGTTCGGCGACTACGACTTCGAGACGCCCCAGGCGCTCGATCTGGCGCTGATCAACGAGCACCTGGCGCGCCTGATCGCCGGGGAGGAGGTGTGGATCCCCTTCTACGACTTCAAGACCAGCAAGCGACACGACGACCACACACCGATGCGCGTCATGCCGGACGAGGTGATCCTGCTCGACAGCCTGCACGGCCTGTTCCCCGCTATGACAGAGTCGGTCGACGACGAGCTGAAGTTCCGCCTGTACATCGAGCCGCTGCTGCAGATGAGGGGGCCGGAGGGGAAGTTCGTGCGCTGGACCGACCTGCGGCTGATGCGGCGCATGGTGCGCGACGCGGCGCACCGGGGCCACACCCCACAGCGGACGCTGGAACACTGGCATTACGTCCGCAAGAGCGAACTGCGCAACATCGTCCCTCACATCCACACGGCCGACTATATCGTCAACAGCGGCCTGCCGTACGAGCTGCCCATCATGCGGGCCAGGCTATGCGACGACTTCGAGCGGTGGGCCGAACAGTACCGGGACGATCCGCTGCGCCAGGATGCATCCATGCGGGCCGAGCGCGTGCACCGTCTCCTCAAAGCCGTCACCCCGGTCGAGGACGATTCGGCCATCCCGCCCGACTCGCTCCTGCGGGAGTTCATCGGGGGAAGCTGTTACGAGTATTGAGCGGCGGCTGTGGTAGAGACGCTGACGCCGATCGAGGCACTGGCTGCGCTGGAACAGGATGGCTGACTACCACGCCTTCCGCGAGTTCACCGTCGAAGCCCACGGCCACGAGGTCTCGGTCGTCGGCAAGCCGGGCGTGTGGTCGGGGGACGGACTCAATCCGGGCACGGCGGCGCTGCTGGAGGTGGCCGAGGCCGCGCCGGACGACGACGTGCTCGACCTGGGCTGCGGGACGGGCGTCATCGGCGCGGTCGCGAGCCGTCTGGCACCACGCGGCCACATCACACTCGTGGACTGCAACGCAGCGGCGGTGGCCTGCGCCGAGCGCACGCTGGCCGCCAACGGGATCGCCAGTGCGGAGGTGCGGCTGGCCGATGGCGTCGCCGGGCTGGTCCCTGCCTCCTTCGACCGGGTGCTGAGCCACCTCCCGCGCGGGCGGGCGGTGCAGGAGGAGCTGATCCAGGGCGCGGCCTGGGTGCTGCGGCCCGGTGGTCGTTTCTATTTCGCCGCCAGCAAGCGGGCCGGGATCAAAGGGGCCATCGCGTACGCCCGCGAACTGTTCGGGCGGTGCGGCGTGGTGCGGCAGAAGAAAGGCTACCACGTGGCGCTCGCGGTCAGGCCCGCCGGGCTCCAACCGGAGCCGCCCGCAGATGGATACCGGGCGCGCGCCATCACCCTCGACGGCGTCGAGACGACGCTGGTGAGCAAACCGGGGGTATTCGCCTGGGACCGGCTGGACGATGGGACGGCGGCGCTGGTGGGCGCGATGGAGATTGGCGCCAGCGACCGCGTGCTCGACCTGGGATGCGGGACGGGGCTGGCCGGGCTGGCGGCCGCACGACGGGCGGTCGATGGTGAGGTCGTGCTGGTGGATGCGGACGTGCGNNGACTGCGGCTCGGCTATCCTGTCGAGCGACCCAGACCAGCGTTTCGACGTCATCATCACCAACCCACCCTTTCACCAGGGCGTGGGGGTCGACTACGAGGTAGTGTGCCAGTTCGTGCGCGACGCGGCGCAACTGCTTCGTCGGGGTGGACGGCTATTCCTCGTCGCCAATCGTTTCCTGCGCCACGGCGATCTCATCCAAGAGACCTTCGGGGACCTGGCGACTGCCTACGCCGACAATCACTACCACGTCCTGACCGCAGTGGCGCGGAAAACCGGTTTGGGGTAGAATGTGGCAATTGGTAGATTGGCAATCGGTAAATTGGTAGATTGGTAAACCGGTAGGTTGGTGATGATGCACCAGCCACCACGGACAGGAGATGGCAATGTGGGCAGGGCAGGGGCAGAAGCGAGCTGACGCCTGCGACGTGGTCGTCGTCGGCGCAGGACTGGTGGGCGCGGTGGCGGCGGCGCACCTGGTCCGCGAGGGATTCGACACAGCGGTCCTAGAGGCGCGGACCGTGGCGGGGGGCGCGACCGGGCGCAGCGCTGGCATGGTGCTGAACGGCCTGGCCGGCCACTACAACTGGGCCGTGTCCGCCTACGGCCGCCAGCAGGCGCAGGACATCTGGGCGCTCACCGTCGAGGGGCGCGAACGGCTGGTCGAGACCGCCACACGGCTGGGCGTACCGGTCGCGCACACCGGCAGCCTCGCGCTGGCTGTCGAGGCGACTGAGGCAGACGCGCTGAAGGAATCGGCGGAACTGCTGCGGGAGGACGGCTTCGACGCCTGGTTCGGTCCCAGCGACCCCCTGGACCGTGGTTTCCACGCCGCGCTGCGCCAGCCCGACGACGCGACGGTGGATGCTGCCACGCTGACCCGGGCCCTGCTGACCGCGGAGGACGTGACCGTCCACGAAAGAACCGAGGTCTACGATCTGGAACCAGAACGAAACGGCGTGCGCGTCTGGGCACAGGGCCGCACCGTGCGCTGCAACCATGTCGTGCTGGCGATCAACGGATACGCCGCGCTGCTCGACTCCTACTTCACCGACAAGGTTGCCCCTACCCGCAGCCTCACGTTTGCCACGGAGCCCTTGGACGAGGTGGTGTTGGCACAGCCCTGCTATGCCGACTACGGGTACGAATACTGCCACCAGTGGCCCGACCGCCGGCTCCTATTGGGTGGCTGGCGACGTCCAGATCAATCGGGCCACGGGACCGAGTTGAGCGACACGGTGCGGGATGGACTGGCGCGCTTCGCATCACGGCATTTCCCCGAGATCGATGCGCGCAGCGTCAGTCGCTGGTCGGGCATCATGGGCTTCACCCCGGACGGCTTGCCGCTGGTGGGTCGAATGCCCGCCCTGCCGCAGGTGACCTTCGGGGTGGGTCTCGGCGGCCGGGGGTTGGCCTGGGCTACAGTCGTCGCCGAGCGGCTGGTGGCGCTGACGCTGCACGACGCCGACCCTGGGTTCCTCTCCGCGGACAGACTGACTTGAAACGTGATGCGTGTTGCGTGCTGCGTGAGGCCCCGGAGATTCTGGGGATGTATGGGCCGACTTGAAAACCGGGAGCCTGGAGCATAGCGCTGCGGCGTCTTCAGGCTCCAAGGCTTAAGGGCTCAGGCTACCGCCTGGGCGATGGCCTGGATGTGCGCCGGGGCGGAGCCGCAGCAGGCCCCCACCACCCGCGCCCCCAGCGCGACGAACCTGCGGGCGTAGTCCGCCATGTCCTGCGGCGTGGCGTCGTACATCACCTGCCGTCCCACCGTGTATGGCTTGCCCGCGTTGGGCTTGACGACGAGGGGGACCTGGGGCGCGGCCTGGTGCATCTTCGTCACCGCCCCCTCGGTCATCTCCAGCGTCGAGCCGCAGTTGGCGCCAAAGGCGTCCAGCCCCAGCGCCAATAGCGCCTCCGTCGCCTGTTCGGGACTCACCCCCATGTTTGTCCGCCCGTGGCGGTCGAAGGAGAGGGTAGCGAAGATGGGGATGCCGGCCCCGGCCTGCCGCGCCCCCTCGACCGCGGCCTGCACCTCTTTGAGGTCGGACATGGTCTCGATGTAGAGTACGTCCACCCCGGCCTCCGCCAGCGCTGCGGCCTGCTCGGCGAAGATCTCGACGGCCTGCTCGTAGGTAGTCTTACCCATGGGGGCCAATAGCTCCCCCAGTGGGCCGATGTCGCCGGCCACGTAGGACTCGTCAACAACCGCCTCCCGCGCAATCTCGACCGCCCGCCGGTTGACCTCGGCCACGCGCTCCGAAAGCCCAGCGCGCTTCAGACGCGTCCGCGTCCCGCCGAAGGTGCAGGTCAGGATCATGTTGGCGCCGGCCTCGACGTAGGCGCGGTGCACATCACGCACGGGATCGGGGTTCTCCAGCAGCCAACTCTCGGGCGACATGCCCGTCGGCAACCCCGCCGCCTGCAACATCGTGCCCATCGCGCCGTCGGCGACGATGACACGTCCGCTCTTTAGCCTCGAAAGGATGTCCTCCACCGCTAAACCCCCAACAGCTCCCTCACCACCCCCACCGCCTCGTTCGCGTTCTCGGCGTACGCGTCCGCGCCGATCGTCTGTGCCCAGTCGGTGCTGGTCGGTGCACCGCCGATGACGACCTTGACCTGCTCGCGCAGGCCGGCCTCTTCGAGCGCCTCTATGACCGCCTCTTGGTTGAGCATCGTCGTCGTCAACAGCGCCGAGAGGCCGACGACGTTCGCCCCGGTCTCCTGCACCCGCTTGACGAACTCGCTGGCGGGCACGTCCACCCCCAGATCGTGCACCTGGAAGCCTGCCGCGCTGAGCATCGTCGCCACCAGGCTCTTGCCGATCTCGTGGATATCCCCCTCGACGGTGCCGATGACGACTGTGCCGAGCACCCGGCGCTCCTCCTGCCGCGCGATCAGCGCTGGCTCGAACACCCCCATCGCGGCCTTCATCGCCTCGGCGGACATCACCAGGTCGGGGATGAAATACTCGCCGCTCTCGTACCGGTCACCGACGACCTGCATGCCGGGGTTCAGCGCTTCCTCGATAGCGGTCAGCGGCGCCACACCCGCCTCCAGCGCCTGCGCCGCCAGTTCCCGCGCCTGATCGGGCTCGCCGAGGATGACGACCTCTCGCAGTTGTTTCAGGATTTCGCTCATTTTGGCTCCTTGTGGATGGATGTTGACTGATGACGGCAGATCTGAGTGAACAAGCCCCCCAGAGGAAGCGCCCTAGCCCTGGCCGAAAGTATACCACGCCGCGGGAATCAAGCAACTGCCCGGCCCAGTTGCGTTATACCACAATCGTGCATATAATACCAGCCAAGCGGTTGGTGGCGCAGCAGAGAACGCACGAGTCTGTCTACCGATTCTCTTTGGCCGCCGTAGATTCTCGCACAGGTAACAAGCAAGGAGAAGGAGGAAGAACATATGGACACTGAAACCCAGGTCAAAGAAATGGACGCGGAGCCTGATGGGCCACCGCGGGTGGATCTCAACCAGGCCACAGCGGAGGAACTGGGGACACTTCCGGGCATCGGTTCCGCGCTGGCTGCGCGCATCGTGGCCTACCGAGAGGAGCAGGAAGGCTTTCAGTCATCGCAGGAACTCGCCGCTGTTCCGGGCATCGGTCAGGCAGTCTATGAGCGGCTGGCGGACCGGCTGACCGTCACGCCGCCCGGCGTGGTCCCACCGCCAGGTGGCGACGAGACGGTGCTGGAGGTGACCCCCGAGGAGACCACGGCCCCGCCAGAAGCCGCTGCGTCACAGGAGATGGCACCCTCCGAGGCCGAGCAACCCATGTCGGCACTGCAGCTGCAATTGGAGGAGGAAGGCATCGCCCCGGCCGAGGAGGCCCCCGCGACCGAGGAAGCTCCTGGACCCTCTGGGGTCGAACCGGCCGCGCCACCCTCGCCCCCTGAACCGGCGCGCGAACCTCCCAGGAGACGCGGCCTCTCTTCATCACTCTCCTGGCTGTGGCCCGCGCTATTGGGCGGTCTGCTGGGGATGATCTTCGCGCTGCTGGTGTTCTCTGGCATCAACGGGTCGCTGGACCTGAGCAACAGCCGCGCTGTGCTCGATCTGCAGAACCGCATGGATAACTCCGCGGCGGAGATGAAGTCCCTGCGAGGAGAGGTTGACGGGCTGCGGCAGCGACTGGACACGTTGGAAGGTCTGACGGCCCGGATGGAGAAAACGGAGTCTGCTGTGGACACCCTGCGCCAGGGGACGGAGGCTCTCGACCAGCGGGCGGACACCCTGGAGAGCGAACTGGCGAGCGTGTCCGAGGATCTGTCCACGATACAGACGCAGGCACAGCAGGTGACGACGTTCTTCGAGAGGCTCCAGACATTGCTGAAGGAGATTTTCGGGGACGAGGCTGCGGCAAGGCCGACGCCAGAATCGCCTGTTGAGACCCCCACACCCACCCAGTAAGGAGGTGAAACCATGACATATCCACAACCGACTCCACAAGCATCGGAGAGCCCTGTCGCGCGGGCCATCGGGGGTCTGTTTCGTTTCCTGGTGCGGCTGCTCTTTGTCCTGATCGTGGGCGCGTTGATCGGGGCAGGGCTCTATCTTGGCGTACCCTGGGCCTACCGCAGCCTGGTGCAACCGGTACAGCAGAACACCGCGCGCGTTGTCGCCTTGGAACGGCGGGTGGCACAGGAGCAGAACCGCCTGCAGGACGAGAACCTGGCCTTTGAGGAGCGCATCGCAGCCCTAGAAGCTGAGATGACCGGACTGGGGGAGGACTCCGGCGTTCAGGCCCAGGCGATAGAGGGAGCCCTGGAGCAGGTTGAGCAACTGGAAGGCCGGATCACTCAGGCGGAAGCGGATCTGGAAGCGCAGCAGGAAGCCGTCCAGGTTATGCGCGCCGAACTGGACAGCGCCATCACTGAGCTGGGCGAGCAAGCCGAGCAGACCGCCGAGCGAACAGAAGGTCTCGAAGGTCGGCTGGCGCTGCTTCAGACCGCGCAGGACCTAGTAAAGGTACGACTCCTATTGCTGGAGGAGAACACCGGGAGCGCACGCGATGCGCTGATCCTTGCGACCGTACACCTGGAACAGGCGACGGCCTTGATGCCAGGGCAGGCGGAGACGCTCTCCGAACTGCAGGAGCGGATGGCGGCGCTGGACCAGCTCATTGAGGACCGTTCTTTCCAGGTATTACCGGAACTGGAAGCACTCTGGGCCGACGTGATGGGGCTGGTATTGCCCCCTGCCGAGGAACCAAACTCGTAAGCAGTGGCTGAGCCACCCCGCACCACGGTGGAACCGACGCCACCGCGGTCTGAGGTGGTAGGAGCGCAAATGGAGCCCGGTCGCATCAGACCGGGCTCATTGCTGTTGGGTGGTTCCTGATGGTCACTCCCGTTCTGGTAGTCGGTCCATTCCGACGGCTCGGGCCGCTCGCAGCGCGATGGCCCCCAGTTCGCGAGTGACTTCGTCGGACAGAGGGCTGGGCGCGTAGGCGGCGACAATCTGCTCGACCCGCTGGTGGGCGCGCTCCGTGACATCCAGGCTGCCCCTGGCCTCCCAGGTGCGCCGGAAGTCCCGGTCCACCACCGGGCTGGGGATGAACAGTTCCTCGCGGAACCAGCGGCGCGTGTGGGGCGTGCTCAGGAAATTACCCGCGTGTCCCACCTGGCGGATGATCTCCAGCGCCAGAGGTGTCTCCCGCTCAACGATGCCAGTCACCAGGCGTTTGGCCATCCCCACGATCTCGGCGTCAATCGCCAGTTTCTCCAGGCTGAAGCAACTCTCGAATTCGAGCATGCCCGGGCCGGAGATCATGTTGATGCCCGTCAGTGCCCCCAACACCGCGCCGATGCCCGACTCGAACCCGGACTGACCGTCGACCACCTTGGCATCGGACAT
>JABAHP010002177.1_pt1 | contig 10721 bp, 11 predicted proteins | sample 7062081 | NCBI WGS metagenome assembly JABAHP01 (sample SAMN14534357, study PRJNA622989) | marine sediment metagenome | biome: marine biome [ENVO:00000428]; feature: marine pelagic biome [ENVO:01000023]; material: deep marine sediment [ENVO:00002113] | place: India: Gulf of Kutch | collected... | reverse complement strand
GTTGTTAATAACATGGTTGATTTAGGTTTTAATGTTCCTCCCCCTAGTATTAAAAATATAGACTATGAAGCGGCTCCTGAAGTACTTGGAATTTGTAAAGAAATGGTTGATGTTATGAGATGCAATATAACGTCTGATGGTAATATTGCCGCTGAAGCATTAGATTATAAATTAACAAATATAAATGAAGCCATAAAAACGGCAGTAATAACTAAATTGTTCCCAGAGAAGAAAAAAGAGGCAAAGAGTGCCATAGTTTTACTATCCGGAGGAATAGATTCTGCTGTTGCTCTTTATTGGGCACATCAAAAAGCATATGATATAGTAGCTCTTTCATTTAACTACCACCTTAGACCTAAAAATGAGAATAAGGCAGCTCAAAAACTTGCTGAAAATTTACAGATTGAATTAATTGAAGTTCCTTTACCTTTTATAAAAGAATCAATTGACTTACGTATTGAAGGATTCCCAGTACCTAGTGCTGTTAATGCTCCAGAAGGATTCATTCCCTCCCGTAATCTCGTTTTTTACTCCATAGCAGGATATTATGCACAAGTATTTGGATGTGATAATATTATAGGAGGGCATATTGCTATAGATCCAGAAAAATTTCCGGATGCCTCTCCTAATTTTTTCGAAGTTCTTGAGAAACTTATCAATAAGGGAAGACATACGAAAGAAAAAGATGCTATAAAATTATTATTTCCATTACTAAAAATGACAAAAATGGATGTTATTTCCCTAGCAAAAAAATTGGAAGTCCCGTTAGAATGGACTTGGAGTTGCTACAGTGATGGAGAACAACCTTGTGGTAAATGTAATTCTTGTCGTAAAAGATTAGAAGCTTTATCAAAATTAAATTATTCTGATCTGAATTTTACTTTATAATAGAAATAAATTATTTTGAAAAATTATTTTTTTTTAAAACTAAACATATTAAAATCTGTAATAATATCATATAAGTATAAAATTAGAATAGTAGAATACTGAAGGAAGCATATGATTGAAAGTGATGAACTAACTTCGGCAGAAGAATACCAAGAAATTCATGTTGTATGCCCAACATGTAAATCTAAGAGAGAACTTAGAATTCCTACAAAAATTATAAACCAAGCTAAGCATTTGACAACGATTTCTATCCCATCAGGACCTGTCTGTAAACATGGTTTTCAAGCTTTTGTAGACAAGAATTTTAAAGTCCGAGGATATCAAGTAGTTGATTTCGAATTCTCCCACATGGAATTCTTTGAGAGTACGGAAATTGATAATATAGAAATAGATGATCCTACTGCTAAGCTTAGTTCAATGCCATTATTCCAAGAGATTATCAAGCTATTAAGAGGGTTCGTTGATGATAAGGAAATCCTTGGTAGCGGAATGTTTACGACAGATGGGCATATATTATATTCCTCACTTCCAAGTAATACTCTCTTTTCAATTATGAAAGAATTTGAAGTAAGAAGTGAGAAGAAGTTAAGTAGCCTAAAAAAAATGTACTTAGAATTAGAAAATAATCAAAAAATCTGTTCTTTTTATATTGAAATCCAGGAAATGAGATTCGCGTTAGTATTGTTCTTTTCTCGGATTGTTAAACTTGGAATGGGCAACCTCTATTTAAATGATTTAGTAAAGAAAATTAGAAAATTAGAAAAATAACCTATTTAAGTAGCTTTTTTTAATATCCTTTTCCTCAGGATTTATTCCCATTTGTTATAAATAGTTATAAATATTGATATGCTTATGTGCTTATTAAGAATCTAAATAATACAATCTTGCACAATTATGGACCTTCAGAAAGTACAAAATCGAATGGCTAGAGATTTATCACAACAAATTCCTGAACTTAGTCAACAAAATCTTGAAATAACTGAATTAATAAGTAAGAGAAATTCAGTGATAAATGTGGTTTTTGAAAAAAAACCTTCTAAATTACCAAAAGAAATAGTTATTAAAATATTTCGAACCAAAAATATTGCTCATGAAATTAACATACTAAATAGATTAAAAAATCAAAATTTCCATGTTCCAAGTATTCTCTTTTTTCAAAAGCCCTATTTAATCCTTGAGAAAGTTAAAGGTATTAATGTGTGTGATTTCATTAACGAAAAATTGAAAGGAACAAGAGAGTTGGATGATTTAAATTCGAGTGAAAGAAATCAAGTTATTAAAAGTATCGAGAAGCTTGCTGAGTTTCTTGCTCAATTCCATGAAAAAAATTTCGTAAGAAAGAAATACAAAGCAAAAAAGAAGTACGTACTTTGTAAAGGTGATACAAGACTAAGAGACTTCATATTTAATATTGATAATGATATCTTATACGCAGTCGATTTTGAAGACGCTTACGAGGGTAATCATATGGATGATTTGGCATGGATTTGTACCTCTCTTCTTGACACAGATCCTGGTTTATTTGAAATGGAAGAACCCAAACATAAGATTGAGCTTATCAATATGTTCCTAAAGAAGTATTACCAAAATAATAATCGATTTCCTTTTAGCTTCAATTATTTAGCTGAACAATTAATAGAAAATTTAAATATTGTTATTGAAAGAAGAAATCTTCCATATGGTACAGTAAGTAAAGATAAATTTATTGAAGATATTTCGAAAGAAATATAGTCTTTTTTTTTAACTTTCTAAAAATCAAAATTTAATAATACTAACACTATTATTTTATAAAATTTTCAAAAAACTTTTTTTAAAGGAGAATGAAATATGAGTCTTACAGATACAAAATCGTCTTTAAAGAAAATACTCTCGATTATTGAAGAACTCAATGGATTAAATTCAGATTCAATTCCAAAATTACAAACTCAACCAAATAATCTACTTGAACAGATTGCAAAACTCGAAGAAACTAAAACCAATGATTTGAGAACTATTGAAACAAATGATGATGAAATTATTTCATTAAAAAACAAAATTTCTCAAAATCAAAGAGATATTGCTTCATTAGAGGAAAATAATGCTGAATTGAATAATCAAAAACAAACTCTTCTTGACAAAATCCAAGATGCTCAAAATGAACTAAATGAAACTCAAACAAAAATAACAGCACGCAGAGAGGAATTAGCAACTCGAAGCAGTCGATTAAGTGAATTAGAAAATAGATTAGTAGAACTAAAAGATATTCAAGAAAAGTTCGACAATAGGATGAAAGAACTTGAAACTCAACTGCAAGAGGAATATAATAAAAAGGAGAAATTTAGTAATTCATACGCTATGCGAGCCGCAGCTATGAAATCTCTAATTAAGGCAGGCTATATTCAATCTGCTCAATTAAAACTTATACAATCATTCCAACCTAATACAACGCTTGAATTAAAAGGAATTGTCCAAGCAATGGGGTTAAGGGAGGATGTTGCGAGAAGCATACTAACAAAAATGGTTCAAAAAAATGCTCCAATTGAGTATGATGAGGGAGCAGGAACAGTAACCTTAAAAAAGGAGGTTGATTTTTAATGAGCTCACAAGATATATTATCCTTAATTGAACAATTTGAAACAGCTTATGATACATATTGGCAAGTACTTCAGAAACATAATGAGGAAGTTCTTTCTCAATTAAGAGAAGCTTGGCGTTTTATGCAAGTGGAACAAAAGGAAGAAGAAAGTATAAAAGAAAAATTATCTACTCAAAATTCAGAATTAACAGAATTAAGAACTAAATCTGAAGAATTAGACAGAACGATAGACGGATTAAAAGCTAAAAAAGAAGAGTTAAATTCGAAGATTTCTGAATTAACAAATACTTTGGAAACAAGTGTTAATGATTTGAAAAAGCCCGCATTTGAACTTACTCAACTTGAAGAAAAACTTAGTTCTGTTAATGAAAAAATTGCTACTAAAGAAGAGGAGAAAACAACACTAGATCAAAAAACTGTTGAAAACGAAAACCGAGAAGTTGAGTTAAGAAATACCTACCAGAAAAAGATGGATGAACTAGAAGGTAAAATAGATCAATTACGTCAACAGAACTTCTTTACTTCATTCTTAATTGAAAACTCTGATGAAGAAATTCATGAAGTCGATATTATTGCTACTATCATGGATAAGGGAGAAGCAAAACTTGACGATCTTAAAAAAATGATGGATGTCCCTCCTATAATGGCGGTTAGAACAATCAAACAGCTTGCAGTTAAAGGTATACTTAAATTGGATGAATCTAGTGGAAGAGTAACCTTACCTTAAACTAAAAACCTTTCTTTTAATTATTTTGATTAATTAATTTTTTTCTATAATCTTATTTTTTTTATGGCAAGTAGATTTGTTTTTTTTTAATTCTTTTTTTCTGTTTTTAGTTGAAACCACGTTTACGTGGCAGTTTTGTATAATACTTGTCCTGCACAAATTGGAGGTTTGAATTCTAATTATGGATCAGCATTACTTATACAAACGCTTATTGCCTAAAATCTTTTTTTTTTCTTAATTTAACTTGATATTTGGAGGTATTTTTCATTTTTTGACCTACGGTCAATAAGTGACCAAAAGTTTAAATATAAGAAATGTTACTAATACATTTAATGACCCTTGGTCAAAAAGTTACCCATGGTATAAAAAATGAGTAAGGATACAACAAAACAACGAAAAAAAAGAGAAAAAGAAGCTAGACGCAATTTAATTCTTGAATCGGCAAAAAAATTATTCTTAGATTTAGGATTTGAGAATACAACAATGAAAAATATTGCTATAGAAGCGGAATTAAGTAAGGGGACACTATATAATTATTTTAAATCAAAAGATGACCTATATTTAGCCGTAGCTACAATTGCAATAAAAGAGATAAATAATATTTGTGAGAAAATAGACCGCACAGGAAAGACAGATCTAGAACAAATTTTATCAATTGGATATGCAATATATGATTTCTCAAAGAACCATCCTGACCTCGTTAATATAGCAGACGATTATTTATTTCTAAGGTCAAAACACTTTTTTGAAGATATACATCAAAAATCAATTAATGGAGAGACTTTGAACAGAAACGAACAAGAAATTTATAATGAGAATCTAAGGTATCAAAAAATAATATTTGATCCAATAAGTAAAGCAATAGAGAATAAATCTATTAGAGACGACCTTTCTCCCGAACTTATAATGGCTACATTAGCAAGTTTGACATCAGGACTTGTTTACGATCTTAGACGTGCTGAGGCCCTCTATGAGAATTTGGGTGTTCATAATGATGATATAATTGAGATAGTCTTTGAATGGGTAGCTGATGGTTTAAAACCTAAAAACCAAGATTAAGAAATAAAAAACTTTGCAAATTTAAAAGGAAGTTATAAAAATGGCTGCAGAAGAATTTTTATTTACTTTAGCAATGATATCTAGCATTGCATTCACATATGTTAGTATTAAAAGACAGGAGTTGAAAAGGTGGCTTCCCAGTCAATATAGCTTTACAGCATCTAGAATGAGTTCTTTTTTAGCACTCCATTTTAGTGAATTCATGATTGCATCTGTAGTTTTTTCCGTTTTAGGTGGTGTTTTAATCTGTGCTGCTTCATTTTTGGAGTATTATAAAACTTTTTTTAAAAATAGACCGAAGTTATCCAAATCTAGTAAAATCCCATTAATGAGCTTAACTATGGCAGTAAATCCGGGGATAATAGGTTTAGAAGTATCTATGATTTTTATTATGCTTTTTGCTGCTTATTTATTAATTAAAGTATACAGATTAAAAAAAACTCCAACTCACGCATTCTTGTGTTTTGGTGTATTTGTAATAATCCAATATTTGATAACCATATTATTTGATCCTTATGATTTAAATGGATTTCAGAACCTTCTAAATTGTATTATTGAAGTAGTTTTTTTAGTAACTGCACTTGTAGCACTTGTAGAGAGGCGAATATTAAATATTAATAGTATATTACAAAGAGTCTTGAACGCAGCATCAAATGTGAGTACAAATGTTGCTAATATTGCTACAGAATTAGCTGCTAATACAAATGAAATTAATGCATCTTCTGAAGAAATTTCCTTCAGAACAAAAAAGGTAGCTGATGAAGGTGCTAAAATTATGAATGAATCTACCGATATTAAACAAGTATTAGACATTATATCAAATATATCTGATCAAACAAATCTATTGGCGTTAAACGCAAGTATAGAAGCAGGCAGGGCAGGTGAATATGGACGAGGTTTTGCTGTCGTAGCTGATGAGGTAAGGAAATTAGCAGAGGAATCAAAAAATGCTGTCGATCATAGTAGTGGTAAAATAAAAGAGATCTTAGCTAATATAAATTCAACTTCTACCTCATTAGAAGGCATTAGTGCTTCAACTGAACAACAATCAGCTTCAATGGAAGAGATATCACAAACTACGCAAAAATTGGGAGCTCTTGCAGAGAATTTGAAAGAAATACTCACAGAAGTTAAAATTGAATAATTTACTTCTTTTTTTTTTAAATATTATATTAAAAATTGGTGAATTAAATGAATAGAATATTTATAGTTGATGATGATACTTCAATCATAAAATTATACAAACAATTTTTAGAATTAAAGGGATTTAACATTATAGACTATGCTCAAAATGGAAATGAAGCTGTCAATAAATACTTAAGATTTCGAAATAAACCAGATTTAATTATAATGGATTATCATATGCCTATTAAAGATGGCATCGAAGCAACAAAAGAATTATTAAAAATTGATGGAAATGTAAAAATTTTCATAATTAGTGGAGACTGCGCAATTAAAAAAAAAGCTTTAGCGGCAGGAGCGATAGATTTTAAGAAAAAACCATTCAATTTACAAGAGTTATATTTATCTGTATCATCATTAATTTGCAACACTAATATGACGTGTTCTAAGATTCATGCTTGTTAAAATCCCTTCACCCAATATTCATTTTTTGTATAATTATGCTAGAATGATCTTATTTTCATTCTAGCTAATTATATTTAAACAAATTCTAATTATGAAGCATTATGAGGCTAGATAGTGCATTCGACCCACAGTCATTTTTTGGACCAAGAGTTTAAATATGAAAATGAATTTTACTTTATTAATAACCCTTGGTATAAAAAATGACTCATAGTCATTAGAAAAATAAGGATGATAAAACATGGAAAATAAAAAAATCGAAAAATTGGGCAGAAAAGAACGAGAGACACAATTACGAAAGCAAATTATAGTTGAAGTAGCAGAGAAAAAGTTTCTATCAAAAGGATATGAAGAAACTACAATGGATGAAATTGCTACTGAGTCTGAATTCAGCAAAGGAACAGTTTATAAATATTTTATCTCAAAGGATGAATTATATCTTGCGATTGGTAGTAAGGCTTACGAATTGATTATAAATTATACAAAAGACTTTATCGATAAAGAAATTATGGCTGGTAAAGAGCTTATGGCTGTAGGATACGCATATTATGAATTTACAAAAAAATATCCAAATTACGCCTCAATATTTCATAATATTGCTGTAAAACTTCCCGATATTGCATCCAAGCCAAAAAATAAGCTTTCAAGCATTGAAAAGGAATATCTTAATTTAAGCAATATGTATAGGGATATTTTCATTAAAACTTTAAATGATGCTGTGAAAAATAATGCTATAAGAGCTGATAAGGATCTATTTATGGTTGGTTATGTACTTTCAACTCTTACCCGAGGATTAATCGAGGATTTAATGCAATCTAAAGATGTTGTCAAAAAAAGCTTTAATTTAGAACCTGATGATATTATAGATTTTGCATTTGAAATTATCGGAGAAGGCTTAAAACCAAGGGAATAATAAAAAATGAGGTACAAAAATAATGAAAAAAGTTTTGGTTGTTTATTATTCTCTGACAGGGAATACAAAAATGATTGCTGAAGCAATAGCGGAGGCAATTAACTCAGATGTTCTTGAATTAAAACCAGTAAAGGAACTTGATGCTGAAGGAGGGTCCAAGTATTTTTGGGGAGGTTATCAAGCGACAATGAAAATAAAACCTAAGTTAAAACCCTTTGATACTAATCCTTTTGAATATGATCTGATAATATTAGGAACTCCTGTATGGGCTTGGACTTATACCCCACCAATACATTCCTTTTTATCGAATTTTGATCTTTCAGGGAAAGATGTAGCACTCTGGACATCTAGTGATGGAGATGGAGTAAGAGCAATGAATAAGTTTAAAAAAGCGCTGAAAAATACTAATATATTAGGTGAAATTCGGTTTAAATCCCCAAAACAACATGACCCTACTAAATCTAAACAGAAAGCTGCAGACTGGGCTAAAAATATTCTTCAAAAAATTCAAGAATAGAGAAAGAATATGGGATTGTATGGTGGCAGAGATTATAGTGAATTAAAAATCTTATTCATAACCCTTTTATTTAATTTATAATTATATTCTTCGTTATGTATATCCATACATATCAATATTTAATTTAGACAAACTCTACCAATAAATTTTAAAAAAGAATATGTCATCAAGAAAATCATTAACAACAATATTAGGAGAGTACAAAACAGCTGTAATTCTAGCTGTTATAATAATTGCAGGGGGTTCTATTGGTACATATTTTGTAATAGACTATTTAAATGCTCGAAATCCAGAAAAAATAACATTAGCAACTACAACATCTACATTTGATTCAGGATTGCTAGATTATTTACTTCCAAAATTTACTGAGCAAACAGGAATTCAAATCAAAATATTATCCGTCGGTACAGGAACCGCTATTCAATATGGTAAAGATGGAAATGCAGATGTGATTCTTGTTCATTCAAGATCAAGAGAAAATGATTTTGTTAATGCTAGTCTCGGTGTTGATGGGATTTCATATGGGATATATCGTGCTTGTATTATGTACAATGATTTCATAATTGTTGGTCACTCTTCTAATCCTGCGAATCTATTGCCTGGAGATAATATAACAACAGTAATGACAAAACTAAGAGATGCAATTGATACTGGTAATATGACATTTTATTCTAGAGGTGATGAATCTGGAACGCACTCGAAAGAAAAAGCATTATGGGCTGAGATAGGTGTTGTTGCAGCAACAAGGTGGGCCGCTCAACCAGTTAAATATACAGAAACAGGACAGGGGATGGCTTCTACTTTATTAATGACCTATGAAGATGTTGATTCGGCTCATGAAGGATATACAATTGTAGATAGAGGGACATGGCTCTCATTCAATGATACCTATACTTCTTTAAATATTCTAGCAGAATCTGTTGTTGGTGAAGATTATTTACTTAACCCATATGGTGCCATACCTGTTAATCCAGTTTTACATCCTCATGTAAAGTTTACTTCTGCTAGCAGGTTTATTGGTTTTCTAACATCACAATATGGACAAGATTTAATTAACGCATATGAAAAAAATAACGCAGTCTTGTTTCGCGCTAACTTTGGAACATGTAATATTAGTTGTAGTTGTGGGACTACTGATGATGAAATCGCAATATGGACTCCCTTTCAGGCAGAATTTGCAGGTTTAACCATTTAAAAGAATTTAACCATAAATTATAATTTTAATATATTTTTTTTTAATAAAACAGGAATTAATGATAGAACTATGGCGAATGATATTTTAGATGGAATATTAGAAGCACTAAGATTGATGTTTACTTTTGATCCTGAATTATGGAGTGTGATTGGCACATCTTTCAGAGTTTCCCTAACATCGACTTTTTTAGCGGCGTTGATTGCGTTACCAATTGGATCATTTATAGGTTTACGAAAATTTAGAGGGAAAAAGGGATTAACAAATTTAATAAATACTTTTATGGGATTTCCCCCTGTAGTAATGGGGTTAATAATATATTTGCTACTCTCTCGAAATGGTCCATTTGGAGCTTTAGGCTTACTATACTCAACAACTGCTATGATAATAGCTCAAATTCTTTTAGCAATCCCGATAATTATGGGTACAGCTAAAGCTGCTATTGAAAGTATAGATCCTGCCTTAAAGGAAACAGTCCTCTCTTTAGGGGCAAATGAGCGTCAATTATGGTGGGAGTTAATAAAGCAATCAAAAAAGTCTATTATCGCAGGATTCCTTGTTGCCTTTGGTCAAGCCATTTCAGAGGTGGGCGCGGTTATGATTGTAGGAGGTAATATACGATGGGAAACGAGGACATTTACAACCTCCATTGTACTTCAAACACGTATGGGTGAATTTGGAATGGCAATTGCTTTGGGGGTGATTCTTATATTGATTGCATTTATCGTAAATTACGGAATGACCCGATTACAATCTAGAGTTGATTAGAATAAAATTAATTAAAGTCAAAAATCTACACAAAGAATTTTATAAAGAAGACAAATCAATAATTAAAGTTCTTTCCCATATCAATTTTTCAGTTAAAAAGGGAGAGTGTTTTGTTATAATTGGTCCGAATGGAAGCGGTAAAACTACTTTATTAAGATTGATAGGTTTGCTTGATTTACCAACAAAAGGGAGTATATTTTATGATAACCAAGATTTAATAAAAATCTCCAGAAAGTTGAAAGTGGAATTTCGGAGAAAGTTTTCATTTGTTAGACAAAAACCAGTAGTTCGAAGTACAACTGTATTCAATAACATTGCGTATGGATTAAAAATACGCGGTATCAAATTTGATGATTATAAGGATTCGGTAAATCAAATGATTGAATATATCGGATTAGACAGAATGGAAAATAAAAATGCACGATCACTGTCAGGAGGGGAAATGCAACGTGTAGCGATTGCAATGAATTTCATTATTGAACCTGAAACTTATCTATT
>JABAHP010000911.1_pt3 | contig 10724 bp, 5 predicted proteins | sample 7062081 | NCBI WGS metagenome assembly JABAHP01 (sample SAMN14534357, study PRJNA622989) | marine sediment metagenome | biome: marine biome [ENVO:00000428]; feature: marine pelagic biome [ENVO:01000023]; material: deep marine sediment [ENVO:00002113] | place: India: Gulf of Kutch | collected... | reverse complement strand
TTCCCGCTCTGCAGCTTCGCCTTGTCCGCATTGAAGGTAGCCATCTTGCCCGTGAACTCGTAAGACAGCTTACCTGTGTGGTCCTTCACCTTGCGCACGTTAATCTGGTGGTCTCTCATGAAGCCACCCTTACCGAACCGAATCTTGCGACCAAACGCAGTGTGCTGGAGCGCATTGAGCATCCCCAGCTCTTCGCGGTTGTTCTCCGCTAGTCCGCCACCCAGACCCGTGTACGAAATGGACGGTACCGGCCTGGGGATAAACACTGGAGGCTGCTCGGGAACCTTGTAGTCTGGAACTTCCTCAGTGAACGTCTTGCTCAGCTGCTTCTTCGAGTACGCTTGGATCGCGTACTTGTTCCCAAGGATGGGCTCACCGATTGGCTTCAGCTTGTACTTCTCAGCGATAGCCTTGTTGTGGTCAATACCCTCATCGGTGTTCGGCACGCACTTGATGACCGACTGGTCCGGGTCCGTCTTGCTCTCGACTATCTTGACGAACCCAGGCTCTTCCTTGAGCTTCTCCTCAAACTCCTTCTCGACAGTCTTGGTATCGAACTTGGTGCCTACCGGGTAGTCCTTCCCGTCCGGTCCTTGCACCGTGCCACTCACCGGGTACTTCTTCTTCAGCGCTGCCAACGTGACCTTGTAGAAGTCACCCAGCGGAGTCTTCACCTTATGTGGTGTCTTGCCGAAGATTTCCTGGAGCTTCGCACCCAGCTCGAGGTCATCGGAACCCAGCAGTACGTTCCCCTTGTCATCCTGCCTTGCCCAGACCTTCTTGTAGAGCGATGTGTCCTTCCACTCGGACTGGAGGTAGGCCAGACCAAGGAGCCGCGCCTTTCCAGAAACTACCTTGTGGTCCTCAGCCCACGCTGCTACCTCTTTCGCCTTCGCTGCCTTGGCTTCCAGCTCGGCTTTCTGCTTGGCTTCCTTTTCGAGTTGTTCCTTGGTCTTCTTCGGCTTCGGTATCGGCTTCGGCTTAGGCTTCGGCTTCAGCTTCTCAGCTGCCTTTCCAGAAACCTCATGCTTCGTAATGAACCAGTGCGCCCCGGGGTTGATCATGAGGGACTCGACTTGCGAGTCCTTGGTGTCCGTTGCCGTAGTGCCCGCTAGCACATCGTTGAAGGTCCACTTGTTCTCAGCAGTCTTGAGGTACGTGAAGAGGATGTTCTTGTCCGCATCCATCTCCTTGTAGACAGTGCCGATAGGATCAGCAGACACCGTGGCCACGTCAGGCTTCTTGGTCTGGATCTTACCCTTCAGCGGCACCCCACCTGGAGGAATGACAGCCCAAGGCTTCAACGAGTTGTCAATCGTGTGAGCCGCCCCGATGTCACTCGGGCTGTACGTGCCGTGTATATCGCCTGAGTAGCTGTTCGTGGTCAGCTTCTTGAGTTGCGTACCAGTAGTACTCTGGAAGATGGTCCCGTCTGGTGCCTGCTTCACTAGCTCCTTGATCTTCCCGTAACCCATCTCGTTGGGGTCGATGAGCTTCGGGTAGCCATCGGGCATGGTCTCCCAATTGTCGTCAGAGACCTTCGCAGGATCCGACGCAGCCTCAACAAGCGTAGACTCGACAACCACCTCAGCGTTCAGCACATCAGACGGCACCGTCATGAACGCTCCCCAATCGTTGGTCTTGGGGAACTTCTTCGGCTGGATGATCTTGTCCGCGAATCCGAACTCGTTAGCCAACCCGTGCAAGATGGCTGCAGCGTCTACCGTCTTATCATCCAGAGCGATCAACGTGTGCCCTGGCTTCGATGCGTACTTCACCTTGAACGAACCACCGAACTTCTGAATGTCCGGATGACGCTTCATCGCCTGGAGCACAGACAGCGTGGTCTTGACCGGAGTCTGCTTCTTTTCTGGAACGATGTCCGCAGCCGCTGTGTCCGGACCGATGACATCCTCCACAGACGGGAGCGCACTCACGCCCTTGCCTGTCTTCAGCGTATCGTGCGTCTCGTTGGCTGCGAACTGGGCCTTGTGCAGCCCGAACATCTTCTTGAGCGCTGGAGCGGTAGAGAGGCCGATACCAGCCTTCTCCGCAGCTTCCTTCAGCGCCTTGGCTGCCTTGGCTCCGTGCACGCCTCCAGAAACGTGGTACCCGCCGTCCTCATCGAAGATGACACCCGCGTAGGTAGGTAACGCTTCCTTACCGTCAGTAGAGTAACCAGCGACGTAGGTGGCGTACCAGTACTTCTTGCCTTGGTGCTCACCCTCAGCCCACACACCGGGTGGAGGCGTCCAGGATGCCCACTGTGGCGACTTCTCACCTGGAGCGTGTGTTCCCCCTGCAGGTATCTCGAGCCAGCCCTGACCGGGCTTGTCGGGCTCGTAGAGGTGCGTCTGCGTCTTCTCCCACAGCGCCTTCACCTTGTCAGGCATCCCTGACGAATCGAACTTGATATTCGCAGGCAGGTTCTGCTTGGACTTGATGGGTACCGGTTCCTGCTTCTTTTCTGGGACATCCACGCTTGGAGGAATCACATTCCAGACTGTGTACGTAGCAGCAATAGCCTTAGCCGCACCCGCAGTATTGGGCTTGTAGCCTTTCAGATCTCCAGTCCATGTGCCAGCAGGACCCTTAGTAATCTGTGCGCCCTCAGTCTTGAACATCGTTCCTGGAGGCGCCTTCACCAACATCTTTCGCTACCCCCAAGTCACCAGCCGTCACAGGATCGATGAACTTGGGGAACCCTTCAGGCATGGTCTCCCAACCCGGGTCAACCGGCACCTCAGCTACAGGCTCCTTCACGTAGACTTGCTTACCAGTCACATACCCCAAACCTATGCCTGAAGAGAGGTGCATGTGCGGGTCATTCGTGAACTTCAACTGCGCTATCGTTTCACCAACCGTCCAATCAGCAGGCTTCGCTTGCCACGCCCACTGATCATCCGCCTTCTTCACAAACACGAAACCGTCTTCATCCAGAATAGCTGTCCCCACCGGCATAGTATCCCAGTTCGCTTTGCTCGGTTTCGGCTGCAGCTCCCACTCATTTGGTTTTTCTGGAGTGTAGACAAACCCACTCACATCAGCAGGTACGTCAGCCGGTACCTCCACGAACTCAGCGGGCTTCCCCACTGGCACCGCAACCACAGCTTCTGGCGCCTTCGGGTTGATGCCCCAGAACTTCCACCCGCCCCCACTCGGCACCTTGTTTTTGCCCGTCTTCTTCTTGTAAGCACTGACAGAATTGTAACCCTTCTGATTCACCCACACCCAGTCACTCGCAGCACTGAGAGAATTGAACTCCTTGCTAGCCGATATCTCCCCTGCACTAGTCAAAATAGTGACTTTGAACTTCCCATCAGGCAGAGCCTGCAGCTCCACCAATTGCTTAGCCAACTGAAACTTCTTCTTGACCGTGACTGACGTACCCACCGGCAACGGACCAGCGTTGTACTGCGGCTTGTTCAAAGGCTCAGTGACGACTGGCTTGTCCGTCTTCTTGATAGCTACCTTAATAGGCGCTTTGGTAGTAACAGCGCCTAAGAGACTGTCCGCCAATGTCACGTCATCAGCACCTACCTTCACGCCTTCCGGGGTAGTGTACTGCCACTTGTTCGGAGCTATCTTCACGAACTTGTAAGTGCCCTCTTTGTGCGTGATGAAGACACCATCCCCTAGCGCGTGATTCGCAGCCAACTCCTCCAAGTCCGCTGTGCTGAGATGCTCAAGAGAAGTGTGGGGTATATCCGTGAAGTCATAGTACTCCACATCGTACTCAGCCTCAGGCGCACTCCCCACCTTCGGCTGCTCTATCAGCGGAGTCCACTTCTCAACTTTCTGGACAACCGGGTTCTTACTGAAATTCGCCATACCGTCATCGGACAGCACCTTGGCACCAAACTCCGATTCCCAGTTCTCACCAGTGCGAACGAACAGATATGCTTTGCCCGTGTCCGTGACAAACTTGATTTGAGAGCCCTGAGGCAGCTGTGCGAACTCTTGTCCGTACATCGGTAAGTCAGTGACGGTCTCCCAGTTCTCGAGCGCAGCCTCCACGATGCTCGGTTCCTGGACCTTCACATCGGAGTACGCTTCCCCGTTGAGCACTGACGCAATGGCACCAGTGCTCAGCGCAGCGCCTTCATCGTTCTCCCAATCGAACTCGTTGACCTTCACCCACGTAGCAGTCTCACCAGTCTCCTTGTAGACACCCGTGACCTTGGTGCCCTTTATCCACCCCTGCACTGTCGAGTAATCCACAGGTGTTTCTGGAACTTTCGGTTCACCCTCAGCAGGTGGTAACGCAGCTGGTGGAGTAACCGCCCAAAACGCGTTCATCGCCTCCATCACCTCCGAACCCATATAGAAGTTCGCAGGCTCCCCATTAATCTTGATGATGCCTTCCTTGTACTTGTCCGCTGGCTTAGTCAGTGGTGCAACCTTCTCTATCGTAGAACCAGCTTGCGTAGTGAACACCGTCCCCACTGGGGCATCCGCCAAGTAGTCTTCATACTTAGACCCCACCAAGTGAGGAGCAATCTCCGTTGGATACCCCTCAGGCATCGTCTCCCAGTTCGGCTCTGAAAGAGCGTCAACTATCAGCTCTACCTTGGTGCCTTCTACTGTCGCAGACGCAGCGATAGCCCAATCACCTACCGGGTCACCGGGAACGCCTACCTGTGTCCACTTGTTCTTACCCACCTTCTTCCAGATGGAGTCGCCACCTTCCGCGTCCGTTATCTTAAGCTTCGTTCCATTCGGGAACGCAGTCACCTTGTTCTTGTTGTCTTGACTGACCTTCGCAATCTCACCTTCAAATGCAGGTTTCTGGAACACAGGCTTGTCAACCACCGCAATGACCGAAGCTTCCACCTTGGCTATCTGATCCGTGATGTCTTTAGGCCCTGGCATCGGCTTCAGCGCCTTCACGCTGAGGTTGTTCTGCAAGTCGTAGTAGCCAGTGTCCACAGGCTCCGGGTCAACCGCCTCCATCACCAACTTTCCAGGCTCAGTCTCAATCCAGAAATGGTACACCGGCATACCGAACTCGTTCTCAGAAGCCGCAACCAAAAGAGTATCCCCAGACGCACTCGTCACCTTCACCGCGTGCCCTGGAACGAGAGCAGCTGGCCAGTCAGGTCCAACGTCATAATCGTGCGCTTCGATGAACTCCTTCACCCCATGAGGCAGCATGCCCCAATCCTGCACAACACCGTCAGGCTGTTTGTGGAGCATATCGAGCGCAGTCGTAACGTCAGCTTTTTCTGGAACCACCTTCTCTTGCTCGAGCTGTGCCGGTGTCATCTGCGACGGGCTCAGCTCCCCGCCACTGTGTGCGTTCGCCAGCTCAGCTTCGAACTCCTTGAACTTAAACACCTTGCTGCCCAGAGAGATGCCCTTCGCCTTCTTCTCTGTGCCGGTCATGTCCAGAGACAGACCCTTGTCCCACAGCATCAAGCTGTCCCCAGCCTTGTTCGCTGAGTTGTAGGACTGCGTGTTCCCATCCGGATAGCGCACCAAGAACACAGGCTTGCCCTTGCTCGCCTTGGTCGCTTCCAGAATGACCATCTCGAAGTCCTTGCCCTTGTACTTCACCGTGGTGGAGTACCCAGGACCCGGCAAGCTCTTCGGCCACTTGATATCCGTAGGAGGTGGCTCACCCGGTACGTGCACCGTCACACCAGAACTCTTCGTAGCAGCCTTCGTGATAGGCCAGCCCGGTGTCGCCTTTTCTGGAACCGCCTTCGGCGCCTCCACCTTCGTGGGCAAGTCACCCTTGATGGGTGTCTGCTTCTTCACGGTCACGTCCTTGGGGATAGTGACCGGCACACCGAACTGCTCTGTGAACAGCTTCTCGAAGTCCGCCCGCATGGAGTGCTTGCGAGCCAGCATTTTCTGGATGAGCTTGTTCTGCTTCGCAGTGTTGCCCTTCGCAGCCTCACCCGCGTAGAGCAACGCGATGTCCTTGAACTGGTCGTCAGTGATCGCGTCTATCTTCGCCAACGTCTCCGAAGCCACCTTGATGAAATCGCTACTATCAATGTTCCCCGTCTTCACTTCTTTCCAGAACTTGCAGTAGATGGGCAAGCTCGGGTTCTGGTCGCCACTCGGCCCCTTGAAGCACGGGTCCAACTTGTCCTTACCCAACCACTTCCACGCCTGACCCTTGTCGATGGCATTCATCCGCTTCCCGTCAGCCAAGAAGTTACCTGCGTGCGGATCATGGTTGGACGTAAGCCAGTCGATGATCTGATGCTGGAGAACCTGCGTTCTGTACTTCTTCAGGTACTCAATCGGGGGATTGCTGTGGTTCGCCTGATTGAATACATCACCTTTGAGACCCTCGAGGAGCACGCCTTGCTCCCCGGTGTCCATCGTCACCATTCTGGAGTCAGCAATACTTTCTGGAAGGATGAGCTTGCCTAGCTTCGTAGCAGCCGACTCAGCCTGTGCGATAACCAGACTCCCCGGCTTGAAGTAGTAGCTCTTCCCTTCGGGGTCCTTCATGTGCCAGACCCCATGGCTCCCCACAGTCCCCACCTTCTTGAGCGTGCTCAAGTCCTCAGGGAAGATAGCCCGCTCATGCTGCCCAGATGCTATGTGCGCGTTCCAGGCCGCTCTGTGCTCGTCTGCTGGCTTCAGGGGCTCACCCATATGCTGGGCTAGCTTGGCCCTGGAGAGAAGCACTGTGCCGCCCTCAGACGGCTTAGGCTCGATACCAAAGGCTTCCTGTATCAGCTTCCCCGCCTCGCTATCGACCCGGATGTACTTCTTGGAGATCTTCCCGTCGATACCCAGGTCCAACAGCCACGTCAGGAACGCCTTCTCGGTCTGCAAGCTCGTCAGCTTCTGGCCTTCGTTCAGAGTCTTGGTCGCAGCCAGACTCTCAGCTGTCGAACTCCCCGCGTAGATGGGCTTGCCGTTGCTCCGGTAGCCCACGATCTTCCCGCCCTTCGGACCGATGGACAGGATGGACAGACCCTTCCACTTGCCAAGGTCAGCCTTGACCAGCAGTGGCCCTTCCAGAAAAGCTTTGATCAGTACGTCGCCCACAGCTACCCCAGTGGTATTACAGCTACCATCGCCTTCTTGACAGCCTCAGTCTCAAATGGAATCGCGTGCTCCCTCGCCAGCTCGGTGTCGATGCGAATGTCGTAGAACAGCCCAGCCAACTCAGGGAACTTCCGCTCGAGGTCCAACTGCCTGATTCCAGAAACCCACGCACGCGCGTACTGGTGCGCTACCCGCATACCGAACTTAGTCAGCAACCCTTCCTCACTCTCAACAGGGTTCGCCTTCTTCAAGTCCATGACGTATTGCATCTCAGTCATCTGTCTTCCTCATCGGTGTGCGCTTCGGCTTCTTCGCAGAGATGTCCTCCACGTCAGCTGTGTTCTTCGGCTCAATCACGTTCCTCGCAGACTCCCGCTTCACCCAGTCCATGGTCTTGTCCTTCTCAGACCGGGCGCCTTCCTGCAAGTCTTGCCACTCGGCTGGGATGACGTACGGGAAGACCTTATCGAACTGTTCCAGAATCTCGTAGACTTCCTTGTCCACGTAGAACGTCCCCACCTCCCAAGTCTCCTTGTCGTCAACCAGCTCCTTGACGGTGGGTGTGTAGCCCTCTTTCTGGATTGTGTTCTTCTTGCCACCTCGAGGCACCGTGATGAAGTAGTTGATGCCCAGCCCCGGTCCTGGTCCCCGCTCAGGCTGGTTGGCCATGGCAATGCTCGGATCCAGCTTTCCAGACTTCTCCAGGGGAATGACGTGGTGTGGTCCTTGATTTTTGTGAACTCCATGTGTATTATCAGCTTTATGGGAAGACGCTTTCAAGGTGGCCATGTCCGTAAGTTCCCCAATGCCAAGACAGAGTATCGGCTTATCTGGAAAGACGGACGCCAAAGACTTGAGCATAGGATCGTTATGGAGTCTATTCTTGGTCGCCCACTCAGCTCCTCCGAACTCGTCCATCACCGCGATGGGGATGGACTTAACAACCACCCCTCCAATCTGGAACTGGTTACGCCCACTGAACACAGGCGCAAACATTGGGGACCACGGACCTGGGATCTGAATAAAGCCCTCGCTCTTTGGGACGCCGGTCACAGCATCGGAGAAATTGCTAGACGCCTTGGAACGAACCAATCTACTGTCTGGAAAGCGTTTCATCGCCGTGGACTGCCTACCGTTAGATCGACCAAGAACAACCGCTCTCGCCGCCTGTTCCCAAGAGATGAAGCGTTTGCCCTTTACAAAAAAGGCACACCTGTCAAGGAACTCGCCGCCAAATACGGAGTCACGACCGTTGCTCTTTACACTGCCTTTCGCAAGATTAAGCGGAGCACTCTCTAAGCTCTCACCTAACTGTGGCCTAGTCTGAGAAACCCAACGCTTAAACGCATCAATAGACATTGCCTCCATCCACCCAAAAAAGTCTGGGGAGTCGTAATGCCTATCGTACGCAGCTTTCGCCTCCTTCGCTGACGCGAAACCAAGAAAACATTTGGTTTCGTCGTAGATACCAGTCTCTGGAGTCTGTTGGTGCACCACGTACACTATCTCCGCTCGAGGGTCTGGGCCGATGAAGCAATCTATCTCATCGTCGTCAGCTCCCTGCGTGCCTTCCACGTAGCCGTAGTGCACTCCCCACATGCGCGTAGTGCCCGTGCTCCCGTCAGGCGCCGTCCACCTACGCTCAGAGCCGTCCTTGTTCTCTATCGCAATCGGGATACCCTGGAAGACCATGCGACCCTGCAGCTGGAACGCTTTCCAGAGATCCAACTCTTCAACCAACGCCAACGCCAGCTCTTCCGTTGATTCATATCGCTGGCCAAGCTCACCGCCTGGAACAAGGTCACCTTCATCGTTGAATCCCCACCCTGGTGGTACTCTGTTCATCTGACACTGACAGTTCGGGTGTACCGTGCCCACTACCGCCAGCCAGTCCTTCGCCTTCTTGCCTACGTTCGTGCCGTTGTCCTCCAGGACACTCAGCTTGTAGATGCGAGGCTGCCCGTCCGGTCCCAAGTGCACTCGCTTGCAGTGCTGGCACGCGTCAGGCATCGGACGCTTGAACACTTCCACGTCCGGTCCGTAGCGCTCCCTGTAGTGGTCCGCTACTCCTTGCTGCATCGCGGTCTGCTTCTCGGTCAAGGCAATGCGCTTGAAGTCTCGAGCCCAGTCCTTGCTGGCCCAACCCAGGTCAGACTTGAGCTGGCCGATGGTCTCACGCTTCGCAATGTTTCTGGAAGTGAGTGTGCGTATCTCCGCTTCCCACTTCGCTCGCAGTTGCTGGTCAGCCTCTATGAGCAGTGCTCCGGTCTGCGTGTCAATTCTGTTTCCAAGTCCTCTACAGTACTGCCCTGCTGACTGCTCAGCCATTTCAATAGCGTGCTGTTCGATATCACTAAGGGGGATAGGGTTCTTCCGAATATACTGTTTGAACTGCGCGTAAGACATGTTAGCTGCTGCGTTATTCTGAAGCTGACCCAACAGTTGTCCGTAGAGGTAAGACTCTCGTATCGAATTGGCTTCAACATCTACCAGCCCTTTCTCCTTCAGCTCTGCCAACACCTCAGGTGGAACAGCGTCTTCACTGATCATGTTCACGATGTACGCACTATGGTGCTTCGCTATGATGTCACGAACTTCTTGAAGCTGTTCCGGTGTCAGTAGCATCTTACCTACTCATCAGCTGGTACTCACAAGCCACCTTGTCCACACAGCACTTCTTGAACTTCTTGCCACTACCGCACAGGCAAGGATCGTTGCGCCCAACTTTCTGGAAACTGCGCTCCAGCGTTCGGCTCATGTGCACTTGCTTGTTATGGCTCTCCACCGCTTTGCGCAGTTCAGGATCCTGCTTCATCGCTTCACCCAGATTCTCTTCCAGAATCAACTGGGGTGGCCTGGGGTGAACAGGGAGCATGGGATCATCCTTGAAGGACTCTTCCAGTGTGCGCTCAGTCATCACCCACCTCTACCCCACCAAGGCACTTCACGCAGAAACCCGTGTCTTCAATCGCCTGCTTGTTCTCTTGAGTCTTCTCGTATTGGTACACGCAAGCACGGCACTTCTTGACCACGATGTATGGCTCTTTCTCAGCCTTCCCGCACTGCAAACACTCCCGACCTTCCATTATCAACTCATAGGACGGTCCAGGGTGCCTGTACTCATTCGCACATCCCGGACAAATCACCGTAGGGTGCTTCCTCGCCTCAGCCGCTTCCGCGTGTTCACGGATGATGTCAAATGGATGTGCCGTAGTACTCACCACACTAGCGAACCTCATGCCTGGAGGAAGCAAGCAGAGCTTCGCGTCCATCCCCCACTCGAGCATCAGATCACGCCACCAACCCTTGAACGAGTTGATGAGTCTTTCTGGAATCGCCGCTTCAGGATCACGCTCAACAACCACTATCGAGCCCTGCGTTATATTGAGCACCTTGCAGCTGCCCAACGTGGCTTCATCCTTCAGCTCTTCCACCTCGTAGTCATCCAGTTCTTGCTCGAGCCAGACCTTCTGGGTCTTCAAGTATCCTGCCTCTTCGAAACCTTCTTTCAGTTGCTCCGACATTGGTTTCGTGTCCTTCGGTGGAGCCTCTACCTCTCCCAACGGTTCACCCTTCGGCTGATGTCCTTCAGTCATTTTTCGCTCTCCTTGTGTCAAAGGTTTCAGTGGCAACTGTGGTCCATACGGAACCACGTTGTTGTGCTTGTTGAACCAAGTCTCTATCTCCTCACACCACCGCTTGTACGCTTC
>JABAHP010014533.1_pt3 | contig 10727 bp, 10 predicted proteins | sample 7062081 | NCBI WGS metagenome assembly JABAHP01 (sample SAMN14534357, study PRJNA622989) | marine sediment metagenome | biome: marine biome [ENVO:00000428]; feature: marine pelagic biome [ENVO:01000023]; material: deep marine sediment [ENVO:00002113] | place: India: Gulf of Kutch | collected... | reverse complement strand
AACCTCGCATACAAAGGAAATTTTGCAGGACACACTTTCCGCAGTCGAGAACGGCCTGAAAAAGGTTTTTTGAAGATATGCCCCAATTTTACAGAAATAAAGTTATACTAGCCAGAAATCTTAGCCTATAGTCAAATATCTTTACAAATATGCTGATTCCTCTATTGTGATTATTAAGGGATGATGTATATAAGGAGGCATTCCTTATGCCGGATGTGGAGACTTTAGCATGGATAGTTGAGAGGGCCATATTTATGTATGCGCTTATTAAAGGTATTTTGCTGGCATGAAATATAGTTATTGAAGATTAGACCTCGCTACCACCGTGCAGATTCACGTTTGAATCTAAATATTAAGAATCTCCACATTCCCATATATTTTGGGGAAGATCATAACAATCCTTATGAGATGAAGCTGTTTTTGCACGCCGTATGAAACATTCCAGTGATAATTCAGTCTGATATATATGATCAATCAAAATATAAATCTNNATAATTCAGTCTGATATATATGATTAAATAAAATATAAATCTGGGGAGGTATCATGTTTGCTATCAAAAAAGGCGGTAGTATCACCATGTCAAGTCTGTTGATCATGGCATTTCTTTTTGCTGTCTGGGTATTCTCATCTGCGCTTAATGCACAACCATCGATAGAGGAACTGGATAAATACCTGCAGGCCTGCCACGAGGTGTACAACTTTCACGGCGCGGTTCTGATTGGCAGGGATGGACAGGTGTTTTATAAAAAAGGCATTGGCATGGCTGATATCGAGCTGGGCGTGCCCAATACTACAGAAATGAAATTTCAAATCGGCTCGATTACCAAGCAATTCACTGCAACGGCGATCATGCAGCTGGCCGAGAGAGGGCTTCTTAGTGTAGATGATCCGATCACAAAACACCTGACCGAATACCCTTCTGAAACAGGCGATAAAATAACGATCCATCATCTTTTAACGCATACCTCCGGTGTCACAAGTTACACCAGTATGCCGGATGTGATGGAAAGACGGGCTGTGGAAATGACTCTTGAGAAACTCCTTGCGCTGTTTAAAGATCTTCCGCTCGAGTTCGAGCCGGGCACCAAATTCAATTATTCCAATTCAGGCTATATTATACTGGGCGCCATCATCGAAGAGGTCTCCGGAATGCCATACGAGGATTATATGCGAGAGAACATCTTCGAACCGCTTGGCATGGAAAATACCGGATACTGCCATCGGGATATAATTCTGAAAAACAGGGCCTGTGGATATACGGAAAATGAAGAGGATGAGCTCATTAATGCCGGATATGTGCATATGTCAGTGCCCTTTTCCGCCGGCGCACTTTATTCGACGGTAGAGGATATGTTTATCTGGGATCAGGCTTTGTATACTGAGAAAATCCTGAGCAGAGAAAGCCTGGAAAAGATGTTCACGCCCTTTCTTAACGATTATGGTTATGGCTGGGGCATATCAGAGGTCCTGGGACATAAGCTCATCGCTCATGGCGGCGGAATTGACGGTTTCGCTACCCAGATCCAGCGTTGGGTTGAGGATAGCGGTTGTGTAGTGGTTTTCAGTAATAATGAAGTCGCCGGACCTGCTCAGATTGCAATGGGTTTGGCGGCGATTATGATTGGCGAGCCATATGAGATACCTGTAGAGAAAACTCCGATCGTGATGGCTGATGATAAGCTGAGGGAATATGTCGGTGTCTTTAAGGTGAACGATACTGAGTACAGAATAATCAGCTTTGAAGCGGATCAGCTTTATTCCCAGAGATCCGGGCGAGCACGTATAGCAATTTATCCCGAGGCCGAAGACAACTTCTTCTATGACCATGACCATCATGTAACCCTTAAGTTCAACCGGGATCAAAGTGGTGAGATTGTCAGTCACACGATTTATCAGAATTTTGATTACAGCGACGCCCAAAAAGTCGGGGAGAATGAAGCCAATGAAGTTCTGGAGGCAATGCGCCCTGCAGAGGTAGATCCCGCACTGCTTGAAAAATATGCCGGCGCCTATGAGCTCAACCCGAATTTTATCATGAGTGTTCTGAACAAGGATGACAAGCTCTTTATCCAGGCCGGTAATTATCCCGAACTGGAAATCCTGCCGCGCTCGGAAACAGAGTTTAACAATCCGGAACATAGTGTGAATATCACTTTCAATGTTGATAGTGACGGTAAAGTTACCTCTCTGGTATTCCAACAGGGCAATACAACCATGACCGGCAAGAGGATTAAGTAGGTCAAATCCTGAAGGGATTTGACATTCCTGTCGGGAAAGGATTCTCAGCGGCGCCGTATGAGAAATCGAGACCAAGTGCCGGCAGGTAGTAGATCCGGCTCTTGACTGGAACGCTTTCCTGCCGGCTGCATTCATGTTGCGGCAGGTCTTCAGACCTTCCGTCCTCAAGTTTGAGAGACTGGCGGAACTCTGTTGGACCAAATTGCGACACCATAACCCCCAAAAACAATTTGATTTAATCTATTAAATATATATATCTTAAAGCGGTAATCCTGCTTGATATGGGAGGTATGGATGAGCAACAATTCAGGACTGAGATCACTTATAAAAAGCGAAGACTGGTGGGCGGTATGGTTCGGCGCGGCCATAATCATTGTCGCTCTCCTGCATTTTACCGGCAAGGCTCCCAGACTGGGGGAATGGATCACCAATCCGTTAAACCAGTTCGAGAGCTATGAACGTGTTTATCCGCTCGAAAATAAGCCAGCCGATCTGAATATCGAGGGCCCGCTTTCCAAACATCTTAAATACGATGAGGAACAGGGGGTGCTGATTTACAAGGGCTTGATGACCGCGAAGCAGATGCGTGAGATGCAGAAGTTTTCCTCCGATCCCGAATATAAATCCGCCATTGACCAGCTATATCACAGCCCGCCGGTGGCCCAAAGCAATATTATACTCAAACTGCTTTTCCTGATGGTTTCGTTGGGCCTGATGTCCGCGATCGGCATGAAAGCGATGGGACATAAACCCTTCGAATTTCTGAGTGGATATATTGTAATCTTCGTGCTGGCGATTATCGCTTACACATTTTCGGATCAAAATGTAATCAAGGCCTACGGTTTGGGGTACGCGTTCTGGGCGCTTCTTCTGGGGCTGTTGATTTCCAATACAATCGGCACTCCTAAATGGCTTCTGGCAGGCGCCCGAACCGAGANNCACCCAAATGGCTTCTGGCCGGCGCCCGAACCGAGATGTATATCAAAACCGGGCTGGTCCTGTTGGGAGCAGAAATTCTATTTGGAAAGATTCTGGCACTGGGTGCGCCGGGGCTTTTCGTGGCATGGCTTGTAACACCGACAGTCATAATTTTCATGTTCCTGTTTGGCACGCGGGTGCTTAAGATGGCCTCTAAAACCCTGGTTATAATTATCGCTGCCGCAACATCTGTCTGTGGAGTCTCGGCGGCAATCGCAACTGCAGCCGCCTGCAAGGCCAAAAAGGATGAGCTGACCCTCGCAGTCGGGATGACTTTGATATTTACTGTGCTGATGATGATTTTTATGCCGATCGGAATCAAGATGATGGGCATGAAAACTGCGGTTGGTGCGGCCTGGATGGGCGGTACTATTGATGCTACTGGAGCGGTTGTGGCAGCCGGATCGATGCTTGGAGCTGAAGCTGAAAAAATAGCTGCGGTGGTGAAGATGATCCAGAATATTCTAATTGGTGTAGTGGCATTCGTGGTTGCCGTTTACTGGGCCTTTCGTATTGAACGGACCGATGAGGCCCCCAGGGCAAACGCTATGGAAATCTGGTACCGTTTCCCGAAATTCATTGTAGGTTTTATAGCGGCATCTCTAATATTCTCATTTATATTGATTCCAAGGTACGGATTAGAATATGTCGAATCACAGATTATAGGTGCATCTACCAAGACTATCCGCGGATGGCTGTTCTGCATCGCATTCGTTTCAATCGGGCTGGAATCAAATTTCCGCGACCTGGGAAGTCAGCTTGTGGGAGGCAAACCGATTCTTCTGTATATATGCGGACAGAGCTTTAACCTGGTGCTGACATTATTCGCGGCCTACCTGGCATTTGGAGGAATACTGTTTGGATCGATTTAAGAGTTACATAAAACTTATAGCCGGATGCGCGGCGCTTTTCATTGTACTGCTGGCGGCTGCATCAGGCAGGATTCCGACCGGGGGAGAGGGCTCGGTAATCGAGCATAACCTGAAAGAGAAAAGGGATGCCACACCATTGATATATTCTGAAAGCGACGAGATGCCCCGGCTGGAGCAGGACCTTTCCGATATCAAATTGCGATAGATCACACAAATAAAAAAGCAGCTTCAATTCTGGAGCTGCTTTAAAAATTCAAATGGAATAGTCTCTTTATTTAGCCGCTTTCCTGCGTTTCTCTTCCAGTTTCTTTTCGGCTACTGTTCTGACATCGTCTTTAATATTCATAGTCTTTTCGCCGAAAAGCGCGAACCTGATCCATCGGAAGCTGAATTTCAATAACTCTTCATCATCGGTCTTGATTTTGTCCGGAAGGTCATCCTCAAGATTGAATTTCTGCAAAAAAGTGCTGTGGAAGATGAAATCCCTGAATTTGTCAAGGTTATAGCAGGCCAGAAAAAACATATCGATTTTCTGGGGAGTCAACTCAGGAGCTTTTTCGAGATAAGGATGCGTATATATCTCCTTGTACATCTCACCGAATTTATCATATTCAGCTATGCCCTGATCTTTGATCCATTCACGAACCGTCCATTCCTTGTTTTCGTTGAAACCCTTGCAGACAGACTCTTTCAAGATGAAATAAAACCCCTCGTTCAAATTAGCCGCCAGTTCTCCGGGTGAAGCCAGACCGAGAGGATACATTCTGCAGGCCCAGGGACGATTCTCATAGACTGTACACCCTTCTTCCGATACGAAATAACAGGTCTTTTTCTCGTTTTCCTGCATCCTGAGCATCACCACCGGCAACCTTTGATTCTGGTCGATCGGCAGGATAGTATATTTATCCAGAAATTCCTGAGACGATATCCCCAGCGCATTCTTGAGTCTGAGCACATCGTAAGGCGTCAGGAAAATATTCACATCACCGCAGCATTCATTGAAGCATGACACACCGGAGTGACACGCGAATTTGAATTTATCATCCTTTTTCAAGCGGGGGTATTCTTTGAGTATAGTCTCTTTAAGCTTCTGAATTTCTCTCTGTGCCATCTTCATCCTCTTCCAAGATTCCACTTTTTAAAGCATTTGGCGACCAGACAGGAATCGGCCCGGTCTGACCGGTTTCGGGATTATAACTGTGACGATAGGAAGCCCTCTGCTGGTACTGCTCTTCCATCCATTTCCAGCCCTTCTGATAATAGGGACACTCGTCATTGAAACAGACCCAATGGTATTCGTTTGTCCAGGTGGACTCGCTGGGAACTTTCCACTTCTTCATTTTCTGTCCGCAGTGAGGACAGATCGTTTTATCGACTGCTTTTTCTTTGGTCATCGACATCACCTTTATACGCACTTTATCCTGATATTAATTGCATCTAAGCTTCTATTCAATTAGAAATCCTCCGGGAGTGTTCCTCCCGGAGGATTATTCTATCAAAGAAGTCTAAGCGAGTTGTCGTTTATTCAAACAGACGCTTGATCGGAACCTTCTTCATTTCCCATTCGCCGTTGTCAGGATGCCATACGCAATTGACGAAGACTTCCCAATCCTCTTTCATCTCCGGGGTATCGGAGCGGTAATAGTAACCCGGCCAGCGGGTTTCTTCACGGGCGAGGATTGTGCGTACGTGGGCTTCAGCCTGCCACATACGATGGACGTTCTCCCAGCAGCGCATCAGTTCATGCAGATCCTCGGCAGCCAGGTGCTCGGAGTCTTCCTTCAGGAAGGTAAGAAGCTCCAGACCCTTCTCGAGCTGAGCTTTGGAGGTTGAGAACTGAGCGGTAACACCGCCAGCATACTCATCCATTATCTTCTGCAGACGGAACATGAACATCTTCGGCTTCATATAAGCCGGGTTGATGTCGGGATCGGAAGAGGTCTTGCTGTGCTCGGCATATTTATCCAGCGGAGCAAGAATTGTCTTCTTCATCTCTTCGATTTTGGCAGCGTCGACTTCAGGGATATCGCTGTTTTCAACCGCGTATCTGATAGCTGCCTTGGCAGCGATACGGCCTTCGGCATGTGAACCGGAGGAGAACTTGTGCGAGGAGGCACCGGAGGCATCGCCTGCGCAGAAAAGACCCTTCACGGTTNNGAGGCGCCGGAGTGCGAACCGATGAAGTAGGGCTCGGCTGCGGCAATCTCTGAGGGCTTCTCTTCGGGAGCCGTGTTTGTGGCAGCCCAGAGGATAGCCTGTGAGATTGTCATATCCAGGAAGTCTTCCCAGGCTTCTGCTTCGAGCTCCTTCAGTTTCTTCTTGGCGGCCTTCTCGTCGCCTTCTGATTTGGCGATATTCTGGATCGCTTCCTCAGTGCGCATGTAGATCGGGCCCTTGCCTTCCATCACGTCGAGCATCATGAGCCAGTTACGCAGGTTGGCCGGGATCGGCTTAACCAGACCATAAGGTTTCCACTTCTCGAGCTCATCTCTGCGGGTTTCCATGTAGGCTTCGCCCTGGGCATTGGTGGCACGGCTCTTGAAGAGCAGGAACCAGGCACCCACCGGGCCGTAGGCGTCCTTGAAGCGCACCGGGATGAAGCGGACTTCCTGGCAGGTCATCTCGGCGCCGGCCTTGAGCGTGAAGTAGGCGGAGGAACCGGAGTTCCACGGCGGATACCAGGCACGTCCCAGACCTTCACCGGCTGAACGGGGCTTGAACACGTGAACCGCGCCGCCCATCGCAGCCAGAACTGCTTTGGCCTTGAAGACATAGAATTTGTTTTCACGCACCGAGAAACCGACAGCGCCGACACATCTGCCGTCGGCAACCAAAGGCTCGGTAATGAAAACACGCTCGTATATGTTGTCGGTGCCAATAGCATTTTTGGCGGCTTCGGCCACGATGACCTTGTAGGACTCACCGTTGATCATGAGCTGCCAGCGTCCTTCATGGACATAGGCGCCTTCTTCGTCTTTCCAGATCGGGAGTCCCCACTTCTCAAACAGGTGAACTGTCGAGTCGACATGGCGGGCGATCGAGGCGACCAGGTCGTCACGAGCAATACCCATCAAGTCGTTCTTCACGTAGTCGACATAATCCTTAACGGTGTTCTGACCGTCTTTCAGGCCGACATACTGGTTGATAGCTGACAGACCCATAGCGACAGCGCCGCTGCGGTCCATAGCTGCTTTATCCACCAGAGTGACCTGGAGGCCATTCTTCTTTGCCCAGTAGGCGGCCTCAACGGCAGCACCAGAAGCGGCCATGCCGCCACCCAGGATCAGTACATCCGTGGTAATTTCTTTGGTTTCGAAATCTGCCATTTCTTTCCTATCCTTTGTTTACTTGGTCCACATTTGATCCATGCCTATAGAGTCAGGCTCGGTGAATAAAACTTCGCTGTTGAGATCAGGCTCGGTTGAAAAACCGCCTTCGGGCTCAGCGGTGCCCTCTGCAGTCGTCCTGATCGGGAATTTGAAACGCTTTAGCATTCCATTTCTGAACTTAACCGTCCAGAGGATGGAGTCTGAGCTTCTCATGGGAGTAACAGTTGCGCCCATAGGTACGAAATCGGCATAGCCGCGTACCTCGATTGCCTGTGTGGGGCAGATCTTAACGCAGTTGTAGCACTCCCAGCACATCTCTGGCTCCCGATTGTAGGCCTTCATGATGTCCTTATTGAGCACCATGAGGTCATTCGGGCAGATATGCTGACAAGCTGTCTTATCAAGTGCTTTACATCCATCGCACTTCTCAGGGATCACATAGCTTGGCATTAAGTCCTCCTTAATGAACTACACTTTATGTCTCTGCCATCCGAGAAGAGACACTGTTTATTTATTTATAACTATTTCTTCTTTGCTTCTCCAGTGGCTGCACCATGCAGCTTGACTTCAACCTTCTCATCCAGATTAGCATAGTACTCGCGCAAAATAGCCAGGACCTCCGGACGGCTGAATTCGGCCGGAATCTCGCCGCCTTCGGAAAGCGATTTGCGCAGCATTGTGCCTGACAGGAAGAGACGATCCTCTTTCTGGTGCGGGCAAGTCTTCATGGAAGCCATACCGCCGCATTTGTAGCACCAGAAGGTCCAGTCGATCGGGAGCATCTTGCATTCCAGCGCGCCGTCCCAGAGCTCGAAGAATATCTTCTGGGCATCAAACGGGCCGTAATAATCGCCCACACCAGCGTGGTCACGGCCTATGATCATATGGGTACAGCCGAAATTCTGGCGGAAGACCGCATGCAGGAGACCCTCACGAGGTCCTGCGTAACGCATATCCAGCGGGTAGCCTCCGCACAGCACACGCTCTTTTACGAAGTAATTCTCAACCAGTGTGTCGATACATTTTACTCGCACATCGGCCGGTATGTCGCCGGGTTTCAGCTTACCTACCAACTGGTGAATAAAGATACCATCCGATACCTCGGCAGCAATCTTGGCCAGGTATTCGTGGGAGCGGTGCATGGGATTGCGAAGCTGCAAGGCGGCCACCGTTCTCCAGCCGCGCTCCTCGAATATCTTGCGGCTCTCTGATGGACGCATGTAAATATCGCCGAAATCGGTGGGGAAATAGCTCTCTGAAAGAACTTTCACCTGGCCGGCAATATTGTATGCCTTCTGGGCCTTGACCATCTGAACACCGGGATGCTCGTCATCAGTAGTAGCGAATACATGCTGGCATTCGAAATTCTTGTCGATCTCATAGGATTCGGTGACCTTCATCGTTCCCATGATTTCATTGGTCTCGCCCGAAATCAGGGCTATTTCGGCGCCCGGATCGATTTTTTCATCATATGATAGGGTTACCGGGATGGGCCAGAAAGTCCCGTCGGTCATTTTCATATCCTGACAGACGCCTTTCCAGTCGTCGTGACCCATATACCCTTCCAGCGGGGTAAAACCACCGATGCCCATCATAATCAGGTCGCCGGTCTCGCGGGAACTCATGATTACCTTTGGCAATTTCTCGGCCTTTTTCAGCTCCTCTTCCTTCTCCTTGCCTATGAGAAGCAGGATTTTGAGCTCCTCAGCACCGTGCGGTTTTATTACTGTTGAATCTGCCATAACTGGTTCCTGTTCTTAGGTTTATAGTTTATAGATTTACTTACTTTTGTTCTGCCCAGGCGCTCGATCTGGCTCGCAAATTATTTTTTTCACAAACTTCGCCAAGATAAATAATTCACAAGCTTTGTCAAGCGAAATCCATCTCATTTCTCCTGGAATCAGCTCTTTTTTCTATCCTCAAACTTATCATTAATCAGATGATTACATTCCCTTAAACGGATTATATCCCATCGTCTCGATCTCTTCCACGAAGTCATCGATCAGTTTAGGAATCTTATCATAATCATCTATTTGAATCTCATGAATCTCGACTCTTTCGGATTCCAGCGCCAGCTGCTTGAGCTTATCCTGCACATTGGTCATACGTGTCGCCGCCAGCTGAGAACCCTTGACAAAGTGGCACTGGTAATCATCACCTTTCTTGCATCCCAGAAGTATCACGCCGTCAAAACCCTTGGAAAGAGCATCATTGAGCCAGATTACATTGGTCGAGCCGATACAGCGAACCGGGATGAAACGCACAAAGGGGCTGTATTTCAGCCTCATCTGGCCCACCATATCCAAAGCCGGCATCGCGTCATTTTCGCAGATGAAAACAAGAATCCTCGGCTTTTCATCAAATTCATCCGGCATCGAGATTGAGCCGATCATCTTGGAATGCATGACGATATTGTAATTCTTGAAAGTGATGATCCTCTCAGGGCATGCTCCCAGACAGATACCGCATCTTCGACAGCGGTTAGGATTCAGGAGCGGAGTGCCCTTCTCATCCTCATCGAGAGTCCCGAATGGACATTCCTCGGTACAGCGCTTGCACTGGGTGCATCTCTGCATGAAGAAGTCAAATTCGGACAGGTCACCTGCTCTCGGATGAACCGCTTTGCCGACAGAAATCGCCTCTACCGCCTGAATTGCCTTAAGAGTTGCTCCGTAGGCGTCATTCATCGAGGTCGCCATATCCATTGGAGCACGAACCGGTCCGGCGGCATAGATACCAGTTCTCCTGGTCTCATACGGGAAGCAGATAAAGTGCGAATCCGGGAAACCGTATTTCAATGATGGAAGATCGGTACCCTGACGATATGAGAGGTTCAGAATCTCAGGTCCTGCCTCGGCTCCGGCTGCAGCTTTCTTTCCGCCTTCCAGAAATTCCTTTGCCTCTTCCGATTTCGGCTCTTCATCCTCATCTTTTTCATCTTCAGAACCGCCGATCAAAAGCTCTTTCTCCATCGGCCCGATATCCACAAACTTATTGCCGACTTTATTGGTGGAGACCATACCCGATGCCAGTACTACCATATCTGTCTCAATTTGAATATCCTCGCCCAGAAGAGTCTCGCTCACGTCGATCTTGATCCTGCCATTGTCTGCAGCAACATTCTCGATCTCGCCCTTCGTCAGGAAAATACCGTCGTCCGCCTGAGCCTGCATATAGAACAGCTCATACTGCTGGGGTGAACGGATATCCTTATAGATAATATATATTTTGCAATCGGGATACTGCTCACGAACATACTTGGCCTGCTTTAGCGATACGCGGCAGCAGACAGCCGAGCAATAAGGGATA
>JABAHP010000433.1_pt2 | contig 10742 bp, 9 predicted proteins | sample 7062081 | NCBI WGS metagenome assembly JABAHP01 (sample SAMN14534357, study PRJNA622989) | marine sediment metagenome | biome: marine biome [ENVO:00000428]; feature: marine pelagic biome [ENVO:01000023]; material: deep marine sediment [ENVO:00002113] | place: India: Gulf of Kutch | collected... | reverse complement strand
GCCTGCACATGGCAGGAGTGTGTAGCCTATGCAGAGGCGCTTAGAGGAAGGCGTGACTCGATGTTCCTTGGTTTCTCATGGTACCAGGAGGAAATGAGGAACGGCAGGTTCCGCACGACCAATGCCCTTCTCGGAACGCTTGACAAGGGTATGCAAAAGGCTAAACTCGACTATGTTGACTTATGGCGAATTACCATGCACGAGCAGAGCGGCAGGCACACCGAGGGCGAAGTCGAGGAGATGATGGGAGCACTTGAAAAAGCGAGGAAACAGGGTAAGGTCCGTTTCACAGGAGCATCCACGCACGACCGTCCACACATCAAATGGATGATAGAGACGTATCCCACCGTGTTCCAGGTTGTCGTAACGCCATTTACCGCCAAGAGCAAGGTACGGCCGAAAGACAGCGTATTCGACGCAGTTCAGAAGCATGACATGGGCGTTTTCGGCATTAAGCCTTTTGCAGGTACCTCTTTGTTTAAGGGTGATAGCTCACCGGGTAATCCCCAGGCAGAGGAAGATGACCGCCGGGCACGTCTGGCTATCCGTTATATCCTCGCTACTGATGCAATCACAGCGCCTATTCCAGGGATGATCAACGAGCACCAGGTGGACAATGTGGTCAAGGCCATCAAAGAACGTCGAGAACTTGACACGGCCGAGGCAAAAGAACTGAAACAGGCAATGGATGAGACATGGGCCAATCTACCGCCCCACCGTCAGTGGCTGAAGGACTGGGAATACGTGTAGAAACCGACGTTTCATAACGGTTTATTTTCATAGAAATATTGCTTGTAGATATTTATTGTAACGGCAGCGGCTGTTGTGGCTACCAGCCTGCAGGAATAAAATTAAGCAGGAAGCGTCACCACAGCCGATAAACGGTCAACGAGGAGGGTGTCGTATGGTTGTGTCTCTGGACGCAGCCTACAACAGCTGCTGCTATTTTTTACCATATCAACTACGAAATGGGGGATATAAGCTATGAGGATTATCACGTCAGAGTTTAGCCTTGACGTTGGTGCTATAATTTCTATCATTATAGACCACGCAGATGAAGAAACAACTTAGGCGTGCCTAGAAAGGTTAACTAAACTCTGATTAACAGAAAGGAACATAATATGAATGGAAACACACAATCTGACAGCCAAATACGCAGTGGTCTCAGCCGGCGGGATATGCTGCGGATGGCGGCCGGCGTGGGTGCAGCCGGTGCCGCAGCTTTAGCACTTCCATCCTGTGCCGTTTTCGACAAAGGCACAGAAGAGGCCGTCACCAGGGGACGAATAAACCAGTCAATAGTATACTGGTGCTTTGCGGAATACTGGGACATTGAGAAGACCTGCGTGATTGCCAGACAGCTTGGCTGTAAGAGCATCGAGCTGATCAATCCGGAGCACTGGCCGACGCTCAAGAAGTACGGCCTGACGTGCGCTATCGCAAACAGCGGCATGCCCGATCCACCTTTTGTCAAGGGTTTCAACAATCCCAAGTATCACGATGAATGTATAGCGAATCTAAAGAAGGCCATCGATGCTTGCGCCGATTTCAATTTCCCGAGCGTAATCACGTTTACCGGTTTTCGCGAGGACATCCCGGACGACGTCGGCGCAAATAACTGCGTGAACGGGCTCAAGAAGGTAATCGGCTACGCGGAGAAGAAGAAGGTCAACGTCTGCCTGGAGATTCTCAACAGCCGAGTGGCGGTCGAAATGAAGGGACACCCCGGCTATCAGGGCGACCATAGCGATTATTGTATGGACATTGTCAAGCAGGTCGGTTCTCCGAGAATGAAGTTACTTTTTGACATTTACCATGTGCAGATTATGGACGGTGACGTCATATCGCGTATCCGGCAGTACAAGGACTATATCGGCCACTATCACACTGCCGGTGTTCCCGGACGTTGTGAGATCAATGACAAGCAAGAGGTAAACTACAGGGCCATCATGGAAGAGATAGCCAAAACCGGCTACAAGGGGTATGTAGGCCAGGAATTTATTCCGACCCGTGACCCGCTGGAGGGCCTCACCGAAGCGGTCGTCCTTTGTGATGTGTAATAAAGGATTCCCATCCTGACAGAATCAGGACGGGAACCCAACAATTACTATAATTTTAAGTCCGGGTTTTCCGGGCCAAAGTGCTTGAGCATAACGATAGGATCCGTCTTTGAAGGATTTGTTATTGTTACTCCTTCCGTGGCGGCAGCTTCTGTTACAAAGTACTCATCGTGGGTTAATTGGCCGTATCTAATCAGCGAGGGTGTTTCGATATCCCACTCACTCATCTTGCCGTGACCCTGCATCATAATAAATCCGAAGCAGGCGTTATCTTTGATGGTTACCGTTTTGCCGGGTAGAACAGTAAGCTCTTTGGCACTGAAAGCCGGTGATTTGTAGCATATCCAGTTTTCAATATAACCCTCAGCTTCCATCTCCTTGACCGAACCGACTGGTTTGGGCGCCATGAAGCGATTCTGTGCGAAATTTGGGTCTACGTTGAGGTCCCAGTCGATAACGCTAAGGAGCCATTCCACATCTCCTTCCTTTTCCTTCGGCGTATCTTTCCAAAGCAGTTCCTTCGGCACAACCTGATCGTGAGTAATATTCTCATACATTGCAAAGACATCCGAAGCCTTCTGCGGCTCATATGTGCAAAGACTGCCCGGAGCGTGCAGAACGCCTGGCGGGACATCCCAGCCGGTTCCGACATCGAGACGATAAGCGGCCGAGAGACTCGTAATCGTGTTGTCTCTTCCCTCTGCCGCATCCTTAAGAGCTTTTAGTACCTGGTCTTTGGTCACGCCGGGATTGAGACCGAAGAAGGTGTAAGGAAAGTCACCGCCGTGGTTGTTAGCCTGGGGCGGGAAGTAATAGGCTTCCGGCTTGCCCAACTGGCCTGTCAACGCAGCATGCTCATCACGATGATGAATATGGTGAGGCAGAGCACCCTTGTTATCGAAGAATTTCGAGTACATCGGCCAACGCTTATGCTCTTCCCAAAGTCTTTCACCGATGATCTGGCCCTTGAGTTCATCAATAGCGTCTTTGAGCAGGACTTTCTCGGTCTTTCCATTGTCCTCGAAGACAATAAAGCTCAGGCCCTCATTCGGTGCAGTCAGTGGGCCGTTGTCAGCCGGTGTAGTCGATGCAAACCAGCGTTCATCAATACCGCCTCGCTCTCCTCCCAGAGCGTAATAATCGTCGGGATGGAGCTTGATACGCCGGCCCGGCACGCAAAAGGAACGCGGTACCCAGTTCGGGGCCAGCCTTACGATTCCTTTTCCCTGTTCGAGTGCCTTGCTGGCAATAGAATTTGCAGACATAAGTTCTCCTTACTACAAAGTGTATAAGTTAACAGAGCACAAATCACATTGTTGTGCTCACGGTTTTTTTACCGTTTCCCATGTTTTATTTTTCGCTGACGTCAGCACTGCATCACAAACATATTGTGTTGCAAGGGCTTCACGGAAGTCCGGCGATGTCGATTTACCCTCGGCCAGGTTCTCCATAAATTCGGCTATCTGGTGGACGAACGTGTGTTCGTAGCCAATCTGCAGACCGGGAACCCACCATTTATCCATGTAGGGCATATCGCTATCAGTTACGTGGACCGACCGCCAACCTCTTACTATCGATTCGTCGCTGTGGTCGAAGTAGCTTAGACGATGTAGGTCATGGAGGTCCCATGCGATGGATGCCTTTTCTCCGTTGATCTCAAAGGTATACAAAGCCTTATGACCACGCGCGTAGCGTGTGGATTCGAAGTTGCCAAGCGAGCCGTTATCATAATGACATATGAAAGTGCAGGCATCGTCAATACCCACGGGTTCGACCTTTCCCGTTTCAGCGTGCATGCGTTCTTTGACAAAGGTCTCAGTCACGGCACAGACATCAGTAATGGGGCCATTATGCCACATAGCCGTGTCTATACAGTGAGCGAGCAGGTCGCCGGTCACACCAGAGCCGGCGGCTTTGACGTCCAGCCGCCATGTGGCCATTCCGCCCTGCGGTACCTCCGTCGAGATGGTCCAATCCTGTAGGAAATTGGCCCGATAGTGAAATATCTTGCCCAGTCGACCTTCGTCGATAAGCTGCTTGGCCAATGTCACAGCGGGCACCCGGCGATAGTTGAATGAAACGAGAGTGGGCACGCCGGCCTCCTCTACGGCCTTAACCATTTCCTCGGCCTGCGGGACATTCAGGGCTAGAGGCTTTTCACAAATGATTGCCTTACCGGCCTTGGCAGCAGCTATAGCTATCTCAGCGTGCAGATTATTTGGCACACAGATTTCCACGACATCAATATTTTCATCCTCTACTACCTTGTGCCAGTCAGTAGTGTGCGAGTTGTAGTCCCACTTCTCGGCAAAGGCCTTGGCTTCTTCCTCAACCAATCCACAGACAACCTGCAAGACCGGCTCATAGGGAACATCGAAAAAGTTGGTGACCTTGCGGTAGGCATTGGAGTGGGTCCGGCCCATAAAGCCGTAGCCGATGAGGCCAACATTAAGTTTTTTAGTCATTTTCGTGACTCCTTATTCAAGTTCAAAAGCTAAAAGAGGCATATATAAAGTACCTATTCTGAATTCACAACTAAGACGTCCACCCGTGCTCCGCCTGGACTTTGAGCATCACATCAAGGATTTCGTTCCACGTATCCGGCGTTTCGAGCATCGCATTAGGGAACATGCACCCGTCCCAGCAGATGTGTTGGATACCGCGTGCTTCGGCATCCTTAAGCCAGTATCCCGCGCAGCGGACGATGTCGAGTTTGCCGTTGGGATCGCCGGCTGGGCAGTGCTTGCCCGTCTTGTCGTGTGAACCGGCGCCGTGCACTTCGCCGTCGTTCTGCGCCACGTGGAAGTCGATGGTCCAGGGCCGCAGCTTGTCGACCATCGTTTCGTAGGCGGCGTAGAACTCCTCTTCTGAATAGCCGGGCTGCAGCAGTGCATGTTCCGGCGCATTGTAGCCCATCAAAAACAGGTACGTGTGGGCCATATCGGCCTGGAAGCCCAGCGTCTCCGGCATTCCGACGGCTTCCAGAAGATCGAGCGTGTCCTTCCAACTATGATGGCCAGCCCAGCAGATCTCACCCTCGACGGCCAGACGCTCGCCGTGATCGGCAGCTATTTTGGCCGCTTCTTTGAACGTCTCGGCGATTTTGGCGGTGTTTGTCTCCGGGTCTTCGCGCCATTTCTCGACGCCGAACTCTGCCGAGTCGATCCGGATCACGCCGTACTTGCGCACGCCTTGCTCGTTGAACACGCCGGCGATGCGGCATCCCATACGTACGGCGCTGAGAAATTTCTCGCGAGCCTCTGCATCTCCCATTGCCGAATCGCCCACCGTGCCGGCCCAGACCGGTGCGACAAGCGAGCCAACGTTAAAACCGAATCCCTGAATAAGGTCGGCGATTTTCTTCAGTTCGTCGTCGCTGGCGTTAGGATCGGTGTGCGGCAGGAAAAGGAAGTAGTCAATCCCGTCGAACTTCTGGCCGTTCACCTCCGCTCCGGCGGTCAATTCGAGCATCCGTTCGAGACTGATTGGTGGCTCCTGGCCCGGTTCATTTCCTTTGCCGACCAGCCCGGGCCACATGGCGTTGTGAAGTCTGGGGAGGGTATCCGAACTCATCTTTAGCTCCTTTCCAGTTCAGTAGCATTCATGATAGTTATTGCCTTCTCATGGGGCGGTTCGACCGGTTTGTCCACATACGAACCGATTATATATGCCCATGATACAATTGGTATTTTTTTCATAATCTGCTCTCCATTCAAAATTCCTTTTTTATCATAAGTGCCATGGCGCTCGCATAGTCCTTGCGAGCATCCTATCGGCCTCTTCGTCATTGACAAATCGTTCCGTTTTAGGATTCCAACGGACTTTTCTGCCCAGCCGCAGGCATATATTAGCAACATGACAGGTAGTTGTCGAGCGGTGGGCAATTTCGGCCGGGGCGATAGTCTGCGCCCTGGTTTTGACACAATCGAGGAAATTGCGATGATGGCCGGTCATAAATCCATAACCTCTCTGAGCGAAGTTGACCTTCTGCATAATGGCTTTACTTGATGCGGAGATTTTACCAGTGTCATCGACACTAACCCAGCCATCGGTGCCGACGAATTTGTTGCCTCTGGGGCCCCTGCCGGGCTCACTCTCGTCATGAAGGACCATCTTGACACCGTCAGTATATGTAGCCGTTACCTCAAATTTCACCGGTGTATTGAACAAACCGTCTTCGGGATATTGGCCCCAACCTTCGTACTCTGTAGGACCGGTATATTGACTGTCGTTAGCCCACTGAGCCAGGTCGTTAAAATGCGCTCCGAGATCAGTCAATTGTCCGCCGGAATAATCGTATAACCATCGAAAACTACCATGACAGCGCCTTGGTGTGTACGGCTCAAAAGGAGCAGGTCCAAGCCACATGTTGTAGTCAAAGCCTTTGGGGATAGATTCAGGTTTCTGCGGGGGACATGTCGGACCGTTATGGTAATAGCAATGCAGGGTATGAAGCCGGCCGAGCATCCCGCTTTTAGCAATGTCCACAGCAAAACGAAAACAGCCGTTGCTACGTCGTTGGGTGCCGGATTGATATACAGTCCCAAAACGTTTCATTGTGTCTGCGACGGCCCTACCCTCTGCGATGGTCAGGGATATCGGTTTTTCGCAATAGATGTCCTTGCCGGCCTTTGCAGCTTCAATGGAAAGAATGGCGTGCCAGTGGTCCGGAGTTGCTATCAGTACAGTGTCAATGTCACTGCGAGTTAGTATATCTCGAAAATCGTTGTATGCTGAACAATCATTGTTACCGTATGCCGAATCTACTGTTTTCTTTGCTCCGAGCCGGTGTTTCGTATCGACATCGCAGACAGCCAATATTCTCAGGTCATCACAGGTGAGAAAATTTCGCAGATTGTACATGCCCTGCCCCCCAAGGCCGATAGCACCCATCGTGATTTTCTCACTGGGAACAACAGTGCCTGCCTTGCCCATTACCGATGACGGGATGACATATGGTACAGTCACTGCTGTGGTAGCGGCAACCATACTTTTTTTTAGAAACAACCTTCGCGAAATCTGTCTCATAGGGCCAATCCGTGAATAGGTTCTCCATGGCATCTTGATTTAGCTGCCCTTTTAGCAGGAAAAACAAGGCCATCCAATTTGCAAAATGCACTTTTGGCTTATACTATAAGCACTCTGAGGATTTTGGCAAATATTTTTCCCAATAAATGGGGTGTGTTTTTTGGTTTGGCTATTCGTACAGTAGAATATGAAAGCAGTTGTTAAAATAGATAATCTTTTAGTGCCTGTTCAATCTCACTTTTTGAATCCGGCTTGAATTTGCCAGCTGGGATTTGCCGCTCGTACCTCGGTTTCATAGGCGCCGACATCATAAGGAGGTTTTCTTGTAGTATTGTTATATGAGCCGACTTTAATTTAGATGCCGTCGTTTCCGCCGTTGCTTGTGCTGCGTAAATGGTGAATGTAGTTGCCTTCAACCAAAGTATTGGTCGTTCGACATGAACCGGAATGGCAGCCGATATACATCCCCTCTCCCTCAGTATGTCCTGATTTACTTAAGCCGGTGTGATGAATATGATTTTTTCGAATTACAAAGGCATCACAGTTTCCGCTATTCATTGTCAGTGCGTTATTGCCGGTCTCGAAGATTTCACAGTTTTCAAATGTTATGTGGTTGCCCCGAATGAACCTAACGCCGGAACTGCCTCCTTTTAGTCTGATTCCTCGAATGGTCAGATAGGCGCAATCGACGAACTCTATATTATTATGCTTGTCAATATTGTCGGCTGGACGGGTTAAGAGAGGTGATTGGCCATCTGCGGCTCGGATAACAATAGGTTTTTCTGCCGTGCCTTTAGCAGTCACGGCCCTTCGCCCATTTTGTGAGTACACTCCTCCATGTAAGATAAGCTCATCGCCGGGCTTGAGGGAATTTGCGATGTTTTCAAACTCTTCGTTGGAATTTACAGCTTCCGGGTGGATTTCAAACGTGGCGGCTAAAGAAACAGATATATCGACCAATAAGACACAAATTACCAAAATATTACAAAAACTAACTTTCATAGTGCGCAAGTTTGAATTTAGGGTGATATCTACTATCGATAATAATACTTACCTAATAATTTTCAATCTTTTATTTGATCCGGATTGGTAAATCGTTTTTGGTTATATCCTTGTATTTTATAGGCATATATGTAATAATTTTGCGAGCGTCGGCTGGAAGCTACCTTTATCAAGCCACGTTTTTTGAGTGAGGTTTTTGAACTTTAACTTAGTCTATATTTGCTATTAAAATTCCTTTTCACAGGAGGCCGGATTATGACAAAACACCACAATATGTCACGACGTGATTTTCTTCGGAGAGGTGCTGCCGCTACGTTGGCAGCCCCGCTGTTTATTAATTCAAAGGTGTTCGGAGCCAACGACCGTATCGTGATGGGATGCATCGGTATGGGCGGACAAGGAACTGGTGACATGGGCGGCTTCATGGGCTTTGGGGATGTCCAGGTTGTGGCGGTTTGTGACGTAGTGGAAGATCACCGCAATCGGGCCAAGAGTCGGGTTGACGGTAAATACAACAACAAGGACTGCAAAGCTTACAAGGACTTCCGCGATGTTGTTGCCCGTGACGATATAGACGTGATATTTATCGGCACACCCGACCACTGGCACGCAATCATCTCTATCGCGGCGATGAAGAACGGCAAGGACGTGTACTGCGAAAAGCCCGAAACGCTTACGGTACGCGAAGGGCGGGAAATGGTCAAGGTCGCCCGCAGGTTCGGACGTGTATTCGCCGGCGGCAGCCAGCGTGTATGGGGTGATTATAACTGGTTTCACCGGATGATATATGGCGGAAGAATCGGCCAGGTTCAGGTAGCATGGGTAAACGTCGGTGGTCCTTCGGGTCCGTGCGACTTTGCCGCCGAGCCCACTCCCGCAGGCGTTGACTGGGACATGTGGCTTGGACCGGCACCGTGGAGGCCTTACCATCCCAGTCTTATCAGAGGAGGCTTCAGACCATTCCGTGATTATTCCGGCGGCGGCATGACCGACTGGGGCTGTCACACATTCGGCGGCGCTTTGTTCGGGTGTAATCTTCACAGGACCGGACCGGTAGAGATAATTCCACCGGACGGTAAGGATGTCAAGAACCTGACTTATATCTTCGAAAACGGAGTAAAGATATATCATGGAGGAGGTTGGGGGGGCATATTGACATTTAAGGGCACAGAAGGCGAGATCGGTAGAAGTGGTGACAGGAGCGGAAAAAAAGAATCACCTCCTAACATATATATACCCAACTACAAGGGACACGGCGGGATATTTGGCGACTTCCTGCATTGTGTACGCACGCACGAAAAACCGTTCCGGGATATCGAAATCGCTCACCGTACGGCTACCCATTGTCATTTGGGCAATATTGCCTACTGGCTTAACAGACCATTGAAATGGGATCCGGTCAAGGAAGAGATAATCGGTGATCCGGAAGCCAGCCGCTGGCTCGGCAGGACAATGCGTGAACCATGGAGTCTCTAATATACGATTAACGATATCCCTTATTTTAGAAAGGAATTATCAATGCAAAATAGAACAAGAATACTTGTGCTGACTATTGTTTTGGGCCTTACAACCGTGGGTATAGGGGCAGTCGAAACTGACAAGCTTGTAAGTTTAATAGATACTCTCAAGTCGTATAAGTACGGTAATTCGGGCGGAGTTGATTTGCGCTGGGTGGAGACGCAGGTTGGGATGGCTTCACAGGACCCAGGCGTCCGTGTGCAAGTCGAGCAGAAACTTATCGAGGTTCTTGCTGCGGCAACGACAAACGATGCAAAGCAATTCCTGTGCAGGCAACTTCGCACAATCGGCACGGAAAAAGCCGTACCGCAGCTCGAATCAATGCTGACTGATCCTGAGATATCACACATGGCACGTTATGCCCTTGGTAAAATTGACGCTCCTGAGGCGGGCGAAGCTCTGCACAGGGCACTCAAAAAGACATCGGGCAAGGTGAAGGCCGGCATCATAAACACCCTGGTTCAGGTCAACTACGGCAAGGCGCTGGGGGATTTTATGAAACACATCGGCGATTCAGACAAGGATGTATCAATTGCAGCCATAAGAGCTACCGGACACTTCCCCTGTAAGAGTTCAGTGAGTGCATTGCGGAGAACACGTCGCTCTGCTGATAAAGATATTCAGGTTGAAATAAACGCCGCTCTGCTCACCAGTGCCGAAATCTTTCTTGCAAACGGCGATAAAAAGCGGTCAGCGGCAATCTATGAGGACTTCTACTTTGGCGAATATCCGGGATATCTCCGCGTAGCGGGCCTGAGAGGTCTTGCATCTGCTCGCGGCGAGGAAGCCGCAGGTCTACTGGTCGAAGCCATCAAAGGTGACGATGTCGACCTTCGCAGGAATGCTATCGGAATGATGGCACTGATAAAAGGTAGGAAAACGACAGATATATTTGTGAAGCTGTCAAAGTCGCTGCCCGCCGACGGACAGGAACAGATTGTCCGTTCACTGGCTGCGCGTGGAGATGTGTCAGCTGTCCCGGCGATTATCGAAATGACAGGCAATGAACATGAGAACGTTCGCCTCGCCGCTCTGGAAGCCCTCGGTGATATCGGAACTGAAGAGGCCATCAAGTATCTGGCGAAGTCGGCGGCGACCGCAGGCGATCGGGAAAAGCGGATCGCAAGGGCAAGC
>JABAHP010003698.1_pt2 | contig 10743 bp, 8 predicted proteins | sample 7062081 | NCBI WGS metagenome assembly JABAHP01 (sample SAMN14534357, study PRJNA622989) | marine sediment metagenome | biome: marine biome [ENVO:00000428]; feature: marine pelagic biome [ENVO:01000023]; material: deep marine sediment [ENVO:00002113] | place: India: Gulf of Kutch | collected... | reverse complement strand
GGCCGGGGGACTCTCGGTGGGCGCCTTGACGCTGGGCGGCGACGGCGGCGCGGGCTTTCGCAGCAACCGCGGCGGCGACGGCGGCCTCGCGAGCGCGAGTGCCAGCGCTGTGTCCCAGGGCGGCGGCCTCGTGATCGTCGGGGAGCACGCTCCGGTGGACGGCGAGGTTCCGGATCCGCTCCATGCCGATCTCCACGGCGCCTTCGGCGGCCGCGGCGGCGATGTCACCGGCCCGGAGGGCAGCGTGGCGGGCGCCGGCGGCGACGCCCAGAGCAGCTCCCTCGCGAGCAGCACCGGAAGCGAGCTGGTCGATGTGAGCGACTTCGCGCGGGGCGGCGACGGCGGCTCGGTGCTCGGCGAGGTGGACGGCACGGCGGCAGGTCGCGGCGGTGACGCCGTCTCGAGCGCCACCGGCGTCGGGGCGGGCGATGTCCACGTCCGCGCGCGGATCGAGGGCGGAAGCGGTGGCGTCGTCGTGGGCACCCCGCGCTTCATCGGCGGCCTGAATCCGCCGGCACCCGACCTCGGCCGCACGGGAGACGGCGGCAGCGCCGACCTCGGCCTGGTGTTCGGGCGGTCGACCGGGGGCGGCCGCGTGGAGGTGTCGGGCGTGGCCGTCGGCGGCGCGGGCTTCGACCCGGAGCTGTTCGACGAGAAGTTCGCGGAGTTCCCGGGCTTCGCTCGCGCGCTCACCGGCGATGCCGCGGGGGTCTCGCTCGTGAACGCCGTCGACGGCAGCACGACGGGCGATCTCCTGCTCTCGCAGACCGCGATCGGCGGGGGCTCGGCCGACCTCGGCCCGGCCGAGGCCGGCGACGTCTGGAGCGAGCTGCGCCGCTCCGTGAACGCGTCGAGCTTCGAGCTGCACGCGGAGGCCCGAGCGGGAGAGCGTTTCGACATCCTAGGCCCCTTCCTGCCCGAACACCAAAGCGCCTTCAGCCGGGGCTCCGACGGTGCCGATGCGACTGCCATCGGTGTCGGCGAGAACGCCGCAGGAGGTGTCACGGCGAACGCCCTGGCCATCGCGGGCGAAGGTGCCCACGGCAGGTCGTTCGGCGGCGACGGCGGCGCGGCCTCCGTGACGGCCGAGGCGGTGACACAGGAGGACGGCCACGACATCCTCATCGGCGCCGCCGACGAGTCGTCCCCCGCCGGGCTCTCGCCTTTCGGACTCAGCGCCGACTCGGAGCCGGAGCTGGCCTTCGGCGCCTACGGGGGCAACGCGGGTGCGCAGGCCGGGGGCATCATCGTGTTTCCGCCGAACGTGGAAGGCCGCGGCGACGGCGGGGCCGCGACAAGCAGCTCGCGTGGAGAGGCGTTCGGCAGCAGCGTGGTCGAGGTCTACGACCTCGCGGCCGGCGGCTTCGGCAGAGGGGGCGGCGCCGCGAGCTCGACGGCCCGGGCCATCAGCGACCAGACGGCCTCGGCCGAGGCGACGGCCCTGGGCGGGGGCGGACAGCAGGTCGGCGGGGACGCCACCGCGCTGGCGGAGGCCCGCAGCCGGTCCAGCGGCGACGCGCTGGCGTCCGCCGTCGCGGGGTCGGCGCCCACGAGCGGTGTCGCCATCGCGACGGCCATCACGTCGGGCAGCTTCGGCAACGCGACCGCGACAGCGAGCGCCCGCGAACCCTCCGGCCTGCTGATCGGGTCGGTCTCCGAACGCGTGTTCGCCTCGGCGACGGCGCCGACCGACCTCGCCAACGGCGTGGAGAGCCGGGCGGGTCGCGGAACGCCGCTGCCGGAGCTCGGCCCCCTTTCTGCCCAGCGCAACACCGTGTCGCTGGTGACGGGCCGGCCGCTCGAGAGCGACATCACCCGCCTGCTGGGCGAGCACGCCCCCATCCGCGACGCGCTGGGGGACGACGCCGAGGTCGTGGGCCACGGCCTGATGGCGGCAGGTTACACTCTCACGAGACATGGAACCACGGCGTACTCGGCCGTCGCCGAGTTCGACTACGACATCATGCTGGGCGACCCCGTGCCGGGAGGGGAGCCGCCCGGGGTCTGCTTCCCGCCCGAATCCTGCATTCCCCACTACACCGCTGAGAACGTGCTGCTGGCGCTGCTGGGATCCTCCGACGCGGCGGACGAGGGCGAAGGCGAGATCCTGTTCCAGGTGTTCATCGAAGACGAGCTCGCCGTCGAGGAGCTCTTCACGGACCACGCGGCCGCCCTGGCCTACTTCGACGACAACCTGCTCGACTTCGGCTCGGTAATCGTGGGAGCGGACGGCAGCACGAAGCTCGACCTCGACGTGGTGCTCGAGTACACGCGGCTGCCCCACCTGCGCCCGGGCTTCGACTTCGAGTTCGCGGTCGCCTTCTCGCCGGTGCCGGAGCCGGGGACCGCGCTGATGCTGGGGCTCGGCCTGCTGGCTCTCGCGGCGCAGCGCAGGGCCCAAGGCCGCGCCAGGGCCGCCTGACCTCGCTCGGCTTCGCCTCGCTGCGCGCGGAGCGGCGCTCGAGTTGATCGCGATCGGGTCGAGGATGCAGCCGAGAGCTTCGGCAGAGGGGCCGGGGCACCCGCGCGGTGCAGGGTTGGCACACCCCCCGCGGGAGATCTGCCATAATGCCCATTCGAGGCCTCCAAACGCTGGGCGACGGGCGGGGCCCGGAGTCCGCGATGCGAGAAGAGGTGGCGAGTCCGATGACCGAGTTCGAGGGCATCTTCGTCGTGACGCCGTCGCCGTTCAAGGACGGGCGGGTGGACGAGCGCGCCACGAGGCATATGGTGGACCACTTCGTCGACGCGGGCGTGCACGGCCTCGTCGTGCTCGGAAGCAACGGCGAGAATCCCTATCTGACCGAGGAAGAGAAGCGCAGGCTCATCGACGTCAGCGTCGACCAGACGCGCGGCCGCGTACCCGTGATCGTCGGTACCGGCTGCACGGGTACGGACTCGACGATCGCGCTCACGAGCTATGCGCGGGAGGCCGGAGCCGACGCCGCTTTGGTGGCGCTCCCGCTGTACTTCCGGGTCGGCTTCGACGACGTGAAGCGCCACTTCTCGCGCGTCGTCTCCGAGGGCGGCCTCCCCGTCCTCTACTACAACTTCCCCGCCGTGACCCAGCTCGAGCTTTCCCCTGCCCAGATCGCCGAGCTGGCCACGATGGAGGGGATCGTCGGCGTGAAGCAGACGATCTTCGACGTCGAGGAGATCGCCGAGCTGGCGAAGCTGACGCAGGATCTGCCCTTCTCGGTGCTCTCCGGAACGGTGCTCAATCTGCCCGCGCTGGTGCCGCGGGGCGTTCGCGGCGCCATCGGTGTCCTGCCCAACCTGATGCCGCGGGAGTCGGTGGAGCTCTACACGGCGCTCCGGAACGAGGACGAGCCCAGGGCGGCGGAGCTCATGGCGTCCATCGGCAAGCTGGCGCGGATCCTGGCCGCCAGTACCGCGGCGCAAGCCATGCTGAAGGAGGCGCTCCGGCAGANNCTGGGGCGGATCCTGGCCGCCGCTCCGACGGCGCACGCCATGCTGAAGGAGGCGCTCCGTCAGATGGGGCATCCGATCGAGCCGACGGTCAAGGATCCGCTCCCTCCGCTCACGAGCGAGCAGAAGGAGATGGTCGCGGAGGTGCTGGCGGACGCGAAGCTCGTCTCCTGAGCTGCGCCGTGCATCGGTGATGCCATGGACAATCGGGACACCCAGGCCATCCTCGACTACCACGAGGCGACGAAACACAGCGAAGAGAGCATCCGCAGCAGCCGTCACACCCTCGACTGGGCCAATCAGCCGCTCCCGTTCAAGATCTATCGCGACCTCGAGCCCATCCAGCTCGTGAAGGACTTTCCCGCGCCGGATGTCCCGGCGCTCGCCGCGATCGGGCAGGGTGCCGAGCCGCCGGCTCCGGACGCCGCCGAGCGGATCCCCGACCTCTCTACCCTCTCGTGTGTTCTCCATCTCTCGGCGGGAATCACCAAGCGCAGGCGGCATCCCGGCGGTGAGACGTACTTCCGTGCCTACCCCAACACGGGAGCGCTCTATCACGTCGATCTCTATCTCGTGACCGGGGATCTTCCGGACCTGGCCGCCGGTGTCTACCACTTCGGGCCTCACGACTTCGCACTCCGGCGCCTGCGGGAGGGCGACTGGCGAGGCGTCCTGCTGGCGGCCTCGGGTGAGAACACCGACCTGGCGCGCGCTCCCGTCGTGATCGCCAGCGCCTCCACCTATTGGCGCAACAGCTGGAAGTACCAGGCGCGCGCGTGGCGCCACTGCTTCTGGGATGCGGGCACGCTGCACGCCAACCTGATCGCAGCCGCCGGGGCCGAGGCGCTCGAGCCCCGGGTGGTCCTGGGCTGGGCAGATCGCCCCGTGGAGCGTCTGCTCGGCCTCGATCCTCGGCGCGAGGGCGCGCTCACGCTGGTTCCGCTCGGTCGGGCGCGTGGCTCGCAGCCGCCGGCCCCCGCGATGCCCCCGCTCCGGCTCGAGACCGAGCCGCTCTCGCGCGCGGAGGTGGACTATCCACAGATCCGCGCTGTGCAGCTCGCCTCGTCGCTCGCCGACGACGCCGAGGCGGCGGCCTGGCGCGGCGAGGCGCCGCCCTGCGATGAGCCCGCGGCGGCCGGCGCGTCGGTCCCGCTCCGGCCGTCGACCGATGAGGAGCTTTCCCAAGAGCCGCTCGGCCGCGTGATCCATCGGCGCGGCTCGACGCGTGCCTTCGACCGCAAGCGCCCGCTCTCCTTCGAGGAGCTCTCCAGTGCACTCGAGCGTGCCACCCGCGGCGTGCCGGCGGACTTCCTCGAGCCGCCCGGCGCCACGCTCTGCGATCTGTACCTGATCGTGAACGCCGTCGAGGGGCTGGCGCCCGGAGCCTACTACTACCGGCGCGGGGACTCGTCGCTCGAGCTGCTGCGGGAGGGCTCCTTCCGCGGGCCGGCCGGGCGGCTGGGTCTCGGCCAGCAGCTTCCGGCCGATGCGGCTGTGAACGTCTACAGCCTCGCCCAGCTTCCGCGCGCGCTCGAGCGCTTCGGCAACCGCGGCTACCGCGCGGCCCAGCTCGAGGCAGCCATCATGGGAGGTCGCCTGTACCTGGCCGCCTACGCCCAGCGCTTCGGCGCGTCCGGCCTCACCTTCTTCGATGACGAGGTGACCGAGTTCTTCTCGCCACACGCTGCTGGAAAGAGCGTCATGTTCCTCGTCGCCCTCGGATACCCGGACCGAGCCGCGCTGGGGCTCCCCCCCGCCCGCTGAAGGTGCCCGGGCGGCGCTGCCCCGGGCCAGGATGGTCGAGGATCAGCGGATGAGGTCCCGCGCGGCGCGGCCCGACACGAGCGGGAGATCGAGATAGGTCCGGATGCCGGGCTCCGCGGCGCAGACGGCGGGGATCGCGTTCACGCAGTGCATGGCGGTGGCGACGATGCCCGGGTTCCGGTCGAGATCGCTGTCCAGGGAGGGCGGGTGAAGCCCGTGGAACGTGAGCTTTGCAGGAGGCTCCCCGGTGATCTCCACCTCGAAGCGCTCTCCTCCCAACTTCCACGCAGGCTCGAGGTTCTCCTCACCCATGAGCCAGTTGACCCGGGCCGTGATGACGGACTCTCCGTTCACGAGCCCCTGCCAGGCGAAACGCTGGGCGGCCACCGTTCCCTCGTCGATCACGCCCACCGGGGTGTCGATGGGTGCGGTGGCCACGGCCATCTCGTGGCTGGCGCGAATCTCGTCGTCCAGGGTGACGCCGATCCCGGCGGCCACCATCTCGATGGACTGGCTGAATCCGCGCCCCAGGATGTCCAGCATCGGGCTCTTGCGAGCGTCGTCGGGGGCCTTCCCGAAGAGCATCACCTCCCGCACCACGAGATCCGCCTTGTAGTTTCGGATGTCCGAGAACTCCTCCGCTCGCACGTGCCGGATCTTGCGGCACAGCGCCGANNATGTCCGACCACTCCTCAGCGCGCACGTGGGTGATCTCGCGGGCGAGGGCCGAGACCATCAGCGGAAAGCGCTCCGTGATGCCGCCGGGGTGGATGCCCGTGCCGTGGAGCGTGACCCCGCCTTTGCGGCAGGCGGCCTCGACCTCCGCCACGTGGGGCGTCTTGAAGGGGAAGAACCAGCCGAGCGGCGTCACCACGTTCTTTCCGGACTCGAGGATCCGGATCACCTCGGCCGTGTTGGGCATGATGGGCGCGTAGAGCACGCAATCGGCGTCCAACGCCAGGACCTCTTCCACGTCTCGGGTAGCGGTGACGCCCAGGGGCGCGATTCCGCAGATCTCTCCTACGTCCCGTCCGGCCTTGGACTCGCTGTGCACCCAGGCGCCCGCAAGCTCCAGCTCGGGGTGGGCAACGATGCCCTCCACGGCGGACCGTCCCACGTTTCCGGTGGCCCACTGCACCACTCGATACGTCATTCGATGTCTCCCAGTGCTCGACCCCGGTCCGGGTCGACGCGGGCTTGTCGCCCACGGATCACCGTGAACACGGCGCCGTCGCGCCCGATCCGATGGACGACCGGTGAATCGGAGTAGCTGCGATCGGCTCCATAGCGCGTGGTGCCGACGTAGTAGTCGAAGCCTCGGGGCACCTCTCCGCCCGGGTGGACGCTCGGGAACTCCCGCATCTCGATGCCGGGCGCCAGGAAGGCGGCGGCGCAATCCCGCGCGTAGCCGTCGATGGCCACCAGAACGCGGAGGCGCTGCCCCGTGCGCCGGGATGCGCTCTGGTTGATCCACTCGGCCGCCTCCTTGTAGCTCGAGAGCCAGTAGTCGGTCTCATATCGACCGGAAGCGCCGGCCACTCCGCCCACGAAAGCGTTGAAGTAGGTCGTCTGATAGGGATGCAGCCTCACCAGGCTGGGCAGGGGAAGTGCGCAGGCCGCTACCAGCAATCCGGCTGCGGCGCGCCTGGGCCAGCCCGGCCGCGCCCACTCCAGCAGGGACGCCGCTCCCAGGCCGGCCAACAGGGCCAGGGCCGGCAGCGTGAAGAGAACGTGCCGCATACCGTCGTAGACGTTGGGCCGAAACACCAAGGTGAGCAGAAGCGGAGCGAACATCCATGTCTCGATCGTGAAGAGGAGCAGGGCGTCTCGACTCTTCGGCTCTCGAAGCTGGCGTCTGGCGGCCCAGACCAGCCCCAGAAGCCCCAGCACGAGGATCACCGGTGGCGTGGTGATCAGCAGGTACTTCGTCATGTAGGTGCGGGGGAGCTGATCGCTGATCAGCACGCGACCCTCGAAGAGCACCGGGAAGGTCTTCGGGTTGGAGAAGGTGAAGGATACGGCCTCGAGCGGATTCCAGACCGGGTTCTCGTGGGCCCAGGGCCAGAAGGCCACCATCACCACCCAGCCGAGCGCCCAGGCGGCAGCGCCCCTGAGGACGAGCTGGCGCCAGCCAGCGTCGGCCAGTGCAGCGAAGGCCAGCGTACCCGCAAAGACCAGCAGCAGGAGCGGCATTCCCCCGGGCCGGGTAGCCAGCGCAGCGCCGAGGGCGAGACCATACCCGAGCGCATGGCGCCAGCGCCCGGGCCCCGTGGCGAAGCGGCAGATGCCGTAGACCGCCCAGGTGAATCCGACCGCGAAAGGGATGTCCTTCGAGTTGGCGAAGCTGTGGCCGTAGAAGCGCGGGAGTGTGATCAGGATCAGAGGGGCGAAGATCGCGATCCAGGGGGCCCCGAAGAGACCCGCGATTCGGATCGTGCCGACCACGCCCAGCAGCCCGGTGCAGGCGATCAGCAGATGTCGGATCGGGTACTTCTCCGCCGCGTCTCCGGCGTAGGCGAGCGCCGCCGCGAGTTCGAAGGCCGGCCCGTAGTGCCGCACGCCCTCCGGCTCGATCTCCACCGGTGCATCGAATCCGGAGGAGAAGTACTCCAGCACCGCCTCTCCGTAGCGCGCCTGGAGCGGCTCGTCCCAGGTGATGCCGTAGTCGCGGTAGGTGAGGAGGATCCCCGCCAATCCCACCAGCACCACAGCGGCGGTCCAGCTTCGGATTCCNNGCCCTCATCGCGAGCATACTCTTTCGCCGTCATCGCTCATGGCGCGGGGAGAGAAGCAACCAGATCCCGACGCGCGAAGACCTGCACAGGGGGATTGACGAACGGAATCGGGCGTTTCCGGAACAGCGACTTCGTTTGCAGAACCACGACCCGTTCATAGCCCAGCTCGCCGCGCAGCAAGGCTCGATACGTTTCTTCCGCCAACGCCCATTCATGCACCGGCTCGAACGAAAATTGCGGAATGATCAGCACGAATTCGGGGGCGTCGGCCGTTGCGCCATCATAAGCCTCCAATTCACCAGGCATGAGCAACGTGGTGANNGTGGTGATCGCTGCATCCAGCGGGGGCAGCTTTTGCCGCGCGCCGTAATAGCCGATCGTGTGCTCAGTTTCCGCATTCCGCTGCAACCAGCGCGCCAACTCGTAACGCGAATCGCGCAGCATCTGATGGGTCAGATCGCCCCCCCTGAGCAGAGCCCAGCCACAGGCCAGCACCACGCCGGCCAGCGCCACCTGCCGGGTTCGCCTCCGGGGCGACTGCATCAGGGTGGCCAGCCCGTAGGCGGCGTACAGCGCGAGAATGTAGGCGATGATCAACACGAATCGCAGCAAGACAAGACGGACCGGCAGGATGACCAGCCCCAAGACACCAAGCGCCGCCAATAGGAGCGCCAAATCGGATCTGGCGCGACGCGAGACGAAGAAGATCCCCACCAGCGCAGCCAACAAGATAGGGAGCCCCAGCGAGTCGTCGAGATGCACGACAACCCGCCACAGAGTGGTCAAATAGCCTGCCGGCGTAGCCGGGGTGCTGAAATAGAAGGCACTGGCGTAACCACCGCCTTGTGACCCGTGAGTAATGAATTCCAGGTGTTGCTGAAAGCGCTCCAGGCTGAAGACGAGCCCGCTGGCCACGAGATAGACCAGCAACCCGCTCATGAACGCAAACAGGAGATGTCGCGCGCTCTGCCACCAGGTAGCACCCTTCCGGCGCTGCCTCCGCAGGTGGCTTGCCGCCAACACGATCCCAAGGGGAAGGAAGGCGGCATAGCTGGCATCCTTCGTCGCTGCGGCCAGCGCCGCCAGCGCGCCCAGCACAAGGGCCCGCGTGGTCGTCAGCCCATCGCGAGAACTGATCACGAAGAAGAGAAATCCCAGGCTGGTCCAGAACAGCGCCGGGACATCCACATTGCTGGTCCGCGCATAGTAGAACATGGGGTAGAGCAGCAACACTAAAGAACCGGCAATGATGCCAGCGGTACGATCCCACAGAAACACGGCTGTCTTGTACGCCACCGCCACCGTACCGGCGCCCATCAACACGCTCACTATTCGCGTCAGCAAGGTCGTGACTCGCAGCGACGATATCGGGTCCGTCAGGCCAAAGGGGTACAGCGGGCTGGGACTGGCCAGCCCCCCGGTCAACCACAAGAAGGCCAGATACGGCCCCACCAGGATCGCCTGCACCAGATAGTGAAACAGGGGGTATTGCGGGTTGAAGATCGGATCTGGCGCGATGAAGACGCTGTAGAACTCCGCCGCCGGGCCTAGTGGAGCCAATTCATCCACCCCCCACGCACTGATCCGGTCTGGCGTCACCGCATGAGGCAACCCCCACCCGATACCCGGCAGGTACACGAGGACGGCAAGCAAGAAGAACAGCAGCATGAACTTGCCGTCAGGGCTGGTGATGAAGCGACGCAGATCTTCCCGCACGTCGCCCATCGTCATGGGAATGCCGCCGTCTTGCTCACGCCGCCAGCAATGTGAAGCGTCGGCACCCCTCTTGTCAATGGCAGGGGTCGTCGATGCTATCGCCCACGTCGAAGCGCTTCATTCCCCGCTGGAGAAGCCCTTCAGATACTCGCCATACCCCTCCTTCTCTAGATCCTCGACCGGAACGAAGCGCAGGGCCGCCGAGTTGATGCAGTACCTCAGCCCTGTCGGTGCCGGACCATCCGGGAAGACATGTCCGAGATGGGAATCTCCGTGCTTGCTTCGCACTTCGGTGCGAGCCACGAACAGCTTGCGGTCGGTCTTCTCCACGATGTTCGCCGGCTCCAGAGGCCTGGTGAAGCTCGGCCAGCCCGTTCCCGAGTCGAACTTGTGCCGCGAGCTGAACAGCGGTTCGCCGGAGACGACATCCACATAGAGGCCCTCTGCCTTGTTGTCGAAGTACTCGTTGTCGAAGGGTCGCTCCGTGCCGTCTCGCTGCGTTACCTCGTACTGCAGGGGTGTCAGCTTCTTGCGAAGCTCGTCATCACTCGGCTTCGCGTAGTTCGAATGCCCCGAGGAGTTCGCAGCGCCGCGCTCACGGTCCCCCCAGACCCGCTTCAGGAATTGATCGCGACCTGAATTCCAGCGGTAGTACTTGTAGCGGAGCTCGTGAGTCCTGTAGTAGTCCTGATGATAATCCTCGGCCATGTAGAAGTTCTTGAACTTCACGATCTCGGTCGCGATGGGCTTGTCGAAGACTCCCGATCCCCCTAGCTGCAGCTTGGATGCTTCCGCCAGACGCTTCTGCTCCTCGTCGTGGTAGAAGATGGCGGTCCGGTACGGCGAGCCTCTATCCACGAACTGCCCGCCGGGATCCGTCGGGTCGACATGGCGCCAGAAGAAGTCCAGCAGTTCCGCGTAGGTTACTTCCTTCGGATCGAAGATGACCTGTATGGCTTCGGCATGACCCGTCCCCCCAGCGGCTACCTCTTCGTAGCTCGGGTACTCCTCGTCTCCGCCCGAGTAGCCGGAGATCACCTCGACCACGCCGTCGAGCTTCTCGAAATCCGCTTCGATACACCAGAAACATCCACCGGCA
>JABAHP010006895.1_pt1 | contig 10746 bp, 15 predicted proteins | sample 7062081 | NCBI WGS metagenome assembly JABAHP01 (sample SAMN14534357, study PRJNA622989) | marine sediment metagenome | biome: marine biome [ENVO:00000428]; feature: marine pelagic biome [ENVO:01000023]; material: deep marine sediment [ENVO:00002113] | place: India: Gulf of Kutch | collected... | reverse complement strand
AAACCGCTCAGGAGCAGCAAATGGACGAGAGCCAGGAGGCAATGCTCAGGCTGCTGGTCAGTACAGGACACTGACGGTTCCCCTGGCGTTCTGACTGTTTCCCGCCGAAACCCCTGTGATATACTTTCCTAACGACATTTCGCTTGTGAGGAATATCCATGGCATACAATGACCTTCGTGATTTCATTAAAACCCTGGAAAAAAAGGGACTGCTCAAACGCGTCACGGTGGAGGCTGATCCCCATCTTGAGATAGCAGAGGTCAACGACCGGGTGGTCAAGGCGGGGGGGCCGGCTCTTCTGTTCGAGAAGACCAGAAATGCCGCATTGCCCTGCGTGGTAAACCTTTTCGGCTCGTACGAGCGTATGAAGCTCGCCCTGGAGGTCGACGACCTCGACGATATTGGAAAACAGATACTTGAGTTCCTTGAGCCCGAGATACCCACGAACATCATGCAGAAGCTCAAAGCCCTTCCGAAGCTCAAGCGCCTTGCCGACTTCCTGCCCAAGTACGTAAAGAACGGCCCCTGCAAGGAGGTCATCAACAGGGACAATCCTTCGCTTGACGAGGTTCCCGTGCTCAAGACCTGGCCCATGGACGGAGGGCCGTTCATCACGCTGCCGATGGTCTTTACCAAGGACCCCGAGACCGGGATGCGAAACTGCGGCATGTACCGCATGCAGGTCTTCGACGGTCAGACCACCGGCATGCATTGGCACATGCACAAGGACGGCGCGTCACATTTCCGGAAGGCCGAGGCCCTCGGAAAACGGCTGGAGGTAGCCGTTGCCATAGGCGCTGATCCGGCGGTGATGTATTCTTCGTCCGCTCCGTTACCTCCTGACGTGGACGAGATGCTGCTGGCGGGATTTCTCAGAAAGTCCCCGGTGGAAATGGTCAAATGTGAGACCGTGGACCTGGAGGTCCCGGCAAATGCCGAGATCGTGCTTGAGGGGTACTGCGACCCCGGAGAGCGTCGCAAGGAAGGTCCCTTCGGCGACCATACCGGCTATTATTCTCTGGTCGACGAGTTCCCGGTCTTTCATATCACCTGTATAACCCGGCGGAAGGATGCAATATATCCGGCGACTATCGTGGGGAAGCCCCCCATGGAGGACTGTTATATGGGCAAGGCGACCGAGCGCATCTTCCTCCCGCTCATGAAAAAGACCGTGCCCGAGGTTGTGGACATGAACCTTCCGCTGGAGGGAGTGTTCCATAACATCGCCGTGGTCTCTATCGATAAGCGCTACCCCGGCCATGCACGCAAGGTCATGTATGCCCTGTGGGGTATGGGGCAGATGGCGTTCACGAAGATGATCGTCATCGTGGACAAGTGGGTGAACGTGCAGGACCTCTCGGAAGTTGTCTGGCGCATCGGAAATAACGTGGACCCCAGGCGAGACGTGGTCGTGCTTGATGGTCCGCTGGACGTTCTGGAGCATGCCTCGGCTATTCCCGCATATGGCGGGAAGCTTGGCATAGACGCCACGAAACCGTTGCCTTCGGAGGGGTTCAACAGGGAATGGCCCCCGGACATTGTGATGAGCGACGAGGTCAGGGATATGGTGGACCGCAGGTGGAAGGAATACGGCCTTTAATGGGGCTATAAGGATAAATGAGTAATAATTATTGATTATTTAAGTAATATGCCTTGAAAATTCAGGGGTGATGTACTAAAATTATGGACTGAATACCGCACCCAACCGCAGCGGGGGTTCACGTAAAAAGAGGTTTTGATGTGCCGGACGCCTGTACGGTTGCAATAATCTGGAGGTTTTGAAGGAATGTCTGAACTTGTTGAGATCAGGTGGCACGGAAGGGGAGGCCAGGGCACAGTGACAGCCGCCAAGGTTCTTGCTGACACATGCTTGAGCGGCGGACGTTACGTGCAGGCTTTTCCCGAGTATGGCCCCGAACGCGCGGGAGCGCCCCTTCGGGCGTATAACCGTATCGGGGAAAAGGAACTCAGGATGCACTGTCCGGTGCTGAATCCCAGGGTGGTCAGCATCGTGGACGCAACGCTCCTGGACGCGATCAACGTGGCCGAAGGCGCGCTTGACGACGCTATCTTCGTGGTGAACACCTCGAAGGACCCCAAGGACATACGCGCCAAACTCGGCGCAAAGGACACGCAGAAGGTCTATACCATCGACGCGACGAAGATAGCCCTGGACAACATCGGCAGGGCTCTTCCGAACTCGCCGATGCTTGGTGCGGTTGCCAAGGTGACGGGGCTTGTTGCCCTCGACCACCTGCTTGATGACGTCAAGAAGAGCTTCGGCAAGAAGTTCTCCCAGAAGATCATAGATGGCAACATAGAAGCTGCAAGAAGAGGATTTGAGGAGGTAAAGGAAGGGTGAGTCTGAAAAAATGGCATGAACTGGTCCCCGGGGCCGTGGTGCTCGAGGCCGGAAGTTCGGCGAAGTTCAAGACCGGCTCCTGGCGTGCTTTGCGTCCCGTATGGATAGAGGAGAACTGTATCCACTGCCTCAAGTGCTGGATATTCTGTCCCGACATGTCCGTTCCCGTAAAGGACGGCAAACGTCAGGACTTCAATTACGACTATTGCAAGGGTTGCGGCATTTGTGCCCTCGAATGCCCCGGCAAGAAAGGCCAGAAGGCCATAGTCATGGAAGAGGAGGGCAAGTAAGATGCCGAAGACCGTAGCCGTTACCGGAAACGAGGCCGTCGCATATGCCCTCATGCAGGTAAATCCCGATGTCTGCGCGGCTTATCCCATTACCCCGCAGACCGATATGATGCAGCGGTTCGCACAGTACGCTGCCGACGGACAGGTTGACACCGAGGTCATTCTGGTCGAGAGTGAGCACAGCTCCATGTCGGCCTGTATCGGCGCAGCCGCCGCGGGCGGTCGCGTCATCACCGCCACGTCCTCTCAGGGCTTGGCCCTCATGTTCGAGATGCTGCACATCGCCTCCGGCGATCAGCTTCCCATTATCATGCCTGTGGTCAATCGGGCGCTTTCAGCCCCGTTGAACATCCACGGCGACCACTCCGACGCCATGTACGCCCGTGACTCCGGATGGATCCAGCTGTGGAGCGAGAATGGCCAGGAGGCCTACGACAACACCATCATGGCATTCCGCATCGGCGAGCACAAGGACATCCGCCTGCCGGTGATGGTCAATATGGACGGCTTTATTATCAGCCACTCTATTGAGACCATGGAATACCTGGACACCGAGCCCGTGCAGAAATTCGTAGGCGAGTTCCAGCAGGGCTTCCCCCTTCTGGATCTGGATAAGCCCAAGAGCTACGGGCCCCTGATCCTGACCGATTATTATCACGAGTACAAGCGCCTCCAGCACGAGGTAATGGGGCGCGTGAAGAACGTGGTCATCCAGGTGTCCGAGGAGTTTGGTAAGATGAGCGGCCGTAATTACGGCCTGTTTGAGACCTACCGGCTCGATGACGCCGAGGTGGGGATTGTCGTTCTGAGTTCCGCCGCAGGCACCACCAAGGATGTTGTTGACGACATGCGCAACAAGGGCATCAAGGCCGGGCTGCTGAAGCCCAGGCTGTTCAGGCCCTTCCCGTATGACGAGATCGCCGACGCGCTCAAGCACCTGAAGGCCGTAGCGGTCCTGGACCGCGCCGACAGCTTCGGCGGGTACGGCCCGGTGTTCATGGAGGTTAGCTCGGCCCTGTACCAGAGCCGCAATGGCTCACAGGGACCGACTCTTATTAACAAAATATACGGCCTCGGCGGCCGCGATTATCTGCCCGACCAGGGCGAGAAGGTGTTCGAGGAACTCGACGCCATCGCCAAGGGAGGCCAGGTCAAGACCGTCAAGGAATACATAGGAGTAAGGGAGTAGATATGACCACGAAACCAGCACCACTGAGCCTGAAAGAACTTTCCAAAAAGGAAGATCTGTTTGCATACGGCCACCGGATGTGCTCCGGCTGCGGCGCACCCATCGTGGTCAAGATGATACTGATGGCTTCCGAGTATCCGCTTGTGGCATCCAACGCTACGGGGTGCCTTGAGGTCTCCAGCTGCATTTCCGAATACACGGCCTGGAAGATTCCTTGGATCCACACCGCATTCGAGAACTCCGCTGCCACCATCTCCGGTGTGGAGACTATGTACCGCGCCTGGAAGAAGAAGGGGAAGATCGACAAGGACGTCAAGTTTATCGCCTTCGGCGGCGACGGCGGCACCTATGACATAGGGTTCCAGAGCCTCTCGGGCGCCATGGAACGCGGCCACGACATGGTATATGTCTGCTACGACAACGGTGCGTACATGAATACCGGTATCCAGCGTTCAAGCGCAACTCCGCGCGGCGCCAACACCACCACGAGCCCCGTGGGGTCGGTACAGCCGGGCAAGCCCCAGGGCCGCAAAGACCTTTCTCGCATTATGGTGGCCCATAACATCCCGTACGTGGCGCAGGGCTCTCCGAGCCACTGGTCAGACCTCATGAAAAAGGCCCGCAAGGCCATTGCGGTTAATGGTCCGGCGTTCCTGAATGTCCTTGCCCCGTGCAATCGCGGCTGGCGCTCGCAGACCAACGACGCCATCGCCTTGAGCAAGATGGCCGTTGAGACGTGCTACTGGCCGCTCTATGAGGTGGAGAACGGTAAGCTTACCGTGAACGTAAAACCCAAGGAAAAGAAACCCGTGACCGACTTCATGAAGCCCCAGGGCAGGTTCAAGCACATGTTTGCCCCGGAGAACGAGGGACTGCTCGCACAGCTTCAGGCGGATGTGGACCGTGAATGGGAAAGACTTCTGAAGGAGTCTTCCGAGGAGTAGCCGATGGCCGATATTGTAATGTATGAGGAGGAGTTCCAACGCATAGACGAGGAGCTCCAGAACCTCAGGAAACAGGCGAACGCCAGGGTCGTCTTCCTGGTGGACAAGAACGGTCAGCTCATTGCTTCCGCTGGCGATACGCAGGACGTGGACACGACATCGCTGGCCTCCCTGACGGCGGGCAATATCGCTGCAACCGGCGGCATTGCCAAGGTGCTGGGGGAAAAGGAGTTCACCATCCTGTTTCACGAGGGTGAAAAAGACAATATCAACATATCACTCGTTGGTGACCGCATTATCCTTGCGGTCATCTTCGACTCAAGCTCCTCTCTCGGTCTTGTGCGCCTGAGGGTTCGCAAGTCCACCGAGAACCTTGCGAAGATATTCGAGGAGATACAGGAAAAGGCGGAAAAGGAGAAGGCCGAGAGCCGTGAAGACTCGCCGTTCTCACAGATAAGCGATGACGATATAGACGCCTTGTTCAAATAGGAAAACTATGTCCTTTATTAATTATTCAGCGCGAGAGATCAACTGCAAGATCGTCTACTACGGGCCCGGACTGTGCGGGAAGACGACGAACCTGCAGTTCATTTATAAAAAGACCGGGGCGGACCAGAAGGGGAAGCTCATCTCTCTTGCCACAGAGACTGAGCGCACGCTCTTTTTCGATTTCCTTCCCCTGGCACTGGGCGACATCAAGGGGTTCAAGGTGCGGTTCCACCTCTACACAGTCCCCGGCCAGGTTTACTACGCCGCGAGCCGCAAACTGATCCTCAAGGGCGTTGACGGTGTGGTCTTTGTCGCTGACAGCCAGGTTGAGCGTACTGACGCCAATGTGGAGAGCCTTGACGACCTCAGGGTGAACCTGGAAGAGCACGGGTTCGACCTTGAAAAACTCCCGTTCACGCTTCAGTACAACAAGCGCGACCTCCCCAATGTCGTGAGTTCAGAGGAACTGAACATGCTTCTGAACACCCGTAACGTACCCTGGTTCGATGCCGTGGCCACTACCGGTACCGGTGTGTTCGAAACCCTCAAGGATGTGGCGCGTCAGGTAATCCTTGAGCTTAAAAAAAATTACTAAAAGGCCCGGAGTCCTTCGAACAGGGGGACCCGGAAGACTTCTTCCGGCCGGGGGCTGGTCCTGAGACGTCCCCCCCGGAAGGTTCATCGGGGTCCATAATCCTGTGAAGGACGAACGAAAACTCAGATCCCTCGCCGTTTTCCTCTCCTTCCTGTGTATGCTGAGTATGCTTTATGCTGTCGCGCAGGATCGCCTGCTTTCTGACCTTGAAGGATACCTCGCCCGAAAGCTCTATTACGAGAATGTCATATCCCAAAAAGGCCTGAGTCTCCACCCAGCGAAATACTGGAAGAAAATGGACGAATAACAGGACGTATAGGTTAGTGGACTATCTATCCCAGGAGGAGAATCCGGGGCTATCGGTTATACTGGACGTAACCGTCCTTGACCATGATCCGCAGGAACCAGTCCACATTTGACCTTGTGGTGGAGATGAGGTCTTCGTTGAAGGAGAACTCATCGAGTATGCCCCCCATCCTGGCCATTTTTCCGTCATATGAGGAGAGGTCCAGGTGTTTGCCGGTATTCACGTATTCATACCAGTAAATGGCATTTCTGTCCCGGTTGGTCTGGGTCGTGAACAGGGTGTTGTCCCAGTCGGGGTCGTTGCAGATCATGTTCAGGCACTGCTTGTCGTCGTGCCTGATGGGGTGCCAGGGCTGCAATATCATCTTGCCCCTGAGAGGATTGAGCTTCTCGGTGACCTCGCTCATGCTGAGTTCGTCCTTTTCAAAAGCGACCATCAGGGTGTAGATATAAATATACCTCATGCGGGCAATGAGATATCTCTGTCCGGGGGAGTCACGATCGATGAGGAGTTCGGCGTTCTTTTTGGCCTTCTTGAAATCGCCTTCCCGCATGGCGTCGAACACTACGTCGAACTCTTCGGCGGTAATGGTCTCGTCCTTGGCCGGTTCCTCTGCTTTGGTCGTTCCAGCCGTACCGCCAGCCTCATCAGCGATGCCAATAGATGGTGAAAAGACCACACAGGAGAGCAGAATTACTGCCCACACAATTATCAGATATATTCGTTTCATTGTTCTGATTCAGGGGGTATTTCCGTAACCTCCACCCACATGAATTTTATCATATAACTTCGATTTTCTTCCAGCATGAAAGTTGGTTATTTGCCTGTCTGTTGCAGATCTGTCCCTGGATATGCAGCCGCTCTGTGGAGTATCTCGAACCTGTACTGTTTTATATAGCGTTCCTGTATCGGTTTTATCTCTTGCTTTCCCAGTTCTGTCAGGATTAATTGATATTTATCAAGTTGTTATGCCAAGCGGTCATCCGGGATGATTTTTTCATGTCCCTCATTAGCTGTCTTTGAGCCATGGCGCTTCGATCTCGTAGAAGGGTTGACTGTTTTCATTGGAGTCTGCGGTAAATAATGATACTGGGATTAGCCGAAAATAAATATGGAATCATTGATGGAAGGCGAAAGAATATCTATCAAGTTAAGCGGAATCAGTCTCTGCTTCTGGAGCAATCCCTGCTATAATGGGGCCGGGCATACCTGTATGCTTTACCGTTAATGTATGAGCTGTGAAAGGGGGCCGCGCATGGAAGACATCGGACCGATGCCGCGGGGAGTAAAGGTTCGCACGGGATGGTTGAGGTTCATGTACCTCTACACCGCTCTGGGGGCTGGATTGCTGGGCGTTGCACTGCTGGTCGCGCCGGGCCTGACGGGCTCAATAACGGGCCTTCCGGTCAGGGACCCCTTTGTCATCGGCATAGTCGCCAGCGCCTATGTTGCCTTTGGAGTGCTTGCCGTTATGGGGCTTATGGCCCCGATACGATTCCTCCCCGTGCTCCTGTTCCAGTTTGCCTATAAATCCATCTGGCTGCTGGCCGTCTTCCTCCCTGCCGTGCTCAAGGGTGTCGTGCCCGGACACGCCGTGCTCCTTGCCGCCATCTTTGCCTCTTATGTGGCGGGTGATATCATCGCCATTCCGTTCGGGTATGTATTGGGAAGAACAGCCGGGACCTCTGAGAGCTGATTCGCTGGTTGTGCTCACAATACCGTTGACACAAAGCGTATCATGTGCAACGATGGTTTTAGAAATCCGGCCATCTGAGCATTATCCATAAGGAAAATGCTCAGGGGCGTATCGCGTATGTATAAAGAATAGGGGAGGGCAGGATTTTCCTGCCCTTTTTTTATTAGCCGGAAAGTGATTCAGAGGAGGGGTCATGAAAAAAGAACTGACCGTAAGTCTTGTTGTCATGCTGGCAGTCGCGCTTGCGTTCGTGGCGTGTGGTGACGGCGGCGGGGGAGGAGGCGGAGGAGGGGGAGGCGATGGTGTCAGGACGGTCGCCCTGGTCAACGGTCAGGCTGCGGACGTGGTCATCGGTCAGCCCGACATGTACAGCGGCGATATCAACCAGGGCGGCAGCGTCAGTGAGCACACAATTTACTGGCCATGGGGAAACCCGGCCGTCGTGGGCTCACGCCTGTACGTTCCAGACTTTGGCAACAACCGGGTGCTCGGGTTCAACTCCATCCCGGCCATAAACAATGCACCCGCAGATTTTGTCCTCGGGCAGCCCGATTTCACATCAACCGCAAGCGGCCTGTCACAATCGCATTTATATTCACCAGAGAATGTTTTCAGCGACAACGGCAAGTTGTTTCTCGTGGACGCCAGCAACAGCAGGGTGCTCGTCTGGAACACCATACCGACCATCACCAACACGCCTCCGGACGTGGTGGTCGGACAGCCCGACTTTGATACAGAGGCAGGCACCTGTGACGATTCCACGCTTGCCAGTGTGGAAGGCGCTTACGCGGTGAGCGGCAAACTTATCGTGTCTGACAGGTCTCATCACCGGGTGCTTATCTGGAACACCGTGCCCACCACGAATGGGACCCCAGCGGACGTCGTGCTCGGGCAGGTCGACTTTACGGGCTGTGATGTCAATCGCGGAGGCTCTGTCTCACAAAATTCAATGAACAGCCCACAGGGCGCGTGGTCCGACGGCAAAAAGCTCATCATCGCGGACTCGAACAATTACCGCGTACTCATCTGGAACACGTTCCCCATGATCAGCAATACCCCGCCCGATGTGGTTGTGGGGCAGGCCGATTTCACGTCCACCGCCAATGATATAACGCAGGACCGGTTCAGCTGGCCCGTTGACCTGTCGTCCAACGGGAAACAGCTCTTCGTGGCAGATGCCAGTAACAACCGGGTCATGGTCTGGAATACTATTCCCGCCATAAACAACGCACCCGCGGACCTGGTGCTTGGGCAAGCGGATTTCACCTCGAACACCGGGGGTATCGGACCAGACATCATGAACAGTCCCGGCGGTGTCCTCGTGCACGGCAATCAGGTCTTTGTCGGCGAATGGGACAATAACCGCTACCTGATATTCAACGGACAGTAAAACGCTTTACTCCTGAGCAGGAAGACCGGGGGCGAAAGCCCCCGGCCTTTTAATTGGGTAGATGCCTGGTTCTCCCTGGGAAACGGTTCCTGTCTGAAACGAAGTCATTCTTTCCTGTCAATGTCTGAGCGGTCCTTTTTCTGGAAAAAATGACTGTGTATAGATGATAATATTAATACAACTCCGGTTTCATTCTGACGGAAAGGAGATCGGTTCCATGGAAAGACAGACCATAGACTGCCGGGGAAGGCAATACACCATGTTTCTGATACCTCTGGTCAAGGCCATGAAAACCGCCGCACCCGGCACGGAGTTCGAGGTGCTGGGAGACTATTCCTCCTTTGAGAAGGAACTGCGGAACTGGTGCCAGAAAATGAATCACGAGATAAAGGAGATATCCACCGAGGACGGCGTGACCCGTGCTGTCATCGTCAAGGGTTAGGCATGGAACAGGAAAGTACGGAACGTGTTAACGCAAGCTGCCTGGCATGCTCCCTGCCGCTGGTGAAGTTCGCGGCCCGGGTGCGCCAGGGAAGCTCCGGAGAGGTCTTCGAGGCCGTGAGCAACACTCCGGGATTCCTTGAGGACGTGAAGCTCTGGTGCCGCAGGACTGGCCACACCCTTCTCGCAAGTCATACCAACGACCCCTCCGGCCTGACCGTTGTCGTGCGCAAGCGGTAGAAGGTGCAGCCCTTTCCCTGAAGCTTTACCATCTCTGGTAGTCCACCCTTATTTTTCAGCTTCACCAGCCCTTATTATGAGTGTTTTTACTGTTGATAATTATTAATGCATGTTTTATATTTCCCCACAAAACCAACTGAATGCAAAGGGGATGCCATGAAAAAATCATTCTTGATGATGTTATTGGTGATGGGTCTTTTTATCCTTATCGGCTGCGGAAAGGACGGTGACGACGGCAAATCCTATATTGCCATTGACTGGGTCTTTACGCCTCTGTCTTACGCGGACAGCAACTCCGCCACTCCCGGCACGGTCTATGCCGGGACTTTTTACAGGACGAAGAAGGGGACGTATAACTTTTCCTATACCGCGTGGGACGGCAGTGCCTATGTGGGCACCTATACCATAAAGGTGGAAGAGGGCGAGGAGGGCGGCCCGCTGCCGTTCATGGATGGAGAGGACGGCGAGGACCGGCATTACGAGCTCTGGCTTTATTCCTTCGGCCCCGAACTGTATGTAAGCAGCGCTCTGACCGAGCAGGAGGAGGAGAAGGCGGCCTCTCTTGGCATGTCCGCCGGATATTCGGGTTCGTTGAGCACGTCTGATGCGCCGGTTACGTCCGCTGACACGGACTCCCTGGAGTCGGTTATTCACATCAAGGAGAAGAAGTCCGGCAACACCACCTTCCGGCTGGAATACCAGAGAGCGGTCCAGTAAAGATAAGGTTCGGCTGATATCTGTATCCAGGCAGGGTGGGCTTTGCCCACCCTGTTTTTTATTTCAGGGACTTCATGTATTCATA
>JABAHP010003698.1_pt4 | contig 10749 bp, 8 predicted proteins | sample 7062081 | NCBI WGS metagenome assembly JABAHP01 (sample SAMN14534357, study PRJNA622989) | marine sediment metagenome | biome: marine biome [ENVO:00000428]; feature: marine pelagic biome [ENVO:01000023]; material: deep marine sediment [ENVO:00002113] | place: India: Gulf of Kutch | collected... | reverse complement strand
AACCCTCCCGTATGAATGAGCCTTACCGTGGACAGGTTGCAGCTCCCGTGCAGAAAGCTGAACGAGGCCTCGCTTTTCGCTGCCGGGAAGGTGCGAACCCGCCCTTGCGCGTGGGAGGCGGCCAGATCGCGCGTCAATTCCGAGCGTGTGCGAGCGAAGCGGGCGCTGATAGTGTAGAGGGTGTCGGCGCGGAGTCCGGTGAAGCCCGCTACGCCGGTGAAGTCTTCCTCCGCCTTCAGCTTCCCCACGACGCGTTCGACCGGGGAATCGCCCTCGCCATTCTCCAGGGTGACTCGAGCCCAACGCTTGCGCTTGTCACCACGAACCCAGATCTTCGTGGAACGGTCCGTCGTGTGGCCGATGATGATGTGGCCCTGGCTGAGGTTCGCCATCTGAACGGCCGGCCCCAGCGGCGACACTCACGACCTGCGGCCAGATCCCCGTGCCGCCGCGCGAGTGTGCAGTATACACGCGATCACATCCCGGTTTCGCGTCAAAAACGATCGGCTGCCCGAAAAGAATGTCGGGGCGGAAATCCGGTGGCTCGCCTCGGTCACACCAGAAAGCCGATTGGATTCAGGCACTTAGACCCGGGGCTCCGAAGGAGGCAGCGGCGCGCCACGCTCCTGTGGCAAGATGAACCGTCGGTCGAGGGGGATTCACCCCCGCCCACCCTAGCGGAATAGAGGACACCTCGGCGATGCAGTGCCCCCGCTGCCAGCGCCAGATTCCGGCGGACTCCCTGTTCTGCAGCAGCTGCGGCGTCCGGCTCGAGCACCGCTGCCCGTCCTGCGGCTTCGGTGTCCCCCTCCCCGCGCGATTCTGTCCGAGGTGCGGGCGGGCTCTCGGAGAAGACGTCGTTGCAGACGTGGCGGGGCCTGCCTATCGGGAGACCGGCGCGGAGGGAGCCGCTCCTCCGCTGGTCGAAGCCGAGGGCGAGCGGCGGCATCTCACCGTGATGTTCTGCGACCTCGTCGAGTGGTCGAAAGTCGCCAGGATTCTGGACCCCGAGGATTCGAGCGAGGTCATCCAGATGTATCGCGACACTTGCGCCGCGGTCATCGACGAGTTCCAGGGAAGAGTCGCGCAGTACCTCGGGGACGGAATCATGGCCTACTTCGGCTATCCCCAGGCCCACGAGGACGACCCCGAGCGCGCCGTGCTCGCAGGCCTCCGAATCGTCGCCGAGGTGGCACGGACCAACCCGCAGCTCGAGTCCAAGTGGAAGGCGCGATTGGCGGTGCGGATCGGGATCGATACGGGCACTGTCGTGATCGGAGGGATGGGCCGCCGAGAGCAGCCGGAGATTCTGGCCGTCGGGCACACCCCCAATCTTGCCTCTCGGCTACAGCGAGTCGCGCCCTCCAATTCGGTGGTGATCAGCGGAGAAACGGCCCGGCTGGTTCGTGGGCTGTTCATTACACGCGACCTCGGCGCCCGGTCGCTGATCGGGATCGACGATCCCGTACCGATCTACCACGTGGTGCAACCGAGCGGCGTGCGAAGTCGCCTCGACGTGGCGGTCGCGGCGGGCCTGACCCCGCTATTCGGACGCGAGCCGGATCTCGAGCGGCTCACCCAGTGCTGGGATCGGGCGAGCAAGGGCGACGGCCAGGTGGTCCTCATCGGGGGCGAGCCCGGCATCGGAAAGTCGCGTCTCGTGTATGCGCTGCGCGACCGACTCGCCGAGCGAGATCACACCTGGCTGGAGTGCCGTGGGTCCCCATACCACGAGAACAGCGCCTTCTATCCCATCATCGAGCTGCTGCGACAGGGGCTCCGCATCACGACGGACGAATCCGCGGAGGAACAAGCCGCCAAGATCGAGGGCGGACTCGAGCGGGTGGAACTCCCGCCGTCCGAGGTCGTTCCGCTCTTCACGGCGCTGCTCTCGATCCCCCTCCCCGCGCGGTACACACCGCTCTTGATCAGCCCGGAGGGGCAGCGTCGCAAGACGCTCGAGGCCTTGGCCGCCTGGCTGTTCGCTCTGGCGAGGCTGCAGCCGACCGTGCTCGTGATCGAGGACCTGCACTGGAGCGATCCGTCGAGCCTGGAGCTGCTCGGGATGCTGGTCGAGCGTGCGGCGAGCGCACCGCTCCTGCTGGTGGCGACCTTCCGGCCGACCTTCAAGCCTCGCTGGACACCCAGCTCCTGGCTGACGCGCACCACGATCGGACCGCTCTCCCCTCCCCAGACCTCGGCCATGGTTCAGCAGATCGCGGGGGACCGGCCGTTTCCCCCTCCGGTCCTCCGTCAGGTCGTCGAGAAGACCGACGGCGTGCCGCTGTTCATCGAGGAGCTGACCAAGAGCGTGCTCGAGTCGGCACCGATCGGGCGAGGTCAGGACGGCTACGCGTGGCAGCCCTCGCTCTCGGTTCCCGCCACGCTGCAGGACTCGCTCGCCGCGCGCCTCGACCGGCTCGGTGCCGCCAAGCATCTGGCGCAGCTTGCGGCCGTGCTGGGCAGGGAGTTCTCCTGGGAGCTGCTCGCAGCGGTATCCGGCGCCGATGTGCCGTCGCTGGAGGAGCAGCTCGGGGAGATCGTCGCCGCCGAGCTGCTCTATCCATCGCGCAAAGGGCCGAATCCCTCCTACACTTTCAAGCACGCCCTGATCCAGGAGACGGCCTACGAGTCGCTGCTCCGGTCCACGCGGCGTGCCCAACACGCGCGGATTGCTCGAGTGCTCGAGGCGCGGTTCCCGGAGCGCGTCGAGTCCGAGCCCGAAGAGATCGCGCGGCACTGCGAAGAGGGAGGCTTGACCCAGCAGGCGATCTCGTACTACGAGCGGGCGGGAAGGCTGGCGGCGATGCGCTCGGCGAACCCCGAGGCGGTCGGCCACCTGGACCGAGCCATCGAGCTGCTCGACAAGCTCCCGGAAGGTCCCGAGAGGGACCAGCGGGAGATCGTGCTCAGGGATGCGCTTGGCGCACCGCTCGTGGCGGCGAAGGGCTGGGGAAGTAGCGACGCCGAGCGGTCGTACGGCCGAGCACGTGCGCTCTGTGAGCACATCGGTGAAGCGCCGCAGCTGTTCATGGTCATCCGTGGACTCGTCATGTTCTATCTGGCGCGGGCCGAACTCGAGACCGCCCACGAACTCTGCAACCGGCTGCTGCGCCTCTCGGAGGGCGAGCGGGATTCGTCGGCGCGCCTCGTGGCTCATGAGCACATGGCGATCCTGCTCTACTTCAAGGGCGATCCAGCCGCTGCTCTCTCCCATTTCGAGCGAGCCTTCGTTCTCTACGACCCGATTGCCCATCGTTCCCTCGGCTTGCGCTATGGAAACGACCTGGGTGTCTTCACCCGCTGCTTCTTCTCGTGGAACCTCTGGCTCCTCGGCTATCCGGACAAGGCCCGGGACAGGGGCCGCGAGGCGGTCGAGTTTGGCGTAAAGGCGGAACACGCGTTCAGTCATGCCTACGCCCTCTTGTGGAAATCGATCCTCCATGTGATGCGGCGGGAGCGCGAGCCGGCTCGAGAGATCGCAGAGCAGGCGGTCAACATCGCAGAGGAACAGGGCTTGGGGTTCATCGCGGGTGGCGCGCGGCTCATCCACGGGTGGGCGTGCTTCGACCCGAACGCGGGAAACGAGAAGGTGGGGCAGGCCATCGAGGAGTTCCAGCTCGGGCTGGCTCAGCTCGCCCAGGTGGGAAACCAGGGCTGCGGCCCGCAGATCCTCGGCGGTTTCGCGGACATCCATCGCGAGGCCGGTCGGGTCGAGGAAGCGCTACGACACGTGGATGCGGCGCTCGCACTGTCGGAGAGAACTCGTCAGTCGTTCTGGGACGCGGAGCTGCTTCGGATCAAGGGCGAGCTGCTGCTGCAGCGCGACGGCGATGCGGGAGGGGAAGGCGAACTCCTGCTGCGTCGGGCTCTCGAGGTGTCGGTCCGGCAGCAGGCCAAGTCCCTGGAGCTCCGCGCGGCGACGAGCCTGTGCCGCCTCCTGCGGAGACGAGGAGACGGGGACGCGGCGCGCATCCTGCTCGCGCCGATCTACGACTGGTTCAGCGAGGGCTTCGACACCCCCGATCTAGAAGAAGCGAGGGACCTGCTGGACGAGCTGTCGTGAGCCGCGCTGGCTTCACTCCCGGGTCGGAGCGTCCGACCGGATCGCGGGATTCGGAGTTGGCTCGACCACCCGTCGCCGGGCGTCACGGCGAGGGCAAGGGTTCTTCGGCCTCGAGGTAGCCGAGGGCTCGCAGGCGCTCGCGCTCGGCGGCGTTGGGGGGCGTTACAGCGGGAGCCAGGCCGAAGGGCGCGCTGCGGATCCAACGTCGCAGCACCGGGACCAGGCTTTGCACGGCGGGCTCGTGCCGAGAGAAGCGGTTGCGCTGTTCGTTCGGGTCGGTCGCCAGGTCGTAGAGCTCGAAGCCGGGCTTTATCGGCACGCCGAAGCTGTTGGCACCGGTGTTGAGCGTGCGGATCAGCTTCCAGCGCGCGTCCTGCACGGCGTAGCGCACGTTGAAGCGCTTGAGCTGGCTGAAGGCGAACCGCCGCGGCGGCGGGCCGCCGTCGAGCAAGGGCAGGAGGTCCACACCCTCGAAGGCAGCCGGCGCTTCCACGCCGACCGCCGAGAGCAGGGTGGGAGCCAGGTCGACCGTCTGGACCAGCTCAGCCACCCGTCGGCCCGCGTGGCGTCCGTCGGGGAAGCGCAGCATCAGCGGCACGCGCAGCACCTCGTCGTAGAGCGTCCACTGATGACCCTCCATCGATCCGTGGTCGTCGTGCTCCTCTCCATGATCGCTGAGAAGGGCCACCAGGGCCCGGTCCAGGAGCGTCGTCTGCCCGAAGCCCTCGAACAGCCGCGCCAGCTCTGCATCGACGAAGCGAATCTCGCCGTCGTAGAGGGCCACGGCGCGCTCCCGCAGCTCCTCCGGTATGCGCTTGCTTTCGGGGTAGAGCCCGCGGATGTACGGCTTGAGGGCGCGGTAGGTCCCCGGCCAGAGCCCGCTGTCCTCACTCGTGAAGTGAAGCGCGTGCTCTGGCGGGGGCTCGTAGTCGGCGTGGGGATCGAACAGGTGGAGCCACAGGAAGAAGGGCCTGGACCGAGGCTCTCGGCCCCAAGCCAGCACCTCGTCGACGAAGGCATCGGCCTTGATCGAGTGTTTGCTGTCCACCGTCTGCTGCGCCGGCGGAGGGAGGAACTCGACGAACCGGTCGAAGCCCCGATCGAATCCGTACCGCTTCGAGACGTAGATCCAGCTCACGAAGGCCGTCGTTTCGTAGCCTGCGCGCTTCAGCAGCTCCGCCAGGGTGACGATGCCGGCCGGCAGTGTCCGGTCGTCGCGCTCGACGCCGTGGCTCTGCGGGTAGAGGGAGGTCATCAGGCTGAGGTGCGATGGCAGCGTCCAGCTGGTGGTGGCCTGGGCGTTCTCGAACAGCACCGAGTCGCGCGCCAGCGAGTCGATGAACGGGCTCGTCGGCCGCGGGTAGCCATAGCAGCCCAGGTGGTCCGCCCGGAGCGTGTCGATCGTGATCAGCAGGATGTCCGGCGGACCTTCCGGAACGGAGCTGCCGCAGCCCAGGGCCAGCAGCAGCAGCGCGGCTCGAACGCGCTCACGTGTTCGCATCCCGCGACTCTAGCCGCTCGCGGCCTGTCTTCCAGCATTGGATCACGATCCGGTCGCCTGGTGCAGGCAGTTCTCACAGCGGAATGAAGTGAAACCCACCCGACACGCGTCGGATTGGCAGGCGTTCGAGATAGTTCCTACCTCTCGTGTCCAGCACCCGTTCGGCCGATCAGACATCGGCAGGGGAGACGGATCCAATGCGCGGCTCGAAACGTCTCGCGGTTATCGTGCTTCTGCTTGCTCCGGCCTGCGCACACCGGGCCGCAGCTCCCACGACCCCGCCGAAACTCGTCAAGGAGTTGCTCCTCGAGACGCCGGGGCTCCGCACCGTCACGGGATTCGCCTGGCTGGAAGGGGAAGAGCCTCGCCTGCTGGTGTCGGGCCAGCTCGGAGCGCAAGGCTGGAGTCTCGATGGGGGGCGCTCGGAATCCGTCGAGTTCCCGATGGACTGCAAGTGCCTCAGCACGCCCTGGCACACCGAGCCCATCGACGTGGACGGCGACGGCGATTTCGAGTTCGTCAACCGCGGTGGCAACTGGCACCGTACGAGCGTCTTCGCGTCGACGGGCGAGCTCCTCTGGGGCCACGGCTCCGGCGATGACTCGGCCCCCAACTCGATGGCGGCGGGTGACCTCGAGGGCGACGGCCGCATGGACTTCGTCGTCGGGATGAACGGCGACGGCGGCGTGCGCCGCCTGGACTCGGACGGCAACCCGGTCTGGCAGCTGCCAGACGGGAACGTCTGGCAGCTCGAGGTGCTGGACGTCGACGCCGATGGGCGGCTGGAGATCGTGCACACCAACGCGGACGGGGTGTTCGTTCTGCGCGACCGGTCCGGAGCGGTCCTCCACACGTTCAGCACCACCCACTATGCCACCCAGTTCGGGGTGCTCTCCGGCCCTCGCATCATCCAGCACACCGGCGACCGTTACACGATCCTCGACGCGCGAGGGCAGGTCGTGGAAGAGCTGCCCGCTGCCGTGGGAGGCCGCTTCGGCGACATGCAAGTGCTGGAGCTCGGGATGGCCGGCCTGCACAAGCCGGCGAGCGTCGTGCTGGAGAGCCGTCGCGTCGACGATCTCTCCGTCCTCCATGTCTTCAGCGCGGACGGGACCCTCTTGCACGAGGAGCTGCTGGCGGAGGCGTGCGACGGGATCGGCGCCCTGCCGCGGGGCGATGCGGGTCACGACCTGCTCCTCGGCTGCGATGAGCGCGTCTGGCGCTATCGCGTCGCCGCGGCCGGCGAGCCGACGACGCCGACCCTTTCAGCCGCCGCGTTGATCCAGCCGGGGGACGCGTACGGCCCGCTGCGCTTCGGGGAATCCGAGGAGGAATCGGCCCGCCGTGTCCAGCTATTCCCCGGGGCGATCTGCCTGGATGCCCCGAAGTGCCGGCGTGTCGAGTTCAGGCGGGACGGCGAGTCGCTGGTCATGCTCCTGGACTTCGAGGACGATCGGCTGAGTAGCCTCATCGCGATGGCCAAGCCCTACCGGCCGGATGGCGAGGAGAACCTCAACCGCAGCTGGAAGCGCCTGGTCGCCCATGCCGAGCGGGAGTTCGGCCCGGCTTCGACGGCGCAGGCGGAGCTGCCCCCGCTGGCGGAGATCGTCGACACCCTGACGACCCACACCTGGGAGACGGAGAGCCGGGAGGCGCACCTGGGGATCCGGCCGTTCGAAAGAGACGATGGAGAGGTGTTTCACGTGGCGCTGCTCCTGGTGGCCCCGGTCACCGCGGAGGCCGCCGAGCCCGCCCCCGCCGCCCAGGCTCCCTAGCCCGTATTCTCCGCCACCCCTCTGCCGCGAACGCGCCTGACTGGGGATGTTGGCCGAGAAGGCCGGGCCCCCGGTCTGAGATCAGTCGTCTTCCGGGAGATAGACCTTGAACATGTCACCGAGTTCGTCATGACCTGCTCTCCGTCTTCGGGCCACGGATTCTGAGAGTTCTCCATGTATTAAGCGGCTCTGCGGGCAAACTCCTTCGACGTCGGCTTCGCGTCAGTAGGAGCAGTCGTAACCGACGCTCTTGGGCGCGAAGGTCGCCACCAGTCTCGTGGGCGAGCTCTCGACGATGGTCTCCGGACCGAAGTCGACGCAGGTCCGCAGCGAGCCCATGCTGATGCGCACCCCCAGGCCGTCCAGCGCGTCCGAGGGCGTGAGATCGCTGTCCCACAACGCGAGGCGCAGCCCCTCGCCCTCCCGCATGTGCATCCATACCGGCGGACCGCGCCCGTCGAAGGCGCCCCAATACGTCGACGTGCCCTCTGCTACGCGCCAGCCCCTTCCAGGCGGAAGCGAGAGCGTGTGCGCGGCGCCATCGGGGGGCAGCAGCTCGATGGTGGCACCGCCCGGGTCTCCGCGTCGCGGGTCGTTCCACGAGCCCGGCGAGGGAGTGACTACGGCCGGATCGTCGGACGAGAGCGAGACGATCGCCCGGCCGCGCCCCAGCCGGGTCAGCGTCAGCTTCGTGCCGGCGATGGGGTGATCGCCCCCGCGTCCGCGCAGCAGAGCCTCACGCACCGCGAAGTAGGCGGGCTTGGGCTGCAGGAAGTCGTCGAACAGCAGCGGGTCCGGGTCGGGGCCGCTGAGGATGTCGAACCAGTCCAGCCATGTGTGCGCGTCGCTAATGCCCCAGACGATGATCATGTCGCACGCCGGAACGGCGAGGCATACCTCCACGACCCGCCGGTAGCGCTCTGCCTGGACCTCGAAGCGGCCGGGCAGATCGGGAGGCACCGGTACGTCGAGCTCGGTGACGAACACCTGGACGCCGAGTGCCGCCAGCTGCTCCATCGTCTCGCGGTAGAGGCTCCAGTCCGGCTCTCCCAGGAGCAGATGGGTCTGCAGCCCGACCGCATCGACGGGAACTCCATCTTCGACGAGGTCCCGGGCCAGGGCGACGAAGGCGGCGGCCCGTTGCGGAAAATACTCGACGAAGTTCTCGTTCAGGAACAGCTCCACACCCGCGGGAGCCTCGTCGTGGACGATGTGGAAGAGCTCGGCGATGTAATCCGGACCGAGCACCTGGAAGAAGTGGTTCTGATACAGCGTGCTGCCGGCGAGCAGGCCGAACGGCTCGTTGAGGACGTCGATCCGGTCGAGGCCCGGGCAGCGCTCGAAGATCAGCCGCACGCGCTCGCGCAGGACGGCGCGGAGCTCGGCCGGGTCGTCGATCTCGAGCACCCAGTCCGCGAGGTCGTCCAGGAGCTGCTGATTCCACACGAAGTGGAAGCCGACCTGGAAGAGCTGGTTGTCTTCGGCGAAGGAGCAGGCGGCGTCCATCGAGCCGCTGACGCTGTCCGGGGTCGGTTGGAAGGCGGCCCAGCTCACGCCGTGATTGGTGAAGCCGTTGCCTTCGCGGGCGGCAAGCTCGCCGTCGGGGCCCCCGGCTCCGTTCTCGTCGTGAAAGCCGAAACGCACTCCAGCGACGCGGCCGGCCTCCCACAAACGGCAGTCCTCGGGGTCAGCGCACGCGGGCAGCGCCCCCGTGCCCGGCTGGGGCTCGCATGGGCCGAGGCCCAGCATCGAGAGCAGGACCCCTGCCAGGGAGAGACCCTTCCCCCAGCGCCAGGCACCTCGTCCCACCCCGCTTCCGGGCCTGCACCCGCTTCCGCACAGCATCAGCATCTCGCTCGAGCTGCCATTCTACCATTTCCCCTCCACCTCCCGCGCGGCTCAGGTTCCGCGCTCTTCGAAGGGTGGGTAGACCTGCATATCCCCGCCTTCCCAGTAGGTGCGGAGTGCCGTGACCTTGCCGTCGTCGTTCACCCGATAGATGAAGACCCCGTAGAGCTGCGTCACCAGGCCGTTCGGAAACTGAACCGTCAGCGTTGCCACGTTCGCGCACTCGTTCCCGCAGCAGATGGAGCTCTGGATCGAGAACATGGGGCGCGCGTTCGCGATGTTGGCGTCCCAGAACTTCTCGATGGCGGCCTTTCCGCGGTGACCCTCGCCGGTCGGATCGATGATGGACTTGCCGATGGGGTCCTCCACGATGGCGTCGTCGGCGAAGTTGTCGAGCCAGGCCTGCTTGTCGCCGCGGGCCACCGCGTCGATGGAGCGCCACGCCGCCCGGCGGGCCGGGTGCTTCGAGTCTGCGCTGGGAAGCTCGGACATCCTTGAACCTCCTCGAGTATCGCCTGGATAACGATCGTCTTCTATGCGATAACTCTGGAGGACGCTGGTTCTTTCTGCAAGTCCTGCCCGTCGGGGGCGGGAACGGGCAGCGCTTGGTTACTACATCCACGGAGATGGATCGATGAAGTTCTCGATGATCATCACCTTCAACCCCCTAGAGCACCACGTTCCCCTGGCCAAGGCGGCCGACGAGGAGGGGTGGCACTCCGTCAACGTCGGCGACGGCCTCTTCTTCTTCGACGAGACCTCGGTGCCCTATCCGTACACGGATGATGGTGCGCGGTATTGGAGCTCGGACACGCCCTTCCTCGATCCCTTCGCCGTGATCGCGGCCATGGGTGCGGTCACCGAGAACGTGCGTTTCCTGATCAACGTGCTGAAGCTACCCGTGCGCAATCCCATGCTGGTAGCCAAGATGGCGGGGTCGGTGGCGTATCTCACCAACGATCGCCTCAGNNCAGCCCCTGGCCGGAGGACTTCTCGGTCTGTCAGACCGAGTGGAAGACGCGTGGCGCGCGCTGCGCGGAGTCCATCGAGGTGATTCGCAAGGCACTCACGGGCGAGTTCTTCGAACATCACGGCAAGCACTACGACGTTCCTTCCTGCTCCATCAACCCGGTGCCCACCAAGCCCATGCCCATACTCATCGGCGGAACGGCCGAGCCGGTGCTCAAGCGAGCTGCGCGCATCGCGGACGGCTTCGTGTCGCCCAACACCACGTCGGACAAGATCGAGGAGATGGTCCAGAAGGTCCACGCCTACCGGAAGGAGTACGGCACCGACCGGAAGCCCTTCCAGATGATCTCCGTGGCGATCGATGCCTTCGACCTCGCCGGACACAAGCGCCTGGAGGAGATGGGGATCGACGAGGCCTGCGTCATGCCTTGGCTCCTCTACGGGGACAAGTTCAACTCCCCGATGGGACTCAAGGTCGACGCCATCAAGCGGTTCGGGGACGAAGTCGTCTCGAAGATGTGAGCTGACGCAAGAACCCCGGAAGTACGACGATCTCGAGACCTGGTCTCGATGGGCGCCTCCCGCCCACG
>JABAHP010008864.1_pt2 | contig 10751 bp, 11 predicted proteins | sample 7062081 | NCBI WGS metagenome assembly JABAHP01 (sample SAMN14534357, study PRJNA622989) | marine sediment metagenome | biome: marine biome [ENVO:00000428]; feature: marine pelagic biome [ENVO:01000023]; material: deep marine sediment [ENVO:00002113] | place: India: Gulf of Kutch | collected... | reverse complement strand
ACCCGGCCCCTGGCGCGTACACGTGCTCAAAACAACCAGGGGGCTGGCACGTTTCGGCACCGGGCGACCGTCTCTGGCAGCTCGGTCAGCGAACACAAAATCCCGCCCGTATCTTGAGGAGGCATGCGTTGAGTAAACCGTTCAACTACGGAGGACAGGCGGTCATCGAAGGGGTGATGATGCGTGGGTCGCGCACGATGGCCGTCGCGGTGCGCCACCCCGAGGGGCACATCCGTGTGGAGACAGAACCCCTGAACGAGGCGCTCTACCGGGGTCCGATCAGCCGCATCCCTTTCCTGCGTGGTTTGGTGATGCTGTGGGACGCCCTGGGGCTGGGCACGAAGGCCCTGATGCTGTCGGCCGACGTGGCAGCGGGCGAGGAGGTTTCGCTGTCGGGTCCTGCAACCTGGGGGGTCACGTTTCTGGGGGTCGGCCTGGGCGTGGGACTCTTCATGCTGCTGCCCTCGTTTCTGGTCGGTCTGCTCGCTTCCCACATCCCGTCGGAATGGCTCAGCAGCCTGCTGGAGGGCATCGTGCGGCTGCTCCTGATCGTGGGATATATCTGGGCCGTCGGTTTTCTGCCCGACATGCGGCGCGTGTTCGCCTATCACGGGGCAGAGCATAAGACCATCCACGCCTACGAAGCGGGGGCAGAACTGACCGTAGAAGACATCCGCCGCTTTCCGACGGCCCACACCCGCTGCGGCACGGCCTTCCTCCTGACGGTGGTCGCGCTGACGGTCCTGATATTCGCCCCTTTCGGCCGACCCTCGCTGGTGTGGCGCGTGCTCAGCCGGATCGTGCTGCTTCCGGTCATCGTCGGTGTTTCCTATGAGTTCACCCGCCTGACGGCCCGCCTGGCCGACCGGCCCTGGATGCGCGTGCTGATCGCGCCGAACCTGGCGCTCCAGCGATTGACGACCCGCGATCCGGACGATGGAATGCTGGAAGTGGCAATTGCGGCCCTGAAGGCTGTGCTGGCGGGCGAATCCACCCTCGCTGGCGAGATAGCAGGCTGAGTGAGAGGATGGGTGAAGGAGCCATAGACGTCCTGGCTGCGATCCGGCAGCGCGTGAGCGTGCGCAGCTACGGGGACCGCCCAGTGGAGCCGGCCCTACTCAACCGGCTGCTCGCTCTATCCGGCACGTCCGACCGTCTGACCGGCGTCCCCCCACGCATCGCGCTGGTCAGCGGCGTGGAGCAGACACGGCGGGTCCTCACCTATATGATCGGGTCCTACGGGTTGGTGCAGAACCCGCCCCACCTTCTGGTGGGCGTGATGCCCGAGGAGAGCGACGCCGCCCGGCTCGACCTGGGGTACGTGCTGGAACAGGCAGTCCTGGAAGCCACCCGCCTGGGTCTGGGCACCTGCTGGGTGACCGGCTCGTACGACGCGCAGCGTGCTGGAGAGGCCGTGGGATTAGAGGCGGGGGAGGTGGCGGCGGCGGTGTGTGCGCTGGGCTATCCCGCGCAAGCGCGCTGGGGCCATTTCCACGACCGCACGGTACGCCTCCTGGCCGGTGGCCATCGACGCAAACCCCTGACGGACATCGTCTTCTCCGGACACTGGGGGGAACCCTGGACGCCGGAAGGCGCCGACCCGACGCTGGTTGCTGTACTCGAGCACGCCCGGGTGGCCCCCTCGGCTACCAACCGTCAGCCGTGGCGCTTCGTCGTCCGGCCGGACTACGTGGCACTTGCGCTGGCCAAACCCGCGCCGATAGATGGGGGCATCGTGATGGCTCACTTCGCGCTGGCCTCTGCCGCGCTGGGATATGCCGGGCGCTGGGACGTACGGCTGGAGGACGCCACACTGGCCCAGGAGTGCGCGTTGCCGAAGGGGGCGATCCCCGTGGGGGTTTTCGGGTGATGGCTGCGAGGAAAGCGCTATGATTCCAGCGCCGGGGGTAGCGGCAGGGTAAAGGCAAACGTCGTGCCGCTCTCAGACGTGCTTTCCACCCAGATGCGCTCGCCGTGCGCCTCCATGACCATCTTACAGAACGCCAGACCCAGCCCACTCCCACGCCCCTCTTGCTGGCCGGTGACGAATCTCTGGAACAACCGACCCTGAATCTCCGGTGGGATGCCTGAGCCAGTATCGCTGACCGAAACGAGGAGCGTCGAAGGCTCTGAAGGGTCAACCCAGGCCGATACCTGGACTGCACCGCCGGCCGGCGTGAACTTGATGGCATTGCCGAGCAGATTCTGCAACACACGCTCGATCATCGTTGAATCGGCCCAGGCCGGGGGTAAGTCAGGCGGCACGTCACCCTCCAGACGCACGCCCTTTTCGACGGCCAGCGGCACCTGTGAATCCAGCACACCCGCGATAAGGTCGTCCAGCGGTATCAGTGCATGATCGAGCGGCACCTGCCCACTCTCCAGTTGGCTGATCTCCAGAATCGCCCGGACTAACCCCAACATGCTCTCCGTGCTCTTCTGAGCGATCTCCCACAGCTGCTGCTCACCGGACGAGAGCGTATCCGTGATGCTATCATCCAGAAACGACAAGGCGCCGGAGATGGAAGTGAGCGGATTTCGCAGGTCGTGCACCATGGCGTGGACCAGGTCATCGCGCATTCGTTCCAACGACCGTTCCTCGGTCACGTCGCGCAACACCAGCAGTCGGCCCACCAACGTCGTATCCGTCATCACGGGCAGGCTCTGCCAATGAATGGCACGAGGCGGCGCATCGCTCTCACCCTCCCCAGGCATATCGTCTCCCATCCGAACCCGATCGATTTCAGCCAGGATGACCGGCACGAAACCCGGGGCGTGGCGCTCCAGCGCGGTTAGGGCATCCTGCACGGGCCGGTTGACCCAGTCCTCGGGCTGACCAGCCAGGCGCAGGAAATCGAGCGCGGGCGCGTTGACGACCAGCACACACTGATCCATTCCGATCAACATGATTCCGTCACGACTGGATTCGATCAGCGACTGCAGACGACCCCGTTCATCCGCGACAGCCTGGTACAGTTGGGCGTTCGTCACAGCCGTGGCAATCTGTCGACCGATGGCGATCTGCAGCCCCCGATCCTCAGCCGAAAGCACGCGCGGCTGAGTGGCGAACAGGCTCAAGGTGCCGAGCGAGCGCTCCTGGTACAGAAGGGGGATGCCGGAGTAGGCAACCATACCCAGACCCCTCATCTCGCTGAAAGTCAGCGGTGCCTCCTTCTCGAGCTCAAGGTCAAGCGCCGTCGACGTCTCCTGTTCGATGTCGCTCACCGACACGGCCTCGCCCCGCTCATGGACGTACGCACACGACGTCCCCGCCAGACCCTCCTGCCGAATGCGGTCGACCGTGGCAGCCGATAGACCCCGCTCGGCCGCCAGGTACAGGTGACCATCGTTCGGGTCGGCCAGGCTAATCAGGCCAGCATCGAAGTCAAGCGAAGTCAACGCCGTCTGTAGAGTCTCCGCCAGGACATCGTCCAACACCAAAGACCGGCTGATCGCCCTCGAGAAGGTGTACAGCGCACCCAGGTCAGCGGCATACCGGCGTATCTCGGCGTACAGGCGGGCGTTGTCCAGCGCCAGCGCGATGGCCTCGGCCAGTGATTCGGCCAGCAGGATATCATCGGCCGTAAAGCCGGCCAACTGGTCGCTCGCCGCGTCGAGTACACCCAACACCCGTTCCCCCCGTCGCAACGGGACGGCCAATTCACTGCGGATGGCAGGGTGTCCGCTCACGTAGTCGGGGTCGAGTTTCACGTCGGGCACATATTGTCTCTGGGCCGTCTGGAAGGTTCGCCCGATGACACCTCGATCAACACGCAGCCGCCAGCCCTCAGCCGGGGGGAGCGCGCCGGCCACGGATCGGAACACCAGATGGGTTCCCGCCTCGTCCGGCAGGAGGATGCCCACGGCAGGCCAGCCGGTCAACCGGGCGACCGATCTCACCGCGGCGTGCGCTATGGTCTCTGGGTCAAGATGCTCGCCTACAGCACGCAGAGCCTCGTAAAGCTTGGTCTGACGATCAGCCAGGCGGCGCTGCTCGTCGTACATCTGAGAATTGCGCAAGGCCAGCGTCATCTGATCAGCCGCGGCCTGGATCAGGTAGGAGTGTTCAGCGGTGAAATGATTCGGTTTCGAATGCGTGAGCGTGAGAACCCCCAGCACTGCTGACCCGCTCACAATCGGAATGGCCAGGGCCGAGTGAGCCCTGTGCGGCGCATCGGGCAAGTCCTGCCAGCGGTCGTCGCGAGACATCTCGTAGATCAGTGCGGGCTGACGGTGCCGGAAGACCCAATCGGTCAGTCTTCGCCCCATCAAATCCGTTCCAGCCGCTTCCTGCTCCGCTGGCGTCACTTCGCTGCGCGCCCTGACGCTGTGAGTCACGACACCATCCCCGTCCAGCAAGAACATGCCGCCATGTTCAGCCTCTGTGAGGGCGGCAGCCATATTCACCGCACTCCGCAGGGTGGCTTCCAGAGATGGATGCTTGGCTGTGGCGCGCGCTACGGCCACCAGGTTCTCGAACAACTGCTTCTGAGCCACCAGGCTCGCTTCGGCCCGTTTCTGTTCTGTGCTATCGTGCAAGACGATCACCCGGCCTATGAGACGACCACGCCGATCGTGGACAGGGGAGATCTGCAGGTCGTAGCTACGCTGGGCTTCCCCTTCCCCTAACGTAAGCTCAGAGTGCGCCTCAGTTACGTCCCGATAGCGCTCAATCAGATCCGGCCTATCGACCAGTATCTGCGCAATTGGCTGTCCCACCACCTCGGAGGCCGGATAGTCGATGATGTTCTGCGCGGCCCGGTTGATGTCAACGATACGATTGTGCATGTCCAGGACGAGCACGCCACCGCCCATGCTATCCACGACCGCGCTGCGCGCTACCGGCACGATGTCGAACAACCGAAAGCGGAAGATGCCCCAAGCCACCGCCAGGCCAGCTATGGCGAACGTGAAAGGAGTCAAATCTAGAGGAAATGTGATCAAGTCGTAGGTAGATAGCACATCCCCCACCAGCGGCACGAGTGCGCCAATCAGCAGGACGCCGGCCTGCACGCGATACAGCCGCGGTGAACGAACAAACGCCTGAACGAGCAGGGCGATACCAAACAAGAGCACCAGGTAGGTATACACGGCATGGACCCAGAACGCCGCGCCGTGCGCCGCTTTCCACACCACCAACGAACCGCTGGTCTCTAGCCTGATGTCGCTCCAGATCAAGTGATGCGCATCGTTGGTCCAGACCAGCAGCAGCGTGACCAGCGGCTCAATGGCCAAGACTGCCACATTGCGCGCCGCCAGCCACTTCTCGCGGCCGGTGTATTGGAATACGAAGGCCAACCACGCTGTTGGCGCGATGGCAATGCCCAAGTATCGAACCTTGGCCCACAGGATCTTGGCTGATAGTTCCGCGCTTGCCAGTCTCAACGCGTACACCAGCGACCACTCGGCAACGGCCAGCATGAGCAATGCGAATGGCGTTGTCCCAACAGTTGGGCGACGCCTCCACGAGTAGAAGGCCAGTCCAGCCGAGATCCCCGCGGTTACAATCAAAGGAAACACGAGGGGCGTATACTGCCAGTTCATCGTATCAGCTCTCCGGCGGGACGGCAGCACGCACGTCCACCTAGTTCCGGTCTAGTCACGGCCGAAGATCGGCACCATCCCGCGATCATGGGTATTATACGCAAAATGGCAGAATACGCGAGAAGCGATGCTAATACAGCTAGACCAACGGCAGTACGAGGAGTGCGGATATAGACAATGGCAGCGCCAGGACCAGCCGCACAGGCAGGGACTATCTTGCTTGCCCTAGGTGACCTCGAGTCCCCGTCCCTCTATCACCTCGCCGATGATCCAGCAGGGCTGCCCCTCCTCGGCGAAGCGAGCCTTGAGCGGGGCCAAGTTATCCGGCGGGACGGCGACCAGGAGCCCGCCCGATGTCTCGGGGGTGAATAGCAGCAACTGCATCTCCTCAGAGATACCCGGCGCGAAGTCTACCCAACGTTCGTAGGCATCCCGGTTCCGGCAAGAACCGCCGGGAAAGAGATTGTCTCCGGCGTACCGCACTGCCCCGTCCAGGAAGGGAAGCTCTTCGAGATACAGACGGAGGCGGGCACAGCTTCTCTCCGCCATCTCGTATCCGTGCCCCAACAGCGCGAAGCCGGTGATGTCGGTGCAGGCCCGCACGCCGACCTGCTGAATCAGTCGAGTGGCCCGGCGGTTGAGCTGCTTCATGCTCTCCACCGCCGCCGCCACGTGGGCCGGGTCGGCTACCTCCCCCTTGAGGGCAGTGGTGATGATGCCCACTCCTAGCCGCTTGGTCAGCACCAGCACGTCGCCAGGGTTGGCACCGCCCTTCGTCAGCACGCGCTCGGGGTGGACCAGGCCCATCACCGACAGGCCGTACGTGGGCTCCTTGGCATCAACCGTGTGACCGCCAGCGAGTGCCCCCCCTGCCTCGGCCACTTTCTCCGCCCCACCCCGCAGGATCTCGGCGACGACCTCTGCCGGCAGATCAGCTGGGAAGCCACAGATGTTGAGCGCCAGGACGACTTCGCCACCCATAGCGTAGACGTCGCTCATGGCGTTGGCGGCGGCGATGGCCCCGTAGTCGTAGGGATCGTCCACCACGGGCGTGAAGAAGTCTATCGTCTGGATGACCGCCACATCGTCGTTGATCTGGTAGACGGCGGCATCGTCGCTGACCTCCAGCCCCACCAGCAGATCCGGGTACTGGTCAGCGGGGAACATGTCTTGCAGTGGGCGCAGCACCTGCGCCAGGGCCTCGGGCCCCTTCTTGGCCGCTCAGCCGGCGGCGCTGGCCAGCGCCGTCAGGCGAATCTCCTCACCAGCCACGCTATCTCACCTCCTCGGACTGACACTCAATATGATACCACATTATTCGCTCAAGCACAGCTCGAACTCCAACGGCTCCATTCCCACGACCCTAAAGGAGACGGTCGCGGTCTAGAGAGTCGCATCCAGCCCGCCACGGACGCTTGTCAATCGCCAGCGATACGGGTACAATAGCCCCCGTGAATCCAGGGTCTCTGCCCCGCGTTCTCTTGGTAGCCATCCTCCTCGCCTACGTCACGATTGGCGTGCTCTACGCCGCTCTCACGCCCACCTGGCAGGTCCCCGATGAGCCAGCCCACTACAACTACGTGCGTGCCCTGGCCGAGGGCCGTGGCCTACCCATAATCGAAACTGGCGACTACGACCAGGCGTACCTCGGCCGCCTCACAGCGGGCAGATTCCCGCCGGAGCTCTCCATTGCACCGTTGGAGTACGAAGATCACCAGCCGCCGCTTTACTATCTGTTGGCGACCCCAATCTACCTGCTCTTTGACGGCGCGGTGCTGCCGCTGCGACTGCTGTCGGTGCTGCTCGGTGCCGGGCTGCTGGTGGTCGCTTTTGGGGCAGTGCGGACGGTCTTCCCGACGCGGCCCGAGCTCCCATTGATGGCTGCGGCCTTTATCGCTTTCATCCCCCAGCATGTGGCGATGACCGCCGGCGTGAACAACGATGCGCTGGCAGAGCTGATCGTAGGGGGCACGCTGTGGGCACTGATGGCCTACGTCGGCGTCGGATGCAGCCGACCGTGGCCGATTGGGTTGCTACTGGCGGCAGGACTGCTGACCAAGACCACGGCCTACGTCGCCGGAGGCGTAGCCGTGCTCGCTGTAATGATCCGCTGGCGGCAGGAGCGCCGGACGCGGAGGTGGGCGGTGGGACAACTGGCGTGGATGCTCGTCCCGGCGCTGATCATATCCACGCCCTGGTTCATTCGAAACGGGCTGACCTACGGCTGGCGCGACCCATTGGGGTTGGCGCGGCACAATGAAGTCGTTGAAGGGCAGGTGCGCACGTCGGAGTACCTGGCGCTCCACGGCTGGGCAGCCTACTGGAAACGAGCTGGGCGCTTCACATTCCAAAGCTTCTGGGGACAGTTCGGCTGGATGGGTGTGGTGCTCCCGGCTCGCATCTACCAGGCTCTGGCCGTACTCTCAGCCCTGCTGACCGCCGGCTTCATCGCCTGGCTCATCCAACAGCGCCGCCCCTCCCAATCCATCAGCCGCCCAATCTGTCAGTCTACGGATCTCCCGTCGCGCCCACTTCTCCTCCTTGCCCTCTCCGCTCTTCTTACCTTCCTCACCTTTGTGGTGTACAATCTGACCTTCGTCCAGCATCAAGGGCGCTACCTATTCCCGGCCCTGATCCCGTTGGGGACAGCGGCTGCATTGGGGCTGAGCACGGTGGCGCGAGTCCTGCCGCAGCGAACGCGTGCCTGGGTGATCGGCGCGCTGTTCGCTGGGCTGGCGACGCTGGACGTGTACTGCCTGTTCGAATTCATCATCCCGTTTCTGGCGAGGTGACCGATGGACAAACTTGCGCCTGGGTTGATAGGGGAAGCCGCGACGGTCGTGACCGAGACAGACACCGCCGGTCACTGGGGCAGCGGATTGGTGCCTGTGTTCGGCACGCCCGCGCTGGTGGGGCTGATGGAGAGCGCAGCGGTGCAGGCGCTGGCAGGACATCTCCCGCCGGGCCGGACCTCCGTGGGTGGACGGATTGACGTCCGCCACCTGGCCCCCACGCCGACGGGAATGGGCGTCCGTGCCCGGGCTGAAGTGCTGAAGGTGGAGGGACACCGGCTGGTGTTCCACATCGAGGCGTGGGACGAGGTTGAGCAGATCGGGAGAGCCACCCACGAACGGTTCATCGTCGACGGGGAACGTTTCGTCGCGCGGGCGAAAGCCAAGATCGAATCTTTCCCGTCATAGATGGACGAGGAGTATTGGGCGCGCGGTGCCAGACGTGTGCCGGGCATGGCACGTCCAGCATCAGGCGCCGAGGACCCAGTACCGCTCCGCCAGCCTGTCGGTGCGCCCCGCGAATGCCCGCACTGCCGCCGCCATGTCCGTCAAGCTGGCCCAGAAGGTGCTGATCTGTGAGCGGTAGCAAGCGATGGCAGCGATCTTCGCCTCCAGCGCCTCCTCCGAGAGCGGCGCCAACTGCGCTTCCCATTGCCCCTCCCCCAGCGCAGCCCACACCGCCTGCGGGGCTTGTGCGTAGGGAAACTCCTCGTAATAGATCAGAGGTTGCCCAGAGGCCTCCGCCGCCTGGCGCGCAATCCGGTGATCCACGTGGTGGCCCACCCCAAGTGGCGCGTAGACCGTGCCACCGTGGCTCAACGACAGCTCTCTCAGCCGGGCTGTCAATTCCGCGACCAGGGCTCTGTCCGCGGGATGAATCTCCCCGAACAACGCCTCCTCGCTGGCGTAGGGGAAGTGCCCATCGGGGGCCCGTCGGTAGATGCAGTCGGTGTAGGGCCAATGCATGGCCCCCGCGCCGAGAAGGGCCAAAGCCGCCCGATCCTCCCCTCGTCGGCCCGTGACCGCACGGGTCGGATGCCCCCATCGCGCATGTAGTTCCTGGACGAACGGAGAAAGCAGCGCGCTCGGGGCAGGAATGCCGGCGCAGATCGTCACCACGAGCACATGCTCACCGGCCTGCACCTGCTGCCAGATACGTCCCCCACACGAGAGGACAGCATCGTCGAGGTGGGGGGAGAGGTAGACGTGATCGTGTGCGTTCAGACGAGCCCCCCGAATCGATCGAAGTGCACCGGATCGCGCATCACACTGTCAACCTGATACCTCACGGTCAGCCCGAGCACCGGCGAGGGCTGGCGCTGGCAAGAAGCGCTTGCACAAGCACCCCGTCTGCGGTATAATGTGCCATTGGCGCAATGCGCTGGGAGGTTTTAGTATGCCGTTGTATGAGTATCAGTGTCAGGCTTGCGGTGTACGGTTTGAACATCGACAGCATATCAATGACGAACCAGTAAAGGTCTGCCCAGAGTGCGGAGGCGAGGTGCATCGCCTGATCCAACCTGTGGGCATCATTTTCAAGGGCTCAGGTTTCTACGTTACCGACAACCGGGCCAAGTCATCCACCGCGGTACCAGGAGACGCTAAGAAGCCGTCCAAGACTCCTGCAGAGGGCACCGATGCCGGAGCATCGGCATCGAAAGTTGAGAGCAGTGCGGACGAATAGCCGACTCCGCGCGCAGACCAGCGGGCGTGGCCACGGTGCCACGCCCGCATTTGATCTGAGGCTGCTCCCCCGTTGGCTCACTACAATTGGAATCCTCCACTGGCACGGATGATCTTCTGATCATAGTCAGTGACGTAAGTAAGCAGCTTCCTCTTCAGCGCACGCCATTCATCCGAGGCGAGGGCACGCCGGAGGCTCTCCAGGTCCTCCAACACGCCACCCGTGAGAATCTGCGGATGGTCCCCATACTGAGTGTACCAGGAATCCGTGGGGCGAACCCCCAGTGTCATCAGCCCTGGCCCGAACTCTCGGATAACAAACTCGAAGTAGTCGTCCTCGCGGCCTGGTCGGATGTTCCAGGACATCAGAAGCTTGAACATAAGTGATCCTTGCCGTGCTCACATGCAGGTCGATCCCTCATGGGCACGCCAGAGTGGTCATGGACTGCTCGGCCTGCGCCCGCCAGGTTGCTGGCGGATCCAGCTCTAGGAAGCGAGTGTACGCCTCACAGGCACCCGCCGAATCGCCACTCTGGGCATAGGCTCCCCCCAATGCGTAATATGCCTCTGGTGAGGTGGGCATCTGCTCGACGGCCCGCTGCAACACTCCGATCGCGGCCGCATATTCTGCCTGCTGGATGTAGACGTTCCCCAGACCGATCAATGCCTCAGGCATATCCTCTTCCAAATCCAGTGCAACCTCGAACTCAGCGATCGCCTGCTCCAGAAGCT
>JABAHP010003331.1_pt3 | contig 10755 bp, 13 predicted proteins | sample 7062081 | NCBI WGS metagenome assembly JABAHP01 (sample SAMN14534357, study PRJNA622989) | marine sediment metagenome | biome: marine biome [ENVO:00000428]; feature: marine pelagic biome [ENVO:01000023]; material: deep marine sediment [ENVO:00002113] | place: India: Gulf of Kutch | collected... | reverse complement strand
TATGGAAAAATGCGAAAAATCCTGTACCTGGACAAGGTAATCTTAATGCCTCTTTAATGTTCATCGGAGAAGCTCCTGGGTATCATGAAGATGTAAAAGGTCAGCCTTTCGTGGGAAGTGCCGGGAGAGTTCTAGATGAACTACTTCTAAGTATTGGAATAGATAGAAATGAAGTTTTCATTGCAAACATTATCAAACATAGACCTGAGGAAAATAGAGATCCAACTGAAGAGGAGATAGAAGCTTGTGGATCTTATCTCGAACATCAAATTCAGATAATTGAACCACTACTGATAGTCACGCTAGGACGACATTCAACCAAATATATTATGTCAAAGGTAGGTATTGAATTCCAAGGTATATCGGATATCAGAGGAAGAGTTATTGAAAAAAAGCTATTCGGATTACCAGTAAAGATAATCCCTACCTTTCATCCTGCTGCGACTCTATATAATTCAACTTATAGAGATTATCTTGAAAATGACTTCAAAATGTTCAACAAATTGCTAACTGAAATTTCCTAATATCATGAGACTTATGTCAATAGTTTTAAGCCATAATATCCATGTATCTTCGTTTATCAGAAAATTTTTTCCGAATCTATGTTCATTATTAACAAACCTTGCTCCTCCAACTTGCATTAAAATCGAGTGGGATTCAAGGCTGGTCTCACCACTCTTCCAATTAACAGTTATTAACAGCATTTCTTTTAATGGGCCAATTAATGTTACCGTCGTACTTCCATTAACCAAATTTAGTGTGTATCGACTTAGTTTTGCGACAGGTTTAGGATAACTCAGTGAAGTAAGATTGAATTCTATTAGATCATTTCTATTTTTATCAAGTCTTCCCTTATCATCAACTGCTTTTACANNATTCTCTTCTGTTGATGGTATATCAAATACACAAGGACATATCAGCAATATTATTATTGACAGGATTCCAGCTGAAAAAATTCTCTGTAGCTTCCTGATTTTCATAGAATTGGTTTTCATTGGGAACAATAATGTTGTATTTAGATTAAGAAATAAAAACTTGATTCTAGTTACTCCGATATGTTAATAGAATAAAATTGTTTTTAATTTCATGATTTAAAGAATATATTGATATTAGTTCTCAAGGATTTAGAACATTTGATGAGGCAATATTATTGGTAATTAAACTTGTACTTTTAAGACATGGAGAAAGTATATGGAATAAAGAAAATCGGTTTACAGGTTGGACAGATGTTGATCTCACCTTAAAAGGTATCGATGAAGCAAAAGAAGCTGGTGATCTTCTTCAGAAATCTGGATTGACATTTGATATCGCTTTTACATCTCTTTTAAAGAAAGCTATTCGGACACTATGGATTGTACTTGATGAAATGGATCTCATGTGGATTCCAGTTTACAAATCTTGGCGTTTAAATGAACGTCATTATGGCGCATTACAAGGTCTAAACAAATCAGAAACAGCGAGCAAATATGGTGAAAACCAAGTTCTTCTTTGGAGAAGAAGCTATGATGTTAGACCTCCAGCTTTAGAAGAGTCCGATACTAGATATCCTGGTATAGATCCAAAATATGTGAATTTGGAGAAGAATAATATTCCATTTACAGAAAGCCTGAAAGACACAATGGAACGGCTACTTCCATATTGGCGGGATCTAATAGCTCCTAATATTAAAGAAGGAAAAAGAGTTCTAATCACTGCCCATGGGAATAGTCTTAGATCATTGGTAAAGCATCTAGATGATGTACCTGATAAAGAAATTATTAATCTTAATATCCCAACAGGAATTCCACTAGTTTACGAATTAAAAGAAAACCTAACACCAATAAGATCTTACTATTTGGGTGATCCTTCTAAGGTAAAAAAAGCTACAGAAACTGTAAAGGACCAAGGTAAGATATGAATTGGAAAAATTTCCTATCTTTTACGGATAGACTATTTTCTAATGTCTTTAAATTTTGTTGCTACTACTGAAAAGTCCATATCTCCTTTTCCATTTGAAATACATGAATCGTAAATCTGTTTAATTATGTTTGTAATTGGAATAGAAGCATTAATTTTATTTGCAGTCTTCTCGACAAGTTCTAGATCTTTACTCATAAGATTAAGGGAGAATGCTGTACTCCAATCATTATTGATAACTTTGAGGCCTTTCATCTCGGAAATGTAAGTTTTCATTATGCTCTTGTTTATGACTTCTAATGTTTTTGCAGGTAATAATCCTGATTTGAAACCAAAAGCTAGACTTTCTGCAAAGGACACCATGACCGCTGCAAGATGCATATTAAGTACAAGTTTCATCGTACATGCTGATCCTACGGATCCTAAATGAAAAATATTATTTCCCATAGTTAGAAGTAAGGGTTTTACCTTATCTAAGACACTCTTTTCACCACCCACAAGTATTGTTAATGTTCCATCAGTTGCGGGTTTTACGCTACCAGAAACAGGGGCGTCAAGCATTGAACCCCCTTTTTTGTGAATTTCTTTTTCAATTAGTCGACTTATTTCCGGCAGATTAGTTGTCATATCTACTAAAATCTTGTTAGGTTCTATACAATCGATCACAGGAGAAAGACCATCATTCTTACCTAAGACAACTTCTTTTACCTCATCAGGTCCAGGTAGCATTGTAAATATTATTGATGATCTTCTTGTTAATTCACCAGGACTAGATGCAACTTGTGCACCCATATTAACTAATTTTTTTGTTCGTTGAATGGTCCGATTCCAAATAATTAGAGGATATCCTGCTCTTATTATATTCTCAGCCATTGGAAGACCCATATTTCCAAGTCCAATGAATCCAACAATAAGATCATTTTTTTGTTTCATAAAATTCATCTCAATATATTAAAAAAAATAGAATCTTTACTAATGATTAGGAAACCAAAAATTGTCAAATTTTATATGTCTATCTTGATAGAGTCGCCATCTATTTGAACACTATAAGTCTTAATGTTGCACGTTTTTATATGTGCCATTAAATTTGCGATCCAGTTTGGGAAATTATTTAATATCTCTTGCTTTGGTTGTTCACCAAAATAGTGGGGGACAGGACGGTTCAAAGCTTCTCCAGTTCTTACATCGAATTGTACATGGTGCATTGGGCAAGTGAGATAATGATCTTCCAAAGTCCCCATTTCTAGAGGGGCGCTCATATGGCCACATCTTCTATCGATAGCAAATATTTGGCCATTGTTATTGCATAATACAATTTCTTTTCCATTTGCGGTTATCGTCTTCAAACCATTGTGCATTAGTTCATCGTTTTTGGCTACTTCAATCCACATTTTAATCGTTCTCAATTTCATTTAGTGATATCTGTTTAAGTTCTGAAGGATTTGTCACGTCTTTGTGAACATAGAGACCACACCAACAACGTTTCATTGCATCAAAGTGTTTTCTGTGAAAAGGGATGCAAGGACAGACAATTTTCATGTCTTCATCTCTATTTCCAGTTAATCCTTGACAAGGACAATAAGGAATCCCATGTTTTTGTTCTAATATCACTTCTTGTTCTAACAAAAAATCAACTAATTCTTCATCTGGACTGAATTTATACCCTAGAGGATCTACTATTTTCTGAAAAAAAAGTCTTAAAGAAGTTTTCCTCTTTTCAATATCCATTTCTTTCACTCGGAAGATTCTAAAAATGTTGAAAATTTTTCTGGATTATACCCTATCACTACTTCTTTTCCAATCCTTACGAATGGAAAAGCGTTTCCGCCACCTAATTTTTTCATATCCTGCATAATTTTACTTTGTTCTTCTTCACTTGCCAAGTCATAATTGATGTATTGAAACTCGATTTGCTTATCAGTGAAATATTGTTTTGTTTTTCGACACCAAGGGCATGTACTTAATCCATATACAACTATCTCTTTCAATTCTAATCACCTATATTCTTAGGAATAATTTTCCTTCTTGAATTTTATATTGATATGTTGGAATTTTAATTTCACTTGAACTCAAAAATTCTCCAGTAGTCAAATCAAATTTCCAATCATGACATAAGCATTTGATTATATGGTCCTCAAGAGTACCTCCAGATAAAGGACATCCTAGATGCGGACATTTATTTGATACTGCATATATCTTGTTGTTTTTTTTCACAATTAAAACTGGTATGCCTTTAGGAAAAAAGGTATTCATACTGTTTTCTTGTAATTTATCTTCTTCAATTGTGAAAATCCATTGTTCTTTCATTATTTGAAATATCCTCCAAATATAGTGTAAAATGTCACTCTCTTATTGTGATTATTCGAAGGAGATTTTAAATTGTATTAATTTTTCGCCTTACCTTAATAATTCCTTAATGTGCGCTTATTGTATCCATTGAAATTATAAAAAATTCTTTGATAGTACGATAATAACACAGTTGAGATTTTTGCTTAATATCTATTAGTTCAAATATTTCAATTCTTAAAGCGCATAATCCTAAAATATTGAGGTTCCCACTATTTGTTAAAATGACTAGATTATTGCTTGTTTCAAATAGATTGCCTATTAATATAGTGAAACGAGCAAATCAGATTCATCTACAACCAAGTGTTGGTGGAGTTTCAAAAGGATTAGATTCGTTCCATCAATCTTTGAATTCTGTTTGGATTGGATGGCCCGGAATCTCAACGGAAAGTATTGGAGAAAAAAAGAACTATGTTGAGAAAAGTCTCAGATCTAAGGAATATTATCCAGTGTTCATGTCGCAAAGTGAAATAGAGAATTATTATCATGGATTTAGTAATAAGACAATTTGGCCACTTTTTCATTATTTTACACAATATGCTACCTATAATGATGTTTTTTGGAGTAATTACAAAAGAGTGAACGAATATTATTCTGAAGCAATTATTGAACTATTAAAGAGAAATGATGTTGTTTGGATCCATGATTATCAATTAATGCTTTTGCCAAAATTAATAAGAGATCGTCGACCAGATTCGAAGATAGGTTTTTTCCTTCATATACCTTTCCCATCTTTTGATGTTTTTCGATTACTTCCTTGGCGTAAAGAAATATTGGAAGGAATTTTAGGAGCAGATCTAATAGGTTTTCATATTCATGATTATGTTAGGAATTTCTCAGATAGTGTTCACAGACTTTTTGGATATGAATCAGTTCTGGGACAGATGACAATAGAGAATCGTTTTGTTAAAACTGACATCTTCCCTATGGGAGTAGACTTTCAATATTTCTCTACTTCAGTTCAAGATTCAAATGTTCAGAGGGAATCTGATAAAGTAAATAGAAAAATCAAAGGAAAAAAAGTAATACTATCAATTGATAGATTAGATTATACGAAAGGGATCCCTCAAAGATTAGAAGCTTATGACCTTTTCTTAGAAAGAAATTCACAATATCGTGAAAAAGTAAAATTCATTCTAGTAGCAGTACCTTCCCGAACACGAGTACGTGAATATGGAATCCTAAAAAGACAAGTAGATGAATTAGTTGGTAGAATCAACGGTAAATATGGAACATTTGGTTGGACACCAATCTGGTATTTGCATCGCTTCTTACCGTTTAATAGTTTACTCTCTCTTTATAATGTCGCAGATATTGCGCTTATTACCCCAATAAGAGATGGAATGAATCTAATAGCAAAAGAGTTTGTAGCAACTAAAAATGAAGGAAAGGCAGTACTTATCTTAAGTGAAATGGCTGGAGCTTCAAAAGATTTGGGTGAGGCTATCATTGTCAATCCTAACAATAAACTTGAGGTCGCCCAAGCATTGGAAGAAGCACTCCAGATGTCTGAAGAAGAAAAGATACAGAAAATGATGACAATGCGAGAGAGGTTACAGCGCTATAATATTTCAAAATGGGGACATGATTTTCTAGAAAATCTCACGAACATAAAAAATATACAAAAACAATTTTGTGTAAGAGGACTTGCCGAGATAAAGACTGAAATCATCAAAGATTATTTTAGCAGTCGAAAACGTCTCTTACTTTTAGATTACGACGGGACTCTCATTCCTTTCGCAGACACACCCGAGAAAGCTAAACCAGATAAACAGATCCTTCAATTAATTAGAAAACTTGCCAAAGATAAAAAAAATGAAGTAGTGATAATAAGCGGAAGAGATAGAACTTTCATTGAACGTTGGTTTGGAAATGAACACATCAGTCTTGTAGCTGAACACGGTGTATGGATTAAAGATAAAATGGGGGAATGGAAAACAATAGAACCTCTAACAGCAGAATGGAAAAAACAGATAAAACCAATTCTCGAATCATATAGTGATAGAACTCCAGGATCTTTCGTAGAAGAAAAAGATTTCACATTGGTCTGGCATTACAGAAAAGCTGATCCTGAATTAGCTATAGTAAGAAGTAGGGAATTAAAAGATCATTTATTGAATCTTACAGCCAGTGATCCCCATAGAATCGGAGTTTTAGAAGGAAATAAAATAATTGAAGTAAAAAATGTCGATATCAATAAGGGTCGAGCTGCACTAAGATGGATTTCAAAATACAAATGGGATTTCATTTTAGCTATGGGTGACGATGTAACTGATGAAGATATTTTTTCAACATTGCCCGAGGATGGCTATTCCATAAAAATAGGATACGATCCATCTAAAGCAAAATATTGTTTAGATTCTCCAATGGCTGTGCGAAGACTATTAAAACAAATATCCCAAACTGGAACGCGTTAGGAAGCTTATCTATCTTGCTTATTTTATAACCCTTAAAGATATGATTTTAATTATAAATTGTTTTATTAATGTAAGGAGTCTTTGTTCGAAACATGGTTCAAGAGTCTGTATCCGGACTTTTTTTAGAAGCGATAAATCAAATAGGAAAAGAAATTATTTCTTTATTACCTAAGATAATTTTGGCTTTAATTATACTTGCCATCGCTATCATAATCATAAGACTTCTGAATGGATTCTTCGGAAAAATATTGAAACTAGTAAAGTTAGACGAAATGGTCAGCAAGATAGTTGAATTTCCTTTCTCCTTAAGCAGTCTCATAATCTTACTTATTGATGTAGGCATTTTTCTAATTGCATTATTTATGATAGCTGAATTGTTTTTGGATCCGGAACAAACTCAATTGATGACCGAGGTATTTGGATATGCTGGACGTATATTCAGTATTGTAGGAGTTACTATCTTTGCTTTCATAATGTTCAACATATTAGTAAATAGAATGGTCATTGAAACTAGAATGAGAGGATATATCGTGCTTATACTTCTGATTCTTTTAACTGTAATGGTAATAGATCTGACATCTCTAAGTCCTTCCATCAAAGATTCACTTGCTAGTGGTATGTCAACAGGATTAGGTATAGCCATTGGAGTCTTTGCTATATGGTTCTTCTTCCATGAATATCTGGATAGATTGTTAGATAATAAAATTAGATCAGAAAAGAAAAATCTACAAAATTCGAAGAAATAAAGTATTCAAAAAAATGCTGTCTATAACTTCAGCATATCCTATGATTATTAAAAGTCTAGAAGTAAATAATGGTGTAAATAGTGTCTATTAAACAAGCAGAAATGAATATTGATGATATAAAGAAAGTAATTGGAAATAAAGTGGATGCCTTCACAAAAGAAATGTATGGGATAATTAGTGCTGGTGGAGAAGGAGTAAGATTAAGACCAAGAACATTAGAATTGCCAAAGCCCATGATAGAGATAGGCTCTACTAAGAAACCAATTTTGTATTGGAGCCTTCTCCCTATGATTCTAGGAGGGATATCTCACTTTATAATAGGTATAAGATATGGAGCGAATAAAATCATTGAAGCCTTTGGTACTGGAGAGAAATTAAGTAAAGAATTTGATAGGGAGATCGTTATCGAATATATTCAAGAACCTAAACCACTCGGACGAGCTGGATTTATCAAACATGGTATAGAAGAAGGCAAAATAAACATAGACAAACCTGCAATAATTTTCAATGCATCCGATATTCTTAGGTTAAATTTGAACAACCTATTAATTCATTATTTATGGCTCAAAGCTTCTTATGATGTCGATGTCGTTCAGATCTACACTTCAGGATTTAGAGTTCAATATGGGATTGGTGAGATTGATACTTCTACATCACGTGTAATAGAATTCAAAGAAAAGCCAATTAGACAAGGTTTTGCAAGCACAGCATGCTATATCATCCATAAATGTTTGAGTGATTTTAAAACTATAAGTAAAATTCCTTCAAATCCAGAAGATGAACTTATCTACAAATGGATAAAAGAGAAGAAAATTGGTGGATATGTTATTCCTCATGAAAGTTTCATTTCAATTAAATTTGAAAAAGATATTATTTCTTTATCAGATGCAGATATTGATCAATATGTGAAACAAGTCGATAGTACTAATCTTTAGATTCTGTAACAATTATGATTAAGTCTTCAAAAAGAGCTGATACAATTACCTGAACTCAAGCTTGCTTGAGAAGGAAACGATATGATAATATCCGATATCAAAATATATAAAATAAATTTTAAAATCAATTCATCACGAAAAATATCTTACAAAACTTTCAATAAAATCCAGAATATATTAGTCATAATAGAGACCAATGAACATTTAATAGGAATTGGTGAGGCAACACCAATAAAGTCTATCACAGGAGATTTAAAAAAAGATACACACAAGCTTCTATCGATAGCTAAAACCACCCTAAAGGGATACGATCCCTGTGACATAAAATCTATACATGGAATATTAAGAAATAATTCACAAAAGTTCAACCTAACAAGTAGCACTGCTATCAATGCTATAGATTCAGCTTGCTATGATCTCATGGGAAAAAGTAAGAAGAAACCAGTTTATCAATTAATAAGAAAATGCAGATCGAAAAATGTTATGAATACCGTTACAATCTATCTCGGATCCCTAGAAAATATTGTGAATGATGTCAATAATGTGAAGATGAAATACTGTAGATGTGGAATAAAAAGGATCAAGCTCAAACTTTCAGGACAACCAAAAATTGACAAAAAAAGAATCTTGACAGCTAGTAAATATTTCTCTGGAAATCTGACTTTAGATGCTAATGAGGCCTACAGAGATGAAAAATTAGCTATAAAAATTTTCAATAATATTTATGATCTAGTTGGAGATAGAATTCTATTAATAGAGCAACCATCACCAAGAAAAAATCTTGAAAAGTTGCAATACATCACTGAAAGATCCAAGATACCAATATTTGCAGATGAATCAACTGCCAATTTGAATGATCTGTATCAAATTATAGATAATAATACGGTAAATGGCATCAATATTAAATTACAGAGGGCAGGTGGAATATTCTACGGCAATAAAATGTTTGATCTAGCAAGAAAAAAAAATCTAAAAGTTATGGTAGGCTCTATAGAAGAAAGCGGAGTTGGTGTTTCTCAAGATGTTAGCTTTCTTTCTTCAATTTCTGATTATGCAATGGGATCAGATATAGACACTGATTTAGATCTTGAAAAAGATATTATTACTAAAAATTCTAGAATACCTTTCAAAAACGGAGGGCGTTTTCCGTTAAAAGATTACGGTCTTGGAGTGAAAATAAGAAAATCAATCAAAGATTTAATGAAATACACAACTGAAATAAATGTAGATTGAAGGTTATTACCTAAGAATTCACCTAATTTTCTATAGTAATTTTTTCATATTATTTTCAATTCTTTTCCAAGTTTTTCTAGTGAACCCAGAACGTAATCCAATTCTTCTTTTGTATGATTTGCATTTACGATAGTTCTAATACGATCTGCTCCTTTAGGTACTACTGGAAAGCTAAAAGCTTGTACAAATATTCCTTCTTTCTCATAAAGAAGTCTACTCAATGTCTGAGCCTTTTCTGATGAACCTATTATGATTGGTGTGATAGGTGTTTGACTTATTCCTGTATCAAAACCTAAATTCTCTAATCCTTTCTTGAAATATCGGGTATTATCCCACAATCTCTTAATACGTTCAGGTTCTCGACGGATTATTTCCAATGCTTTCAATGTTGCTCCACAAACTGATGGATGTGGAAAACCGGTAGAAAAATAGAAAGGTCTTGAACGCCTATGCAAGTAATAATACAGTTCTTCACTTCCAGCGACATATCCACCAAGTGTTCCAATAGCTTTTGAAAGAGTACCCATTTGAACTTCAACTTTCCCATAAGCATTATAGTACTCTACAGTGCCCTTACCTGTCTTTCCAAGAACACCAGAGGCATGTGCTTCATCTAGAAAAATAAAAGCATCATACTTTTCAGCAATTTCAATCATTTCAGGTAATTTACAAATATCTCCATCCATGCTAAATACAGAATCAGTTATTATCATTGTTTTTGCTTTTGAACGCTCTTTGACACTATTTTTCATCTTACTTTCTAGGTCATCCATGTCAAGATGTCTATATACTATACGATTTGTTCCTCTTGCTAATCTACATCCATCAATGATACTGGCATGATTAAGTTCATCACTAACGATTGTGTCTCCTTCAGACATTAAGGACCAAATAGCACCCATGTTAGCTGTGTACCCTGTTGGATAGCATAATGCAGATTCTTCACCTTTGAATTCAGCTAATTTTTTCTCTAGCTCTAGTATTATTGACATTGTAATAACCCCTCTTCCAGCAGGAATTCCAGCGCCATATTTTTCAGCGAAATCTTTAGCTGCTTGTATCATTTCTGGATGATTTGCCAAGCCCAAATAATTATTTGAACATAGAAAGATCACTTCTTTGCCATCTATAATCGATTTTGAAGAGACAGAAGATTCTACAATATTTATTTTTGATAAAAAG
>JABAHP010002200.1_pt3 | contig 10755 bp, 16 predicted proteins | sample 7062081 | NCBI WGS metagenome assembly JABAHP01 (sample SAMN14534357, study PRJNA622989) | marine sediment metagenome | biome: marine biome [ENVO:00000428]; feature: marine pelagic biome [ENVO:01000023]; material: deep marine sediment [ENVO:00002113] | place: India: Gulf of Kutch | collected... | reverse complement strand
GCTAGGGCCAGGAGCCTCGTCCCGATCTTATTTACTATTGTGCCGTCTGCTAAGACGCTGTCAGCTCCTACCAGGGCTGCGTCAGCCTCCCTAGCAAATGCAGCCATAGCTGCGTCCACCATCAAAGTAACCTTCAGTCCATGTGAGGCTAAGTCTTTAGCAAGGCTACGTCCCTCAAAGAGGGGTCTTGACTCAGGTATAATCACCCTCAGGTCTGGCCTATGGGAGAGGGCAAGGTAAACTGTTGAGCTATGGCTATGCGTGATAACGGTTTCAAGGCCTTCAAGCATGGCTACTGTATTCTCCACAGTCTTTTTCTTCTCAACTCTTGAAGATTCAATTAGATCAGAAGCTTTCAATGCCATGACCTCCCTTAACTCTGTTAATGATGCTGAATCGGGGAACTCATAGACGAATCTTGAACACTCTGTTTTTCACAGATCCCATGCTGGGCCTCGCATAGGCCAACTTTCTAGCTGCAAGCCTCAATGTTTCCTTCAGTTGGTCCATGTTATTCGCTGGAGCGTGTAGCGCTATCTGACTAAGCACATTAAGGGACTCGTTTGAAAGCCAGTCAGCGCCATGTACCCGATCCTCAACAATAGTCTCCACCATCCTCTCAAGGTCAAACTCTGAATCCATGGTTTCCCTCATCTTCCAAAATCACCTATGCATATTTTACTCCCACGGTCTGCCCACACATTACGAAAAACGTCTTAACCTGTTTCAACTAACTTATCCTGCGTAAGCTATTGTTATTTAGAAAAGAAGAGTGGCACCATGAAGACTTTAAACCACGACCCTGCTGCGGTGGCTAAAGCAATAATTAATGAAATTGAAAACCTTCAAGTCAAGAACACCCCTGAAATAAGGAAAATCCGACGCAAATACTCAAACCTACTGGTAAACGCGTCCCCCAAAGTAATACTGGGTGCAGCCATGCAGCTCATCCGAGACTACGGTTATCGGGGAACAGCGTACGAGCTTGTGAGGTACCATAAATCAACCTTCCAGTCCCTGGGAGAAGAGGAGATTACAGAGCTGGGACAGGGGATTGATAGCTGGGGGGCGGTGGACTTATTTGCCCGAATATTAGCGGGGCCAGCTTGGTTGAATGGCATGCTGGATGATGGTGTTATTGCTTGTTGGGCAAGGTCTGAAGATCTGTGGTGGCGTAGAGCTGCACTGGTGTGCACTGTTGCCTTTAACGTTCGGTCTCAGGGCGGTTACGGGGATACGAAAAGGACATTGGTGATATGCCGTATGCTTGTGGATGACCGTGAGGATATGGTTGTGAAAGCATTGTCCTGGGCCCTTCGCGCACTTGTTGTCCATGATCCCGATTCTGTTCAAGACTTCTTAGAAGAGTACGGTCACAGCCTCGCCTCTAGGGTTAGACGGGAAGTAGCCAACAAGTTGAGAACAGGGTTAAAGAATCCATAACGCGCGTGTATTTTATTATACTTGGCGCACACTGACTAAGGATCAGTGGGATAAGGAAAGAAATTACGTATAATTTTGACATGACCATCGGCATAGCTTACACTGATTGAACCCCAGAAACTTGTTCCATCAATCAGTGTACCTTTTACTAATAATATCAGGTCATCGCCAGATTCGAACCCCTCTACATCCAGATCATGGGTGTTAAATTGCAGTATGATAGTCTCACCGCCAATCTCTTCTATCTCCTTCCCATAGTCATAGCCTTCGGGAAACGTAAGGAAAACGGTATACAATCCCTGGCTCTGGAGGTTTAATACCGTTGGTCGCACATCGATTTGTACCTCAACGAAACCTGGCGGCGTCTCTGGAATGCTTTCCCAGGTACCTGAAAGAGCTGAACCCACCCATATCTGGTTTGGTAGTGCATGGAGGGTGCTCTGGCTAAAGGAAAGCGCAAACAATGCGACTATCACCAATCCCGTTACCGTTCTTCTGTTCAAAATAATCATCCTCAACCTTAACGTAGACTTTTTCAAATGGATGTAGCAGATCCGACCCATAACTGATTTGCCAAATTCGGGGCTATTTCACCGATTTTTTCGACCTCAAATGTTGCAGCTGATCGTCCCTCGTCCTGAAATACCTGGTTGGCCTCCTCCGCCAGCTTTTCGAGGTAGGAACCCACTGATAAATAGGCTTGTGCGATGGCTTGTTGTTGTTCTTTCGTCAAGTCAGGGTAGATCTCTTTCAACTCAGCATTGAGGGATTCCAATGAAGCACTTATTCCGTCTGAAGCAAGAAATACTTGCTCTTTTAGATTCTGCTCTTCGCTGACCGAATACGCTTTCAGCGTCCCCTCGAACTTGGCTACCGCCCCAATAACTTTTGAAAATGACTTCGATGGAACTGTTGTTACTACACTGCGAACTGATGGAACCCAGGTGCCAGTAAGTGCAGCTGACGCAGTTGGAAGGGGCAGGCTTCCTAATACCAAACCTAAGGATAAAGCAAGCAATAATCCTGTTTTCGTTATTTTGTTCATTTACAATCACTCTAGTTGACTTTAGTTACTGTTAATGGCATGTGAGATGCCACAATATAAACGTCTAAGTGTTCATCACTATAGTATAAAACTACATATAGATTAAGGCTACGCGCACGATTGCATCGGATTATTATTTCTTATGAATGTGCGAAAGCTTCTCACTTAAGTCCACCACCGCGTGCAAAGGGGTTAAAGAATCCATAAAAACAAGAGCACGCTTGATATAGTTAGATAGGGAGGGTATAAGGGGAAAATAATTTCAGGATAGAACCCGAAGTTTACACCCTCCCAGTATCTCCTTTTGGTGCAGAGGCTATAACTGGTTTTATGTATCCTGAACTACTGACAGAGGTTAATGGGGTGTGCGCATTAAAAACTTAATTTCACGTTTACACGAGTAAACGTTATATCCAAATTTAAGTAATAATTTTTAGGATGAAGACCAAAGTTTTTCTGTTTTTGATATTTGGAATAATCCTAGTATCAGCTCCAGTAGTGTATGCTCCACCTCCTTCTCCAACAATACTATATTTTGGCTCCCTTACCTATCGCACTATTAACGTGGATGGAAACCCTGCTGACTGGACTGGGATAACTCCGTTGGTGTTGGATAGCGTTGATGAGCCCACCGCAACTGAAAGCGAAGATATAATCGCTGTATATGGTGCAAACGACGATGAATACCTCTATTTCTGGATGGAGTTAGATGGATTATCTGTCTCCTCCGCAGATTCTTTTCTTTCTACTGAGTATCTCTTTTATCTGGACATTATCCAAGGGGGAGATCCTAACAATGGGAACGCTGATTATGCGATTAGATACGTAAATGGAGAAACTACCTTACTCAAATACAGTGCTTGGGGTCAGGTAGATTGCCCTGGAGTCAAGGGAGCCATGGACGGCACATGCATAGAGGTTGCCGTACCATGGGATTGCATCGGAGGAGAGCAGTGCTTCAACTGCCTGTTTAAAGCCTATGAAATCGGCACAGACTGGGCTCCCGACAATGAGCTGGGGTTCATACTGCTGGGATGTTGTCCGGGTGTTCCGGAGCCGATAGGTGGGATGACTCTTCCCTCGAATAGTTTTGTCACACCAATTATTCCAGTTATAATCGCAGTTTCAACGTTAGCACTCCTCGTTAACAAGGAGAGAAATAAATAATCTTATCCCTTATTTTTTCATTTGTTTTACATTTCTCTCGCGTACTGCAAACCAGGTTTCTCATGTGCGCGCACCACGTTTATTTGGACAGAAACCATCAACATAGAGTGAGCAAAGTGCCGAAATATGTAAAAGATGGGCACGCGCGCGCATAGGATTCCATGCTAGTGTATTTACGTATGGTTATTCTCCTGATTTCTTCTGTACTGTGGCTGGGGTTTCTTTACCTGCCATTCCATGCTGCTTCCACCCCCCCTCTTCCATTTAATCGCCACGTAGGTGGGTATCCCCGTAGTCTCCTGGAACTCTCGGAGACGTTCATACTTTTCATGCAAGTACAAGTAGTCTCCTTTCCGTTCTTTCACTTCGTAAGCGGCCATCTCGTATACAGAGGGATCCGCGGAGCAGGGCTTGAAGGCGAGTATATCAATATCTCCTGGAGTTGTGGGCACAAAAGTTGTGAACCAGCCCTTGTCTTCAAGCATTTTCTTAAACTCTGCTTCACTTTTAGGCCTGCGCATGGGTTATACACTTTTTGAGTTTATATTTCGCGCGCACTGTTTGCGGCGTGCTACGAATATAATCTTAAATAATATAGTTATTTGGGTGGCTCTGCTTATTCTTTTATTGTGCGCGCACGGAGGTGCCAGTTGAATGACGTCTATTGTGTCTGTTGTTAAAGGGGAGCGGGGGCTTGACCCTGTTTTTAAGGCCCTTGATTTAATCCCCTTCGAGGAAGCACTGGGATCTCATGAAACTGTTCTAGTAAAGCCTAACCTCATCACGAGCCATACTTACGAGACAGGTATAACCACCGATCCCATCGTAGTGGAAGCGGTAATACTCAAAGCACAGGGTCTCGGGAAGAAGGTAATAGTGGTTGAGACTGATGGAGGGTTAACCAGCCCGGACAAGGCGATCTATGAGACCGGCATGATGGAGGTCGTTGAACGTCTGGGTTCAGAGTACATCAACATGAGGAAGCTTAAAGACAAAGTAGAGTTGAAGGTGGAGAATCCAAAGGCCCTTAACAGGTTTAAGGTTGCTAGGATTTCCACTGAGAACGCGATAATCACTGTGCCGACTATGAAGCTGCTTCACCGCACAGTGATCTCAATGGGTCTCAAGAACATGTTCGGTATGTTAACCACGCGAAAAAAGTTTCTGTTGCATAGGCACGGAATGAATAAGGTCATCCACGACATCGTCAAGACCCTGCCACCACACCTGAGCGTGATTGACGGCTTCTATGGAAAAGAAGGGAGAGGTCCCTGGCAGGGTAACCCGGTTAAGATGGACACCATCATCGCAAGCACTGACCCAGTGGCCGCCGAAGCAACCGCGGCAAGGTGTATTGGAATCGATCCTGAGACAATCGACTATGTTAGGTGGCTCCACGCGGCTGGAATCGGAGAGATGAACTCCATTGAGGTAGTCGGCGACGGGATAGACGCCGTGCATCGGGAATGGAACCATTAACTAGACGCAGAGTTGGTGTTCCAGTGCAGGTGAACGATAGGTAATTCACTGATTGCATCGGATTATTATTTCTTATGAACGTGCGAAAGCTTCCCATTTGAGTCAGAGTGCGCAGCTATTATTAACAAGACTGTGAGTGCAATATATGTGGTCAATTGCGCTCTCTCTCTCATCCTCATTGATGAACCAGATGTTGATGAAATTCCAACCGATGAATGTAGCCTGTTGCTTCATCTCTGCAGTCGTCTTATCTTCTGATAGTTACCTACCTATCTGTTTATTTTTTTTGGTGATGCGTGCACGCTTTTATAATACCTGGAAATTAAATTTAGCTATGAAACGGAAAACAGTTGTCTCTCTGGTTCTTGTTTTAAGCTTCGTTCTTGTGCCAATAGTAAATGCGGATTGCATTGAGCTAAAATATGATGATGAATTCTCCAATTTAAGCAGCGGTAAAGCTAAGGGTTACCAGGTTGCTGTCAGATTCTCCTTACCAGTCCAGAGTGCAAGACTTGTTAAAGCACGTTTCGAAATTTCCATCAATCCCAGTGATTTTGAGGTTCACGTATATGACCTTAACGGGAATGACTTGGTTCCACCCTTAACAGTTACCCCAGTATCCCAAGGCTGGTATGATGTTCCCTTAAACATCATGGTTCCAAGTGACTTTTACATAGCGTTAGAATATCTAGAAGACTCGAAGCCATATATTGCTGAAGACAGTAACGTAGTTCAAGGACACTCCTATCAAAGAGCAACCTCTGCAGATCCTTGGTCACTAAATATCGATGGTAATTATATGATTCGCGCAGTTGTCTGCTATACCCCACCTATAGGCGGTGTGCTTATATCAAACACTATTCCAACAATTGTTTCATGGCTTATAGCGGGAATAACAACCGTATCCCTATCAGCTGGAATAGCACTTAAAAAAAAGAGGCAAATCTAATTTTTTCTGCACGCACATTAATTTTTTATTAAGCCAAGTTTTTCATATCCAAAGCATGTTTAGAAATATTACAAATAAATACAGAGCAATCCTTGTTGGGGTTTTCATTCTTGTTGCTTACGGCGTTCTGGCAAGTTATATGACTAGTTCAAAAATAATAGTGATGCTCGCCGATGTCATCAGCGGACTAGCAGTCATTGGGATAGCAGTTTTGATGTTTCCTTTATTTAAGCACCTGGATAAGTCTCTGTCCCAGGGTTATTTGATATTAAAATACGCTGAGGGTATTCTCATGGTCCTGGGAGGGTTATTATTCCTTATTGATTCAACGCAATATCTGCGCGACATAATTTATGACAGTGTTCATATTTACGTATTCATTGTAAGCGGTTTTATGTTCTACATATTATTATACAGATCAAAACTTGTTCCCAGATTTATCTCCATTTGGGGTGCAGCGGGACTTATTGCCATACTTGCTTCGACTTTATTAAATCTAGTGAACGTACATTATGCAGTTCTTGATTATTTCTTGATCCTCATTATCACAAATGAAGTATTCCTAGCCATTTGGCTGATGGTTAAGGGATTTAACAAGTCTGTCATTGACGAATATCGGATACATTAATGCGTATTCGCGGAATAATCTTACCACTCGCGCGGCGCATGTGGAATGATGTGATGCCATGGCTACTATCCTGGTGTTGTATTCGTATCATCATAAAAATGCNNATAGGTGAATATTAATATAGATTTTAAACATTTTATCCGGGTTGAGCTTCTCGGTAATTATTGCTACGTATAATGAAGAGAAAATCATTCGTAACCAAATAAGAATAGTTCGCGGTCTTTTGGACGCTGAAATAATTGTGGTGGATGGGGGGAGCACTGACGACACGCAAGCCATAGTGGAGGAGGAGGATGTAATGTTAATTCCATCCAGAAAAGGTAGAGGGACGCAGTTTGCTATAGGGGCTGAAAATGCATCGAAGAATTACTTAGTTTTTTTGCATGCAGACACAAGGCTCCCAATCCAAACATCTGCTAAGCTATCAAGGTTCTTCCAAGATGAAAACCGGAAGATCGGGGCATTCACGATCAAGTTTGAGCCGAGCAATCCTTTTCTTGACCTGATAACGATTGCCAGTGGTTTCGATTCAATTTTAACCACTTTTGGTGATCAATGCATATTTTTGAGAAAAAACTTCTATGAAGAAATTAAGGGTTTTCCGGACTGGCCTCTCTTTGAGGATGTTTACCTGCTTCAGAAAGCAAGAAAATTAACAAGAGTATACAAAATAAATGGACCTGTCGTCTCTTCATCTCGAAGATTCCTGAAAAGGGGTATGTTTCGGCAGCTGATTTTGAATACTTGTCTGTTGATTCTCTACCTTTTAGGTGTTCACCCAAAAACCTTGGTCCGGTTTTACTAAATGGTCAAGGAGTTTAAGCGTTTCCATGTACGAGACTTGTGAAAAACTGGGTCCTGAGAAGACCTTAAACGCTTCAAGTCACTGATCAAATCCACGTCGCCCCATGATGCCAGGACATGGTAGCTTAATCTTTCTTTAATTTTATTCATCGTTTCTCTGAAAACCGTTTCAGTGCTCCACTTGATTCCTTCAAATAGGCTAATACTTACTGCTTCCTTTCTCAAGCCAATCAAGTAGTATCCTCCATCAAAACACGGACCTATTACAGAATCATATTCTCCAAGTTTTTGGATAGCTTCTTGAAGAATAGATTTTGGTAAATCTGGGGTGTCACTAGCTAAAGCAATTGCTTTGTTAAACCCCATTTCCAAAGATAATTCAAATCCATTGAAGAGTCTTTCACCCATGTCGCATCCGGTCTGCGGTATGTATGTGTTGTTATCCCCAAGAAGTCGTTGAAAATCTTCTTTTTTACTTTTAGGGGTGTAATATATTAAAAAAGGAAAACCTAAGTCTTTTACGTTATCGATTGTGTCTTTAAGAAAGCATAGGTAGAGGCATGTCGCCTCCCTAAACCCCAGATATTTACCAAGTCTAGTCTTTACTTGACCGAAAGTTGGGTGCTTTGACATTATAAATATTATAGTGTCTTCGGCCATCCCTCTATTATGATATAATTGCGCCACTGCAGGAACTCCCTTCACCAGCCGTGCATCCGTAGCAGTGTGAGTCGGTTACAATGTTTCTTACCTTAAGAGTGTTCAGGTCTAGGTTAGGATCTCTGATATTCGGTTTGCCCTTAACGGGTTTGTTCCTTGCTATGTTAAAATCGCAGTCAAACAGTCCTCCGTCATAATTAACACTAATCTGGGTTCTGCACATTAACCCGGTTAAGGTTTCAGGGTTGAAACGGTCTATAAGAAGCTTCATGTAGCTGTTTAAATTGCCTTCATCCCTGAGTTTAATCTCGAATCTTCCCACAGGCATATTTGTGATTGTTATTAAATTGTTGAAAACTATGCCGTAATCTTCTTTTAATCTGACTTTGTAGGTTTCCTCCAGCATTTTCTGGTTTGGTGGAAGGAAAGCGTCCTCAGGATTAAACACCAGGTCTAACTCAAGTTTATCTTCCACACCGTATCCAACAGTATTTAGCACCTTCAAACTTTCAATACTCTTTTCAAAGGTCCCTTCACCTCTAACAGAATTAACTTCCTCAGCTTCGTAGCAAGGTAAAGAAGCAACCAGCTTTACGCATTTATCTTTGTAAAACTTGATAAAATCTCCCCGCCTTCCTTCCAAGAGTACTGTCAAGTTGGTCCTCACCTGTATTGGGTGCCCATATCTATCTAGTTCATTAATGAAATCCTTTAGATAAGGGTTCATTTCAGGAGCACCTCCAGTTATATCAACCAAACTTGGGTTCAAAATATTCGCCGACTTAACCAGCATCTGAATAGTCCCCCAGTTCATCAATTCTGGTCGATTTGGGCCGGCTCCTATGTGGCAGTGGACGCATTCTTTATTGCATAAGTAGCCTATATTAACCTGAATTCTTTCAATACTCGTACTTGTAATATTTGAACCAAATCTAAAACATGAATCTAAACTTGATTCACCACCGTTGGTTAACTTCACATATTATCAGAAATGGATCAAGAATAAAAACACTTAACAAAATGCAACCGCGCTCACAAGTTAACGGTCTGCGCGCGTGGAAAAGGGAATGTTGTGTTCGCGCTCAGTTTAGTTTACGATTAATGCGCGTACTCCCCTGACCTCTTCCATGCCGTGAATATTGTACTTCATAAACTCACGGAGGGTCTCAACATTGTCTGCCTTTACCCTTGTTAGTATGTCGAAAGGGCCCTCGACTCGGTGTGCTTCCTTAACTATTGGATGTGCGTTGAGCTTTAACAGAGCCTGTTTCTCGTCTCCAGGTGCCACCGTAATTAGTATGAATGCTTCTGCGTCCATTTTAGAATTGGTGGCTGGTATGCTCATCGTCACCAGTCTTTTCTGTCTCTGATTCCGGTTCGGCGTAGAGTTTGCCTGTGCTTCTTTTGAACTCTATCTCTATCTCAAGCTCGTCCTCCTCAAGGTCTACGTCCACTTTTGCGTGGCTTGCTGGGTTGAATGGGAGGATCCATTCCTCAGTTGTGATCTTAAGGTCTCCCCCGGTTTCCACCTGGTCGGCGAGGTTCCTCAGGAATCTGGCCAGTTCTGTGGGGTTCATGTAGAACTCCTGTGAAAAGTATCCCTGCACGGTTTTCTTCTCTTTAATCGGTTCTTTCTTAATTTCCATGTTCGTCAGGTACGCTTGACAGAGATAAGCATATAAATGTTCTTTGTAATTTTATACTTGATGTATGAGGTGTTATCCAGCAAGAACAGGCTGCAGATACTAAAACTTCTAAGCAGAGCCGACAGGTACGTCTCGGAAATAATGGAGCTGGCCACGATGGATGGTAAAAACGCTAAACACCATCTGGACATCCTCGAAAACGCCGGGGTGATCAAGAGCTACATGAAAGGCCGAAGGAAATACTACAAGCTAGTGGCTGAATTACACTTGGAGATATCCCCCCCGCCAGAAGGAAAATTCATACTGTATAAATCAGGCAGTCAAATCGATTTCACATAAAACTCGCACGCCCAGACATTATATTAGCCAATTTAACTGAATGACTCTAGGTTATGACAACGGAACTATGGATTTTCGACCTCGATGGAACTCTTATTAACCCTACAAATGCTTCCTTGAAAGAACGGGGTATAATACTGAGTTACATGGATCCGGATGAAGGACCGCGACTTCTTTCTGAAGCTGAAAGGTACACTCTTGAACACCCCTTAGATTTTCCGTTAATTTATGATGGACTGCCAACNNAAGACAGTTACCTTTGGAGAAACGCTCAGATTGAGTTTTTATGGCAGCACATGGGGCAAGATAAGGGTATGGGCGATTTTTCATATGAAGTGTTGTTAGACGCCACCAAGGACGAAGAAATTCATCTAATGAAGGGTGCAAAGAAATTTATCGAAAGCCTATTAGAAAAAGGAATCCAACCAATAATAGTCACTAACTCTGCCACGTCGAAAGGTCTCAGATGCGTGGAAAGACTTGGATTTGACATTCCTGTTTACGGTAGTGCAAAGAAGTATATTATCGAAAAAAGCCATCCTTTTTCAATAAATGGCAGAGTTACTCACTCGGAAAGACCGTATTATGAACGTAT
>JABAHP010002385.1_pt1 | contig 10760 bp, 8 predicted proteins | sample 7062081 | NCBI WGS metagenome assembly JABAHP01 (sample SAMN14534357, study PRJNA622989) | marine sediment metagenome | biome: marine biome [ENVO:00000428]; feature: marine pelagic biome [ENVO:01000023]; material: deep marine sediment [ENVO:00002113] | place: India: Gulf of Kutch | collected... | reverse complement strand
TTCTCCTCCAAGAGTGCCACCACACCCCTGTTTTTCGCCACACCCCCGCTCATGGTCACGGCACCATGAACCCCGACCGTCTTAATCATGCTCCACACCCTATTCACGATGGCCCGGTGTAGACCCCGGATGATTTCCTCTTTAGGGTGATTCTGCGCCACCAGTGAGACCACCTCGCTTTCGGCAAACACGGTGCAGACGCTACTGATGCGCGACTCCCCAACGGCCTGCAAAGAGAGCTTTCCCATATCGTCCAACGAGACCTGGAGCTTAGATGCCATCACCTCCAGGAAGCGGCCTGTTCCAGCTGCACACTTGTCATTCATGGTGAAGTCCAGCACCTTGCCTCCCTCGCCAACCCGGATCACCTTGGAGTCCTGCCCACCGATATCGATAACCGTTTCGGTGTCAGGGAAGAGGTGACGGGCACCCAGGCCGTGGCATGAAATCTCCGTCACTTTCTTGTCTGCCGAAGGCACGGAGATCCTTCCGTAACCCGTGGCTACAGCCCTTCTGATCTGATCCCGCCCAAGGCCTGCCTCGAGCAAGGCCTTTTCTAGGGCCTCTTCCGCTGCGTCGGTGCTGTTGGCTCCGGTCTGAATGATGCTGTATCCGGCCAAGCCATCACGGGCATCAATGATCACTGCTTCCGTACTGAGGGAGCCCACATCTATGCCCACGTAGTATTCCACAGTTTCTCTCCTAGGAAAGCTTCGCCTCAAACCGACGAGTTGGTGGAGCAATTATCCCAGTGCTTGCGGCGAACAGATGCCAGATACTGCCTGCCCGCCATAGCTCTCGCGCAGGCGAGGCAGGCGGGGATGCTCGATGCCTGATGAATGAAGAGAATAGATTCCCTTTTTATCCAGTATCTAGGAGGCAGCATCCAGCATCACGTGTTACCTGTCAGGACTCATTTGGTATTCCAAAAACCTGGTCCCGGTTTTAAGGTTTTCCTCTGTAATAACAACTAGTTCTCCATCGACTCAAAAAAGGCCTCTAGGCGGGTGTTGGTCTGTTCCTCGGAGTAGGCCCGGGAGTCTGTAATATCCGCTTCGATGACCACAGAAGGGACTCCCAGCCGCTCCATCAAAAGGCGCTTCAGATCGTATTGACCCACAGAGTAGGGCTTGCAGCTTCTGGCCGAGTGGATGACCAGACCATCCACATGGTACTCCTTGATAAGCCGCTCCATCAGCCTCAGCCGGTGGTTGAGGTTGTTGTTGAGGATGACCAGGCTGTATGCCTTGACCATGGACTCTAAGGGCCGGTTTTCGTCCATGTAGGGGGTGGTCTCAGCCCAGGCATTGGTGTAGGTGGCGACGACAAAGTTCATGCCATGTTCGGCGAAGAGATTCGAATAGTCGCGGACTTTATACCAAATGGCAATGTTATCCCACATGAGGCGCTTCTGTTCATTCTTGAGGGCGCCCACACCATGCGCCACCCGCTCCTTTAGTTCATCCAGAAGCAATTGGTAATAGTCCAGGGTCAATGGCAGACCCCGTAACGAGACGATAGGTGCCAGGTGGATGAAGGCGTCGAAGATGGTCATGGGGGCAGGGCTTGCCTTCATTGTGGCGAGCACCTCACCCCAGGCCAAGGAGGAGTCGCGTGCAAGGCGGATGATATCTTGAAACTTCTGGTAATTGAATGGTTGCCCCGAGGCTTGCTCCAATACGGGGATCATCTCTTCGAATTGACGGATCATATATGAGATATCGTTCTCTGTTATTTCCTCGAAATTATAAGGGGTATCAAACAGGACGAGGGGAATGTTCAGATACCGGGCCAGGGCCTTAAACCAATAGACGACCGTCTGGCAAATGTTGTTGGAGGCGAAGAGAAGGTCAGGTTTGGGGAGCTTGCCAGCAGGGGTCTTTCTTGAGAAGTAGTGGCCAAGGTCTGTGCGGGCATAGGAGCAGAGGTCTTGGTGGAAGCCGTGTTCTTCTGCCTCGGCGCATAGCTCTGGAGCCATTTTTTGCGCGCCGCAGAGGGCGCCGTGGTTCTCTGGATAGATAGTGTAAAAGCCAAAGGGTCGGAGCAGTTCCACCGGTGCGCCGCTTGTCACCCACGCGATGGGCTTGGCGCCTTCGGCAAAGCGAGAGAGATAGTAATGCCGGGTCATTATCTCTTTCAGGCGCTTGGCGGATTTGAGCGGCGGGCCAAAATGGGGGTTCGGCTCTTTGCGGTGCCTTTTTTTACCTGCTTGGGCAAAGCGCATGAGGGCGGGTGCCCCCAGATCCTTCATGAACTGGTATCGTAAGGCCTTGGCGATTGGCATGAGAGATTCCTAAACTACAGATTTTTGTCTATCACTCATAATTTATATATCATGATTCAGCTGTTCAACGGATATGAAGTTCCTGCCCACCTAAGTGATCATTTCCACAAAGGCTTCCACACGGGTTTTTAGCTGGCCGCTCAGTCCCTGGTGCAGCTCGGTGTCAATGATGAGCGTGACAACACCCCTTTTCTTAAGTTCTTCCACCACCTGGGGTATATCGAACAGCTCTGGCTCGCAGAACTTCACGACGTAGAAAATTACACCCTTGGCCTCGGTTCGGTCGATTTTCTGGAGAAGGTAGTCGAGGCGCTCACTCACCGGGGAGTCTTTAGTGGTGCAGGGGGGCATACCAAAGTAGCCTTCAGCCAGTGCTTCAAAGGGATCCTCGGCCTGGCTTGGGGGCATCAAAAGACGTCGACTGCAGCTGAGCAGGTCATCGTCAGCCACCTGAACCCCCAGATCGTCTAAAAGGGTCAGTATTTCCGGAGGATTAGGCAAAACCCCACTCAAAAGCACTGCAGGGCCATCCTCAGTCTCCCCCTTTGAATCGGCCAAAAATCCCTCCAGTAAGGGGATAAGATCGTCGGGATGCAGATACTCCGAGTAACGGATGGCCTGGTAGAAATGGGCGTTTGAGGCACAGAGCCCCCTGCTCGCCCTCAGGGTGTATAACCCTCTGAAAAGGGTGGCCATCTTCTGACCCTGGTGCACCCGGTGCTGGAGTTGGGCAGGCTCAATAGGTCCCAGTTGCTTTTCTAACCGGGAGACGAGGGTCTTTAGCTGTTCAATGTAATACTGCCTGGAGGAGGCCCGGTACGGGGCCTTAGGGTGGTAGAAAAAATAGCAGGGCTTGTCCAGGCCCAGGTAATCGTTGACAATTGAGGCCAGGTTTTGGATGGAATCGCATGTATGGGGGAAGAGAAAACCGTCCAGATCGTCACATTTGCCCTGTAAAATGAGCTCCAACCCATGCTTGACCACAGAGCAGATGTAGGGCTGGAGGTGTGCGTTGGCTTGGCTCAACTCCAGAGGCGGATCCCAGATCTCCACTGGCAAAACATTCAAGGCCCAAAGGATTTCCCTGGGATACTGGGCTGGAAATACACCGAAAAGATGCCGACCGTGGGTTTCTTTCTGTTGTTGTAAATATTCCTTGCGCGGGGGCGGCTCAGGTTTGATCATGCGCTGTTTACCAGATTTGTTTAACATTTTGGTTTTTGGGGAGTTTTGGAAGTATAGGTTTTTGGGGGTTTGGGTGTCAAGCAGCGAAAATGGCCTGGATTCCCCATCAAGCCACCCCCTGACCCCCGAGACGGGATCTGTGGAGTAACCTCGCATTCGATCTGACCATGACCTTGGCGGCTGCAGTGTGCCCCCGCTTTTGGCAGGACTCCGAGGGGTTCAAATTGCATTTTATCCCTTCAGAATGAGACTAAAATGCAGCATGTGAAGATAAAGGCAAGTCCTGTAAATACCAGAGTTGACACACATTTCTGCCCTGACTATAATGCCCAAATTTGAGGGTTAGGGAATAGCGTGGATCTCACGCGGAAATTGGTTGGAAGTTATTGTTTTTATTGTTATTTTATTAACATTTTAAGGGGGGAGGCTGGTTATGATTTTTGCAATTACCAATACCAAGGGCGGCGTCGGCAAGACAACTACGGCATCCAATCTGGCGGCCGGGTTGGCCGGAAGAGCTCGTAACACCCTTCTGGTGGACCTCGATCCACAGGCCCACGCCACGAACAGTTTTATGAAAAATACACCCGAACGGGACGTGGGGGACCTCATCATGGACAGGCCCTCACAGGCAGCACGGGCCGTCTCTGCCACCGAATACAGCAACCTGGACATCGTGCCAGCCACCGCCAAACTGACCGAAACTGCAGAACTGCTCTCCACCCGCATCAGGCGAGAGGAGAGACTCTGGCGTGCCTTGGCAAATCTGGGGGACGAGTATCAAAATATTATCCTTGATTGTCCGCCCCAACTCAATATTCTCACCTACAATGCCCTTGTGGCGGCGGATCTTCTGATCATCCCTGTGCAGCCTGGGGTTGGCGCTGTGACAGGACTTGCTGCCCTCCTGGAGGCCGCCCAGGAACTGCGCGACGAAGACGAGGTTCCTTATCGGATACTCATCACCATGTTCGACATACGTACCACCCGGACCAACGCCATCTTCGAAGAGCTCCTAGAGGAACACCGCCGAAGGCTTATTAAGACCATTATTGCCAAGAGCGAATCTCTCAACCAGGCCAACCTGGCCGGAAAGCCTGTCTCGAAATTCGCGCCTTCATCCAGGGGAGCTTACGATTATGATGCCCTTTGCGATGAAGTCCTTCGCATACGGGTTCCCTGAGGTATCTAAGGAAAGGCAGACATGAGGTCAGGCACACGCCAATTTTTTTGAGGCGTGTCAGTAGCTATGGCATTGACGTAGCACCACTCACCCCAAGTAGGTGAAGAGGCGACTGAGTACACTGCCTCGCCCCTTGACACCCCCGCCCCTTTTACCTATTCTTCTTAGGGTGTACAAAAGGCCGTCTCTCCAGAGAGATCTGGAGGGGAGGCCAATGCCCTTAAATTTTCGATTCCCCTGGAGGTGAGAAACGAGGGTCATGGTGAAAAGAACTATTGGAGCGATGCTTTTCACGTTAGGTCTGTTGGGCTTACTTTTGTGGACCGCTTCGTGTGCCGTCAATCCGGTAAGCGGGCAGCGTGAGTTGATGCTGGTCAGTGAAAGCGAAGAGATCCAGCTGGGCGGCCAAGCCGATGCTGATGTTGTTCAGCAATTTGGCATTTATGATGACCGAAGGTTGAACGCCTATGTTAACGGCTTGGGCCAGCGAATGGGCAAAGTCTCCCACAGACCTCGTTTGGATTATCATTTCAAAGTCTTGGATGTATCGGTCGTCAATGCCTTTGCTGTTCCAGGGGGATATGTCTATTTTACCCGTGGTATTTTGGCCTCCCTGAACAGTGAGGCCGAGTTGGCTGGTGTGATGGGCCATGAGATCGGGCATATTACGGCGCGTCACTCTGCCCAACAAATCAGCCGGGCTCAGCTCGCGCAAATGGGAATGGCCGTGGGGAGTATTTTTTCTCCTGAATTTCGCGCCCTTTCCGGACTGGCAGGCACGGGTGTGCAGATGCTCTTTTTGAAGTTCAGCAGGGACAATGAGAGACAGGCGGACGATCTGGGTGTGGAATACGCGAGCAAAGTGGGCTACGATGCGTCACAGATGGCCAACTTCTTTGAGACCCTTGAAAGGATGCACCCCCATGCCGACAAAAGCGGCCTGCCAAGCTGGTTTTCCACGCATCCGAATCCGGAAGACCGTGAAAAGGTGGTGAGGGAGAGAGCTCGGGAATGGCAGCAGAAGTTGGGTCAAAAAAACCCGAAGGTGGGAAGAAACACGTATCTAGGCTATATGGACGGTCTCGTCTTTGGGGAAGATCCTAGGCAGGGCTACGTGGATGAGGGTATGTTTTACCATCCCCAGCTCCGTTTCCAATTCCCTGTCCCGAGAAACTGGAAAGTCAATAACACGCCGTCGCAGGTTCNNCTTTCCGTCACTTCCGGAACATCTCCGAGACAGTCAGCCATCAATTTCGCCGAGAGGTCCAAAGCCAGTGTGATCAAATACGATGCTAAGAAAGTGAACGGCCTATCCGCCTATCGACTGATCTCTGACATAGCGACCCAGGGCGGTGTTCTTCGTGTCATGTCCTACTTCATTGCGAAGGACAAGTATATTTACGTATTTCATGGGGTATCCACGCCTCAATCCTTTCAAGCGCATGCAAGCCTATTTGACAGGACCATGGGCCAATTCAGGCCCCTCACGGACCATAAGAGGATCAATGTCAAACCTGACCGGATCCGCATAAGGACTGCGAAGAGGGCAGACACCATGGGGAATATGTCCTCCGTTCACTGGGCGTTCCAGAGAAAGAGCGAAAGGATATTGCCCTCCTTAACGGCAAGTCTCTGAACGATCCTATTCCAGCCAATACCATGATCAAGGTGGTCGAGAAGGGGCGGTGAACAAAAACAGCTGATTCAAATAAAAGAGGCAGGGCCATGATGACTCTGCCTTTTCTTGTTTGTGTTTACTGAACACCCAATCAGATCTTATTCCAAGAACAATCTCCAAAGCCCGCATATGGATTATTCCAGGCTGACCGCATGCCCAAGACCGGTCATCTCCTGCAATCAGTGAAAGGGCTTTTCCTCATTTGCTCTTACCGCACCCTTTATGGTTTTATGAAATGTGTCCATCAGTTCTTGAAAACCTTCCGGATCCGGTGCGGAGGATTCGAACTTGGAGAGCGCATCAACGCAGAGCTTGAGGGTCTTTACCAACTCCGCATTGGTTCTTTCTAAGGTGGCGATATAGTCGAAAACTTTTTCCCTCATTTCATAGTCCACGGCTTTCTTGCCTCCTTTCTGAGAGCAATGCCCATATACTCTAACTCCGTTTACGGTCCAGGATTATCCTATCGGGTAAGGGGTGCATGTTCTTGGAGATATAAATGGCGCCAAGAATCTCCTCATTTTTTGTTTCAATCCGGAACCGATGATAATATTTGTTGTCCTCTTGATATCTGAATTCTCCTTTGACCTTCTTAACCTTGCGCCTGTTTCTTAATCTTCGCAGTCCTCTTGGTTCTGTACTTTTGCCAAAGATACTTAACTGAGTGCCAGACTTTGAAGTCGCCCTCACGAGTTTTTCCTCCAAGTTTCAATCCATGGAGCCTTCATCTAAAAACATAACCTCCTTGTCTCAGAGAACTGGGGCCTGCCGTCTATAGCTATACTTCACTCCACATTGCATGATGATAGATTTTAGGAACAATTTCTTCCCGTTTTTTTACACGGGGAAATGNNAGTGCAACAAAAATCATGACCCCCAAAGCCGTAAGGATTGCTATCAGCCAGCCCCCTTCTCGCTTTGCTTCCCTGGCCCTTAGAAAGACGAAACGGAAATAAAGTACGAGCAATGCGAGAAGAATTGTTCCGAGAAACCCGATTCCAAAACCAATTCCGACCCATTTTGGTCGAAATAACAATAGGCCAAATAATAACAGCCCAACCGATCACTGAGACGGCTATTTTAAATGCCGGGCTATTGCCTTTTTCGGCCTTGCCTTTTGCTTTGTTCACTAAACCTTGTGTTAAAGGGTGATTGAGACGTGCTGCTCACCTTATAGCCCACAGATTTGCAGTCGGCATAACATCCTGAAATAACCTACATTTCAGCGTTTCTGTGGCTCTGAGGTTAATAAATACTAATGGATCTTACCGGATTGTCAAGGAGAAATGCATGCAAGGGGCACCCATGTTTGGCGTTGGTTAGCGCAAGAAAAACCCCTGCTCGCAGCGATCAAGGCAGGGGTTTTATTGCAAGTTGGAGGTGGGTGGCAGGGTAATGAGCAACCGGACTTCCATCACCTGCCTTTTTAAGAAATTCGGTGTGGTGGTTGCTCGTCTGAATCAAGGTGTTTCTTTCATGATTTTTGCCATAAGGTGCAATCCTGCCAAATTGCATAATACATCTGCTAACCTTACCTTTTTCGAGATACTCTGAACCCCACAATTATAGCAGCAAGTGTTACTCGACCAAAATTGCAGCTTACTTATCGAAGTCTATAGTTTTGTGGGGTGCCCAAAACGAACGATTACTAAAAGAAATCATGACGCTCCCGGTCAGCGGCGCGCCGCCTGCGGCGCGTCCGTTGCAACGGGCGGTTTGGGCTATAAGGCGATTGCGCTCGAGTAGCGTCCTTCCACCAAATAGCTTCAGGCTGCAAAACGGCTCACCGCGTCTTCGTTCCAATCTACCCCTGTGCCTATCGCATCCCCAACGACTGCCGTGCCGTTTTCGACTATGAGCGGGTCGGCGAGGATGGGGTTCCACCAGTCCGCATATTCCAGCCAGTGCGCGGTCGGCGTGCAGCATAGGAGGCGTGCACTGATTTCTGGCCAGAGATGATTGGACATGGGAAGGCCCTTCGCGTGCGCGAGGGTGGCGGCCCTCATCCAGCCAGTGACGCCGCCGATCTTCATCACGTCCGGCATCACGAAATCCGATGCCTGTGCTTCTATCGCGTGCTGCATGTCCAAAGTGCCCCACCAGTTCTCACCACACTGAATTGGGGTTCGTGCCTCGCGCGCGACGATTGCATGCCCGGCATAGTCATGCGCAAGCGTGGGCTCTTCTACCCAGGTGAGCCCTTCGTCGTCCAGAACCCGGAGGCGCTCCACAGCCTCAGTTGGCGTAAGGCATTGGTTGTAGTCCACCATGATCGCCATGCCATCCCCGGACGCCTTTCGCATGGCGCGTACCACGGCAACGTCCTCTTGGACCGTCGGGTAACCGATCTTTGCTTTGATGCCCGTGAATCCTCGCTTTGCCCACTTCTCCGCAGACTTAGCGCACCCCGCCACGCCGTCGTACCCGACCGCACCATAGGCGCGAATCGGCTTCTCCACCCCCCCGAGCAACCGCACGAGCGGCATGCTATGAACGCGAGCCAGCGCATCCCACAGTGCCATGTCGATCGCGGCGAGCGCCATCCCCACCAGGCCTTGCGTCCCAAGTAATCGGAATCGCTTGGCGAGCTTTTGTTCGATTTCGGCAGGAGCCAGTGCCTCGCCCTTCACCAGGGCCTCGCAATTCTGGATTAGCTCTGCAGTCGGCTTGAGGGCTGCCGGCGTGTAGGTGAACACCATGCTGTGACCGCTGATGCCGGTGTCGGTGATAACGTCCGTCAAGACCAGGGGCGACTCCGTAATCACGCCACTTGCAGTCTGATGCGGTTCTGTCATCGGTACGCGGACCGCCCGCACTCGGAACTCTTGAATTGTCGGCGACGTATCTCTCGGCATCTCCTCCTCCTCAGATCAGTATGCCCAACTTTGAATAAGGGTGCGTCAGAGCGACATTTATTTGTTGCCTTATTGCGACATAACTACGTGGGAAAATGTCGCGTTTTAGGGACATAACTACATCTATAAATGTCGCAAAAGATATAATACTCCAATTCGGGTATTTTGTCACAAACAGGTTTCGATTACATTCCGTAAGCTATCAAATTGACAAAGTATAGACTACCCAAATTACTCTATACTTTATACCAGCAGAGAACTATGGCTTTGAAGAACTAAATAAAGGCCATTTTAATGAGTTACTAATATATCGATGCACGTCCCCCTCCTCATACTCTCAAGCACAAGAGGCACAAAATACTGGACTTGGGAAACAGGGGCCAGTAAATTAGGTCCATTTTTCCGCAGATCATTCTTTTCTCTGAAGGATAGACAAAACTGATGGAAGTGAGTGAGAGAAAGCTAGTTAGGGTGGAGCAATGAAAGACAAAGTCGATACCTCACCGGATCAAGGGATACATGAAATAGGTTCAGAACGTGACACGTGGAGCATTTTGTTTCTCGCATCCATCTTCTTTTTATCTTACACCGGCCGCTCTATAACCGGCCCTTTGCTTCCCTCTTTGGAGTTGGACCTTGGACTCAGCCACGCCCAGTGTGGTGGTCTTTTTATATTCCTGTTTCTGGGTTACCTGGTCGCCCTCTTAGGTTCGGGGTTTGCCGCCGCCCAAATTGGTCACCGGCGGACCATCATTCTTTCGGCCGTTGGCGTGGGCGTCACACTTATGGCCGTTGCCGGAAGCCATTCATTGTGGGCATTGCGTGTCGGTTTGATTGCGGTGGGTCTAGCCTCTGGTTTGTACCCTCCTTCGGGGATCGCGGCCTTAACCAAACTGGCAAAACCGGCCCAGTGGGGCAGGGCCATAGGAATCCATGACATTGCCCCCAATTTAAGTATTGTAGCGACGCCTGCGCTGGCCGGGATCTTGATCCACTGGACGTCATGGAGAGGCGTTTATTTTTTATTCGGGATCATTGCCATTTTGGTTGGGTTCTCCTTTGCCCGATACGGTCCGTCCGTGGCCGGTCGAGGACAGGTGCCGAACCTGCTCGTGCTCAAATCGCTTTTGGGAAAATCTTCATTATGGATTATGTGTATTCTTTTCAGCCTGGGGGCGGCTGGAATGGTAGGGGTGTTCAACATGCTCCCCCTTTTCCTCACCTCTGTACACGGCTTCCAGGCATCTTCCGCTAACCTGATCGTTGGCCTGACCCGGGTTCCGGGCATTGGTATGGCTCTGGTAGCTGGATGGGTCACGGATCGCATTGGCCCCCGCAAAGCAATTGCGGTTGTGCTGGCCTGTTCCGGGTTACTGGCTGCGTTAATCGGGATCGAGTCTGGGACTCAATTGATTGTGGTTATTTTTCTCCAGGCGGCAGTGGCTCCCTGTTTTTTCCCGGCCGGTCTGGCCGCTGTATCTAAGCTGTTTCCCTTTGAATCGAGGAACCTGGCCATAGCCATCGCTGTTTCTTTTTCCGGCTTTGTGGGATCAGGTTTAATTTCCGGATTGATGG
>JABAHP010001347.1_pt1 | contig 10774 bp, 10 predicted proteins | sample 7062081 | NCBI WGS metagenome assembly JABAHP01 (sample SAMN14534357, study PRJNA622989) | marine sediment metagenome | biome: marine biome [ENVO:00000428]; feature: marine pelagic biome [ENVO:01000023]; material: deep marine sediment [ENVO:00002113] | place: India: Gulf of Kutch | collected... | reverse complement strand
CTCGCCCTTGCAGCAGGGCTACTGAAGGTAATTGATGAAAAGGCCTACAAACGGCTCCTCGTTACACGGCCCATCATCCCCTTTGGCAGGGACATCGGATTCCTCCCCGGGGACAAGGAAGAAAAGATGAGAAACTGGATGCAGCCTATATTCGACAATCTCCAGTATCTTATCGGGGCCGACAACGAAGACTCGGAAGGCAGTATCCACTACCTTATGAACTCAAAGGGCCCCCGTACCATAGAGGTCGAAGCGCTGACCTATATCCGGGGGAGGTCCATCCCGCACCAGTACATGATAGTCGACGAGGCTCAGAATCTCACCCCACACGAGGTAAAGACCATCATCAGCCGTGCTGGGGAGGGGACCAAAATAGTGCTTACGGGAGACCCGTACCAGATCGACAGCCCCTACCTTGACGCAAGCAGTAACGGGCTGAGCTATGTTATCGAACGCATGAAAGGCCAGCCGCTCTTTGGGCATATCACCCTGAGTAAGAGCGAAAGGAGTGAACTGGCATCCATAGCGGCCAACACGCTTTAGCAACAAGCTGGTCTATCAGGGTATTCTCTCCGAATTATCTTTAATGTCTTCCTCTATCTCTTTCAAATGCTCCGACCCCGTTACCTCCACGGTAAATCGCACCCGTGTCATGCCGAAGGGAACGTCATCGGGGAAGCGATCGTGCTCCATCCGAACGATGCTTGCGCCCCGCTCGGCTATGGCAGACGCAATACGGCCCAATGCACCGGGCACGTCTCTAATGGTCAGTTCAAGATGNNAAGATGTCCGATACGCCCGCTCTCCACCAGGCCCCGGTGGATAATGCGGTCGATGACCGTAAAGTCGATATTCCCTCCGCTTACGATGAGCACGATGCGTTTGTCCGCGAACCGCTCCCGGTGATCCAGAAGGAAGGCCAGAGGAACAGCACCCGCCCCTTCAACCACAAGACGCTTGCGCTCAAGAAACGTTAATATGGCCCGGGCGATTGCGCCTTCACCAACCAGGGCCATCTCGTCCACGTGCTGCTTAATAACCGCAAAGGTGTGCTCACCGACACGCCCGACTGAGATACCATCCGCCAATGACGGAACGGTATCGACCCCGATGACCTTCCCCTCCTGATACGAACGATATGCCGACGTGGCTGCCTCGGACTGTATTCCGACGACCGAGGTTTCGGGTGAAAGATTCTTTACGGCTATGGCGACACCTGATATCAGGCTCCCCCCGCCCACGGGTGAAATGACGACATCAATGTCCTCAAGGTCTTCCAGGAATTCCAGTGCTGCCGTTCCCTGTCCAGCGATAAGGCGCTCGTCGTCAAAGGTATGGACAAAGATCCAGCCCTCCTGCCTTTTGGCATAGCCCAGCGCATCAATAAAACACTCTCCATGAAGCACTACCGCTCCACCGTATGCTTTTACTGCAACCTGTTTGGCTACCGACGCGCCATTGGGCATGACTATGCGGGAATGGAGCCCGAGTGTAGTGGCGGCATGTGCCACGCCCTGGGCGTGGTTGCCCATGGATGCGGCGATCACCCGCCCGGCCTCGATGCTCAGAAGCTTGTTGAACGCACCACGCACCTTGAACGACCCCGTGCGCTGGAGGTTCTCGCACTTGAGCCATACATCGGCACCGGTCATCAGACTGAGGCTCTCCGAACGCAGAAGCGGCGTCCTGACCACATACGGTGAGATTGCCTCCCGGGCGTGCCTGATGTCGTCAAGGGTGACCATAGCCGGATTATATCAACAGGAGAGCCTCGGAGCAATCATACAACGGCACAGCAACCATCCGTGTATAATACTTGAATGAAAGGCACCCAGAAATACTATCGCCAAGGCATCGTGCAGTTATTGTTCGCAATCATTTTTTTTATATACATGGCGACGTTTCTTATCGACCAGGAGATTTTCTCGGGTACACCAGGAGGAGCCAATAGATATTTCTGGTTTGTTATTGCTGCTCTCAATATACTCCCTGCCTTACTTCCTCAGTTAGCCGTTTCTTCGGAAGGCATTCACTTCAACATTCTCGGATTCAGGAAAAGCACTCTTGCCTGGAATGATATTTACGGATTCCTGCAAGTAAAGAACAATCTGTATCTCCTGTCTTCCCTGGAAAACGGGCTCAGGGTAAACAGGGTTGTCCCACTTTACGGGCTGCGGCGCAAAGGACACCTGATAGAGCGGCTGAAAGAACACTGCAAAGAAACTCCTCCTGACGAGGCCATACGATCCTTGCGGGAGTCACTGCCGCAGGAGAGCCCGGCGGACAGGGGTGTAAGGAATATCAGTCTCACTGAGAATACCATTAACTTTTCACATATCTACTCAAAAGACCTGAGCATTCCCTATGAGAACATCAGGCATCTGGAATTCAGGCCTCCGGTCTTTCATACTGGGCATCATGTGCTTCACTACACAGGAAATGATGGACAATTGAAAAAACACAGGTTCCGCATCTATCCGGACAAACAGCATATGCATTTTCTGTCTGCCCTTATCAAACGCATACCGCATGCCGAACTTGACCCCAACCTGCTCCGGCATAACGGTCTTTTTAATATCGAAGCCAGGTTGCCCCAAAAAAGAGAGGTGTCCACCCGGACCACATGGAGCGTCATCGCTGGGGCGGTCTTTCTGATACTGGTCCTCCCTGTCATGGCATATGTAATGAAATACGAGGACGCATCTTTTTTTGACGCCCTTTATCAGGGATTACTACTGGTGTTCATTCTTGCCGCGACATTTTCTTTGATCTTTTTCCCCTTACTGTTACTTGTAAAAGTTGGTCAGAAGTCGCTGTCAGCACCTTCAAAACAGAACTCGAAAAAACAGGGCAGGTAAGTCGGGTATTCTGATTTTTATCATCACTCCGAACACCGCACACATCTTGTGGCCTCGGGCATGATCAGAAGACGTTTCACGGGAATGGGCTCATCGCATTCGGAGCATATGCCGTAATCGTCAGAGTCGATACGCTTAAGCGCGTTTTCAAGCCGGGTCAGCCGTGTGCGGGCCGAGTTCAGGCTGGCCTCGCTGATGCTTTTTGCGTTGATCGCTTCCATCCGCGTGAGCCGTCCGATAGCATTATCGGGCTCAACGGGCTTCGAGCCTTCCTCATGGCTCCTTATCTCCTCGCGCAGAGACTCTATCTGATCGAGCATTTTCTGCCTGAGTTCTTCTTTTTCCCGGGTGGTCATAACAAACGTGATTCCTTTCACTTTTATTATAAGGAAAGCCTTGAGGGAATACGTAAGTGTAATTTCTTTCCCCTGAAATGGAGCTTCGAGGTATGTCCTCTTATTCAGATACTTTCATATTGATATACATGGGGAAATCTCCGAACGGGGGCGGATCGTGGGGATGTCTCATGAAAACTCCCTTGAAGCAAGTGCTCAGCGCGGTTTCCGGCCTCACATGGGCCTTGGTCATGGTCCCGTCCGCTTTCAGAAAAAATATCATCTCGAAGTTCACATCCTCGTCCTGCGGCGAGGAGACATATGACATGCAACCGGTCATATCATCCACCATGGACTGTCCCGCCGCCTTGTAAAATGCTTTTACATACTCCTGCCCTTCGGGCGAGTTTTCAAGCTCTTTCGCTCTTTCGACTATCTCGTCAAAGCGCTTGCTACTTATCGAATCGGCACTGCTGAATGCGTTCCGGTATGAGCGGAGCAGTTTGATGAAATCAGGAATGTACTTCTCGAACAACTCCTTGCTCCTTGCGTTAAAGACAAGGAAGTTGATGGTCTTTTCCTCATCCATGTAGCCAACGGCCTCATAATTGCCCCACTGGTCTCCCCTGAAATAATATATCTTCACCTCCCGGCCGGCAATTGTGATGGGTTCTTTCTCCTCGGCCTCATAATCCGGGCTTCCGCTCTTTCTGAATCTGTTCAGGTTATATTCCACCAGGTCATGGACCGTCCTGATCTCGTCCCCCTTTGTAACCGAGCGTCCGTATGCCATTACCGGGCTGTCACCCCAAGTTCCTCCTGAAAGATAGAAGACCATATGAAGCCCCTGTTCCACTCCGCTTTGATTATCAAGCACCCATCCCTCCGGTGCAGTAACAAAGAACGCATGGTCCTGTCCGAACAGCATTCCCGTCCCCTGCTCCGTAATGCCACACAACGCAGGAGTATACAGGCAAAGGACCGCCAGGACGGCAAGAAGGTTGATCGCCAAAAACTCTTTATATTTCTGCAAGCTCATGTGAGTCCTCTTCCAGATGCATCGTGACCAGTGAAGCCGATGGTTTTTGCGGCATAATCCCCTTCCATAAGCATGAAATATTTCCGGCCTGCTACCGTTCAAAATCCACCTTGAAACCGGCGGTCGCCATATCCATATAGGGCTTCTCATCAAAGGACTCTACTTCCTCTGGGCGGAGCACCCTCGAAATATGGTACCGGTAAAGATAGTTTTCCCAGCTTTTGACCGCAAAGAAGTTCACATGTTTTACGCCCTTGAACGCTTCCCCCCCCGTGGCCTTCTCGCCGTCCACCACAGTCTTCATTATCCACTGGTCCCGGTACTGTTTCATCTCGGCCTTTTCCAGACCGGGCACAGCACCGGGCTTTTTGAGTTCGCCAAGATGCCACGATAGAAAATCCTTCGGCGATTGATCCGACTTTATGATCTCAAGCGAAAAATTGATCAGGTCCGCGTTGCCAAGCAGGCAGAACCGTTCATCCTCATGGAACACCCATTGTTCAGAATAAGGAAGGATCACAAAATAATGATATTTCAGGCTGCTGACAGCTAGAGTGTTGTACTTTTTTGTTTCTTCGTCAGCATAAACAGTGAATCCTGTCTTTTGGTCCTGCACGGTCTCGCCCTTGAATCGTATTGATCCCGTCGTGGTAGCACACGCCTGTAGCAAGATAATTATCAGAACCGGAATAAATGCTTTCTTCATGACTCCTCCTTCAATGATCAGCTGCACAACCAGAAGTAATTTAACATGCAACCGGTTCATTTGCAATTGATTTTCTTCCCTGACTCTTCGCTCTTTTATCTCCTGTGAAATAAAAAGAGCCCCGGCAGGACTGCCGGGGCTCTTGCGTTTTTCTTTGACACAGACTAGATGTTCTCTTCCATCTCCCATACGCCGCAGGGGCAGATACCCGCGCAGAATCCGCAGCCGATGCATTTTGATGCATCTACCACATACTCGAATGTACCGTCCTTCTGCTCAACGCGGCTGATGGCACCCCAGTAGCAGGTCTCCTCGCACATGTGGCAGTCGCGGCAACTTCCGCAGGACATGCAGACATTGGCCTCTTCCTCTGCGGACTTGAAGCTCACGCGGCAGAGGTCATAGTACTCGCCGCGAAGGCGCTCGTAGGGGACCTGCTGCTGCGGCTCCACCAGATAGTCCGTATGGCTGAGCTCTGCGTGGATTACCTCCGAGGCCACCCGGCCCTGCCCGATGGCGTCGGTCACCAGGCCCGGCCTCGTGGCGTCGCCAATGGCAAAGACCTTGGAGTCGGTGGTCTTCATCTTGTCGTCAACAACTATCCAGCCCCGCTCGGTATGAATGTCCTGGGAAAGGAAGTCCAGTATCGGAACCTCACCCACGGAAACCACAACAAGGTCGGCCGGAAGACTTGTGCCGTCAGTGAAATATATCTTCTTGTTCTTTTTATCGTATTTCTCGGTGAACTTTGGCCAGACGATCTCAGTGCCCTTGGCCTTGGCTGCTTCGAGTTCCTTGCCAAAGGCGGCAGGCTGCTGTACGTCAACGGCCACAACGCTTTTTGCCCCGCACTCGTAGGCCGAGGTGGCCACATCCATGCCAACATTACCCGCACCGATAACCACTACTTTCTGGCCCTTCAGGTCGGGGGGATAGCCAAAGTTGATCCCCTTGAGGAACTCGATAGCTGACTGGGTATCCTTGGACCCGGTGAACTTGAGTTCCCGGGGCTGGTGGGCACCACATGCCACCACGACGAAATCATTTTCTTTATATATTTTCTCAAACTGCTTCAGGTTCACTTTTTTACCGAGATGCAGTTTGACTCCAAGCTCTCTGAAACGGGAAAGCTCTTTGTCCAGGATGCGCTGAGGAAGGCGTTCACGAGGGATGGCAAGCTCTATCTTGCCGCCAAGTTTCCCCTCGGCCTCATAGAGGTTCACGGCATGTCCCCTCAGCCTGAGCTGCCACGCAACGGAAAGGCCCGCCGGGCCACCGCCCACAACACCAATCGTGTAACCGGTGTCCTTTGCGGGTTTCGGTGCCTCAAGTTCCAAGGCCAGGCGCCCGTATTCCTTGATATCAAGCGGCCTGTCCACCCGTCCACGGGTACAGGCGGTCATGCAGAGATTTGGGCAGACCTCTCCACAGACCGTTGCCGGGAGGGGGCTGTACTGAAGCACCAGTTCGAGGGCCTCCTTGGTCTTGCCCTGCCGGATCATGGTCGCGCGCTTGTGTGACGGAATGCGGCTCGGGCAGTTATACGCACAAGGGGGCAGATATTTGTCGTTCGCCCATACCGGCCTGCTCCTGCGGTCCTCGCCGACAGGCACATACGGTATCAACGTCTGCGGATGATTCAAGTACGGGCCAAAGATACCGCCTTTGCCCACGGCATCTTCCCACCTGTTAGCGCGGAACTCGGCCATGGTCATGGGCTTTTTCTTCTTCGCCACCCGCTCGGCGGGAGTATAGGCAATAAGCTTCTTCCACTCCTTGATGTCCCGGGTCAACTCTTCATAATGGTCTTCACGCTTGATGGCCTTGAGGTACGGCTTCATGTGCTCGGTAAGCCAGTCCCAGTCCTGGGGGGTCAGGTCCACAAGCTTGACGTCGCTGTCGCTGTATCCCTGGATGGGGCCGCGGAAGAACACGGTGCCGCCGACCATTCCCACGCAGGGGCGGTAGCCGAGGATATTGTCCGGATTGCGCGGATTGACGCCGCAGACCACGGCAATACCGCCTGCCTTGAACTCTGCGAACGAGTCGCCTACATCACGGAAGTACCATGATTCGGGTGGGGCAAAGCGGGGGTTATGCTTGGTCATGGTATCGCAGCGGGCGCCGCCTCCACCCTGAACGTAGAGCTTGCCCTGCGCGGCCGCGTTGTGGGCACCGTTGGTCACGTTACCCAGAACGGTTATCTTCGCTCCGCAGTTGATCCAGCCCGCGTCGTCTGACACGCTGCCGTTGACGGTTATCTCGGTATCGATATGCCCCATGCAGGCAATGCGCTGTCCCACGGGACCCTCAACGGTTATCTTTATCTTCTCGCCACGCGACCAGAGCCGCCCGCCGATGCCGTGCTGGCCGTCGGCCTTGATGGTCAGCGTGCGCGCGCCTGAGGCTACGGCCCCTTGAATATGCTCTTCGAGAACACGCGAAGGTATGCGGTTACCGCCTTCGCGCCCGTCAATGACCATCTTTTTGGCGGCAGCTTTCTTTGTCACTGTTTTCTTTTTCGCAGTCTTCTTAGCAGGCATAATCTATCTTGAGCCTCTTTGCCATGGCTTCGTCGTCAACACTCAGAGCGTCCGACATCCCGATGGGCAGCTCGGTGCTGCGGCCCATCGGGGCGAATATCTTTTTCAGTTCCGTATCTGCGGACTTGAATACGTCCACCACGCGCTCGGCCACCTTCTCGGCGCTCAGCCGGCGGTAGAGTTTGGGGTCCTGGGTCGTTATGCCGCGTGGGCAGCGGCCCGTATTGCACAGGTTGCACCTGTTGTACTCATCGCCGTAACAGTCCGCGGCGGCCTGCATTATGTACTTGCCGATAGATGTCATGGAAGCACCCAGCATGATAAGGGCCGCGGTATTGGCCGCAAGGTTGCCCTTCTTGCCCACGCCACCGGCAGCGATAAGCGGCAGTTCATTCTGCTTGCCCTGGGCAACGAGGTCCAGGTAGCATTCCCTCAGGTTCGACGCGATGGGGTGCCCCATCTTGTCCATGGAGACGTTGTATGCCGCGCCCGTACCGCCGTCCTCTCCGTCGATGGAAAGCGCGGCCGCGTAAGGGTTACGGGCAAGGTTGTTCAGAACGGCCTTGGCCGTCTTGGAACCCGATATCTTCGGATACACCGGAACGCGGAAGCCCCAGGCCATGCTCATGGCCTGTATCATCTTGGCCACCGCCTCCTCGATGGAGTATTTGGTCTGGTGCGTCGGGGGTGAGGCCAGGTCAACGCCCATGGGCACACCGCGGATCTCGGCAATGAGCCTGAGCACTTTATACGACATCAGCAGTCCGCCGTCGCCGGGCTTTGCGCCCTGACCGTACTTGATCTCGATGGCGGCGGGATCTTCAACCATATCGGGAATGGCGTGGACGATCTCGTCCCAGCCGAAATAGCCGGAGGCTATCTGAAGTATCATGTACTTGAGATACCTGCTTTTTAAAAGCCGGGGCGGCACTCCGCCCTCACCGGAGGCCATGACCACCGGCATGCCCATCACCTCATTAAGGTAGGCCACGCCCATGGCAAGCCCTTCCCACATGGGAGGCGAAAGCGCCCCAACGCTCATGGAGCCTATCATGATGGGATAGACCTCGCGGACCGGCGGGACAAAGGAACCTTCCATGAGACCAAGGCGGTCGCCCGTTATCCGCACGGGAAGCTGGTCCGGAGAAAGGATACGCCCCAGATAGGTACGGATACGGAACTCATGCCGCCCGGCGTCAAGCGCGGGGTCGGTGAGCATGGATATACGGGTGAATTTCAGCCGGTCGAGCGTACCGATACCGGGGTCGTTCCTGCGTCCGCCACGCTTGAAGGGTTCGCCTCCAAGATTCTTGAACGTCAGGAACTTGTTGTTCGGATTAAATTCGGGCTCAATAGCCTCATTAGGGCAGACCAGCGCACAGCTGGCACAGCCCACACAGTAGTTTTCGATATTGCGGACCTGACGAACGATATGCACGATGCGCCTGACTGCCTTGGGCTCGGGATTGGGCCCCAGCGAGGTCACCTCGCGTTGCACAATGACATCGGGAACAATTGCCTTCACCGGACAGACCGAAGTGCAACGGCCGCAGCGCTTGCACCTGTCGTCGCGCCATTTGATTATATAGGGGAGCTCCTTGAGGGGAAGCTCGTGGTTATGGTCCAATCCACGTCCAAGCAGACTCATTCTTATTACCTCGCGACCGCCTCTTGGGCGCCCAGATCGATATAGCCCGAAAGTTGATTCCAGACCTTGATGTCCTGGGCGTCGGGCGAGATTATTACCATGTCGTATTTCATCGGGAAGATGTCCATAGAACGGTCCCGTTTGGGAATGGCACGGTCCACGCCGCATTCCTCGCTCATCAGGGCATACTTGCCGGGCACGCCGCCCACAGCACCGGGGCGAAGTTTCTTGGCGTCCTGCACCATGTAGGTCGTCCCGTCGGGCAGGAACCCGATGTTACAGTTCGGCCCGTCAATAGTCAGCATTCTCAGGGAAGACTTGATCATCCTTATCACGTCGCGGTCTGAACGGCGGTCCATCTCTTCAAGCTTCAGCGGTGTAATGACATCTTTATAGTAGGTCAGGGGATAACCGAGCTTTCCAACCACATAATGCAGAATGTGGGTAAAGACCTCGCTGTCGCTCTGGTAGCCGACATATCCGGGAAAATTCCGCCCCTGCAGATATTCCCTGATGGGGATGAACGCCGTGTTCTCTCCGTTGGTCATGGAGCAGAATCCCTGCAGGAAGAACGGATGACAGGCGTACAGATTAATACCGTAGTTGGTGTTCTGCCTGCCCTGCGCCAGAATCACTTTTGCCTTGAGCCCCGATTTCTCCAGGCTGAAGAACTCCCCGAGTTCCAGGGGGTCTCCAACTTCCTTCAGGATGATGACATCGGGATAGAAAGCGAATACGACTATGTCATGGTCCTTGCCGGGGGCGGACGGCATCCCCATCTCCCGGAGCGCAAGCCGCGTCTCCATAAGAAGCGTTTCCTTCTCAGCCCATGACTTGTCCTTATAGACCTCGGGGAAATCATAGAACTTGGCGAAATAATAATCCCGCCGTTCAATGCCGGCCACGGGCTTGATGGAAGGCGACCACATATGCACTTCACGGAAACCACGTTCATGCATGTAGTCCTCAAGCATCTTGTACCCCCTGTCGGAACAGATTCCCGAAAGGATGGGATACTGCTTGAGTTCCTCGAACTCACCGCCGAGGTTCTTCATCCCAAGCCCCATGCCTGAACCGTCGTGCCCCTCTTTCATAGTCTCGAGGGCCAGCACATTTTCCATGGGGGAGAAATAGCTTTCAGAAGTTATTGCGGCCAACCGGCACATACTGTACTCCTTAAAGACAAATAAACGGCAATAATTTGCCGTCCTAATAGGATAATGTGGGAACATACCTAAAGTCAAACAGGGGAAACATGACAGTAAAAGTGCACAGGAAGTGTATAATTCATAATGTCATACAGGGGGCAGATCGGTGAGATCGAAACGGGATAAACTTTCAGCTGCAGAGTACATCGGGAAACATTCGTTACCCTGGAAAAAGCTGCTCGTCCCGACCCTGACCGTCCTTCCCGCAGCAGGACTGTACATAACCCTGCTGCTCCAGATACCTTCCCGGCATCCCCAGTGGTGGTTCGGCGTACTTGGTATATCCATTGCGGCCTATACCGCTCTTTCCATTCGTCTTGGAAAGCCAATGGTGCGGGTACTGTCGGTGTTCACAGTGGGAGGAGTTGTGGCCGGAGCATCGATGTTTTTCGGATCTCCCTGGATATCGTCACTGTATCTGCTGTATGCCTTCGGGG
>JABAHP010003146.1_pt1 | contig 10784 bp, 11 predicted proteins | sample 7062081 | NCBI WGS metagenome assembly JABAHP01 (sample SAMN14534357, study PRJNA622989) | marine sediment metagenome | biome: marine biome [ENVO:00000428]; feature: marine pelagic biome [ENVO:01000023]; material: deep marine sediment [ENVO:00002113] | place: India: Gulf of Kutch | collected... | reverse complement strand
TGGAGCGTGGTCGCCGCCCATCGCATCAACGACTATCTTCATTACCCTTCTCCTCCCACGTCATCAGATCCCATGTATGAAAGAACACGCGTACCCGTCAGAAGACTCGCCTCGTCACCAAGTTCGGGAAGGCCGGACAACCCGGGAGCAATCGTACCCCCGGGTTGGTTGGGGCTTGTGTCCTAGGTGAAATGTCTGGCTACGTCTACCGAAATAGCTTCTCCAGTTCGGCGGTGCTGGGCTCCGTCGCTACGTGCTCCCCGTCGATCAACAGCGTCGGCACCGAGCGGTAGCCGCCGTTCAGTTCCTCGACGTGGCGAGCTGCTTTTCTGTCCTTGGAGATATCTATCTCGGTGTAGCTGATGCCTCTGCGGTCAAGCCAGCGCTTGACCCGCATCACGCTCCCGCACCAGGGGCGGGTGTATATCGTAACCTGGGGACCTGTCTCTGACATCCTAACCTCTGCGCTAGAGCTAATCGCCAGGCCATAGTGTACCCCAAGACAGCCAGGAGCGCAAGTTGATCGCCATCGCGCTGCGTGCTGCGGCCCACTCGCCGTGGCAACACCGCCTTCCATTTTTGGCGTTTTCGTTCAACTGTGGTAGAATGCTGTCGCGCCAGGCCGTCGAGCCTGGCGCGAGTTATGCATGATGGACGACCGACGAAGGCGGACTCATCAGGCAGGACGATGAGCCGTCTTTTTTTGTGCCCTGAGGCCGTACCGGTCGTTGAAGGAGTTGTACCGATGAGCAAGCAAAAGAAACGTGACATGCAGACAATTCGCAACATCGGCATCATTGCCCACATCGACGCGGGCAAGACCACGGTGACCGAGCGCGTGTTGTACTATTCGGGTTTGACCCACCGTCTGGGGAGTGTGGACGACGGCACGACCGTGACCGACTTTATGCCCCAGGAGCGGGAGCGGGGCATCACCATCCAGTCGGCAGCCATCACCAGCACCTGGCGCGGCTACCAGATCAACGTCATCGACACGCCGGGGCATATCGACTTTACCGCGGAGGTGCAGCGCAGCCTGCGGGTACTGGACGGCGGCGTTGTCGTGTTCGACGGTGTGGCCGGTGTCGAGCCCCAGTCAGAGACGGTGTGGCGGCAGGCCGATCGCTACGGCGTGCCGCGGATCTGTTTCGTGAACAAGATGGACCGTGTCGGCGCCGACTTCGACCGGGCCGTCGGCAGCATCACCAAGCGGCTGGGAGCCAACCCGGTGCCGGTGCAGATGCCCATAGGCGAGGAAAGCGACTTTTGCGGCGTCGTGGACCTGATCGAGGGCCAAGCCGTCGTTTTCTGTGACGAGGACCACACCGAGCCGGCAGTGATCGAGGTCCCGGAGGAACTCCAGGGCGAATTTGCCCGCCGCCGCGAAGAGATGGTCGAAAAGCTCGCCGACGTCGACGACGATCTGGCCGAGCGCTACCTGGAGGGAGAGGAGCTGCCGGCCGAACTGCTTCGTGCGGTCCTCCGCCAGGCGACGCTCTCCGGCGAGGCGGTGCCGGTGCTGTGTGGCACTGCCCTGCGGAACAAGGGCGTGCAGATGCTGCTCGACGCCGTGGTGCACTATTTGCCATCTCCCCTGGACGTGCTGCCCATGGAAGGCACAGACCCCCAGACCGGAGAGGAACTGACCTGCCCGGCGGATTCCGACGAACCAACGGCAGCCCTGGTTTTCAAGATCACCACCGATCCCTACATGGGCCGGCTGGCCTACTTTCGGGTTTACTCGGGCGCGGTGCGCCGGGGCGAGTCGCTCTTGAACCCCAGCAGCAGGAAAAGGGAGCGGATCGGGCGCCTGGTGCGCATGCACGCCGACCGGCGCGAAGAGGTTGAAGAGGTAGCGGCAGGCGACATCGGCGCGGTGCTGGGGCTCAAGGGCACCACGACCGGCGAGACGCTGAGCGACGAGGCGCGGCCGGTGGTCCTGGAGCAGATATCCTTCCCGGCGCCCGTTATCGAGCTGGCAGTGGCGCCCCGCAGCAAGGCCGACCAGGATAAACTATCGGTGGCCCTGCAACGACTGATGGAAGAGGATCCCACGTTCCAGGCCCGCACCGACGAGCGCTTGGAGCAGACCGTACTGGCAGGCATGGGCGAGTTGCACCTGGACGTGATCCTGGACCGGATGCGCCGCGAGTTTGGCGTTGACACCAAAATCGGCAGGCCCCAGGTGGCCTACTATGAAACCATCACCCGGCCTGCGAGCGCCGAGGCCCGCCTGGTCAAGCAGACCGGCGGACGAGGCCAATTCGCCGTCGTGGAGCTCGAGATCGAACCTCTGCCCTCCGGCACCGGCTTTGTTTTTGAGAACAAGGTAGTCGGCGGGGCGGTGCCCCGGCAGTTTGTGCCCGCGGTCCAGGCCGGCGTCCGGGACGCCCTGGAGAAGGGCGTGCTGGCCGAGCATCCGATGGTTGACATCAAGGTCGCGCTGGTGGACGGCAAGGCTCACGATGTGGACTCGTCGGAGCGCGCGTTCCGCACAGCCGCATCTATGGCCATGCGCAAAGCAGTGTCGCAGGCCAGCCCGATCATGCTCGAGCCGGTCATGGGACTGGAGGTAGTGGTTGCCGAGGACCATACCGGCGACGTCATCGGCGATCTGAGCGCCCGCGCGGCCACGATCACGGGCATCGAATCCCGCAATGGGAGCGGCCAGTCGATCCAGGCCGATGTGCCGCTGGCAGCTATGTTTGGCTACGCCACCGCGCTGCGCTCGCGCACCCAGGGCCGGGGCACTTTTGTCATGGAATTCGATCACTATGCCCCCATCTCGATCGAGGTAGTGAAGGAACGGGAGAAGGCCCGCTAGGCGTTTCCCCCAAGTTTTCCAGAACCCGTTCTCCGGCGACTTGAAGTTGCCGGAGAACGGGTCTTTTTTGTGTGTCTGCAGTCTGAGAAGCCTTTTGCGCCCCCCAGAGAGCAGTGGTATAATGAAGCCAGTGTCCGGGAGAGTCCTGTCCCGCTCACCAAGCGGGAACACTGCACCTGGATTTCCAATGAGGACTCGCAGAAGGAGATGGAATCATGACTGCTTGGGACCAGTTACAAAGTTGGCTTGAGTCGCTCTTCCAGCCAGGTCGAGGCCAAGAGCCAGCCCCAAGCCTTCGCCCCCGCGTCCTGCTGATCATCTACAACCCGATTATTGATTCCGCGGGCAGGAAAAGGTTGAGCAAGGTCCTGCGCTGGAACGATGCCGACCAACTGTGCCGCACCTACATCGCCGACCTTCGCGAGTCGAGCGGCGGGTATGTGCAGTACGAAATTGCAGAGCGGATCGAGCTGGATGCCTGGCCGGTCAAGGAAGATGGGTTCCGCTACGATGACGACATCTTTATCAACAACTGGCGCAGGCGACGCGGCTGGCACCAGCCGGACACGGCAGACTATGGGGCCATCATCCGTGAGTTTGACTTGCTGAAGCGAGTTGACTCGGATCAGATAGACGAGGTATGGTTGTTTGGCTTTCCATACGCCGGCTTTTTCGAGTCACGCATGGTCGGGCCCGAAGCCTTCTGGTGCAACGCGCCGGCCATGCCCCGCAGCGGTGTGTCGCGCCGCTTTGTGATCATGGGCTTTAACTACGAGCGCGGCGTCGGCCCCATGCTGGAGAGCTTTGCCCACCGGGTGGAATCCCACATGGAACATGCCTGGCGCGGCTGGCAGGGCGAGGACAACCTGTGGAAGCAGTTCATCCGCTACGAAAAGACCGCGCCGGGACAGGCTGGCTGCGGAACAGTGCACTATGCGCCCAACAGCGAGAGCGATTATGATTGGGGCAATCCGAACAAGGTGCCGAGCAACTGCGACGACTGGCTCAACTTTCCCAACATGAGGGGCACCAAGCGGATGGTAGACGCCACCGAGTGGGGCAACGGAGATATGCGCGCCCATCACAAGTGGTGGCTGCAACACTTGCCCCGCGCCAGCGGCCGCACCCGGGGCATCTACAACAACTGGTGGTGGTACGCAATAGATCCCAACGCCGTCAAATAGGAACTCTGAGCGAAAAGGTGATATGCCCAAGATTCTGACCGCGCCGCGCATGGCACGCTGCATCGGCTGTGACTCGTGCATGCTGGCCTGCGCGCGCATGATCTACAGGAGCTTTTCCCCACACAAGAGCGCCATCCAGGTCCGCAGCCGCGGCGGGGTGATGGGCCGCATGGTGGCCAATATCTGCACTGCCTGCGCCGAGCCGGTCCCCTGCGTGGAGGTCTGCCCCACCGAAGCGCTGACGGTGCGGGCCGGGGGCCGGGGCATGGTGTACCGCAAGGCCGAGTGCACCAGTTGCCACAAGTGCGTCGAGGCCTGCCCTGTGCAGGTGATTGGCTGGGATCAAGAAGAGGACAAACCGATCGTCTGTATCTTTTGCGGGCAGTGCGCGCGCTTTTGCCCCCACGATTGCCTGGAAATGGTGGAGGTATGATGCTGCACTACGATCTGGTACGCATCCTCCACATCGACTTGACTGCGGGCGAAACCCGCGTCGAGGAGCGGGCCGACCTGTTCGACGACTACCTGGGAGGGACGGGCGTAGCCGTGCGCCTGCTGGACGAGCTGGTCCACGATGACCGGGACGCTCTGGATCCGGTCCAGCCGGTCATATTGGCCATCGGCCCGCTGACGACCATCTTTCCGGTGGTGACCAAGGCGGTGGCGACCTTTCGCTCGCCGCTCACGGGCGAGTATGGCGAGAGCCACGCCGGGGGACAGTTCGCCTCGGCGCTGCGCTACGCCGGTTACGATGCCCTGGTGATCACCGGCGCGGCAAAGAACCTGATCTACCTGGTGATCGACGGCGAGCGCGTCGAGATCCGCCCCGCCGACGCGCTGGCGGGCATGGACGTCATCGAGACGGGTCGCGTGATCCGCGACCGGATCGAGGGGGCCGGCCACAGGAGCATCATCCGCATCGGCCCGGCGGGGGAGGCTGGTCCAGGGCGCGACAGCATCCGTTACGCCAACGTCAACGTCGACACCTACCGCCACTTTGGACGTCTGGGGCTGGGCGCGGTTTTTGGCAGCAAGAACCTGAAGGCCATCGCCGTCATCGGCCAGCAACATCTGGCCCTGCCGGAGGACAGCCGTCTTTACAAAAGGACCTACGCCGAGGTATACGACCGGGTGCTCCACACCGACGCCATGGAAAAATACCACGAGCTGGGCACGCCGGCCAACGTCTTCCCCCTCAGCGAGCTTGGGGCGCTGCCCACCTACAACGTGCGGCAGGGCTACTTTGGCGAGGCAGACCAGATCAGCGGCGAGGCATTCGCCGAGAACGAGCTGATCACCAAGCGCGCCTGCGCCGGTTGCCAGATCGGCTGCATCCATGTGGCCCTCTATCGCCGCCCCTTTGCTCCCGGATGGGAGTACGAGTCAACGCTGGTGGCCTACGACCACGAGTTGGTCTACGCCGTCGGCTCCCTGCTGGGTGTGGGTGGCCGGCCGGACGTGCTGCGGCTCATCGAAGATATCGACAAGGCCGGGATGGACACCATCTCCTGCGGCACAGCCCTGGCCTGGGCCACCGAGGCGATGGAGCGAGGCGTCATCCGTCCGGAGCAGTTCGACGGCATCGACCTGCGCTGGGGCGACGCCGAGCGCTACGCCCAGGGGATAGCGGCCATTGTCCGCGGCGAGGCAGAGGTGGCCCGCTGGCTGGGCCGGGGCGAGGTCCAGGCCGCGCGCCACTATGGCGCGCCAGAGTACGTGGCAGCCGTCGGCGGGCAGGGGATCGCCGGGTACTGGACCGGCTACGCGCACGTCCTGGGCCACCTGCTGGGGGCTCGCCATTCGCACCTGGACAACGGCGGCTATGCGCTCGACCAGAAGCTGGAACCGTATACCGACGAGGCCATCATCGATGCCCTCATCGCCGACGAAGCGGACCGGATCGTGCAGACCTGCGTGGCCGTCTGTCTCTTTGCCCGGGGTGTCTACGACCTGGAGACGATCAGCCGGGCGCTGGGCAGCGTTGGCATCCAGCGCAGTGCCGACCAGTTGCAGGCCATGGGCGAGCGGATCTACTGGGAACGGGTGCGGCTCCGCGAGCGGTTGGGATTCCAGGCCCGGCTGGACGACGTGCCCCGGCGGTTTTTTGAGACACCGACGCCACGGGGCCAGCTCGAACCGCAGCGCGTAGAGCGCATGCTCGAGATCTACCAGGCGCGGCGGGCGGACGCCCCGGTGCAATAGCGCGCCGACCATTTCTGGACGTACAATAGATCGTCGATATCAAAGGAGGGCGGAATGCGTACCAAATGGATCTGGGTCCTGCTCGGCGTGCTTGCCGTCCTGGCTGCCGTCTATGCCATCGCAGCCTTGCTCGCGCGACCGGCGGCGGAGTTTCCCTTCTTTGCCCAGTTCGAGCAGCGGCCGCTGGTGATGGCCCACCGCGGTGGGAGAGCCCTGTGGCCTGAGAATACGCTCTACGCCTTTGAGCGCGCGGTGGAGATGGGTGTAGATGTACTGGAGATGGACGTCCATACCACCGCCGATGGCGTGCCGGTTGTCATGCACGATGACACCGTGGACCGGACGACCAATGGGTCCGGGCCGATTCACTCTCTCACCCTGGAAGAGCTAAAGGAACTGGACGCAGGGTATGATTGGTCGCCGGACGATGGACAGACCTTCCCCTATCGCGGTCAGGGCATCACCGTGCCCACCGTGGAAGAGGTATTCGCCGCCTTTCCAGATGTACCGTTGAATATCGAGATCAAGCAGGAAGAGCCCTCCATGGTCGCGTCCTTCTGCCAGTTGATCCGCGAGCACGACATGGTCGAGCGGGTCCTCGTCGCCTCCTTCCACGAGGAAACGATCGACGAGTTCCGGGCGACATGTCCTGACGTCGCCACCTCGACCAGCACGTCGGAAACCGTTGCGCTCTTTGTCCTCAGCAGGCTCTTCCTCGAGGCTACCTACGGCGCCCCGGCCGAAGCCGCGCAGGTTCCAGAGTACCGGAGCGGCCTGCACGTACTCGCGCCACGTTTCATCGACGCCGCCCACAACCGCGATCTCGAGGTGCACGCCTGGACGATCAACGAGGTGGACGACATGCAGCGCATGATCTCGCTTGGCGTGGACGGCATTATCACCGACTACCCGGACCGGTTGCTGGAATTGCTGGGGCGCTAATCCGGGTCCGAGTGCAGGATGGATCGATGTACCCTACGCTAGAAGTGCGCTGGTTCATGCGGGGCAGCATCCCCCAGGAGGTCCGGGAGTGGTTCGAGCGGGGCGATCCGGCCCCGATCCATGAACCGCCCCGGGTGGATCAGTACCTGCGTCTCCAGAGGTCCAATGCCCTGGGCATCAAGCTGCGCGAGGGCAGGATCGAGATCAAACAACGCCTGCACCAGTACGGCAACATCCGCTTCCACCGCCGGGTGAGCGGCGCCATCGAGCACTGGCGCAAGTGGAGCATGCCCCTCGCCGCGACGGGGGAAGGCATAGCTGAGATACTCGTGCCCCAATCATCGTGGATAGCAGTGCGCAAAGAGCGCCTGCTGCGCGCCTACCGCTGCGATGCCGGCGGGCAGGTGCTCGCCACCGGTGGGGAGTATGTTGACCGGGGATGCCACATGGAGCTGACTTCTGTACAGGCAGGCGACAGGGTCTGGTGGACACTGGCTTTCGAGGCCTACGGTACCGAACCCTCGCTGCGCGGCAGCCTGGTCTCCACGATGGGCTACATCCTCGAACGCGATGGGGCGCCAATCACGCTGGACGCCCGGGATTCGTACGGCTATGCAAGGTGGCTGGCCCTGATGGAACAGGGGGCGTAGCGCGGGGTCTACCCCGGTGTCCAAAGGCGTGAGGAGGACGAAATGACCAAAAAACTGTCGGTGCGCGAAATCCGAGCCATGGGATTCGACTGGCCCAAGCACGCCCTGATCGAGGAACACTGCACCATGGAGCGTGGAAAGGTAGACCTGGACCGGACGCTGGAGAGCATGCAGTCCAGCCGGTCCTTCTACAGGGGGCAGATCAACCAGGCATTCAACTTTAAGCAGCAGACCGGCGCCGACTACTCGGATTTTACCGACCGTTTCGACGAGTACTCGCGCATGAACCGTGAATTGAGCGCGGCTATCGCCTATCTCGAGGAGATCATCGAGGATGTGCTTGACTCTGGTGCCTAGGCTCGCTCCGTAGGCAGCGAAATAGCGGTGAGAGGTGCAAATGTCAACCATCCTCTATCCTTTGTACACAATCGCGCACCTTGTGGTGGCTGCGTGGGGAATCGCCGTCTGGCGGCTCACCCGGCGGATCGGCACGCTGCTCATCGTCCTGGTCGGCCTGGGCGTGGTGTATGACAACCTGATCCTCTCGCTGGGAAACAGCCTGGGAGCAGGGCCCCTGCTGTTGGGATTGAGCGTCCCGCGCTTTGTGCTGCACCAACTGATCCTGCCCTGGCTCATCGTTGCGGCGTTCCAGCAAGCAAAGGTCGCCGGGCACAAGTGGGCGAACCATAGGGCATCGGGATGGATCATCCTGGCGCTGACCTTGCTGGTGATCGCTGCGGGCATCGCGACCCGGTTGCTACCCATGGACCTGGAGCCGGCGGTGATGGATGGCGTGACCCGGTATGTGGCGGTGGGGATAAAGGGGCCGCCCCTGGTCAGCATCCTGAGCATCGGTTTCGTGGGCATCGTGGGTCTGCTCCTGTGGCGCCGGAATAGTTGGCCCTGGCAGTTCCTGGCTGCCGTGCTGGTCTTTGTAGGAGAAGGGATCCCGGTCGAGTGGGTGCGACGGATCCTGGGCTCAGGGTTCGAGGTTCTGTTTCTGGCTGTGATGCTCGCCACAGACCGGTGGCTTGCTCTCAACCAGGATCGAACTCACCAGGGCTGAAGCCATTATCCCCTGTCTCCAGATCCTGAACACTCTCATCGTGGAATCGGGAGACTTGCTGCTGATGGGCGGAGAGGAAAGAGTCGTGAAGATAGCACCTATGGCAGACGTGAACGCACAGTTTAGTTCATACCTGAAATCGTCCGCAGAAGGACCGATCGTTGTGACGCGTCATGGCAAGCCGGTCGCGGTCTTGTTGTCCATTGAGGATGAGGACGAGCTAGAGCGATTGGTCCTCGCCTATACTCCCAGTTTCCGGGGAATACTGGAGGCGGCCCGGCAGCAGATTCGGGACACCGGCGGCGTTCGCCATGAGGAATTCTGGCAAGAGATGGAGGCCGAAACATCATAGCCGCTGTGGCGGTCACTATCTTGGTCACCGTGTTTGAATGCGACCCACCGTTGTGAATCTATTTCGCCGTTTGTGCCAGTTTTATAAGAAGGATAAATGATGAACCGCGGTCACCTGTCGGAAAGAGCATCGGTATACCTGCAAAGCCTGTGCCTGGACATTCCACACCGGCGGGTTGGCAGCGAGGGGAACCGGGCGGCAACGGATTTCTTTGCCGAGACCATGGCGTCCTTTGGCTTTGAGACCGAATGCTCCGAGTTCGACTGCTTCGACTGGACCCACGGAGAGGCCGGGCTCGGGGCCGGGGACGAATCCTTCGAGGCGTTCATCAGCCCCTACTCACTGGGCTGCCGCGTCAGGGCCCCGCTCGCCGTCGCGTCCACGGCCGACGAGCTGGAGATGGTGGAGGCCGAGGGCAAGGTCCTGCTACTGCACGGGGAGATAGCCAAAGAGCAGTTGATGCCCAAGAACTTTCCCTTCTTTAACCCGGAGGAACACCAGCGGATCGCAGGCCTCCTGGAGACCAAGAACCCCGCAGCCATCATCACCGCTACCTCGCGCAATCCAGAGCTGGCAGGCGGGATGTACCCCTTTCCCCTCATCGAAGACGGTGATTTCGACATCCCCTCGGTCTATATCACGGACAAGGTGGGGGAACGATTGGCGGGCCAGGCAGGGACGGAAGTTTCGCTGGAGATCGAGGCGGAGCGGATCCCGGCCAAAGGCTGCAACGTACTTGCTCGCAAAGGACCTGGCTCGGGACGCCGGATCGTGCTGTGCGCCCATATCGACACCAAAGAGGGCACCCCGGGCGCGCTCGACAACGCCACCGGGATCACGGTCCTCCTCCTGCTGGCCGAGTTATTGGCGGGCTATGCGGGCGACACTGGGATCGAGATCGTTGCCCTGAACGGAGAGGATGATTACAGCGCGGCGGGACAGCTACTGTACCTCAAGGAGAACGCGGACACGCTGGACCAGGTCATCCTGGGCATCAACCTAGACGTCGCAGGCTATCACCAGGGGAACACCGAGTATTCCCTGTATGGCTGCCCGGACGAGATTGCCGGGAAGATACGAAAGGCATTTTCCGATCAGGAGGATATGGTCGAAGGGGAACCCTGGTACCAGAGCGACCACTCCCTCTTTGTGCAGAACCAGGTCCCGGCCATGGCCATCACGTCTGAGCACTTTATGCAGCTTTCGACCCACGTGACCCACACCCCGAAGGACAGCCTAGAGATCGTGGATACCGACAAGCTGGTCGATGTCGCGTTGGTGTTGCGGGGATTGTTGCTCGATCTTGCCGCAATGTTGTCGTAAACGGAGGAAATCGGGCATTTTCTGCTCTGCGCCACACCCCTGCAAGGATTTGACAGTACAAGGGAGATATGGTACGATGCCCGTCGTAGGATGAAGTAAGAATCTGGTTCGATCACCATAGAAGTTGAGCACCCAGGCTTACAAGTCTGGGTGCTTTTTTCATGCAATGACCGGCTCTGCCTTCTTCCTAACAAAATAGTTGAAAGGTGCAAAATGTCTGAACGAGTAACTGGAACTGTCA
>JABAHP010002930.1_pt1 | contig 10792 bp, 8 predicted proteins | sample 7062081 | NCBI WGS metagenome assembly JABAHP01 (sample SAMN14534357, study PRJNA622989) | marine sediment metagenome | biome: marine biome [ENVO:00000428]; feature: marine pelagic biome [ENVO:01000023]; material: deep marine sediment [ENVO:00002113] | place: India: Gulf of Kutch | collected... | reverse complement strand
AGGCTTCCGTTTGTGATCGCAGCGTATGTGTTGACACAAAACACTACGCGTCGGGTGGCTGGGTTGGAGGCACGAATCGCGGGAGCAGGTTTCCAGATACTTGATACTGAGGCCTATCTAATGGGAACGATGAGGCTCGTCATTGCTGGGAAGGCGGTGTGACAATGGTTGACTGGCTGATGAGCGTGATCCAGACAGTCTTTCGGCTGTTCCCGTTTCCGACTGAGACTGGTCTGCGGACCATCGGCAATCCGGGGCCTGGCGCGCCTGTGCTCGTCACGTGCAATTTCGATCTCACAGTACGGCGTCTCATCAAAGCGCTAGAGGGGACGGACTGCTACTTGCTGGTGGCCCCGAGTCGAGGCATCAACGTCTGGTGTGCGGCAGGTGGTGGTATCTTCAATGCACACTCGGTGATCTCGGTGGTAAAGACCAGCCGCATCGCCGAGAAGGTTGGCCACCGTACGCTGATCCTGCCCCAATACTCGGCGCCGGGGATTGATATTGCGCGGATCGAGCAGGAGACGGAGTGGCGCTGCAAGTTTGGGCCGGCCTATGCTGCCGACATTCCGGCCTACGTTGAGGCCAATTTCGAGAAGACTGGAGGCATGCGCCGCGCGAGGTTTCCCCTGGGCGCTCGGCTGGAAATGGCGGTGATGTGGGCCGGCCTGCTGTCGGCTGTTGTCATAATCCCGGCGGCCGTTGTAGACTGGCGTATGCTGCCCGGCGTGCTGGCGATGATCTGGGGGTTTGCTCTTTTTCTCTTTGCCTTCTTTGACCAGGTGTCACGTTACGTTCCAGGGCCGGTGGGCCTGGTCAAGACGCTCGTCCTGGGTCTGCTTGGGGTGGCAGGCGTGGTCGCCTACGGTCTCACAGTCGGAGATTGGTCAGCAGGTGCGATAATCGGCTGGAGCCTGGCAATCCTGAGCGTGGCTGTGGTCCTGGGGTTTGACTTGGACGGTACGAGTCCCACCCAGGCGGGAGCAACGGTGGCCTATTATGCGCGGAGATGGCCGGGCATTGTGAGGCTCTGGGCTCTCATCGGCTATGAGTTGGAGATGCCATTCACGCTTCAGGTAGACGCGGAGCGATGCAGAGGATGTAGAACCTGCGTTGAGGTATGCCCCAAGGGCGTCTTTGAGCTCTATCGGTCGGACGGCCGACACAGAGCTAGAGTGGCGTGCCCTGAAGCATGTGTGCAGTGCACGGCATGCGTCAAGCAGTGTCCGGAAGCCGCGGTTTTGGCGGAACCGCCCATCAAGAGCTTTGAAGGATTGGAGATACGGTGATGCTTCGTCGACTGACATGCGCAGTTCTTGCGATTCCCGCCGTGCTCGTTCTTGTTCACACGATTGTGAGGATCGTGCGTCACTTCTACAAGTTCCCGATGCCCGAGTTCATGGCCGATCTCATCGACAATCCGCTGCGGCGCAGACTCCAGCCACCGTACGAGACGGCGGTGCGACATGGCCTGGAGCCGGGCATGACGGTGCTCGAGGTTGGCCCGGGCAATGGAAGCTATACCATGGGAGCCGCGCGACGTGTTGGGGCGCACGGAAAACTTGTGACTATCGATATTGAGCCAAGGATGATTGAGCGCGTGAAGCGGCGGGCCGAGGCGGAAGGTGTTGATAACATCGAGGCATGGGTTGCCGATGTCTACGATCTGCCCTTTGAGGACGGCAAGTTTGATGTTGTCTACATGATCGCAGTGATTGGCGAGATCCCTGAGCCTGTGCGTGCGATGCAAGAATTCCATCGCGTGCTGTCGCCGTCGGGCACGCTGGTGTTTAGCGAACTGCTCCAAGATCCTGACTATCCATTGGCGAGCTCAGTCATGCGGATGGCTGCATTGGCCGGGTTTCGCTTGAGGCAAAAGACCGGGAGCTTTTTCTACTATACGCTGCAGTTTGAGAAGGACCTGTGAGCAAAGAGGACGAGTACATCATCGAAACCAAGGATCTGACCCGATCCTTCAAATCGTTGACCGCCGTGGATGGTGTGAACCTGTCTGTGCGGCGCGGCGAGATCATTGGCTTGGTCGGCCCGGATGGCTCGGGAAAGACCACGACCATCCGCATGTTGTGCGCAATCATGGATCCCACCGAGGGTTCGGCTCAGGTGGCTGGCTTTGATACCGCAGCGCAGCCGGAGCAGATCAAGCGGCGCATCGGCTACATGGCCCAACGCTTCAACCTCTACGGTGACCTGTCTGTGGTGGAGAATCTGGACTTTTTCGCTGACGTGTTTCAGGTGCGAGGGCGCGAGCGGCGCGAGCGCAAGGAGCGCTTGCTGCAATTCGCCCAACTGACCGAGTTTCGCACACGACGGGCGGCTCATCTCTCGGGCGGCATGCAGAAAAAGCTGGCTCTGGCTTGCACGCTGATTCACCAGCCAGAGATCATCTTTCTGGACGAGCCAACTACCGGCGTGGACCCGGTAAGTCGTCGCGAATTCTGGGATATCCTGACCGAGCTGCACCTGCAGGGCATCACCATCTTTGTCAGCACGCCCTACATGGACGAGGCGGAGCGTTGCTCTCGAGTGGCGCTGATGTACCAGGGACGGATCATCGTGTGTGACAAACCAGAATTCATCAAGGGTTTGGTAGCCGGTGACCTGGCTGAGCTTCGACCGTCGAATCTGCGATCTGCCGAAGAGGTCCTTGCCGACGTGGCTGGGGTGCTGGAGGTTCAGACGTATGGTGATCTGTTGCATGTGTTCGTGGATGATCTCGGGCTACGCGAGGACGCGCTTTTGGGTGCCCTGACGGATGCAGACATAGAAGTCATCCATCTGCGGCAGGTCCGACCACGTATGGAGGAAGCCTTTGTTTCCCTGGTGAGGAGGCAGATGCAGACAGGGGACTCGGGAGGCGTCGGGGCATAGAAGCGGAAGGTGGTCTCATGAGAATAGTCAGGCGATCCGAATCGCAGAAGCCGAATGACGAAGCACGGGTAAAGGACCATGCAGTCCAGTCTGTGGACTTGACCAAGAGATTCGGCGAATTCACGGCTGTAGATGGTGTGAGCTTCACGGTCGACCGGGGTGCGATCTTTGGTTTTCTGGGACCGAATGGGGCAGGAAAGACGACAACCATTCGCATGCTCTTGGGCTTGCTCATGCCTACGTCGGGAACGGCCACCGTACTGGGCTTCGATGTTGTCAAGTATGGCAACGAGATCAAGAAGCGTATTGGCTACATGTCTCAACGATTCAGCTTGTATGATGATCTGACGGTGGAGGAAAATCTGAACTTCTATGGGCGGACCTACGGTGTGCGAAACCGGCGACTGCGGGAGCGGAAAGGATTCGTACTGCAGATGGCTGGACTCGAGGGACGCGAGCGGGAGTTGACCCGCAATCTATCGGGTGGGTGGAAGCAGCGACTAGCGTTGGGGACAGCTATCATCCACGAGCCTGAAGTGCTGTTCCTGGACGAGCCAACGGCGGGCGTGGATCCTATCTCGCGGCGTGCTTTCTGGGGTCTGCTGTACGATTTGGCCGAGGGCGGCACGACCATCATGGTCACCACTCACTATATGGATGAGGCAGAGCACTGCCAAAGCCTGGCCTTTATCCAGCGCGGTCGCATAGTCGTTCAGGGTTCGCCAGCCGTTATCAAGGAGACCAAAATGCACGGACAGGTGCTGGAGATCGACTGCGATCTGCCTGCAATAGCCATCCCGGTCCTAAGGGAGATGGGGAGATTCGATGAGGTTGCGCTATATGGCGCACTGATTCACGCCGTCGCAATTGACGTGCACGAACTCAGGCCCGAGATCGCTGAATGTCTTCAGATTGCCGGCGTTCGAGTTCAGACCATGGATGTGATTGCACCGTCGCTGGAGGATGTATTCATTTCGAGTGTGCGGGGGCACGAGGTTTCAGCGGAAAACCCTGCCTAGCGAAGATCGAGAGGAATGCAATGAAGCGAGCACTTGTCATCGTCGTCATCGTTCTGGTAGTGGGAGCTGTGGCTGCGACCGGCTGGTGGTACACAAGCCAGAACCCAGAAGTGTTNNGAAGCGAGTTTGAGAAAGCCGTAGACGAACTGGGTCTAGAGCCTGAGGAAGTCACCCAAGGCCTGGCTGCCTCAGGGTTTGTTGAAGCGGAGGTGGCTTCCGTGACCGCCGAGCAAGGGGGGCGCGTCGTCGCGATTCATGCCAGCGAAGGAGATCATGTAAGCGAGGGACAAGTCCTGGTCGAGCTGGATGACTCGTTCTTGCTGGCCCAAGTGGAGATGGCTGAGGCTGAGTTGGCGATAGCAGAAGCCATGCTGGCCTTGGTCAAAGCTGGCGCCCGCGAAGAGACCCTGTTGCATGCTGAGGCCCAGGTAGCTCAGGCTGAGGCTGTGCGGGACGCAGCTAGTGTAGCGTGGGCTGATGCTCAGATGATGCTCGAGAGTCCACAGAATCTGGATCTGGCCATCACTGCGGCGCAGGCCCAAATGAGTGTGTTGGGCCACCAGGCAGCGCAAGCAGAGGCCTTGGCCAACTCGGCCCAGGTAGGACGCAGTCTGGCAGAAGAGATCGTCTCCAGGCTGGAAGATGCTTCGCAGTTTCTGCCTCCAGGCACGCTGTCCTCCGCACGTCATGAGCAGGCTCTTGCCACCTATCAGTCATGGGCGGCCTGGACGGGAGTGGAGCAGTCTGAGGCAGCTCTGTTGGGAGCTGAGCAGTACCTGGCGGAACTCTATCGGCAGAGGGCCAATCCCCTGGATCTTCAGGCTCAGGTCAATGCCGCAAAGGCCCAGTACGAGGTTGCATCCGCGGCTGTAGCGCTCGCCCATGCACAGGTAGAAGGCCTAAAGATGGGGGCCACACAGGAGCAAGTCGCTGCTGCGGATGCCCAGGTAGAAGTCGCGCGCAGCGCGCTAGCTGCGCTACAGGTGCACCTGGATAGGCTATCACTCAAGGCCCCGATCTCGGGGTTGATATTGGAGCGACTGCTGCACGTAGGTGAAGTGGCAATGCCAGGAGCATCACTCCTGACACTTGCTGACCTTGGCGATGTCAGTTTGACGATCTATGTACCGGAAGACCAGGTAGGCAAGGTGCAGCTTGGGCAGCCAGTATCGGTGACGGTGGATGCATACCCCGGTCGCGTTTTCACGGGGGAGGTGGCCTTCATTTCCAGCCAGGCCGAGTTCACTCCCAAGAACGTGCAGACCAAGGAGGAGCGGGTGAGCATGGTCTTCGCTGTTAAGGTCGAGCTGCCCAATCCCGACCTTGCGCTGAAGCCTGGGATGCCGGCGGATGCAATTCTGTCCGAGACTGTCAGGTAACTGTGGAGCTGGGGGAATCAGATGAGACGTGGAGTTATCATTCTGCTGCTGGTCATCCTCGCGGCCGTCGTGGTAGGGGCTTGGTGGTGGGCTCGGCGCTCACCTGACCAGGTCACAGAAGTCTTGATGGATGGGGGGCTGGAGGCTAGCCGGGCCGAGGAGATTGTTGCCTTGGTTGCTGGGCAGGCAAGCACAAGTGAGGTTGTAGACGCTCTGGTTGTCTCTGGGTCTGTGGAGGGAGAGTCTGTCAATCTGGTTGCCGAGCTTGGAGGGCGGATTGTGGGCCTGTACGCCGACGAGGGAGACCAGGTCAACGCAGGACAGGTGTTGGCCAAACTCGACGACAGCCTGCTTCAGGCCGAGGTGGCCCAGGCTGAGGCTGCTGTGGCTGCTGCTGAGGCCAATCTTGCGTCTGTCCGGGCCGGTACCCATCCTGCCGAGATCTTGGCTGCGCGCGCCATGCTCCGTCAGGCCATCGCCGAACGAAACGCTGCCAGGACAACGTGGGAGGGTTTCCAGGCCATCCTGAACTGGCCACAGGAGATTGAGGCCCAGTTAATTGAAGCTCAGACTGCTGTGGATATGGCTACTTCCCAGATCAAGCAAGCTCAGGCTGAGCTTGCCGCGGCCATAGTTGAGCGGGACCAGCACCGTGCGCAGGGATCGCTGGAGGAAAAAAAGCTCTACGCCATGCATAACTACAACGTCGAGGCAGCAAACGCAGCCCTGGAGGCTGCTACGGCCAACAAGGCTGGCGCACAGGCAACCCTGATCGCGCTGCAGGCCCTTCGCGACAATCCGCTAGCCCTGGCGAGCCAAGTCCATGGCGCTGAGGCTCAGTTCAAAATCGCTGCAGCGGGGGTGGGGGTTGCAGCAGCCAAGCTGGAGGAAGCTCGTGCTGGTCCAATTGCCGAAGAAGTGAAGGTGGCGGAAGCCAAGGTAGCCCAAGCTGAGGCAGCCCTTGGGATTCTGCAGGCTCAGATCGAAAAGATGACCTTAGCTTCACCGATCGATGGAGTGGTAACGAGTCGTTCCGCACATCCGGGAGAAGCAGTCATCGCTGGTTCTACTCTCCTCACAGTGGCCGAGCTTGACGAGGTCAATTTGACTATCTATGTCCCTGAGGATAAGCTGAATCGTGTCTACCTGGGCCAGACCGTGGAGGTTCAGGTGGACTCGTTTGCAGGGCGCGTATTCACTGGGACCGTTTCGCACATATCTCAGCGGGCTGAGTTTACGCCCAGGAACGTTCAGACGCAAGAGGAGAGGGTGAATATGGTTTTTGCTGTCAAAGTGAGGCTAGCAAATCCTGAGCATCTTCTCAAGCCGGGCATGCCGGCCGATGCTGCGATCCATGAATAGCAGGTCTATTGGATGCTGACCCCAGGTAGAGTGGGGTGAATCCGCGGAAGATCAGTAGGGGAGGCAACAATGGTCAGGATCTGGGCTTGCTCCTGTGTTGGTCTGCCTACGGGTTGTCGTCCTGTTCTTGGATGTCCTCGGCGTTATCTTCGGGCAATGGAGCGTCGACGTCGAGCATGGCTTCAGCAGCAGACGCATAGGCCCGGGGCACCATTACGCGCACTTGGCCAAGGCTGTCCACCGTGATGCCGAATACTAGGCTGGCTGAGTCATATTTCAGCAGGACAGGGATGCCCATTGCCTCAAGCTTGCTCTTGTAGATCTGCGCCAGATCCCAGCCCTGGCAGGAGTGAACGCAGACTAACTCTTTCTCTTCAGTCATTGTGGCTTCCTCCACTGGTGAGCATCCGAGTGCGCAGGCTGCGTGCGTTTTGGCCCACTAGAATAAGAGCCTGGACACGGTGGTCATGATATGGCTGACCGCCTGACTGACCATCAGTCCCACCCCTAGGATAACGCCCGCAAGCAACCCGCCCACGGCCAAGTTGCCCTTCTGGAGTTCTTCGATCTCGTCAATTCCCCGGGTGAGAGCAGCGAAAATGAGCAAGGCCAGGCCAAGCGCCAGCACGGCGAGGACGAGCCCAATTGCCACCTGCAGTCCCTCGGTTAGCAGGCTTTGCACGTAGACCTGATGTCCTGCATCCCACGTTCGTGTTTCCACTGCTAGAGCGGGGCGCAATACCAATGCCACGGAAACAAGGATCGCCCCCAACACAGTCCCAACGGCGGGGTTGCCCTGGCGCAACTCCTCCCACTCGTCTAGGTCGCGCGTGAACCACTGGAACAGATAGAAAGATAGAAAGGCTACGACCGCGCCGAGAATGACTGCAATGACTAGTTGCGCAATACCAAGTAGCAGTTCGCCCATAAGCCCTCCTCGTGGATATGCACTCTGACCTCTCACCCGTGGAGCCAGCACTAGCGGATCGCAATCGCCTTTCATGCCTCCCAGAAATAGGGGCTGTGGGTCCTGGCATGCGATCCAGCTAGCAGGGTCAGTGCTGCACCGAGTATACCACAAAGGAACCTAGAGGGCAATGTCACCTCTTGGTGACAGACTTGCGGGTCTTTGAGTTTCCTTCGCATAGTCAGAGCACAGCTGCACTGTGCCACCACGTCTGTCTCTGTGAAAGAATGCTCAGGTTACACGAAGTTGTGGGTGGTTGGGTTCACCGCTGGCAGGTGCTAGGTGTGGGGTGAACGCCGATGAGGGGGAGTTCGCTTGCTTCAGGCACGATGCTTTTGTCAGGGGTACCTCAATCGCTGGATGAGGTGTTTGACGGGAGGCGGGTTCGAGGGTATACTATCCGGCATGGATGGAAGGAGGGGAGTGAACAGAACCGGAGTCGGCCAGCTTGACCTGCTGGTTCGATTGCTGCGCTGCACAGTGCTCCTGGGCCTGGCATTCTGTCTGGTTTGGCCTGTGCGCTTGAAGGCTCAGAGTTCGGAGCCTCATCCGGTGTCGTCTGCGGATGACGAGGCGTGGCTGGAAGAGACAATGGCCCGCATGACGACAGCAGACAAGGTGGGCCAGTTGTTCCTGGTAGCGTTTCCTGGTAGTTACATCGGAGATGGTTCAGAGGTCGCTCGGTTGGTGCAGATACTGCGCGTGGGCGGCGTGATCCTATCACCGTCACATGAGAACTTTGGGAATGGCGCATTTGCCCCCATGCAGATTCTGACCCTGACTAATGGGTTGCAGGAGTTGGCTTTCAGCGCCTCGTATCCGGTTACGCTGACTCTGTCAGTACCGGTCACCGTGACCTTGCCTNNGTTGACTACTGGCTTGCAGGAACTGGCGTTCACCGACTCGCATCCTGTGACTTTGACCCTGTCCGTACCGGTCACCGTGACCTTGCCTGTGGGTGCGACGCCATCTCCTTCGGATAGGGACACCATAACCACGACTACAACAGTGACCTACACGGAGGTGATTACTCGGCCTCCACAAGGCATCCCCTTGTTTACCGCCGTCTTGCAGGAAGGAGATGGTTATCCCTACACATCGCTGCGTGGTGGGTTTACGCAGCTACCCAGCAACATGGCGGTGGGTGCGACCTGGGACGATGCGCATGCGAGAGCATTTGGCACCATTGTTGGTAGTGAGCTGAAGACAGTGGGTGTCAATCTGTTGCTGGGTCCATCGTTGGATGTATTGAGCGAGCCGCGACCAGGTCAGAGCGGCGACCTTGGCACTCGGGTGTTTGGCGGCGACCCGTACTGGGTGGGTCGCTTGGGACAGGCCTACATCGGAGGTGTGCATCTGGGAAGCGATTGGCGCGTGGCGACAGTGGCCAAACACCTGCCAGGCTTGGGAGCGAGTGATCGTAGTCTGGAAGACGAGATAGCTACAGTGGACAAGTCGCTGCAGGACCTCAGGCTGATTGAGCTGCCGCCATTCTTTGCAGTAACCTCTGGGGAGCAGATCACAGATACGGCCGATGCATTGATGACGGCTCATATACGTTACCGGGGCTTCCAGGGCAGCATAAGATACGTGACGCAGCCCATTAGCCTGAATGCGCAGGGTCTGCAGGAGATTCTGTCCCAACCGGAGTTGGTGCCCTGGAGAGAGGCGGGTGGCGTTCTGGTGAGTGATTCTCTGGGGGTGCCGGCAGTGCGGCGTCACTACTCACCCGAACTCGAGTCTTTTCCTCACAGGCAAATTGCACTAGATGCCTTCATGGCAGGCAACGATCTCTTGACGCTATCGCGATTTGCCCTTACCGATTCGTGGGAAGACCACATGCGGAACGTAACGGATACGCTCCTTTTTTTCCAAGCACGGTACGAGGAAGACGAAACCTTCAGGTCTCGTGTTGATCAGTCCGTACGGCGGATACTAGCGCTTAAACGGCGTTTGTGCCCCGAGTTTTCCGAGGATGCCTGCACTGGCAGTGCGGATGATCTGACTACACTCGGCGCAGCAAATGGGTCGGTTGCCCAGATCGCCCAGGACGCCGTGACCTTGCTCTATCCTGCCGTGGACGAGCTTGCTGTCCGCCTGCCGAGACCTCCACGACAGGATGAAAACATTCTCATATTCACCGATAGCCGAGAGGTGCGCGAGTGTGATCGTTGCCTGCCGTTCTACTTGTTAAACCCTCAGGTGTTGGAAGAAACTATCCTGAGACTATATGGTCCTGAAGCCACCGGTCAGGTTGATCCAGCACGTATTGCATCGTACACGTTCGCCGAGCTACACGCGTTCCTGCAATACGGCTCGCCGGATCTGGATGCAGCTATTGGCGAGGCAGACTGGATTGTGTTTGCGATGCTCGACTATGCTCCAGACGAATATCCAAGCTCCATGGCTCTGAAGGAGTTTCTTAGGGAGTGGACAATTGGGCAAGCGACGCAGAACATCATCGTTATGGCCCATGAGGCTCCCTACTACCTTGATACGACTGAAGTCAGCAAGCTGACTGCCTACTATGGGCTATATGGCAAAGAGGAGCCCTTTGTTGATGCGTCGGCTCGGGTGCTCTTTCACGAGTACGCGCCAGCGGGACAATCGCCTGTGACTGTGGACGGGGTCGGCTATGATCTGGGGAAGGAGCTCTTGCCGGATCCCGAACAGGTGATCTCGGTGCTATGGGCAGACCAACCGCCAGAGGTGGAGGGGACGCCCGAGCCTGTCAAGCTGGAGGTTGGAGATCCTCTCCGAATTCGCACGAGCCTCATCCGTGATCGGAATGGGAACTTGGTGCCCGACGGCACGCCTGTGACATTCCACTACGTCTACCTGGATGAGGGGCTGGGGGGACAGGTAGAAGCGGTGGCATTGGGAGGCTTTGCTGAAACGGTGCTTACCCTAGAACATGCGGGGGTTCTCGAGATCAGAGCGACCAGTGATCCGGCAAGGAGCTCGCTACCCTTGCAAGTCATAAACCAGGGTGAGACTACGGAGATTCTGACTCCAACGCCGACACCGACGCCAACGCCGACCCATACGCCCACTCCAACCGCGACGCCTACATCGACCCCAACTCCAACTCCGACATGGACGCCGACGTCAACGCCCAGTCCAACTGTAGTGCCAGAGGTTGAGCCCCCGCCGCTGCCTACGCCGCGCGTTCAGTG
>JABAHP010008186.1_pt2 | contig 10793 bp, 13 predicted proteins | sample 7062081 | NCBI WGS metagenome assembly JABAHP01 (sample SAMN14534357, study PRJNA622989) | marine sediment metagenome | biome: marine biome [ENVO:00000428]; feature: marine pelagic biome [ENVO:01000023]; material: deep marine sediment [ENVO:00002113] | place: India: Gulf of Kutch | collected... | reverse complement strand
AGTAATTGGTGTCCTACAATCTGTCCAGCTGCGAGTTAAGGTAATGGATGATATTGTTCCAAGTTGCTTAGGTGCAGATGCTGGGGTACTTCGGGAATATAGGAGAAGAGGGATTAGAAATCAAATCTCAAAGCTTGTTACTAAAATTAGGTCGGATCTTGGATTACGGTTAATTTACACAGTAACCAGTAATCCCATTACAATACGGATGCTGTCAAAGGAAAGAAACGTTTTCCCATTCAAAATACTAAACATGACAAGAATCAGGGACATTGACCTTCAGCTTGAAAAAATGCCCATGAAAAGAAGCACCATTATAAAAATGGGATTCTCACTTTCCAAGACGCTTAACCAGATAAAAAATTCAAGCAAAGAAACGGACAAAGGAAAAGTCGAGGTATCCACAATTAAATCATTCACACTGGAAACCGATGAGTTCTGGAACCGAGTTAAGGATTCGTACGACTTTATCATTGTTAAAGATAGGCCGTACTTAAACTGGAGATACACCGACACAAGAGCTGGACAATTCGAGATCAGACAAGCAACAGAAGGTAAACAGGTGTTAGGATATTGTTTCCTGAGAATAAACAGATTTCGAAAAGACTACCCAATAGGCTACATAATGGATTTAATCACACTTCCAGAACACACAAATGCAGCGGACTTTCTAATCAGAGATGCTGTCGAATATTTTGACAGAAACAATGTGAACATCATCAACTGCTTACTCGTGGAAAAACACCATTACAAAAAAATCCTAAACAAACATGGCTTCATCAACAGCAGGACGAAAATACATCTATTCCACAAAGACATTGCTTCAAACAGTGGCATCAGTGAAATAATTAATAACTTAAACAACCCTGAAAGAATCCACTTCACATACGGTGATATTGACTCTTTACCAACCTCGTTACCAAAAACATACTAAAATACAGACCCCCTCGCCCAAGGAACCAGTTGGTGTCTGATATTTCGTGCGGGAATTTTCTAGCTAGTTGATAATAAATGAATCAGGTTTTTTCTACAAGCCCAAAGAAAGTTTCTTCCAATAGAACTAGTATGTTCACGCATAGGTTTGGGAAGTAATGAATACAATAAGAATAGGGGATATTTCATAATTTGGAATCCAATATTCGTTTCTTTCTCACTATCGAAGTTATGGGTTTTCAACCAATCAATTAGTTTTCTTATCTCATTGGAATTGTATGTTTTTTCCGATGAGATGTTTTCTTGGACATTTTTCCAGAAAGCTCTTTCAACATTTCCCTTGGACACCAGATTCATAACGGAGTCGGGGAAATTCTTCACAATTGGGAATCCTAATTTTATCGGGTTTAACCCCTCCATAAATAAGCTGGTTATCGTGTAAGAACATTTATCACAGATTCCACAGTTGAACTGGTTATATTTAGGTGAAAAATTGCAGACTTGTAGTTTTAAATATCCATTATTTTTAATGAACTTGCTAATTGTTTTAATCTCATTATGTCTAGGCACTTCTAGGTTTGTGAAAATTGTATCAACGCTGCTCCATAAGTGGAATTTAGTCTCATTTCCGTGAAAGAAATTGTTTGTTTTTTCTCGATCAGGGTAACATTCGCAATCCGNNGCAATGAACGGAAATTATTGGTACTTGTTATTGGGGCGCATAAACTAAATTGAACTATGAGGTGGGTTAGTCGCCACCATGGTAGGTATCCTGTATATTTCCCGATTTTACTTGTCAGTAATCCTTCATTTAAAACTTCTCTAATGTTAGTTTCTATGAAGGATATTTCCACGCTTTCTTTGCGAGAAAACCTCTTATAGTCGTTTTTAAACCGGTCAACAAATTTTCTATTATCAACCGGTACTACTCCACCGATGATTGATATCAGGTCCGGTTTTTTTCTTCTATCTTTGATGTAAACCGATGTTGAGTCAACACCTCCGCTGAAAAGTAGACCCAGTTTTTTACCGCTAAATCTGTTAGTCTTAAACTCTTTTACAGCTATTTTTCCAGCTGAGAATACATTATTATATTGATTGTTAATGAACTTTTGAAAAGTTGACAGGTATGAGTCTGAGTGCATAAAGTGCATATCAACAGTATCCACAGTTAACGTTGAACCGGTTACCCAGGCAACCGAAGCTAAGCACCCAATTCCTGGAATATTCAAAATATCTTTTTCAATATTTGATATCGGTTTATCGTATTTTACATAAAATTGATTCGAGAAAATTATTTTCTTGAGGTCATCTGTAAATGACAGTTTATACATTAAAATTCTATCATTGATGATTTCTACTTCATGAAGTTTAATGTGCCGGTCGTGAACCATGAGACCGTTTAACAAATCATAATCCAATTATAAATAACTCATCTTGAAGATGATTCGGATAATATGCACGCACTACGGCTAGGCAAAGTGTTATCAACAGGACTTCAGAATGGTATTTCGTGGGAATGATTCTCGATGACCTTAAAGTTAATCGGAACAGAATTACCAGTGCTATTTGTTGGGGCGTTTGTTTCATTCCTCTTAGCATAGGCTCTAGATAACCCAATTCTTGCTTTAATAGGAGTAGGGTTTACTGCCCTTTTCATAGCATCATTCTTAAGCGGAGGTAAAATAATTTCTTTAAGAGCCAGTGGAAAACACAGCGCGCGCATTCAATACATTATTTAATCAAACTTTTACATTATATGTTGAGGAAGGGGTTTTGGGGATTATATCCCGTTTTTTCCCCTACCCTCATAAAACTGATCCCGTAATAACTTGCATACGTATGATGTTACCTTGGGAGCTGTTTAATCTCTAGGCACGCGTGCAGCCATATTGATTGAAAAGAAGATTCTGAAGGAAAACACGCGCGCGCCAAGTCATGAATTCCCTTTTTACCGTTGCTGAAAAAATTATTATAATTAAATAATTATACGAAATATACTCATAGTTCTATGAGTGGTTAATTTCAATGGCGATGTACATGAGAAAGAATTTTAATACCTACCTCTTCGTGTTAATGTTACTCTTAATTTCGTTTACAGTTTATTCTGATTCCATTGTGGTGAGTGCATTCAGTGGATCAGGCTCTGGTACACCTGGAGATCCATATGTTATCACAAATGTGAATCAGCTACAGCAGATGGAAGACGACTTAAACGCATATTATGTGCTAGGTAACGACGTTGATGCTCAAGAGACGTCAACATGGAATGGTGGCAAAGGATTCAACCCAGTCGGAGACTATTCTCCGAACGAGTTTACTGGCCACTTTGACGGTCAAGGATATGTTATCCGTAACCTCTACATCAACAGACCTGGTGAAAGAAACTTGGGCTTATTTGGATATATCGATTCTGGTGTTGAGGTAAAAAATGTAGGGCTATGTAATGTTGACATTACAGGTGATTGGTGGAATGTGGGAGGCTTAACAGGATATAATGATCGGGGTAGGATTACAAATTGCTATACCACAGGTATTGTTAGGGGAGATGATGCTGCAGGTGGGCTTGTAGGATATGATCTCGAAGGCAACGTTACCAATTGTTTCTCAACAGCAAGAGTCAGTGGCAGAATGAACATTGGTGGGTTAGTAGGGGAAACATGGATCTGTTCATACAGTAAGTGCTACTCTACCGGAAGCGTCACAGGTACTGTTAATGATGCAGGAGGATTTGTAGGAGATAACGATGAAGGCAACATTACAGATTGTTACTCTACTGCAAGAGTCACTGGTGGTAACTCTACGGGTGGATTCGCAGGATACAATCTTGGCAACATTAACAATTGCTACTCTACTGGAAGGGTTACCGGTGACCAATTTGTGGGAGGATTTGCAGGGGAGAATTATGGTGCGATTAATAACTGCTACTGGGATATTGAGACTTCTGGATGGGTGACATCTGATGGGGGTATTGGTAAGACAACTGTCGAGATGAAAAAGCAGGCGACATTCTCTGGATGGGACTTCACTACTATCTGGTCTATTAAAGAGGATGTAACATATCCGTATCTCAGAAATATGCCCGAGAACGCATGTGCGCGCGCGCTACCGATTCCAGTAGGAGGCGAAATCTACTTAGTAAATAAACAGACATTCTTTTCTCCTTACATTATAATGATTATTCTGACGATGATAGTTAGTGTTGTTGTCAGGCGCAGGCGATTGCTCAAATAAATTTGAGATAACTCATGCGCGCGCATATAAACGAGAAAGAAGCTTATATTTTGGTTAACTCCCTTTTTTATGGTTAAAATTTTTGACATCAACTTGTGTGCGGAGGTAAAAAATGGAACCTAAAGTATATTTTGTCGTCAATGTAGATACAGACCCTGATCCACCAGACACTCCTAGAAATGATGAGGCCGTCATAGAAAAATATGGAATCATGCAAGACATCTTGAGAGAATACGCTAATGCCAAAAGTATAGCAACTGTCCATACCAGTCCCATGTACAGGGAACGATTTTTTGAAAAGAAGTTTATGGATATATGGAAGAGCTGGGTGCAAGAAGGAGGTGAACTCATCCTTCATCCTGAAGAAGATCTATATGGTACACCTGAAACAAAACAGGCAGGTACAAGTCTCTATCTGAACAATGAGCATATGGAATCTGTTATTGTCAAAAGTACAGAGATCATGAAAAAGGCTGGTCTCCCCTTGAAAATCTATAAAGGGGGATATCTGACTATCACCCATGAGATCATACAGATCCTGAAAAAAGTAGGGATCAGTATAGACGTTACCTGTGCCCCGAATATTGTCTGGCCAATAAAAAATGCCAATTGGGAAAACGCACCAGTTAGCGCCTACTATATGTCTGACGATTCAGAAACAATACCTTCCTTCCCTGTTGATAAAAATCAGATATTTGAGATCCCATTTGGCTGGGATGGTATCGACTCAGAGACAACACATAATCATCTCTTGAATGAACATTACCTGGTAAACGAGTATTCAACACATGAAGCCATGTGCAAGGTCTGGGATGTAATTGTTGAAAGAGCAGCACAGACTGGAAACAATCAGTATGTGGGCATGCTTTGTCATACATATGCCATGATGGAAAAAAAATATCAGGAGCGGTTGAAAAAAACATTGGCTTATATGTGTGATCATAATGGAATCCCCTCTACTGCAAGTGAAATTAAGAAAATATATGATAGTAACTTATAATTTGCATTTCTGCGCGGGAAAAACAGGTACAAAAATAGCTATCAACACTGCAACCGACATACAACCAATAAATTTTATCTTGACTAAGGATATACTCGACTCCAGCTGCGGGTGCTTGCTAACTAAATTTTTTAAAAAATTGTATCTTTATCATTCTAATGGAATATAATTTGGATGAGTTAGTGGTTAGAAACCTGATTGCAAGATCAGGCGAAAAAACTTATGGATGGTTACATGTTGCTGATATGCAAGATAGCCGACCCGCTGAAATCCCGGTTGCACTATTAAATGGTTGTTATGAAGGTCCAACTCTATATATACAAGCAGCAGTAGACGGTGATGAACTAAACCCAATAGCTGTAGCTCGGGATGTTATCGCAAAGATAGATCCAAAAAAATTATCAGGAAAGATAATTGTTGTAATTTTAACCAATTTTTTCGGCTTCCATTCTAAGCAGCCATGGAATCCCATAGACAATATGAGCATGAATAGAGTGTGGCCAGGTAGGCAGGACGGCTATTCAAGCGAGAGGATAGTACATAAGCTTTGGAATGAAGCAGTACTACAATCAAATTACGCAATAGACATCCATCAAACTGGAACCAACCCAAGTGTTGGCGCAGTATACGTACGGGTAGCAAAAAATGAGCCTTTCCACGATGAGACGTTAGAAATGGCAAAGATATTCGGCATGGGGTACATTTTAGATGAAAAACTCAGTAAAATATACGCCGGAGATTTATTATCAGAAAAGANNTTACACCCGAACTCAGCGGCACTAGAGGATGGCATAAACCATCAATAATGAAAGGCACTAAAGGAGTGTTTAATGTGCTAAAATGGCTTAAAATGATAGAAGGCAACCCCGAACTACCTGAAAAACAAAATGTTGCTAATTTGACACAAAGCATGATAAGTAACAGAGGTGGATTTTTGGAGTGGCATTTTGAGCTAGGGGACTTTATCAAAAAAGGAGACGCCGTTGTAGATGTGACAGATCCATTTGGTAGAGTTCTTGAGACCTTAAAAGCTCCATCAGATGGAATTCTATGGCTTAAAACAGAATACCCTATGATAAGCAGTGGCATGAACGCAGGAAGATTGGGGTGTGACTATAAAGTAGTTAAGAAAAACATATAAAAAAAAATTCGCGAGCTAGATCCCTTTCTCCATAATCTCAATGACATGGCCATCTGGGTCGCTAAAAAAGCAAAGACGATTGCCGTCAGGTATAGTTATCTTTCTAGTAGCAAACCCCATTTTTTCAATTTTATCCAAAGTTTCATCAAACTGCGGGTCATGGATAGCCATATGACACCAGTTTCCATCAGGAGGAGCGGCTGGTGACCCAGGACGTTGAATAAGTTCTAAGACTCCGCCACCGATATCAATCATGGACATCTTTGCCTCGCCACTAGTGAAGGTATGGATAACTTTGAACCCGAAAACTTCGTCATAAAATGCCAAGCTTTTCTCCAGGTTCTTAACATATATTCCAATATGGTTCAGTTTCGCCATAATACTACTTAATAGCTCTATTATTTAGGTGCGTGCGAAACTTTGGAAAATCGCGCGCGCAATAGAAAATCAATTCTTATTTGCAAGTCCTCTATCCTTTAACCTGTTTTCCTCCCATACTTCGTAGTTGAATGGGGGGTCAATACGTTCCTCTTCGGGTATCAGATATAGTTTAGCAGCTTCCGCAGGGCAACTTGTAACACAGAGACCACATCCGATACAATTGTCAAGTTTAACAGCTGCTTTACCATCCATCATTTCAATTGCATTTACTTGGCAACGTTGTTCACACACGCCGCATCCAATACAGATATCTCTTTCAATCGTAGCAAAGTAATTAGCAACGGCGATAGAGTTCTCATAACCAAATTCTGCTAAACCTCGTAAGATGCCACAGCAACACCCACAACAGTTGCACACATAGTTTACACCTTCCATTACGTTGCTAACTGTGTGGACGAGTCCTATCTTCTCTGTCTCCTCTAAAAGCGTTAAAGCCTCCTCCTTCGTTACGTCGCCCTCTCTGGGAGGACGTTCATGGGATGAAAAACTTAAACAGTTATGGGGAGGGAAATCACATTTTCTCCCCACAAAATCCTGCTGTTTCCTGCATATACAATCCACTACGTGGAATACCTTACTCTTCAACAGTAAGGACTTTACATCATCATAGGGTAGAACCCACTCCGTTTTCACAGCTCCTTGAGCAGGGACAACCCTGTGTATACTAGGGATTGGTTTCATCAACCCCTCCATTCCACCTTCATGGAAATATTCTTCCACAAGATGAGCGAAATTGTGATCCATGGATTCTCTTTGCGCCTCATAGATTCCTACAATCCACGGGGCTAGCCTATAGTAGTGTTCTCCGTCTTTCATGGTAGCCCACAACATCCGTTTTTTGGCCATTTCCTTAAGCTGTAATTCTACGTTTTCAAGTGCATAATTTCGTTCAGCAATTTGTTGACTTGGCTCAAAGTCTTTCGTTACCGTTGAAGCGATTTCAGCCTCTGTGTTTGAAAATATTCTCTTCAAAATCTTCAACTCTATTCCTGACTCCGTTCTAGGAAAACCGTTAGGAAGCCGATTTAAAGCATCAGCCAGCTTCATATAAACACAAGACATTCTTACTTACTGTAAACTACGGTCTATTCCATATAAAAAACCCATAATTGCACGCGCGCATAGTAAATTAATCCTTCCTTGAGTGTATTCATCTTCCATTAGGTGGATTGAGCCTCCGCTTTTAAAATAAAGAATTTTGGCAATTTTGAAGTTGAGGCTATAGCGTATGCGTTTGTTGAACACAGACGACGTAATTGAGGAGATGACCGTTTTTGGGCTATCTATTCTAGAGTCTAGGATATGTTGCGCGCGCGCGCCCTCTATTGAATTCGTCTATGGTAAAAATTACTTCAATATTTAATGAAGTGTTTCTAGGTAGGTATGGGAGTATTATTTCATCAATTCTTTCAGTATTTATTTTGGCTTCTTGTTCAAGTCTGTTTATCATAGTTCCTTTTCCTTTGCGGATGCATTGTTTGAATCCATCGGCGATCTTTTCAATAAATACGGGTAAACCGTCAATCTCAGGTGGTTGGTTAGGATTTTTCAATAATTCAACAATTATTTTCTCCGAATTTCCAAAAGTATGGTACGCATTAATCCATTTTCTTAACCCTTCGTCACAGAGAAGTTCTTCTAGGTGTGTTTCTTGCCCGTGTGAATCATTCATTCGTGTTAGATATTGAATCAGTTTTCTACATGTTTCAGAGTTAATATGATACTTCACGTTAGTTGGTATTTGTGTACGTGATTTATTAACCAAACTTTCACTTTTATGCGCACGCGGTCGATCCAGCTTAGCTCCTTAGTAATTTACCGCCTTACTAGTTTTTGGATGAAGTTGAAGAAGAAATAGAAAAATATTTTACATCCAAGAAACGCACGTGTAGTTTTGAAAACTTAAATCCCGAGTATTGCACATTTTCTCTTGGTGACACGACTTATCTTCAGTTAATGAAGCTCTAAAAGTATGTGAAGAAACGATTAACACTCTTAACAAGCAAGATTGGAATGCTCATATCAGGTTAATGCACTTTCCCCATATTCGCATCAATGATGAGGGCACTATTTTAATCGCAAAAGATGCAGACGAATTTCATACATTTATTCAACAATACTGGGATCAAGTAATTAAACGAGACAACTGGAAATATAGCACATTGGATCAAGTTGATGTCATTCAATCATCCGATAAAAAAGTTCATTTAAAGATCAAATTTACCCGATACAGGGCAGATAACATAAAAATTGCCACATATAAATCGCTTAGGATCTTTACCAAGAAAAAAGGTCGATGGGGACTCCTTGGTCGTTCGACCTTTGCTCCTTAGTATTAAACGTCTAACTAGGTATGTGGATGGAGTTGAAGCACACGCATAAAATCTTCCTTGTTGCGCGCGCGTAAATACGAGTATAAATTAGTCTTTTTGGTATTTCTCCATTATTTCCTGCACTATGTCTAAGGGTATTTCGTAACGCGTATTTCCATCCCTTCCTATCATCGTCTCGGCTTTGAACAGTGCATTTAGTATCGATTCCTCAGTAGCTTCTATAGCTGCTCGGTAAACGGGGTTGAGCCAATTCTCAGAGGTCTTTGGCATTTGTGCCATAGTTAGTTCGGGGTATATGCTTTTTGCCTCCTCGAAAGCATCAATATAGAGGGGATCTACTTCCTTTTCACCTGTAGAAAAAGCAATAATATAGTCGCCGCTAGAGTCTCCTCCATATGACCCGGTTCTTGCTAATCCTAACATAGCTCTTTTAGCAACTTTCCAAAGTTGACGGCAAGTAAGGTCTAAATCTATGGCTATGTAGACCATACAAGACCCTTCCTTGATAGGTTCAAGGTTTTTTTCATAATCTTTTAGCTCGTTTCCTATGTGGATGCCTTTTATCGTCAAGTCTTTGCGTCTACCAAAGTTGAGCTGAGTCAAAACACCAAGAGTGAAAGCGTCTGTCTTTCTCGACGCAGTGCCTATGCCACCTTTAAATCCGTACCCGGACATTGCTGTCCCTCCACCAACATTGCCCTCTTCTACCTTTCCCTTTCCATTAGGACTCCTAGCCTTATCCAATGCTTCATATACTTCTTTTTTTCCAACGTGACGTCCATAAGAATCGTTGAGAAACCTTCCTTGAGTCTCACCCACCACCGGGTTAACGGTGATTGGTGTAACCTCATATTTTTCGAACATGTAATCGAAGAGAGCGTTCGCAGCCTTCCAGACATTCCAGGTATCAGTGGAAAGTATGGGTGTTTCTAGTACACCCATCTGTTTCATTTGATCTAGTCCCAGGGATTTTCCATATCCATTAAAGATGTAAGCAGCAGCACGAACTCTATCGGTATAAATGTCTCCGTCATGAGGAGTGATAGCCGTTACTCCAGTTCTAATTGGGCCCTCTCCAGGTATCAGAGGACCTTCTCCTTTAATGACCGTAGATTGTCCTACACCAACGCCCTTAACATCCGTTATTGCGTTGTGCTTACCTGTATCTATTTCCCCAACAGTTATACCGAGTTCACGTGCTCTAACTCGTTTCAGAAATTATCACCTCTATACATTAAATTCTTCTGAAAATTAAAAATACATACACGCGCCGTATACGTGAGTGCACGCGCGCGTTATTCCCTTCGAGCATATTAGCGATAGACCTATTGGCATGGGTGCTGAATGAATTGTTGTGGAGAGATCTTTAACCATTACTCTGATGGTTATTCTAGCATTTACACTATTTCTGATATTCTTCTATTTTACTCGCCTTGATAATACAGAATATCCAAACTTTAATCATGAGGATAACATGTCAAACCCAATAATAAATGGAATTGAAGATGAATTGGATCTATTACCGGATGGTATCCCTGTTATAGATGGGGGGAAAAAGTATGTTTTGACAAATCCCACTGGGGAATATCGCCACGGGGTGTTAGGTGATGCAATCGAGGCTAGTTCTTTATCGATAATTGGAGATGACGGAGTTAAAGTAATTGATTTTTCTCCCCAAGTGTTTGAAGGGTTATTCCCACTATTAGCTGAT
>JABAHP010004852.1_pt1 | contig 10796 bp, 7 predicted proteins | sample 7062081 | NCBI WGS metagenome assembly JABAHP01 (sample SAMN14534357, study PRJNA622989) | marine sediment metagenome | biome: marine biome [ENVO:00000428]; feature: marine pelagic biome [ENVO:01000023]; material: deep marine sediment [ENVO:00002113] | place: India: Gulf of Kutch | collected... | reverse complement strand
GCCACGGTGACCGCCAGCAGGATGAGGAAGATGACGGGGACGAGCAGAAGCTGGAGCCGGATCCGCCCGATCAGGATCGTGGGGATCACCGCTGCCATGATCGAGTCAGCGATCAGCATCACGCCGGGGCTGAACATCAGGTTGAGCATGCGCACGTCGTTGGTGGCGCGGGCCATGATGTCGCCGATCCGCTGCCGGCCGTGAAAGGTCTGGCTCTTGCCCAGCAGGCTGACGTACAGCTCGTCGCGGGCGTCCCGCTCGATGCGTTGGGCCAGGAACTCGACGGAGTAGTTGCGCACCAGTCCCATCACCCCCTGCCCACAGGCAGCGCCCATCACGCCCAAAGCCAGCACAAGCAACTCGCGTGTGACCCAGCCGGGGGTGGTGATCAGGCCAAAGGCCTGACCGATGAAGACCTGGATGTAACTGTAGAACCCGTTGTTCAGGATGGCTGCCAGGATCGCGGCCAGCGGGAAGAGCGGGTAGCGCGTCAGGTGAGAGATGATCCAGCGCACCGGCCCAGAGCGATTGTATTGGATTTCGTCCTCTAGCCTGAATTCCCGTTTGGTCAACGCGCCCTCTCTTTGCCTGAGAGATGTCGTCTGCGAGGTGTGACCTTAAGCATACCACAGATGGCACGCCAGCGCCAGCGGTGTTGCCACGTTTGGTGGTAGCGCTCTATGGGCCTCAGGGATCCGTTCGGGAAATGGTCCGGCTTTGACCGCGCCGCCGTNNGCACCGGCTCTTCAGGCCGGTGATGGCGCCAGCAGCGCCAGGAACTCGGCCAGCACGATGGCGGTCGCGCCCCAGACTTTGTGCCCGCCCACGGCGTAGAAGGGGACGTGCAGGGGCGCTCCGCGCCAGATCCAGTCCTCCTCGCGCCGCGTCGCCGGGTCCAGGAGCAGGTGCAGGGGGACCTCCAAGAGCTCGGCCACCTCCCGGGGATCGGGGTCAAAGGCGGGGCGTGCGGCTGTGTAAGCGACGAAGGGGTGGATGACGTTGTTGCTGGGGGGAATGTAGAGGGGCGTCAGCCCACCGAGAAGCTCCAGGCCGTCGGTGGCGATCCCGACCTCCTCCTGGGCCTCGCGCAGCGCGGTCTCCTGGAGCGAAGCGTCCCCGGCCTCCCACCCGCCGCCGGGCAGCGCGATCTGGCCGCCGTGGTGGTTCAGGTCAGAGTTGCGCACGGTTAGCACCAGGTGGAGCATCCCGTGAACGGGGTACAGGATCAGCAGGACCCCCGCCCGTCGCGGCTCGACGCCAGGGGGTGGACTGAGCTGGCGCGGGCGCGGGGCCATCGTGATCTGCGCCCTGGGGCCGGGCAGCGGGCCGCGCATCGCGGCGCGGACGTGCTCGATGGACGGGGCCGTGGTGCTGGTAGGTCTCATGTGCTTTGGTGCTAGCCGGTGTGACGGCGCAGGTTACCCTTGCGAAGGTTGCGAATAGTCCTGGTGGCAGAGCGATTCTCAGTGGCTAGAGAAGCCCTTGACCTGAAAGGTGCCGCTAAACCTTCGCAAGGGTTCGCCGCTCCTACTCGTCCCGGGGTAGCCAGCGGATGGGGATGGATTCCCCTAACCGTCGGAACTCCGGGTCGCCGGTCACNNGCGGGTGCTCTGCCTTGATGCGGGCTGCCGCCAGCGCCAACTCCCGTCCCACGGGCATCACCTCCAGCGCGGTTGCCTCCAACGTCGCCAGCATCCGGTGCAGCCGCTTCTCTCCCCACCGCCGTCTCACGATATAGGCCACCTCGCCCAGGTTGACCCACGTCATCAGCAGGCGCGTCTTCCCCGCCTGCGCTTCTTTCAGGAGGTGGGCCATCTCATCCCCTCCGGGCTCTCTGCCCAGCAGGGCGAGGAGGGCGAAACTGTCCAGGACGTAGATCTCACCCACCGCGGCCTTCCTCCCGCGACTGCTCCTGAGCCCGTTCCGCCAGCAACTCCTCCGTCAGCGACGGACCACCCTCCAGCATCCCGTGCAGTGCCTCCACCGGGTCGGCCGGAAGCGGCATCAACGCCAGGACGTCGTCGTAGTCCACGACCTGCACCTGCATCCCCTTCTTCAGGCCGTACTTTTCCCGCAGGGGCTTGGGGATGACGATCCACCCCTTGGCTGAGACCTTCGCTGTATACATCGTTGCCTCCATCGGCATACCAATATCGAGATTAGTATACCATAATTGCGCGATATATGCAACAATGGGATAATAGTGTTACAGATGAGGTACTGGTGATGTCTTGTGTGGAACAGGTGATACCTTTGGGTCAGTTGGCGGCCCTAGGGGGTTAGGTTGAAGAACTCCTGCAGCAGGTCGGGGTGCTGCTTGACGCGCATATCCAGTTCGGTGAGGCCCCAGAACTCGTGGGCCAGGCCGTGCTCCTCGCAGTAGGCGCCGACCGCCTCCCGGACCTTGGCGGACACGGCGCAACTGATGACGAAGACCACGCCAGCAGGTCGCAGATGGGGCTTGTCCTGGGCCAGCTGCCGATACTTGTCCACCTCGTCCTTGAGCGTCTTGGCGTTGATCGACCGGTACCGCTTGCACTGGAAGTACCACAGTTCCTCGCCGCGCGGGGTGGGCTTGTAGGCGACCACGTCGCGCCCCTGCTCGCTGCCGGCCAATCCCAGGTGCTCGGCCCGCGTGTACCCCTCGCGCTCGACCAGCCACAGGCACAAGCGCTCGAAGTCCGCCGGGGAGAGCCGCTCGAACGAGAGCACGTGCGTCGTCGCAGGTAGGGGCGGACGCCGCGTCTCCAGTCCGTTCAGCTCGCGCTCTAGTTCATCGATGCGTTCGCGCAGGCTGCGTTCTCCCTTGATCAGTTGCAGCGGTACGTCCACCTCAAACACGTACTCGGATTTCCGCTCCTCGATCAGGCGTAGGTTCTTCTCAGCCTCCTCCAGTTGACGGCGGAGGGAGGCAAGCTCTCGCTCCCTCTGTTTCTCGGCGCCCTTGCCGGAGCCAAGGATGCCGATCGTCTCTCCTGTCCCACGCGTGGCCTCGGTGCGGGCGACGGCGATGTAGACGGTGTGGTCGCGAGACTGTAGGTCTCCCGCCTGGTCCTGGTACTCCACGCTCACCCGAAGTGGAACAGTTTCCCCGTACTCGAGGGGGCGGATGTCGAGCCTCTCGATGCGCTCACGCCCGGCCCACAGCGTGGCGATCTGGCGGGTTCTCATAACCTGCCCCTCGAACTCGTCACCGCTGGCGCGAACGGTGAGATTGTGCGCTGGACCGTAGCCTTCGTTGCGCACGACGAACTGGAGGCGCGACCAGGCCCGGAGCACCAACCCCTTGTCGAGTTGGACGTCCAGGGTGATGACCGGCTGTCGGAGGCATCGGGCGGCCTCCCGCCGGCAGGCGGTCGCTCGCTCCCTTTCTCCCTCGGCATCAAAGGCCTCTGCAGCGGCCGCCCAGGCTTCCGCCCGCTCCTCCTCACTGCAAGGCCCGTCCTCCAATGACTGGGCGCGGGCCTCCAGCACCTCGGCCTGGCGGAGCGGCCGGCCCAGTCCGGCCCACAGCTCGACCGCCTGCTGCCAGGCCCCGGCCGTCTCGTACTGCGCCGCCGCGCGCTCCCGTTCCCCCGCCGCCTTCCACAGTTCCGCTGCCTTCAACGGCTCGTCGTGGTCCTCCAACAGTTGGGCGCCACGGGCCGGTTGGCCCACGGCGGCGTAGGCCGACGCGGCCTCGACCCAGTGCTCGGCCGCCTCGTACTGCGCGGCCGCGCCCTCCCGCTCCCCCGCCGCCTCCCACAGTTCCGCCGCTTTCAGATGCTCGCCATGGTCCTCAAGCAGCTGGGCGCCGCGGGCGAGTTGGCCCAGAGCGGCGTAGATCGACGCCGCCTCCACCCAGTTTCCGGCCGCTTCGTGGTCGGCGGCGCTGAGCGGGCGGGCGATGGCGACGAGCGTGCCGCCCCGGTCAGCGACGAGCACGCATGGCCTGGGCGGGTCACCGCAGGCCGCCAGTGCTGGCGAGACCTCGATGCGCCGCTCAGCCTCGTACCGCCACAGTTCCCGACCGGTGGCCCCGTCGAGGGCGTAGAGGCGGTGGTCGTGACAGGCGGCGTAGACCACGCCGTCCGCCACGGCGGGCGTGGCCGTGATCCTGCGCTCGGTGGGGAAGCTCCACAGTTCGTGGCCATCTGACAGATTGAGGGCGTGCAGGCCATCGCGGGCGCCGACGAACAGCCGCTCCCCGTCGGTCGCGGGCGGGCTGAGGGGTTTGCCCGCTGGTCCTACGTCCACGCGCCACTTCAGCGCACCGTCCGCCACCCCCAGCGCCAGCACCGCGCCGGTGGTGAGCACGGCGAAGAGGTGCTCCCCGACCGCGACGGGGGTCTTGTCCAGCCAGATATCAGGATCGTCCTGGGCGGTGAAGCACCAGCGCATCCCATCATCCAGTCCTACTGCCAAGAGGTGCGGGGCGCGACAGGGGACATACGCCACGTCCCCCACCAGGGCAGGGGTGGATAGAGAGGCGTTCGCCTCCAGTGTCACCCTGGCCCGTTCATCGCCGGTGGCGAGGTCGAGCGCGACGAGCGTCCGGGCGTCGGCGGTGACGCAGGCTGCATCCCCCGCCACCGCCGGGGCCGAGACGCGCTGCACGCCCGGCGCCCAGCGCCAGCGCTTCTCACCTCCCCGGTCCAAGGCCACCAGCGCCCCCTCGCCGTGCATCAGGTCGGTGCTGGTCGTAGCGACGAGCGCCGAGACTTCGGAAGTCTGCATGGCCGTCAGACCGCTCACCAGTGCGTATTCGAAGGGCCGCTGCCAGCGGGGGCTTCCATCCGCCAGGCTGAGGGCGTAGAGGGTGGCGTGCTGGGCGGGCGGGGCAGACTGCTGCGAGGGTACTAGCACCAGGTCACCCGCGACCAGCGGTAGCCCGGCGGGGGGGGCGTCCAACTCGGCGGACCAGGCTGCCTTTGGGCTGGAGTGGGTATCGTTGTGGGTCGGATTCACAATTCCCTCCAAGGCTGTGGGCCGATGTGTTCCTCCTCGAATCGCTGACTATGCAGAACGTCCTGAGGCTGCTGAAACTGTCCCCGCTCAGCCTCCCCAGCGCGCCTCAGCATGTCTAGTGGTTCACTCCTCAGGGCGGGGCAAAGGAGGGAGCCTTCGCCCCGCGTCCTTGCCAGACTGGCAGGTTTGTGCAGCGGCAGCGCCACCGGGGTCGATCTCCTGCCAACCGCAGGCATCCACGTAGACCTTACCGCGATAGGTGACCCCTGCGCGGCCCGCCTTGAATCTGATCCCCAGTTGCTCAATCGCACTGGGGTTGAAGCTCGTGTCAATGTAGCCGTCTTCGGGCTGTAACGTGCTGGGGCGTAGCTCAACCTCGAACCACTGGTTGCGCAAGACTCGCGTCGGCGGGCCGTACTCGCTCTTGCCGCTCGTGTCTTTGACGAAGAGCTGAACTACGTTAGGTTCGGCCGGATCGCCCAGGCCACAGGTGGGGATGTAGACCCAGCAGCTGAGCGGCTTGCACGCCAGGTCTAGCGGTACGTCCACGTTGGGTGGTGGGGCGTTCGCCATGTCGACGAATGCCTCGCCCTGATCCCGGTGATCGTCCCCGCCGACCAAATCCACGACCATGGCCAATGACGTGCGTCCCCACTGGGCTCGAAAAGGCGAGGACTCCGTGGCGATTACCGCCTGGCTGTCTGCGTACGTCTGATGGATCCACCCGTCTGTGCCGTCCTCGAAGTCCCACACGGGGTCGAGGGTCAACGGCGCAAGGCCCTTCGCGATCAGGGGCACGTAGACCTGGCTCTGGGTGATCTGGCTGCAGTCGGCTGAAGGCAGAAACCGGATGTTGTCCAGGAAGAGCGTTCCCTCGACGTCGGCGTCCTCCCACTCGATGATGAACTGCAAACGCTGAATCTGACTCAAGTCTAGGTCGACAAAGTGTTCCAGCGGAATCGCGATCGTCTGCCATCCGGTAGAAAGGTTGGCGTAGTCATCGAGGGGTACCCACGCTTGGCTCTCATCGCTCCCTGTGAGGTAGATGTGAAGTATCTGGCCGCTCGTACTCCGCTTGGCATTGAAAACCAGCCGATCGTAGTCGGACAGATCCGCGTTGCGCAGATCGGTCTCCCAGCCGGCGTACTTGCCGGCAGGGATGGCGTAGCTCAGAGCCAGGCCGGCGCCCGCATCGCCGTAGGCCTGAGTGATTGACGTGGTGCGCGTGATGCCGGCTTCCCACCCAAAGACACCGGAGTAACCAACGAGAGCGTTGTAGTCGCCCTCATCCGCGTCGTTGAAGTTGTCCACCCACAGGGGTACGCAGGCCGTCTCGAAGGCCACGTCGTCCCACCAGGTGGTGCCCGTAGAAGCGCCCTGCCCCGCCTCGAAAGCGATGACATAGGAGTCGCCCTGGGTCCAGTCGGTGACATCAGCGGAGGCGGCTAGAGGTATACGGGCCTCCTGCCACTGGTCGGTGATTCCGTCGAGCAGGTAGTCGCCGAGCTTGATCTTGTCGGTCGCGACCGGAATCGTTCTGGCGGAGATGGCTGCCGTCTGACCGCAGCGTTCACCTCGCACCTTTGCCGTAAGCGTACGATACGAGTTGAGGTCGACCGGCGTCTGGGACCAGTAGCCGGAGAAGCAACCGGATCCGGCGGTCACGTCGTAGTCCAGGCGCAGGGCATCGCTGGAGAGCGCGGACGTTACGTAGGCGGTACAGGTCGGTGGCGAATACGATGAGGTGAAGAGGCCCACTTCATCGTTGAGGCTGTTGTTGTCGTCAGCGTCGCAAAAGCTATCAACCAGCAGAGTGTCGGCGACGAAACGCAGGTCGTCGAGGAAGATGGCGCCACTCATAGGCTCCCATTCGAAGACGAACTTGATCTTGTCCAGATCCGTGAGCATCAGGCCCTCGAACGCCTGCAGCGGCACCCGGACCGCAGTCCATTCGGTGCTGATGGCACCGTTGGGCACGTAGTCTTCCAGGTCCACGTAGTCCTTCTGACCGTCCTCATCCTCGAGGTAGAGGTTGACCTTCTCACCACCGGCTGCACCTTTGAGGTAGAAGGATAGGAAGGCATAGTCGGACACATCCACCCCAAGCGTGTAGGTCTCCCACAACGCCCATGTGCCTGAAGGCAGTGTGTAGGAGATGGCGTAGCTGCTGGGTGAGTGATCGTGGGTGCCACCGGCATTGTAGGTGGTCTCAAGCGTGGCACCAGCATCTGCGTAGATGCCTGTGCCACCGCCCAGCGCATTGGGGTCCGTCCGGTCGTCGAAGTTGTCCACAGCGAGCGGGGCCAGCGGTCTTTCCAGCCTGGGACTGTCCAGGTAGATGGTGCCCTGGGTGGCGCCCTGGGCATCAGCGAACTCGACGAATAGAGTGTCGAGTTGGGTCGTGTCTACGGCTGTGGCGAAGACTGTCAAGGGTACGCCGCCCCCTTGCCAGGTATCCGTGAGGACCTGGTTCAAGAAATCACCCGCCTTGACCCCTTTCTTGTGCCCAACCTCATCGCTCAGGCCAACGACGGTGCTGGCCAGTTCCTCCCTGTCGCGGCCCTTGATCTCAAAGGCCAGCAGTTCGTAGGGGCGAGCGTCCAAGGACAGCCCGGTGGTGTAGCGGGCTGTACAGCCGGGGGATGTCACATCGTAGTCGAGCTGCAGTTCGAAGCCCGTGTGTGTGGCCGTGATGATGCCACACCCCGGCGGGTCCAACTCGGAACCCGATGGCAGGCCAAGATCGTTGTAGGGACTCGAGCCGTAGAAGTCGTCAACGTGGACGTTGCAGGGCGGGGTTGGGGTGGGGGTTGGAACGGGGGTTGGCGCAGGGGTGGGGTAGGTGACCTTCAGCGTGTAAGGATCGTTGTCGTTGCACCCCGTCCAGGGATAGACCCGCACGTAGTAGCGCCCTGGTTGATTCAGATTGCAGACAGCGTGTTCATCGCGGTTGCCAGATCGCTGTGAGTAGCATATGAGTGTCTTCTTCTCGTCATAGAGGTAGATGCCGTAGTCGGTGCCAGGGGGAATGCTGGTCAGATCCATAATGGCGGTCCCTGGCGTCTCCAGGTCGATGTAGTAGAGGTCGTCGTCAAGCTCGGTCGTGCAGCGAATGAAGTACTGGTAGCTCTCGCCTAGTGCCAGGGGACCGCAGGCCTGGCTCAACGAGTTGTTGGGCTCGCACGTGTCACAGGGCTCGGAAGGTCGCGGTGTGGGCAGGTACTCAGAAAAGATGGCAGGCCCCCTGCCACTGGCTGGAGACATAGCCCTGGGCAACACATGCAACACGACCGCAGCCAATGGAATAAGAAAGAATCTGGTCCATTTCACTTTCATTGGCATCCGCCCTCCACAACGTTCAGCTAGCTCAATCCTCAGGAGGAGGTGGTATTTCGTCCGACGGGCTTGGCTGCGATGCCGACCTAGTCGGTTCCAGTGTCGGTGACGGTGTTAGCGTGGGCAGGAGGGTCGGCCGTGGCGTGTCCGTCGGCGTTGGGGATGGTGTTGACGTATCGGTCGGTGTAACCGTCGGTGTCGAGGTCGGCGTGGCTGTGGGTGTGACCGTTGGCGTCGGCGTGGCTGTGGGCGCAACTGTGGGCGTGGCTGTTGGAGTAGGCATAGCTGTGGCCGTGGCTGTTGGGGTCTTCGTCCAGAAAAGCGGACCTGCCGGCCCCTGTCCTGTCGTCCACCCCAGAGCGAACATGCTGAGAAAGCCTGCGCCGATCAGTGCCAATACCACAGGCAGTACCCACCGTCGTCGGTCGGCTATGGCTCGCTTGAGTGCACGCCGCACTCGAGCCAGGGCTCGGCGCGCGCCCCATTTGCCTTGGAGCAATAGATTCGCCAGGCACCCTCGGCGTCGTCTCTCCTCTTGTTCTGCTTTGAGCCGTGCCCACTCATTCCGCAATGCAGTAGCAAACGCGCCCGCGCTCTGGTAGCGCTTGGCAGGGACCTTCTTCAGCGCCTTGAGTACTACTGCTGCTATACCTCTATCTAGCCCTCGATTGAGTGCATGAGGGTTAGGCGGGGTATCGTGCACATGAGCGTTCAGCACGGCTAATGGCGCATCGGCTTCAAAGGGCACCCGTCCTGTCAGCATTTCGTATGCTACCACACCCAGAGCGTAGACGTCTGACCGGGTGTTTGCCTGAGTATTGGCCTTGGCCTGTTCGGGGGCCATATAGTGGGGTGTGCCCAGCAACGTACCCTCACTCGTCAGTCCGCTTTCGGACAGCGACTTTACCAGCCCAAAATCCACCAGCACAGCATGGCCCTCTTCGTCGAAGAGGATGTTGGCGGGCTTGACGTCCCGGTGCACCAGATCACGCTGATGGGCGTGATCGAGCGCGGCGGCGACCTGGCCTACAATGGCAACTACATTGTCCAGTGGTAGTGGCTCGCCGTGCAACCGATCGGCGAGCGTGCCTCCGGGCAGGTATTCCATGGCAATGTAGGGGAGGCCGCGATCCTCGTCGACGGCGTAGATGCGCACGATGCCGCGGTGCCGGAGTTTGACGGCCTTGCGGGCTTCGTTCAGGAAGCGCTGCACTGCACTGGGCTGTCCGGTATAGAGCTCGTGCAGCACCTTGACCGCCACAGCCTGGTTAAGACCGGGATCATACGCTTTGTAGACCGCGGCGAATCCGCCGCGGCCGATCTCCTCAAGGATCTCGTACTTGCCCAATCTTGTCATGGTGTCATCTCAATGCACTCTATGCGGCGACTGTGAGATCCTGTCCCAACTCTCGAATTGCTGAACGGATCGTCCCATCAGCGTCCTCGGTGTTCCTCAGCGTCCTCACCGGTTCAATCCCCGCGGTTCACTCCCCTGCCTCCCCCGCACAGCGAAACCCCACGGAGGCCCTGGGCTCGTCGGGCAAGAGGCCGCCGTAGCGGTGGGCGGTGCGGGCGCACGTTGGTCCGTCGGCAAAACTGCCGCCGCGCACCACCTTGAAAGTCCCTGCTGGCGGGCCAGCGGGATTTGTCAGGGCCTCTGATTGGTATTTCCCGTACCAATCGGCCACCCATTCCCAGACGTTGCCCGCCAAATCCAGCGCCCCGCACCAACTGGCGCCGTCGAGGTACGAACCGACTTCGGTGGCATCGGCCACATTTTCGGCGTAGTTCAGCACCATGTTGTCCGGCGGGCTGTTCCCCCACGGATAGGTGAAGTTGTCTGTCCCCCGCGCCGCGTACTCCCACTCCGCCTCCGTCGGCAGCCGCGCCCCGGCCCATTCGCAGTAGGCCGCCGCCATGTACCAGTCCACGCACACCACCGGGTGGTCTGCTCTGTGTTCATGCTCATAGCCTCCCCACTCGCACTCTGTCGACGGCGCCTGGCATGCCCCGGCCTCCTCACACTGGCGATACTGGATGTTGGTGACCTCGGTCTGATCGATCCAAAACCCATCGAGGGTGACGGCGTGCTGGGGGAACTCGCCCTCCTCGGCGTCCGGGTCGCCCTCGGCGCTGCCCATCTGGAAGGTGCCGCCCGGCACGTGGACCATCACCATCCCGTCGACGGAGCGGGTCCGGGTGGTGCCCGGCTCCCCGGCTGGCTCCTCGACCGCCTCGGCTGGCGCTTCGGGGTCGAGCGGTGCAGGGCCAGTCCCGAAGAGCCGCGGCCCTAATCCCACGCCGAGGCCCACCAGCAGCACCAGGATCGCTCCCCCTGCCGCAGCCCACCGGACCCAGGTCGGCATCGGCCTGCGCCAGGGTTCCTGCAATCGCTCGCGCGCCTGGGCCACCAGCTGGGCTGCGTCGCGATAGTCCGCGTCCAACGCCTGTACCCGCGCGCCCAGCGTCAGCACCTCGGCCCAATTCCCCGCCGTGGCGGCGGCCTGCAGACG
>JABAHP010004851.1_pt1 | contig 10797 bp, 8 predicted proteins | sample 7062081 | NCBI WGS metagenome assembly JABAHP01 (sample SAMN14534357, study PRJNA622989) | marine sediment metagenome | biome: marine biome [ENVO:00000428]; feature: marine pelagic biome [ENVO:01000023]; material: deep marine sediment [ENVO:00002113] | place: India: Gulf of Kutch | collected... | reverse complement strand
TCGGGCCATATGGTTGATAATCTAATCCACCAGATTGACGAATGCTGCTGGATAAAGGATGCCTGGCCGGTTTCTGCGGTTGGCATGGGCGGCCGAGTACCAAACAGCAAAGACTGTGGCCAGAATATCGACGTCTACTCGATGGAGTATACCTTCGCCGACGGTACAAAGGCATTTTGTGGTTTCCGCCGAATGAACAACACGCGTAATGAGTTCGCCACGTTCATTCACGGCACAAAGTGTGCGGCTCAGTTCTCAGGCAGGACTCATGCCGCCACCGTCCATATGTTCAAGGATCAGCGGATCGAAAAGGACAACATTTCGTGGACGCCAACAAAGGATGCTTACAGTCCCTGGCAGTACGAGTGGAACGTCTTTATCGAAAGTATCCGCAAAGACCGCCCGCATAATGAGGTTAAACGCGCCGTATATTCAGACCTCACCTCTCTCATGGGCCGCGCCGCCTGCCATACCGGACAGACGGTCACCTGGGACCAGATAATGAAATCCGAATTCCAGTTCTGCGACTACCTCGATAAACTGGACTACGACAGTCCGCCCCCGGTCAAAGCTGATGAAGAAGGACGTTTTCCTGTACCAATTCCGGGACAGTGGAAAGAGGTTTGAGAGTGATTACAATATGATTTTGAATTAGCGGCCTGTACGATTGGCTTTTACGTCGTAACAGTACAACAGGTTTCCGTGTCTGATGTAGAGCCGCCCGTTACAGACAACCGGGTGTGCCCATGTTGGCCCCCTGCCGCCTTTTGGTATAGAGAAGCGGCTTATGATGTTAAAAGCATTGGGCGCCGCCCGCACCAGTGCCATAGTGCTCCTCTGATTGAGAGCGTATATCATGCCGTCCGCATAAGTAAGTGATCCGGGGCCTATGCCCGGCTCGGCGTACATTTGCTTGCCCGTCGCAAAATCCAGGCACATCCAGGGCCCCAGACTCGGGGTTCTGGATGCTCCGTACAGATATCCGTCGAACAATATTATCCCTCCGTGCTGGCACTCTAATAACTTCGAATTCCACACCTCCTCGACGGAGGCCCTTTCCCCATCAACATTTAGACGAAACAGACGGGAACCTGAAGTGCGGGAACATATGAAGACGCATCCGTCGTGGTATATGGGCGTGTTTATATTCTCGTCAAAAGGGGTGACGTGTTTGACACTCCAGAGCAGTTTGCCCGTATCCGCGTTGACGCCTGCAAAGGATTTGGCCATCAATACGGCAATCTGGCGGAGCCCCTTGTACTCGAATACAATCGGCGAACTATAACCGGGCTTATCGTTTGTTCCTTCACAGGTCCAAACAGTTTGGCCGGTCTTCTTGTTCAAAGCCGCTACTCCAACTTTTTCCCCGCCCGGCGTACAGATAACGTTGTCACCGTCAATAAGTAGAGATTCCGCCAGTGCCCACGTGATATTCCGCCCGTCGAATCGTTCAAGAATATTCACAGACCATATCTTCCTGCCGGTACCCGCTTCAAGGCATACGATGTCCCCGTCGGCGTTCTCGTGGTAAAGCCTGTCGTCATCTATAGTGGGCGTGCTCCGTGTACCGGGCTTGTCCCGCTTGTAGGCGGGGCCATTCCTGGCTGTCCACTTAACACCTCCATCAATATCCAAAGCCGTAATCACGGTATCCTTGTTAATGTTGCCGGTTGTGTAGATGAACCCCTTTGCCACGGCCACTGTTGAGTAACCTTCACCGATGCCCTCTGCCGTCCAGAGGAGCCTGGGACCATTGGAAGGCCATTGTTTCAGAAGGCCGGTTTCACGAGATACATTATCACGCTCGGGCCCGCGAAACTGGGGCCATTCGAAAACATCACCCTCGCTTGTGCTAAAAGTCAATAGTATCAACAGCCAGATTAAGCTTGATGCTCTCATGTCAACCTCCTGTGGTAAAAGCCGGCTTTCTGCGAAACACACTCTCCTAACTGGCCTTGGCAACAATTCTGCCATGAGTATTAAAAGTGGATATTCACACCGGTAATATTATCATGGCTATGTACGAGTGTCAATCAGTAGTATCAATAGTTGCATCGCAAATGTAAATGTTAATATCAGCAACGATCTTGCCGTCTAACATAAGCCTTCACCTGTACAAAACATATCCAAATCGGCTCCTTGAAAAATTGTCAATGCTTCTGTAAAATGATCGTAACTGAGACAACCTCGACTATTGTGGAGCTATCAAAATCGAGGGCATTATTCTGTTTGGGAGTAGAAAAATGAGAAGAAAAGTTGCCGTTTTCATAAATCTACTTATAACTGTAGTGCTTCTTTTATTCGGGTACTCTAATCCTGTCGTTGCATCTGAAGCTGACCTGATCCTATACAACGGAAAGATTATTACAGTAAACTCGGACTTTTCAATAAAGCAGGCCATGGCTGTGAAAGGAGACCGGATTCTACAGGTCGGTGATAATAAGAACATCCTGCGGTTGAAAGCTGACAAGACCGAAGTCCTCAATCTTGACGGCAAAACGGTCCTGCCGGGTTTTATCGATTCTCATGTTCATGCAACCGGTGCATGTATGACGGAATTCGACCATCCAATCCCGCAAATGGATTCCATCAGGGATGTCTTAAATTACATCAAAAAGCGGGCGGATGCCCTCGAAGACGGCCAGTGGATTATATTACAACAAGTGTTCATCACACGTCTTCGCGAACAGCGGTATCCAACGAAAGAAGAACTCGACCGTGCCGCCCCGGAGAATCCTACAGTGTTTCGTACGGGACCTGACGCCTCACTTAATAACCTGGCATTGCAACTTAGCAATATCGACAAGGATTTCCGTGTTACCGACGGAGGTCCGGGCTATATTGAAAAGGATCCGCAAACCGGTGAACCTACAGGTATACTACGCGGCTGCAATCGCTATATAAAGAGCAAATCATCGGGCAGAAAAGCAACCGAAAACGACCGTTATCAACGCCTATTGGAATTGTTTAAAAATTACAACTCTGTCGGTATTACAGGTATTTGTGACGGTTCCTCAAACAAGTCAAATCTGAGGCTCTATCAGAAGATGCTTAACAAGCGTGATTTGACTGTCCGCATAGCGGCCCAGTATCACATTGATACCATTGGGGACCTTGAAGAAATACAAAATCAAATTCGTAAAGCCGCAGAAATTCCGCTTTGCAAAGGCGGCCCAATGCTGCGCGTGATAGGTATCAAGACATTCCTGGATGGAGGCATGTTAACCGGCAGTGCATACATGCTTAAGCCGTGGGGCGTTAGCAAAATCTATGCTATCGACGACCCGAACTATCGCGGCGTTTTATTCATTCCCAAAGAACGGCTGCTGCCGATAGTCAGGACTGCTACTGAATGTGGATTGCAGTTCACGGCCCACACAGTTGGAGATGGTGCTGTTCACACGCTACTCGAAGTCTATGAAGAGTTGAGCAGGACAATGCCAATTCGACAAATGCGGCATTGCATCACTCACTCAAACTTCATGAGTGCCGAATCCATTCAAAAGGCGGCTGGCTTAAAGGTAATGCTGCTCATCCAGCCTGCATGGTTGTATCTGGACACAAGAACATTGGCAAAGCACTTTGGCTGCGAACGCCTTCGATACTTTCAGCCCTTAAGGAGCATTTTCGAGGCCGGTGGTATTGCAGCTGGAGGTTCTGATCACATGCAGAAGATTGGCTCGCTCCGCTCGATTAATCCCTATGATCCGTTCCTTGGTATGTGGATTACCGTCACGCGACGGGCCAAATGGTATGATGGACAGCTTCATCCCGAAGAGGCTCTCAGCCGCCAACAGGCCATACGTTTCTACACAATAAACTGTGCCCGCGCCCTGTTTCAGGATAAGTTCGTCGGTTCCTTGGAGAAGGACAAACTCGCCGATTTTATCGTCGTTGATACTGATTTGCTTACCTGCCCGGTCGACGAAATCAGAAAAACACAGGTCCTGAGAACTTATCTCAACGGAAAGCTCGTATACAAACACTGACTAATTCCCTTCACCAACAAATCATGACTGTTCACCCATACGCAGAAAATGAGGTTTTCTGGGCACAAAAAAAGTGCAGAAAAAATTTAAAATATTTCATTTTTTTGTTGACAACTACTATGACCTGTAGTACTATTAGGCGAGGTAACAAATAAAGATGCTGTTCTGATTCATGGAGAACATCTTATGGGCAACAAATCACTTGACGATTTGGGTGAACTTCAGCGGGCGGTCATTGAGATAATCTGGGACCTCGGATCTGCCAGTGTTCATCAGGTGCGTCAGCGGCTTGTACGCAGAAAAAAACCGGCATACACGACGGTACTTACCGCAATGCAAAAACTGGAAAAGGCCGGCTGGCTGCGACACCGCGCTCAGGGTAAAAGCTATATCTACATGCCCACCAGGACTCGTGAACAGGCGGGAGCCAGGTCCGTACACAAGTTTGTGCAGCGCGTGTTTGGAGGAGACGCCGTTTTGATGTTTCAGCACCTTATGCGTGAAAGTAAACTCAGCGATGCCGAACTTAGTGAACTAAGGAAGATGACCGAGCAAAAGCGAAAGGAGAATAAAAAATGATAGCGGGCGAAAATGCTTTCTTGTGGAGCTATCTGTGGCAAAGCACGGCTTTCGTTACGGCCGGCCTGGCAATCAGTTTCGCCTTTCGACATCGGCCTTGTAGGGCACATCACATACTCCTTCTGTCAATCATTGCAGCCGTTATCGTTCCCATTTCAACCGCATCGGTCAAACACTTTGGCCTGGGCCTGTTCGCCGGAAAGCCTGTGACAATCCATCGCCCTGTCGAATTTGTGGCGAACCATCTGCACACGGAAAATGAGTTTGATGTTACCGAACGGACGGCTCTGGTACCTGGGTATACCGAAGTTGCTCAAATCAAGCCAGCCCACCCACCAGCCCTTGAATATCCCTCTTCTGCTGTGGCTTCCTCGAAAAGCTACGAATTACCGTGGCGTAAAATCCTGCTCTGGAGTTGGGCCGTCGTAAGTACAATCCTTATCCTGCGTTTGGCTTTTTTCTTTGCGATGAGTGTTGGTCTCTTGGGACAGGTAGTGCCAGCCAATAGCGCTAGGATTCGTGAAGCAATCCGTCTGGCTGGGACAAAACTCGGAATTACTCAACAACTACGCATCTATACTAATGACAGGATTCGCAGCCCAATAATATGGTGTTGGAGTAAACAACCGACTTTATTAATCCCGAGGAGCACTGGCGCAAACGATGGTATCGACTGGGTAAGCATACTTTGTCATGAACTGGCACACTACAGGCGTCGTGACCACATTGCCGGCCTTTTGGCCGAACTTGCTGTCTGCATACTGCCCTGGCAGATGCTCCTATGGTGGGCAAAGAAACGATTGCTAAGGCTCAGTGAGCGGGCCTGTGACGATTGGGTACTGGATTGTGGTCAACCGGGAACAGATTACGTGGATTCTCTTCTTGATTTAGTGCCGCAACAACAAATGGCATTTATCCCGGCGGTCCTGCGAAGCAAAAAAGGGCTGTCAGGCAGAGTCCGTCGCATACTTAAGGACAAGTGCAGCAATCCCAGAGCGGGTGTTATATGGTTGTTGGTGGCATGTCTTACAACTGCGTGCATCGGGCTGGGCGTAGCGTTTGCGCAAAGCCGCCCTGCTACATTAGTCTACTCGAATCCAGGGGACGAAAAGGTTGACAATTCGATTCACGAAGCCTCCACCAATGGTGACATCAACATGGTCAAATCGCTGCTTTCTGCCGGTACCGATGTCAACGTCAGAGGCAGACTGGAATACACTCCGCTTCACCATGCTGCCGAGAACGGTCATGCTAACCTTGTCAAATTCCTGATTGCTGAAGACGCAGATTTGGAAGCAAGGAACCACTATGGGCGTACACCTCTGGCCTTAGCTGCATGCCAGGGCCACAAAGGGATGGTAGAACTTCTCATCGCTTTAGGCGCCGACGTCAACACTAAAGATATTTGGCACAAAAAACTGCTCCATCACGCTGCCGAGAACGGCCATACGGACCTCGCCGCTTTTCTGTTTGCTAAGGGCGCAGATATTGAAAATGAGACTAACCTGGATTACACGGCCCTGAGTCTGGCTGCTTCTAAAGGCCACAGACTGATGGTTGAGCTTCTCATCTCCAAAGGCGCCGATGTGAACACGATAGAACAAATGAAGTACACACCGCTCCATTATGCAGCTTTGGGTGGTCACTACGAGATAGTCAGATTGCTCGTAGCTGCCGGCGCGGATGTCGATGCGGAAGACTTAAGCCATCTAACGCCTCTATACAAGGCGGTTAATGCCGGGAACAAGGAGATAGCCGGACTATTGGTCAAGAACAGAGCGTATGTATGCTTTCCTGCTCTGCACTTTGCTGCCTTTATGGGTGACCTACCCAAGGTCAAAGAACTCATCGAAGAGGGGGCCAATGTGGATTCAAAGGATAGGGACAAAAAAACATCCCTGTTGTATGCCGCCCTGGGTGGTAACAAGAATGTAGTTGAATTCCTGGTGGAAAAAGGCGCCGACATCAACGCAAGAAAAAGCGAGCTTGGCCACACAATCTTACATACCATAGCCCGGAAAGGCGACAAAGATATAGTGGAACTGCTGATTTCAAAGGGCGCCAACGTCAACGCCACCGCAAATAAAGGCGCTGCCACTATAACGCCACTGGACCACGCCGTTCTTTCGGGTCACGCCGATGTTGCAGCCGTGCTTCTGGACCATGGAGCCAATCCTGACGCAAGGGGTTACTGCGGCGTCATGCCCCTGCACCGCGCCGCACAGAAGGGCCGCACGGACCTGGCCGGACTGCTTCTGGATCATGGGGCGAACGTTAATATCAAAGGCGGCAGTATCGAGATAACGCCGCTGCATTGGGCGGCCGCCCGTGCCGAAGTTACCGAGTTTCTTATCGCCAAAGGTGCAGAGGTAAACGCAAAGGACAAAAATCATATAACGCCACTGCACCGTGCGGCATTGGGAAGTGGCTCAAAAGTTGCAAAAATCCTTATTGACAAAGGTGCTGATGTAAATGCTAAGGATAGTCGGGGACGAACACCTTTGCATGATGCCGCCGGTAGGGGCAATGACCGGATGGTTGAGCTTCTTATTGAGCGAGGTGCACAGGTGGATGTAAAAGACAAAAGAGGAACTACAGCTCTGTATTCCGCTGCTTCAGGCACTAAAAACTCTAAAGAGGCGGTTGTATTGTTACTCGCTGCCGGCGCAGACATAAATTTTAAGCGCACCGCTGAGCCGGACAAGGGCTTTGGTCTCCTGCATACAGCCGTCAAAAACAGCAATCCGAGAGTAGTTGAATTCCTGATTTCAAAAGGTCTCGACATCAACGCTGAAACCGCCACAGGCCGCACACCATTGGAATTGGCCCGTGATACGACGCGATTGGGTTCGGCGGCAAAAAGAAAACGCAAAGTTATTGTCGAAATGCTGCTAAAGCACCGAGCAAAACCGTAACTTACGATATTGACTCTTCTTATAAGACCAGAACAAACCTTACTTCCCTGCTGTTTCCGTATAATCAACCGCCTACCCACCCCCCTGCTGCACCGGTCCCGAAAGAACCAATACATCAGTTGGGTCGTAGAAACTGTAGAAGGATTAAGTTTTTTTGTATGCCCCTGCCTCATCTCCTAATCTCTCCTCAAAGGCAGGGGCTTTTAAAAATCCTGCCAATCCATAAAAAAACCGTTTTTGCATGCAAGTCCGGTAATCTTCTTCCGCCAATAAACTCATTAAATATCAGCCCCATATTTGCGGCAATTTTAACAAATAAAGCAATACTTTTTGGCACTTACGACTTTTCGCAGTATACTTTAATAAAGCATTAAACCAAAGGGGCGGACATCAATACACTATTTAAGATATTTCTACTGTATGGAACTAAAAACGATTCATCTGAGCAATCACTGTTATTATTACTGTTGACGAGTCTTTTCTTTCGAGGACATCATAAGCAAATGGTACCTGCATTCGCAGGTGTATAAATAATATTTTTTATTAAACTCATTTGGGAGGAGTAAAAGATGGAAAGAAGAAAAGGTTTCACACTGATCGAGCTGATGGTTGTAATTTTCATCGTCGGCATCCTTGCTGCGGTGGCTATTCCCATCATGCGAGGCCGAATCGATGCGGCCAAGTGGTCCGAGGGCAAAGCTGGTGCCGGTAGTATCCGCACCGCTGCCCGTGCGTTCTGCGCAGAGAAAGGGCCAAACTGGGGTGGTGTATGGGCCAACGTGACACTGGCCGACCTGGGTTTTACTCTGGTGAATTTGGCCGACGGCGACGATCTTGACGGCAAGTACTTCACCAATGAAGCTTACGCAATTGCGTTCACCGGTTACGATGCGTACGTCATTACGGTAACTGCCGCCGCTTCGTTGCGAGCCGACAAGCCCGCAAATCCTGCAGTAGTAACACTGGATCAGGATGGAGTCTTTACTCCGTAAGGTAGCTGCGACACTTTCACAACTACCGGTAATTGTTGAGTCAAGCAAAAAAGTGGGGGCCTTGTATCTCAAGACCCCCACTTTGCTTTTTAAAGCAAGCCCTAAGTAAAGTGCTTGTTCGCCGGGACGGTCAATGCCGGGAGAACGGGCTTGAATCAGGGAAGCTCACTCGTCACACGTCTCAGTTCATCCGAGCTTGATATTTTTTTGCCGTCGGCAAAGATTCTAAATCCTTTACCCTTGTCATATTTGGCGCCGCTTCGGTCCCACAAAATTGTTAATGTTCGGCCGTGATAAAGTACATTATCAAGACAGAACCAGTCCCATGCATCTGCTGGCAACAAAGGATCAACCAGTACTGTATTGCCTTCTTGAGGTACGAGTCCAACCAGTCCGTTGATTACCAGGTCACAGAAGGTCGAGTGATTGTAATAACGGCTGCGGTCTTTGTCCGGTTTTAGCCATTTGCCGGTTTCTTCGTCAAGATACTCTCCGATATACGGCTTGCCCCTGTAACGGTGAGACCGTGAGTATGTCATAAGGGCATCAAAGTAATCTGCCCTGCTGAGGTATTGCTGTTCATAATCGCGAATCACGTTAGCAAGTCCTACGAGCGTCTGGCTGGTCGCGTATGGCCAAACCGCTCCGTCCCACTCACATGTCCCAACACCGTGACTTCTAAAATCAGGATGCCTCCGTTCTGCGGTCGTGATTCCCATTGGCGCTTTGAATCCTTTCTCGTCCGTAAGCTGCAGCCATGCCTGCTCACGCCCGCGTCTCGGCAGATTAAAATACCACGGGATGTATCCTAATTCCTCCCGTACATCCGCCAACTTACCATTGGGATGCCGCACTTTGAAAAACTTCGCCTCATCATCCCACATCAGATCGTTAACAAGCGATTTTAACTTGGCCGCTCTCTGCGCATATTCTTTCGCAATCCCCTCCTTACCCGCCATTTCCGCCACTTTCGATATCGCCAGCGCGTTGGCATACATATAGCTGTTCAAAGGAGGTCGCGCGTTCTTCACTCTTCGCCCCCCACTGATTGATTCCTCCATTCCGTCACGACCATCATATTGCCAGAGCAGTCCGTTCTCCAGGCCTTGTTCTTTAGTCCACGCCTCGTAATCACCTATGAAAGCATCGAGCAATCCTACTATGAATTTCTCGTCTAGGTTCACGAGGTATCTGCGATAGAGTGCCCATGTCCCCCAGTTGCTGTACTTATGAAAGTGCGGCTGCAGGCCGCATTCGTGGCCCATGTACCAAAACCGAGCGTACTCGTCAATATATCTCCCATCATGCAGCCATCTGCCTTCGCGAATATGGTGGCCGAGCGCGCAGCTTATCGTGTTGTACTTGCCGCTGTGACCGATTTCGTCAAGAAATTCCGTAAAAACAAAACCATCCGGCGTCTTCTTTATATGCTTGCGAAATGTCCACCAACGATAATAGTAAATCTGCTCAAAGCTCTTATCAGGACACTCAAAAAAAGGAACATTCTCCTTCATCCATATCCACGATTTACTATTCGGGATGAAATTGATTATGTTCTCCGGCTCCATAGTGTTGAAAAAATTAACGTGGTGCTTAAAAGTATCTGCATCAAGGATAAACATTGAATCTGATTGCCCCCCAACAACACCTGCGTTCGTTGTCACAAACAGGAACGTTAAAGTTATGCAAAATGACAATATCCTTATCACAACAGCCTCCTTATATTTATCTTTAGCTATCTGACTCTTCTGTTTCGATAGATGCCGCTTTTTCAACTCGTCGTCTATACTCTCCATGAACTGAACGGCATTAAACAGCTTAGCGGTTTAAATTACTGTGTCAGCCTGACTCAACATTCCCGTAATGCACATATTCTGTCGGATCGGTGCCGTTGAGACATTCTTCCACATTTGTGTAACCATCATCATCGGCGTCTTTCGGGCCATCGGCTGGATCGTTACATTTCAGACCATACTTCTTTTCCCAGCTATCCGGCATCCCGTCATGGTCGCTGTCGACAGGTGCGGGTGCAGCCTTATACTCAGGCCAGCCGCCCACATCGGAAGGGATATCGATGATGCCGTTTTTATAAGTCGGCTTCCCTTCGAGAACAATATTAATGATACGTGCGTCGACAGGGTCGCGCCTGGGCAAGGTAGCCCCGGCCTGGATCAGAACTTGTATATAAGCCTGCTCGGCACTTTGCTGGGTAATTGGCAAGTAGGGAACCGGTGTTGTCGAACGCACCTTCTTTATAAGCGATTTGACCTCTGCTTCTGTCTCGGCGTCATCAAACTGCACGCCGCCGTTCCAGTTGTTGGA
>JABAHP010022664.1_pt3 | contig 10798 bp, 12 predicted proteins | sample 7062081 | NCBI WGS metagenome assembly JABAHP01 (sample SAMN14534357, study PRJNA622989) | marine sediment metagenome | biome: marine biome [ENVO:00000428]; feature: marine pelagic biome [ENVO:01000023]; material: deep marine sediment [ENVO:00002113] | place: India: Gulf of Kutch | collected... | reverse complement strand
ACTTGCTTATTATATCCTTAAGGGGATGGCCTACTTAATATATTATATTATAAAAGGTATTTATTATGTTCTTAAAGGTATTGGGTATGGTTTCTATAAATTATTTGAATGGTTTTATTTCTTGATTTCTGGAAAATCAAAAACACCTGTTAACAAAAATGTTGAAAATCCAATCCAGAATGAGATAATTGGCAAAAAAGAAATTAATTTTGAATTTTGCAGTGAATGTGGTATTAAAGTCACCGAGAAGATGAGAAAAAATTTATTAATTCATGGAGAGGTTTTTTGTATAAATTGTGGAAATCAATTTGCACTATTTCATACTACTAAACAATGCTCTATCTCTCAATAATCATTTTTTATATATTTTCAAACAAAAAAAATTAAAATAAATATTAATGATAGTAATAAAGGAGTAGTCAAAAAATATGGTACATTATATTTGTAGGGAATGTTCGTATGAATTTCCAAGTGAACTTTCTCATTTAATAGATAATAATATTCAAGTATATTGTGAAAGATGTGGTTCACCTTTTGTTTTAGAAGGTGTTAAGTTCAAAGCAGCACAGACGCCTTATATAAAGGAGAGCAGACAAATGCATACCATATCAGAGAGAAAATCATCAAGCTTAGAAAACTTAATTCAATTTTTAAATAAGATTTCATTTATTCCATTATTCTTATTTACTTGCATTTCGTTTGGGTTAATAGTAGAATTTTTTATAAGCTGGAATAGTCTTCTATTATTTGACCGAATTGTGCATGGTCTAATAGGTTTATTCTTATTAGTTTACGATAAGGTCTATCTTTCTCAGAAGATAAAAGAGAAGAAGTATAATGAAATTTTTTTAGATGCATTTTGCTGGGGAATCTTAGGTTGTATTTTATATGGTACAGGAGTACTTGTATTATTAAAAGGTATTGCTATTGTTATTTATGTAATCATAGAATCTAGAAATAATAATTTTAAACTGTATGATTTTGGGTTAATAGCAAAAGATTCTTTAAACAATCTTTCATCTAAAGCAGGATTCTTAATTATATTGTTAGGAATTTATAGAATTTATTCGGACAGACTTTATTTACCAGTTATAGGAGAAGAATTAATATACTTACCTTTTAACCTTGTAGTTCCAATAGGTTTATTATTTTATTCAGGATTTTTGCTTATCGCATTGGCAATTTTACTTATAGACAGTAGAATGAAAAATAGAACTAAAGAGAAGCAAAAGTTCGTAATAAAAGATTCGGCTAAATATTTCATAATGGGTATTTTCGGAATATTATTTTATGCTGCAGGGATTTTTATATTGTTAAAAAGTATATTAATTTTTTTCTTATGCTTCGGTAAACCTTCAAAAAAAGAAGAAAAAGTGGTTTTAGAACAGACATTTCCATTTCATGTTCCAATCCCCCCTACACCGCCAATTCCTCCAAGTCCGCCCCATCTGAAAGTTGAAGAAGTTTCTGAAGCAGTTAAAGAGGAACAAAAAACTAAATTAGAATCTATAGAAGAATCTATTGAAAGTAAAGAAGTAATAATAGAAGAGAGAGATTTATCCAAAGTTGAATCAAAAGAAACAAAAGAAATTTTTAAGAAGGAACTTGAAGAAATACCTATAATTATTGATAAAATAGATAAGGTTAAAAGAGAGCAAGAATTTGAATTAAAGCTTCATGATTCTCTTTTACCAGTTAAAGATGATAAAGATAAAAAATTAGTTAAAGAATATTTTTCAAAAATATTTGCTGTTCTTTCAAAAGAATTGAGAGTGCAAATAAACGATCTTAAAATTACTAAGAAAGAAAAGAAAGAACTACTTGAAGAGCTTGCATTCCTAACCAAACAAGAACAAATAAAATATATAGAAGCTATAGTAAATCTTTACAAAGAAATTCCTAAAAAATTAATTAATAGAATTCGTAAACTTCCAAATGTTAAACCTAAACATTATGACAAGATAGTGGAACAATTAAGATATATGGATTATGCTGAACAAATTAAATTTGTTCAATTTTTAGAGGAAAACGCCTAAAAATGTCGCTTGAAAAAAGAAGAGAACTTAAGGAAAACGAAGAAGAAGATATTAAGGAGAGTTCATTCAGACGACTTGATTTTAGACCTTTAGAAATCGCAAGTGAAATTCAAGAAGAAGAAACTCCAGAGGAGATAATTGAGGAATTAACTGCGATCGAAGTTGATGTTTTAGAAATTGCATCTGATATATTAAAATTGAAACGATATGATGCTGAATTTGAGATAGAATCTCCAAGTCAAATACAGAAATATCCAATTGTGGAAAAGCTTTATGCAAAATGTATTGCTAAACTTTCATACAGAAAAGGATATAGTAAGGAAGAAATATTTCTTAGCATCCGAAGTTTAGAAGAGAAGAATTGGATTGTTACAAANNAAGAAAATTTTAGATTTCATTAAAAATAATCCAGGAATCCATGCTAGAGACGATAAAATTGAAAAAGAATTAAATATCACAAGAACTCCATTTTTAAAACATGTTATGACTCTTGAAAGATTTAATCTAATAAGATCTAAAAAAATTGGTAAATCTCTTCACTACTTTTTAATTGAGGTTCCTGAAGATTATGACTCTTATAAAATTATTTTTTTAAATCCTTTAATTCCTAAGATATTAGAAGAGATATTTAAGGATGAATCCATAACTGTATCTTCAATTGGAGAAAATCTTGATTTATATTCTGGAACTATTTTGTATCATATTAAAAAACTAAAGAAGTTAAATATTGTAAAATCCTCAAAAAATACATCTGGTAAAAAAATTTTTCTTATAAATATTGAACTTCTTAAAATTTACCATAATTTTTTTGATGAACCTGATTTTTCAGAATTATTGAAAGGTCTTTAATTTCCTAACCTATTTTTTTATTTATTATTACAAATTATTTTTTATTTGTGGCAGAGATTGTGTCAGTATTTTGATCATATTATCAATTCCATTTTCCATATCAGGATGGATCTCGTTTGACTTAACTAAATCATATTTTGGATGTCCTGGTAAATCAGAAACCGAAAGAATTGAAGCTGTTTTTAAATTATATATTTTACCTAATAAGAATAATATGGAAGATTCCATATCAACAGCTTGAACATTTATAGAGTTCAATGCTCTCACAAAATCTAAACTCTCACAAAAAAGAGCATCAGTAGTCCATAAATCTGCTAGTTTAACTTTATCAGATAAGATTAATTTTGCTTTATTTTGCAAAATCTCTTTTAATGTATCATAAGGCTTGGTTATGAAAATAGTTAAATTACCTGTAAATAAAGTTTGTAAGGATCCTATTGGATTTGAAATTGATTCCAATTCATTAGTCAGATGAGCATTCTCTCTAAAATATTGGGGACTTGTGCCTTCATCACAGTAGGCTTGTTTAGGGATTATAATATCGCCAACATTGATTGGCATAATTTGATTTTCAATCCCTCCGCAAACATCAATCCTAATGATTACTTTTGTTTTACATCGTCTTAAAGCCTCAACAGCCATAGCACAATTAGGTGCTCCAATCAAAGAACGTACAATACTTATTTTCACATTATTTATCTCTCCATTATATACTCTGCCATATTTCCGTTTATTTTGTAGTTTCTGTATTAATTTTTTCATGACTATTTTTATAGCAGGAAGGATTACAATTTCATTTATGTTTGATGGGCTCGTTTCAAGAATCATGCGCACTAGTTTCTCATCTACGCTTATAAATTTTAAGCCTATGTTTAACAATTCACTTTTGATTCTATTTAACATTTTCAATCATTATCTTATTTATCTCAAGAAACTAAATATTGAATTTTGATTATATTCTATAAGTATGCTACTAATTATTTATTTACTTATAATTTTTAAGAAAATAATTTAATATCTTATCTAAATAGATTTATTTATAGAAGCTTCTGAGAATTTTAAGGCTAAAGGATTCTTATGACGAATAATAGGTTTATCGTTGACAATAAAATTACAAATGAATTCGTAGAAACATATACTAAAACTACCTATAGAATTATAGGAGAAAACAAACATTCCTCTATTAAACCATGTCATTGGCTTGAACAAAGATTAGCTACAGGTAGAGATAATCGTAATTGTTATAAAGGAGTTTTTGGAATAAAAAGTCATAGATGCCTACAAAATACACCATCATTACCTTTTTGTAATCACCAATGTGTTTTCTGTTGGCGAGATATTGAATCTGGATCTCTTGGGAGTGAGTTTATTGTTGAACCAGATGATCCTAAGCTTTTAGTTAATGAAATGCTCCGTCATCATAAAGACATTATTCAGAATCACTTACCATTGAGACGATATCTTGATAATTATGAAATAATGATTGATATCCTATATTATATGCTCCTGAATGGTGAAAAGATCCATACAATTAATTCCCTTTCTAATAATATTCATGTATCAAAGAATAAAATTGAACGTGCAGTTACTCTTTTAAAAAATCAAGATTTTATTAACATTTTGAATAAAAATTTTAATAAATTTGGTTTAGATGATGATATAAAATGTTGTATTAGTTCCAGGGAAGAATTAGAATTGTTAATTAATAGAGCACTTACTACACCTGATGAAATAATACAAGCACATAGTGAAGCACAAAATCCAAATCATGCAGCTATTTCACTGGATGGGGAACCTTTATTGTATCCAAGAATTTCAGAATTTATTCACGAATTAAGAGAGCGAAACATGACAACTTTTGTTGTTACTAATGGTACTTTACCAGATAAAATAGAAAAACTAGAAGCTTATCCATCTCAGTTATATATAACTTTACCAGCTCCAAACGAAGCCATATATAAAAAAACTTGTCGTCCAATGATTAAGAATGGTTGGACTAATATAATGGATACAATGAATTTGATTGAATCACTTTCTTGTAGAACATTAGTTAGGTTGACTGCAGTTAAAGATGTAAATATTAATGAAAGAATGATAAAAGAGTACTGTAAAATTGTAGAAAAGGCTAATCCAAACTTTTTTGAAATAAAAGGATTCACCTTACAAGCAAAAGCTCTTTTAATTAAAGAAAGAATGAAAAGTGAACAGCCAATTCAATATTTTTTTCCGGAATATGAATATTTAGAAAACCTCGCAGTTAAGTTTGAAGAAATTGGGAATTTTCATTTGATATATAAGAATACTGCAAGTAGAGATTTTTTATTTGCAGTAAATTGGGATACTGGAAAAGATCCAAAAATAAAAAAACCATAAAAATGCTTTGTTGTATTAGAAGAACTCTAAGTATTTTTTAATTATTTGTTTTAATTTGTCCAAATTTATCTTTTTTAAAGCAGAAAATTCTAAAAAGGGTATTTCTGTTTTGCTTTCTACGTTAAATTCATCAAAACTTATCAGATTTAAACCATACTCTTTTGCTGAATTAACTAATAACTTTATAATTTTATGCTTATCAAAATTAGATATTTTATCTATTTTATTTAATATTATTAGTAAGGGTATACTAAATTCGCTTAGAAATTGGATCAATTCAAAACTTAGAGGGATAGTTTTTTTATTTTGCACAAAATATTTTCTTATTTCATCTTCAATTCTAAGAATATTAATTACAATCAATCCAAAAAAATAATCATTATAATGCTTTTCAATATGAATCACAATTTGCTTCTTGATGTGCTCTTCTCTTCTACGACTCGGAGATTTCATATATCCAAATCCAGGTAAATCTACTATTTGATATGATAAATTATTGTTTGAAATAGGTTTTATTTGCAATGTACTCCCGGGTTTTTTACCAGTTTTTCCCTTATATAGTTTTATATTTGTTAGTAACAACCTTGTAATTGAGCTTTTCCCTACATTTGAGTTACCTATAATTAATAATGAAGGTTTTTGATTCATTTTTTTGAACCTTTAGAAAAGTGATAATTTAGATATCTTGAAAATCCTCATCAAGGAAATTCTTGAACATTCTTTTCTTTTCTTCTTCCTTAATAATTGGTCTAGTACTGATTGGTTCACCAGTTTCTTCTAATATATTTTTTAAAGTTTCAATATTAACATTAATTTTAAGCTTACCATCTCGTTGGAATTTTACAACTTGTCTTGTATTTAATTCTAATCTTAAAATATATCCCANNAATTGATGTTCTGGAATCGGATCAATTGGAGATTTACTTGTTACCTCTTTTAAAACATCATATAGTAATTTTTTTGAAGCAATATAGTCCTCAACGTTAAAAACTAAATAATATAGTGCATGATACCATATCTTATCGCGTTTGCTTTTTACATATTCTAAAAACTTATCTGGTGTGATAATTTCCTTTTTTTCTAATTCCTTTCGTTTTGATAGTTCTTGTTTAATCCTTTCTTCTAAATCTTTAGAAACTTCCTCTATTTTTTCTTGTTTTACTGTTTCAATTGCTTCCTGCATTTCTTTTAATTCATCAAAATCTATTTCATCCATATCTGAAAAATCTGATATCATAGCTTCTTTAATATTTTTTTCTTTTTGAAGTTCAGCTTTGTTTTGCATTCTCACAGGTTCTTCTTCGCTTATTATTACTGCTTCTGATTTTAATTCACTTTCTTTTACTTTGCTTATTGCACTTTGTATTTCTTGTAGTTCTTCAATATCAAAATCTTCTAAATCTGAAAAATCTGTTTCGAGTGCTTTCATTTCTTTAAGATAGATTTCTAAATCATCCTCTTCTGCGAAAGTCTCCTCTTTATCTAATTCTTCGCTCGTTTCTTTCTGTTTTTCACTCATTTTTGTTAAAAAAGTATCATTAAATAAATTTTATGATATTTGTATAATTAAAATATTGATATTCGTATAATTAAAATTGTCCTAAATATTAATAGACTTTAGTATGGAAAAAATTAACTTAGAAAATTTCAAAGGGATAATTTTTGATTTAGATGGTGTTATATACGATATTACTGAAGCCATTAAAAAAGCAGTAGATGATGGTATTGAGAAATATCAATTGGAGAATGTTAATCGTGATGATGTTATGGAGGAAATTGCTCATTTAATTGAAGAGATTCAAAATTATCCTGTACCTAAAATCCTTCTAAATTCTTTTGAGTTATTACAAGTAAAATTTCTTGAAGGGATAAGTTTTTTCAAGAAATTACGTATTGCAATTTTCCTTTTCAACCAATTCAATAAATATAAGGAAGAAGAATCAACTATTTTTAAAGGAATTGATGATTTAATCTCAAAATTAGCTAAAAATGTGAAACTAGCTATATTAACAAACAATAAAAGTCAATACGCAGAAGAAGTGTTAGAAAAGTTTAACCTTTCAAAATATTTCGATTTAATAATAGGATTTAATGATGTGACAGAAGTTAAGCCTGATCCTGAAGGCATTTTGAAAATTCTTGATAAATGGAATCTGCAACCTTCAGAATCAATTTTTATTGGGGATATGACTACTGATGTGGATGCGGGTAAAGCTGCTAACGTCAAAATGATTTGTGTTGCAAGTGGATTAGCTCAAAAAGAGGTTTTGCTCGAACATAAACCTGATATATTAGTTGATAACACTGAAAGTTTAATCGAACTTTTCAGTATATGATTTTCAATATATTAAATTATTGATACATTTTTGTAGCAATACTACGAAACAAAATTTTAAAGGATGAACATATATACCAATATATTTTTCTGAATGCAGAAATGACATGTATATTCATTGTGGATATTCAAAATATTGTGCAAGAAATTAAAACAACTTCAGATTCGATGCTAGAAATAAGTGCTTCTGCAGAACAACAAACCTCCTCATTAGAAGAAATAACATCAACAGAAATAAAATTAGGTAATTTAGCAGAGGAGTTAAAGAACAGATTAAAACTAGAAGAATAAATTCTAAATACCTAGCTTTGATTTTAAGATACTCTTCCAATTTACATCTAAAAGTTTTAGTAATGCTTAAAAGTTCTCGTTTTTACTATATAGAAAAGAAATATTAGAATAGATCACAGAAATAAAATGAGCGATAAAGCTTTTGGGTTTAAAATTGTTGTAGTAGGGGATGGTGCAGTTGGTAAAACCTCATTAATTAAAAGATATACAACAAATAGTTTTGAAAAGGATTATATCTCTACCTTAGGGATGCAGTTTTCAAGATATGAGGAAACAATAAGCGGGATTATGGTTGAATTGTTCTTGTGGGATTTAGCTGGTCAAGAATCATTTGCTACGCTACGTGAAAGATTTTATAAGGGAAGTAGTGGTGCTATTGTGGTATTTTCTCTTGCTCCTGAAGAAATTGAATCTTATCGTAATATTCATAAATGGTTAAAACATATAAAAGAAGCTTGTGGGAACGTTCCAGTTGTATTGTTTGGGAATAAGGCTGATTTAGTCGATCAAAATGCAATAACATCTAGTCCTGATTATGAAACTTCAGATGTTCATGTTCAAAAATTTGCTCAAGATCATAATATTAGTGAATATTTCAGAACAAGTGCTTTAACGGGACAAGGAGTTATCGAAGCATTTCAAACCTTAGTTAGGAAACTATATCATCGAGCAACTATATAAAAAAAATCAACATTTTTTATTATTTCATAGTTCCAATGTTAGTTAAAACTATTTTAAAATCACTTTGCATATTGAGATAATATATAATTTTTAATTGTAGAAGTAGGAATAATTTCTCAAACTTGTCTGAAGTTTTATATTGAAAAAATTTAAAATATCTGAATTTTATTATTTTAAAAAGGAAATTTAACTAAGAAGGTGAGATAAAATAAATGGCTGACGAAGGCTATGGCTTTAAAATTACAGTAATAGGAGACGGCGGTGTAGGAAAAACATCTTTGATTAAAAAATATACTCAAGGATCCTTTCAGAAGGAGTATATTGCAACTTTAGGGACCCAATTTTCAAAATATGAAGAAGAAATAGACGGAGAGAAGATTAGATTATTTCTTTGGGATATCGCAGGACAAGACTCATTTCAGGCATTACGCCAAAGATTCTACACAGGAAGTAGTGGAGCAATAATTGTTTTTTCTCACGCTACAGAACAAACTCACAGTTATTCTCATATCAGTAAATGGGTTAATGATCTCAAAACACATTGTGGAAATATACCAATAGTGTTATTTGGAAATAAAATCGATTTAGTTGACGATGGAGAGTTAACATCAAATCCAGATTTACCAACTTCTGATGCAATTGTTGAGCAATTTGCAAAAGAAAATAGATTTGTTGGATACTATAAGACGAGCGCTTTAACTGGTCAAGGAGTAACTGATGCGTTTAAAGCACTTGTCAGAAAACTATATATGATTGCTAAAATTTCTAGTTTCTCTTAAATTTCTAATTAAATAAAAACAGTAAAAAAAAGAAATTAGGTTCTTTTGTAAATAAAACGCTCCCAGCTCTTTCTGGAAGGCATTTCTTCAGGCATTCCTTTTCTCCTTCGAATTTCCATTATGAGTTCTTCTTCTAAAGATGCGGGTACTTTTTGAAATCCTAAAAACTCATATCCAAAAAACGCCCTTCCCTGCGTTGATCCTCTAATATCATCAGCTATACCAATCGTTTCTGCTGCAGGAATCTGTCCTTGGATTCTTACGTACTCTCCCTCTGGAATTACATTTGTTATTCGCCCACGCCGTTTTGTTACAATAGCTGAGACACTTCCTTCAGTCCCTTGTGGTGATTTTACATCAATTCTCTGAATGGGTTCAAAAAGATGGGGTTTTGCTTCCAACATAGCCAACGACATAGCTGAAAAAGCCATTCCCGCAATCTGTCCATAGGGTGTATGTCGGGGGTCTTCATGGATTGTCATATCCGTAAATACAACTTTAATTCCTGTAGCAGGTTCTTTTGCTAAAATACAATTACCAAGCCAATCTCTAAAAGCAGCACTTAAATATGATTTAACACGATCAAATCGTTGTAATCCACTAGTTCCATTTACAAGGGCACTTCCATGATATACATCAACAATGCGTCTTGCTTCTTTTGCATCCCATCCAGCTTCTTCTCTGAGTATTTGAGCTCTATCTTTATCATTTTGTAAATCATTAACTTTACCTGTTTCGATTAAACGTTCAGTTGTCTCATCCAAAGGTTCTATGTATAATAAAATACGATTGTGTGTGTTTGCTGATTTTGTATGAAAAGTTGGACTTTTTTCCGTAATTTTTTCTCTATAAACGATAATCGGTTCTCCGATATTAATTTGGACTTGATTATTGATCCTTTTCACTAGTATCTCGATTTGTAATGGATCGATTCCTGATAAAATAAATTCACCTGATTCTTCATCCCTTCTATATTCTGCTGTTGGATCTGCTTTAAGCCATTTGCTTACAACATCATCTAATTTATCAATTTCATGTGGATCTTTCGGTTTAATACTTCTGGATACTACTGCTTCACATGCATAATGAATTTTTTCGAAAGAAGGTAATCTCCGCCTCTCTTCTTTATCTTTGGGAACATCATTAGATAGCATAAATGTTTCACCAGAAGGGCAAATAAAACCAAATAATGCAAATAAATTACCTGCAGGTATTTTTGGGATATCTAAAATATCAGTAATTTCCATAACACCCAATCTTTTTACCCGGTTGCTTGAATCACTATTAATGAGGTAAATTGAATCTGATTGATCAAATGTTCCTGAAAAAACACGACCAATGAGCGTAGCTTGGTAATTTCTTTTAGGATCAAGGAAAATTTTAGTTATCATGCCATATAACGGTCCATTGGGATCACTTTTTTGAAGTGCTTGACCAAGCTCTGAGTTTAAATC
>JABAHP010003291.1_pt5 | contig 10805 bp, 9 predicted proteins | sample 7062081 | NCBI WGS metagenome assembly JABAHP01 (sample SAMN14534357, study PRJNA622989) | marine sediment metagenome | biome: marine biome [ENVO:00000428]; feature: marine pelagic biome [ENVO:01000023]; material: deep marine sediment [ENVO:00002113] | place: India: Gulf of Kutch | collected... | reverse complement strand
TTGCGCTAATGAATATCGGGGTCAACTTCTTACGAGAACACGTTACCCAGGAAACCAGGATCCACTACGTCGTGGAGGATGGAGGCCATGAACCAAATGTTGTACCTCCTTATGCTCGTAGCTGGTATTATGTGAGGGCTCCTGAGAGGATGCTGGTTAACCAGTATTATCAGAGGATTCTGGATATTGCGGAAGGCGCCGATAGGATGGCGGGTACATCTCATAAAGTCAGATTCCTCACGGGTGTCCATAACAGTATTCCTAATCGTGTTCTCGCTGAAACTATTGTATCAAACATGAGGGTTATAGGAGCTCCATATTATACTCAGGAAGAGGAAGAGTTCTCCGCTGAGATCGCAGAGTCTTATTCTGAAGAGCAGAAGATCAGGGCATTAACAAAATGGAGGATCCCTGAAGCCTCTAAACTGGTAGACGTGAACCTCAACAGGAAGATATATGATCCATACGGCGAGTGGAGGCAACTAGGTGGTTCATCAGATGTCTCTGAAGTATCATGGATAACTCCAACGCAAGAATTCATAACAACTGCGTTTGTGCTGGGTTCACCAGCTCATTCATGGCAATATACAGCAGCAAGTGGCTCCAGCATAGGTGAGAAATCAACTTTATTCGCATCAAAAGTAGCTGCCACTACCATTCTTGACCTGTTAACTAACAAAAAGCTTCTAAGGAATGCAAAAGAGGAATGGACTGCAAGAATGAAAGGAAGGACATACGAATCCCCAATACCCTCTGATTTGAAACCACCACTAGACCAACTAGAGCCATATTAACAAAAATATGTCCCCCATGGTAAAATGAAAAAAATATGCCAATTTGTAAGTTAATCTTATTTTTTCATTATTAGACCGACACTGCCTTCTGATGGTGCGTAGAATTTTTCCACTATGTAATCTTCTGAAGAGATGCTGCTGACCATTCTACCTACACCCTGGAACCCTATGTTATGTACAAATAGACCTGTTTTTCTATGCATTAAGGTTCTGGAGTGTTCCCAGTCGCTCTTTGCCACGGTATAAGATTTGCCTCCGTCTATGAAGATTAAATCCATTGATGGTAAGGATTTAATGAATTTGGGAAGGGTTTCCAGAGTGTCTCCTTCGTATAGCTTGTATCTGCACCCTGTCTTCCTCAGTTTATTACTTATTGTGTCCTTGCTGTAGTAGTAGAAAAAATCGAAACCATAGTACTCAACCTCGTTGGATGGGGAAACCTGAGCGGCGCTGTTGACCATGCTTATGGCGTTTTCTCCGTTGTAGACTCCTATTTCCATAATTTTTCTGCACTTGTTTTCTATGGTGAAATCATTCAAGTAGGAATGGTATCCGTACCACGGCATGCCTTCTTATCTTAAGTAACCGTCTTTATAAGTTAAATCCGTCCTAACCATAATTTTATCCATAAGAAAAATAATTCTTACAAGTGGTTTAGAGTTGAGTGTCTCTTCAAATGAATGGCTAAACAAGGTGTTGGGTTCTTTTGAGATCGAGAAATTGGCTGGAGGGTTTCAATTTACAGAGGGTCCGGTTTGGGTTTCTGATGGTTATCTGCTTTTTTCAGACATTCCCGCCAACAGCATCTACAAATGGACTCCCGGTGAGGAAACTGAGATTTTCCGTAAGCCCAGTGGGCACGCAAACGGGTTATCCCTAGACTGTGAAGGCCGGTTACTTGCCTGTGAACACGATGGAAGAGTATCCAGAACCGAAAAAGATGGGTCAATAGTAAGTTTGGCAGAACATTTTGATGGCAAACGTCTTAACAGCCCAAATGACATTGCTGTAAAGTCGGATGGAAGCATATACTTCACGGATCCTCCATACGGGCTTCCCGAGCAGAAGGTGGGTAAGGAACTAACTTTTAACGGGGTCTTCCGACTGGATTCAGGCATCCTTAAACTTCTTGATGACAGTTTTGAACGGCCTAATGGCATTGCTTTTTCACCAGACGAAAGAGTGCTCTATGTGGATGATTCAGCTAGGGGGCACATCCGGGCTTTCGATGTGGGTTCAGATGGTTTACTGGAGAATGGCCGAATCTTTGCCGAGCTCAGAAATCCAAGTGAAGAAGGTGTCCCTGACGGTATGAAGGTTGACGTTGAAGGTAACGTCTTCTGCACGGGTCCGGGGGGCATATGGGTGCTTGAGCCCAGTGGCGAACTTCTAGGCGTGTTGAGGTTTCCCGAGATACCTGCCAACCTTGCCTGGGGGGCCCCTGATCGTAAAACCATGTACGTAACTGCCCGTACAGGACTTTACCGGAGGAGAGTGAACACTGGTGGAAGCCCTTTAACAGGTTAAATTGGTGAATAGGAAGTTGGAGGGAAAACAGGGTTCAGAGCAGGAAGCCATTAACCTTGGAGACCTTGAAATAGAGGGGCTCCTAGGCTTGTTCATCGGCCTACTTTCAGAGAAGTCCTTGCGTTATCTTGGAGTTCCTGAGACAGAGGATAATGTGAGGGATCTTAAACGGGCATCTGTTGCCATCAATAGCATTAGCAGAATTATTGATCAATTAGAGGCGTTGGTACCAGAGGAAGTAGTGGACCAGTACCGTTCTTTGCTCAGTGAGCTCCAGTTACAATACGTTAGGCAAACACGTTCAGATCAGTAAAAATTATTCTTCGTTCTTGAATTTTAGATGGAACACACCATGGTATTTAGTCTGATCAAGCCAGTCCCATCTACCCGAACGGTCCACTTTCTTCAACTCAGAGTGGGATGAACAAATGCACCTGGGGTTGCTTGGCTCTGGGCAGTCAAGCATAATGCTTCTCAGGTATTTTATCAAAGAAGAGTCAACATGGTAGCCACGGTGATCAATGGATTCTGAGTCAAGGGCTCCACGCCTTGATTCTTCATAAACACCGAGTCCCTCAAAGCCGCAGCTAATACATCTGAGGATTTGAAGAGTAATCTCGTCAGAGCGACTATCGGGAGGAAGCTCCATGGCAGCCTCAATTTTCAACGAACCTTCCCCACATTTTGGGCATATTAATGGCATCCTTATTCAGCTCCCTTGGATGGTTTAAAGCTAACTTAATCCCTGTTTTACTATTATGCCTGAGCAGTCCTGACGTAAACCGGACATTTATGCCAGACAGAGGGTACACCACATACTTTTAAGGGACATTGTTGGTTATGCGCTCTAACACCGTTCATAATTGGGTGAACGGTTTGCAGCATACACTCCCTTAAGACTTTTGACCTACTAAATCTGGTTTTAACGAGTTGAGAGAAAGGGCAGTAGTCACTCATTGGCTTTCGAGTCGCTGTAGTGGTAGCCCGTCTATTGATTTGGGATTATTGGCAGTACGATGTGAGACGGGTACTTGTTGCCATAGTAGATAGTGTTAGTTGCTTTCACAGTCCTTGTGCTTAAACCCAGGGGTTCCCCCGTGTTTGGGTTTTTATCGAATCTGGGCCAGTTACTGCTTGAGATATCCAAGCGTATCTTGTGTCCTTTTTTGAATAGGTTGCTTGTTGGGTATGGCTGGATTATGAACTTGTAAATGCTCCCCGGTTCAAGTAACTCGGGTTTTTCGAAGGAGTTCCTATATCGAGCTCTGATGATGCTATCGCCCAGGTTCATAGCGTAGCCTTCAGGGTAATCTTCGTTGGGTGGGTAAACGTCTAACAATTTCGCTGTGAAATCCGTGTCAACTGCAGAGGAGGATGCCCACAGCTCTACCCTTATTGGACCCGTTACCTCGGTGTCTTCTTCTAAAGGTGGTGTCTGGAACACTATAACATCCTGTCTTGTCGAAAGAGGTAAGTAGGGAGGTTTTGCCCCATAAACGTCAGGTAATTCAACCTGGTCATAAGCACCCACTTTTGATAACGGACGTACCTTCAACGCTTTCACTAAGTTATCTGGAAAGCCCACAGGGAGATCGAAGTCATCGGGCAATGGTTTAAGCCAGTAAAGGGAGGAAAGGTTACCTCCGATTGTTGGAACTGGGTTTTCTGGATCATAGATGAAACTGGTTTTAGATTCTTGCTTTGAAGGTTTTTCAGTGCTTAACAACCCTTCTTCGTGTAGATAGTAGCTTGTGTATTCTGTTCTGGCGAGTGGCCATTCATTCTCATCCCTCCATTCTCCTCCGTGGTTCAGTCTTCCTTCACGATTTTTTCTGCCATCCCCGCCCCCCATAACGAATATTCGTACAGGAAGTTCATCCAAGATGCCTGTATTAATCCCTTTAATGGTTTCATCAAACCATCGAAGCCTGACTTTGTTATAATCTATGGCGGCTGATGGCCCAAAGTCAGCGTCACCTGAATAGGTTAAGCCGTAGCCTTCCCAGTCTGCATGGGTCCAGGGCCCCATTAACAGTTTAACAGGGCTTTTCTTTTTTTGTGACATGTTCACGTAGAATTCGGGTGTGCTGCGTGCGTAGGAATCATACCAGCACCCCGAGTAGTACATAGGGACATCTGCGTGGTCATCAAGGTATTCCTCCACATCTCCCATCCAGCCTTTACCTTTTCGTCGCCAGAACTCGTTGTAATCCGAATGGGTTAGTATATCGAAGGCGAACTCTTCATATATTGGAATCAAGGACAGGGGAGTTTGACCCTTTTTTATTGGCCAGTTAGTTATTAGCTTGTCAAACCTTGCATTCATAAGGGCTTCAGCTGCTAGGGGATCAGCTTCCGCCTCTTTACTATCCGGGGCCATCATGAAGGCCCATGCAAGCCATCGCATCTCAAAGGCTCCTGCATGCCTGACAGAGTGGAGACCCGCGTTGAATATGCTAACGTTTGGAAACATTGATGCTAGGTGTGGAGGGTTCATCAAGGCCAAGCCACTCTGAACCCACCCGCCGTAAGAAGTGCCTTGGGTGCCCACTTTCCCGTTGGACCAGTCTTGCTCCGCAATCCACTCCACAGTATCATAGCCGTCTGGGGATTCGTTGGCATAACCATAGAATTCTCCTTCAGATTGGTACCGCCCTCTGCAGTCTTGCACAACGAAAACATACCCTCGTTTCGCATAATACATTCCCTTGTAGTCGCACCTGAGCTCCTTGTTGTATGGCGTTCTCTCTAGAACAGTCGGAAATTTTCCCTCTACAGCTTTTCCGTTAATAGCAGGTTTATAGATATCAGTGGCTAAACGAACCCCATCTCGCATTGGAACCATGAAGTTCTTAACTATGATTACATCAAACTCAACCTGGGACATATAATTAGAGTATAGGTATTCTCCTTTTAGTTTTTTTTAGGTGCTTGCAAGTAAAGTAATTGGTAACCATCTAGGTTTTTTATAGGAGTGATTGGGTCTTTTGGCAATTGGCAGCCATATGACGATGCCATCCAGCGTGTAGACATTGGGGTCAACGGGTTTAACATTAATTTTCCTGTCATTTACCAATTCATTTAAAGCTATTACAAATTCTTCACTCATGCCAAACCAGTAAACAATATTTTTTTCTGGTACTTCCCATTCGATATTTCCGTCAAATTCGGGAAAATTCCTCTAAAGCTCGATTAAAGAAACTTCAATGCTTCTCGATTTGATGAATTCATATATTCGATCTTTTAAGCTTAGATCCAATAATGTTCATATATTTTAGTTTTCATAAAGTATAAAATAATTTTGGTGTAACAGCAATAGGCTCTGCTAGCTCTCATAAACCCTTTAAGTGAGTAATTTACGGTATTTGGAAAACGAGTATTGAGCCGGCATGTCAGTGGTAAAGGAGTACTTGACTGTCCTGAGGGGGAATATCCTCGTGCTTGTGTCAAGTATGATCATCTGGAATTTTATGCTGCAGATGGTCTTTACATACGAGGCCCTTTACATTTTTGCTATCGGAGGCTCAGGGGTTATCTTGGGTGGTTTATCTTTATCCCAAACCCTTCTCTCAACCTTTCTTCGGATCCCTGGCGGATATCTGGCAGATAAAAGGGGTAGACGCGTTGTAATTGGTCTTTCTGTGATAGTTGCTTCCTTTGGGTATTTGTTTTATGTTTTCGCTGGCAGCTGGTTTTGGCTGCTCCCCGGAGTTTTTCTTCTATCGATTTTTGGTTTAGCTGAGCCTGCCGTTGAGGCTATAAAGGCTGACAGTATTGAACCCGAGGAAAGAGGTAAAGGATATGCTGTTTTAAACACATTGCCAAGAATATCGGCATTGATCGCCCCAGCAATTGGAGGAATTTTGATTGCTGATAATATCTCAGAATTCGGGATAAGCATTCCTTGGATGAGGAATGCATACCTGGGTCTCTTCTTTGGGGTTTTAATAGCTGGATTAATTCGTCTTCTATTTCTAAAGGACGTCTACCTCCCAGAAGGAGAAAAAAGTGAAAAAGCGCAGAACATGTTCAGAGATGTTTATGACGCTGTGAATGAATCCTCGTCCTCAGTAAAGAAGCTGTTAGTACTGGGTGGGTTTTTCATGTTTTGTTTTCATCTTGATGCCGGTGTTAGGTCAATTTATGCAATTAACGTCGGTGGATTATCAACAATTGAATGGGGAATCATAGTCTCATCTACATCAGTTGTTTCAATGCTTTCAACCTTTGTTATTGGCTGGGCTGTTGACTCTTATGGAAGGAAAAAGGTGTTTATCCCAGCGATTGTTTCATTAGGGTTAGGTACGTTACTTTTCGCATTTGCAGATAGTTTCAACATGTTTCTTCTATCAAGGGTCATAGGCTCTATAGGACTGTATGGAAGAATGATAGCTTTCCAAGTATTTGTTGCTGACTCAGTGCCCGTAGTAGTAAGGGGTAGAATAATGGGGGTCTACAACATTTTTTCGAGCCTAGGGTCATCCGCGGCATTAATGGTCTCTGGGATCCTGTACGACTTCACTCCGGTCTTCCCGTTCTATGCTTCTTTTTCAGCGTACATCCTTGCAGCTTTGGTTGCATACAAATTCATACATGAACCAGCGCATACATGACCAACTGGGAAGACACATTCACTCTCTATTTAGGAGCCCAAAGCACAGTTCGACCCTTCTTTTTCATTTGCTTGGCCAGCTCTTCTACCACGCCGTGTTTTATGACATTGGCCATACAGTGTTTAACACATGCCGGTTCTAGACCCCTTGAAGTTCTACCGGCACATAGGTTACAGTTCTCGGTGGGAAATGGGATGTACGTGATGTAGGGTCTCTTGTCTGCCTTCATCGTCACTATCTCGCTTATGTACATACCCATCTGTTCCTTAGGTCTCTTGTATTCCTGAGCGGAGGCTACTTGGCATGTGTAGCAGCCAGTGCAGTATTCATAGTCTATTAACAGACCTTTTCGTTCGTTTGCTTTCATTTGGTTTCTTCTCCAATAGGATATATCTTGCACATTAGGTGTTTGATGGGAGCTCCTAAACCATCGTCTCCCTGATAACCCATGGGGACAAGTTGGTTTATGTTGCTCTTCCAGACTCCGTATAGGCTGGGTTCTGCGCCCTCTTTCTCAGGGAACCACCAGCCATGCTCGGCCATTATCATCCATTCTGGAACAACAGGTGTAACTTTCGCTTTTAACCTGCATTTACCCATCCAGTTCTCAACCCAAACCCAGTCACCATGGCTAATACCATACTTCTCAGCAGTTTCGGGGTGAATCTCCACTAAAGGATCTGGTTGTATCTGTCTGAGCCAGGGAATGTTCCGGTGTTCAGAGTGGAAGTATGCTGGGGAACGCCTGCCCGTGCAAAGTATCAGCGGGTATTCTTCAAAGAGTTCGGGTCGTGAGATTGGTGTAAATGGGGGTTCCTTATAATGGGGTATGGGCTTTAATCCCCATTCCTCCCTTAAGGTTGAGTGGATTTCTACAAGCCCTGAAGGGGTGTGAAATCCCGGTCTTCCATCGTTTCTAAGCAAGCCTTTCTCATATCGTAGGTAAGGCGCACTAGAGGCCCCCTCAGGGGGAAGAGCCCATCCACCTAGTTCCTTTAGTTGGCTCCAAGTCATTCCACTGTTTTCAAGAATCGCATCAAAAAGGTCGTGGATGCTATTCCATTCGAACTCTGGGTCAAAACGTTTAGCTAGCTCAAAATTTATCTCTACGTCTGGTTTGCATTCTCCAACTTTTATTGCCTTCTGTAAAATTTGTAGGGGAACCCACCAGCTTCTCACACCGTCTTTCTCTAGGAAAGTGGCTGCTGGCAACACCAGATCTGCGAGTTGAGTTGTTGAGTTGTGGAAAAGATCAACTGCTACAACAAAGTCCAGCTTCTTTAATGCATTCACCCACCTTTTTGGGTCCAAGCCTATTCCTCCAATTAGGTTTGTACCTTGGACCCACATCCCTTTTATTGGGTAGGGTTCCTCTGTGAAGATTTGATCCAAAACAAGATCGGTTTGAGCCCTCCAGATGAACTTTTTCAGTGGACCATATCTGTTTCTTCCGATCCTTTTGGAGTCCTGCTCCTCGGTTTTTAGTTTTATCACCCCTTCCGCGCCGGGTAACGCGTATGCGACTGCATCGAAAGCATATCTGCTGATCACGTTACCTCCGGGGATATCCAAGTTCCCTGTTAAGCACCAGAGCAGTGTTATGGCGTGGACTGTAGGTGTGATGGATGGGTTCATGTCAATGGGTACTCCCCAGTGTATAGCTGCAGGTTTTGAGCTGGCATACAGATTAGCTGCTTTCCGAATGTCCTCCTCAGGTACAAGGGTTATCTCTGAAACCTGTTTCAGTGAATAGCCTTCCAGTTCTGCCAGGAATTCATCCCATACTGTAACGGTTTTAGCTGTGTTTCCATCTGCCAGTTTAATATCAAATTTACCTGAAATAGCCAGGCTTGAATTTTCGGTTTTAAACTGGGCTTTACTTGAATCCCATATGGACGGGGAACACGTTTTATTATTCCAGGCAACAAAGTTTTCAGTTGAGCCTTGGGAAAAAAGATCATTTTCTCTTAACAGTTCCCCTGTGCTCTTGTTTATCAGGTGAGATGCGTTGGTCCACCTTTCCAAGAAGGATTTATCATACAGTTCTTCATCGATAATGACCTTCAGTAAACCCATAGCTAAGGCACCGTCAGTTCCAGGCCTAATCGGTAGATGTACTTCAGCCCTTGAAGCAAACCAGCTTAGACGGGGATCAATTGCTATGATTTTTGTGCCTTTCTTCATGAGGTCCACGAGCCAGTGACCGAAGAGATTGTCCGGGCAGGTGGCAGGAATGTTGTAACCGAAAATCATGATAGATTCCGGTATCTTGTAATGTGGGTCATCAATTCTTTCTGGGAGCCACTGACCGGCATCAAATACTGTGTAATCACCTAAAACGGTTTCAACAGCACTGATCCTTGGGCTGTAACATGATATCCCGCTTAGGCTGAACATCACGTTTGGGCTGCCGAAGGCGTATGCGAGCATGCAGATCCAAGGTGGGATATCTCTTCCTGTTCCCATGGCGAAGATAACGCTTTCAGGACCAAAGTTCTCGCGAATATCCTTCATCTTATTCTCTATCAGGTCAAAGGCTTCTTCCCACGTTATTTTCTTCCATTTGTTCGAACCCCTTTCACCATCTCTTAATATTGGGTGCATGAGCCGATCAGGATGATATGTGTATTGGGTCATTGCTAACGCTCTCGCACATATACGCCCTTGACTCCAAGGATGGTCTGGATCCCCCTCCACCTTCTCTAATTTTCCATCTCGGACATAGGCTAGTACCCCGCAACCCCCATGGCATCCAGGCCCAGCAGACCAGGAAGTTGTTCGAACAATCTTTTCATTAGTACCGGTCAAAGTAAATCCATTCTTCCAAGACTATTGGGAATATCTTGTATTTCGATATATATGAAAAATACATTTTTCCTGTAGTATCAACTACATATCTAACCAGTGATGGAAAATATATTATATAAATAATGTAATTATCTTTCGGGTAAACTAAATGCGGAAACGTAAAGCAGTTAGCCAAACCACAATAATAGCAATAGTAGCAATTTTAATAATCGCAGGAGTGGGCGGATGGTACTTAACCAGACCAAGCGAAGAACCAGAGCCCGGTCCAGAACCAGAACCAGAACCAGAAGAAAACATAGCCCCAATTGCCGCTGCCTATATAGCAACATGGGCAGGAGAAATTGGAGAAAATATCGAGTTTGATGCATCAGGGTCGAGAGACCCAGATGGCCAAATCGTCAAGTACACATGGGATTTTGGAGATGGAAACACCGAGGAAACAACAAGCGACACGATCCAGTACAGCTATGACACAGCGGGTAGGTATATCGTCGTTGTGACCGTCGAGGACGACGGAGGACTAACAGATACAACCGAAGGACGCGGTTTAACATTCGTGTCAGTCACACATCCAGAAACCGAACAGAGTGAAAGCTCAGCTCCAACGGCCATATTGGCAGTAGAAGATGATATTCTCGATTCAGGGGATTCAATCTCTTTTGATGCATCATCCTCTTGGGGATGGGTTGAAACAGACGCAGGAGTCCAATCAAGCACTGATAAAATTGTAAAGTGGGTGGTTGAATTCGGAGACGGGGAGCAAACAGAGGCTTCAACAGCTGAACATACATACACTGACCCAGGACAATACGTCTCTAAATTAACAGTCACCGACTCAAATGGATTAACAGACTCAGTTCAGAGAACCATACACGTTCTTATTCCAGAAGCCGAGTATGAAGGCGTCGTAAAGAACCCCGATACACTCACAATTGCCCATGGAGGCTTCCCAACCACATTGGACCCAGCTGAAGCCCATCAATCACCTCAACCAGGAGAAAGCCTGGACAACATGTACGACAAACTCGTCTGGTTCAAGGAAGACCTCAAAAGTGTAGAACCT
>JABAHP010007643.1_pt3 | contig 10818 bp, 12 predicted proteins | sample 7062081 | NCBI WGS metagenome assembly JABAHP01 (sample SAMN14534357, study PRJNA622989) | marine sediment metagenome | biome: marine biome [ENVO:00000428]; feature: marine pelagic biome [ENVO:01000023]; material: deep marine sediment [ENVO:00002113] | place: India: Gulf of Kutch | collected... | reverse complement strand
GGTGTGGTGTATCATTCGCCCCGCCTCCGTCCAGCTCCCGCAGGATACGAAATATCTCTACCAGCGCATCACCCACCCGACCACGGGACAGGTGGCGGTCGTGGGAGAGACCACCGAGGTCATCCCCGTCCACCCCGACGTGGACCTGACCGAACTCTTGGCCCTCCTTCCTGAAGTACCCCAAGCCGAGAAGGATGCGCTCGAGGCCTACATCGAGGCCAACCGCGGGGGGTCTGTTCCGTTCGGGCAGTTGATCCCGTCCACCTCGACCCAGCTGACCCAAGTCGAAGCCGAGGCCGCGGGGTGGTTCCCTAACGACCCGCTTTGATTTATTTTTAACTTTGCACCATGGCAACAGTTTACCTCCCAGTAGAACCAATCACGGGATACACCTCTGAAGAGCGAGCTAAAGCAATCAACGCTGAGGTGTGGGCCCTGCGCCGACCTGACTCTGTCCGCTCCCCGCAGGACGTGACGCGGTACTACTACCCCACCATCACTCACCCGACGACGGGTCAGTGGGCTATCGTAGGGGAAACCACAGAGCAGGTGAAGATTCACCAGGACGTGGACATGACCAACATGATCGCGCTCATGCCTGAAGTCCCTCAAGCCGAGAAGGACCAGCTCGTAGCCTACATCGACACTAACCGTGGCGGAACCGTAGCCTTCAGCACCTTTATCCCCTCCTCCTCTACGCAGCTCACTCAGGCCGAAGCTGACGCAGCTGGATGGTTTCCCGCTGACGACCTGAACTGATGAAGTCTCTCAAGAAAAACAAGAACGACCTCGACGGAGCCAAGCGCTACGAGATGGGGGGTAAGGTGTACTACGCCAAGGGCGGGAAGATGAAGATGGTGACCGACCCCGACACAGGGAAGAAGGTCCCGTTCTTCTTGGTGGACTAACCCTCCTCTTGTTCCATGGCGCGATAGACGCGCTGAACGAACAGCCTCCCTTTCTGCGTGAGGCAGTACCTGGTTCGGTGTTGCATGCGTGACATCCCGCGCTCCTTGAACATCTGGTAGTCGTAGGTGTTCTTGTCGAACCTGTTGAAGTACTTGTATATGTACCCCTCTCTCTGCAGGGGGTATACGAGTCTCTGCCCCACCTTGTTTTCCTGATACCCGTACTCGTCGGCGACGTACTTCATAGTAAAGAACTCTAGGTCGTACGCCCAGAGCATGAAGTAGATGAAGGCTGTGCTGACTCCGCTCCCCTCCTTCGTGTCTGCCATGACGTTCCGAAGGTTCTTGAGGTAGTTCCTTTTTACGTAAATTTGATTGAGCTTCGAGAACTCCCGAAAGATCTTCTTTTTACTGTTCTTGGACTTAGGCATACACTATAATAAAGGACAAAGGTATGGACAGGGACGAGTTTTTCCTCGAGGTGCAGAACCTAGCGAGGCAAATGGACGACCTCATCGACCGCTACGACAAGAGCGAAGAGGTGGTGTGCGTGTTCCTTACGGGGAGCATCACCGAGGACGAGGTTGGGGACACGACGGTCCATGCCGTGTACGGTATGCACGTAGAGGATTCCGAGGAGCTAGAGAGCGTACTGGAGTTCTTTAGGCAGGTTTACGAAACGAATCAAGACCTGGGGGACGAACCCGACTGGGGTGACTTCCTTGACGGATTTGGCATTGGGTTGAACTGATGGACGGGCTGATCAGGAAGATTGTCCTCGGTCAGAATCCGAAGGACGCCATGGCATACTATGTGGGTATGCGGGCAGGCAGCGGGGAGGTGACGGCCATCGTACACGACGAGGCGTTCCTGCATAAGTTTCAGAAGTCCAGGTACTTGGTGTATATTCAGACCGACGACGGGGTGGTGCTATGGAAAGCCGTAGAGGACGTCCCGTGTGTAGTAGAATACGACCTGAACTTCTAATGAAAACATTCGACTTGTTTGTCGTGGAGCTGAAGAAGCTCACCAACGACACCATCACCACCGAGAGCGGTATGGAGCTCTACGTGGACACGAAGTACAATGAGTTTGAGCACAGGGTAACCGAGGGCCCTGTCGTCTCCGTCCCGTTCAAGTACGACACGGGGGTGAGCGTAGGGGATACGCTGTACTTCCATCACCTCGTGGTCATGAACGAGGGTCAGCCCCTGACGGGTGAAGACGACCACTACCTCGTTCGCTATACACCTGAGCACACCGTGAACAACCAAGCCATCGCATACCAGGACAAGGACGGGAACATCACCCCTTTGGGTGGCTGGGTGCTTCTGACCCCTGTGGAGGAGGACTCCCCCGTGCAAGACTCTAGCATCGAGGTAGTGAGCTTCGAGCCCCCGACGGTTACCAAGGGGGTGCTAGCCTTCGATACTCAGGAGACCGAAGAGCTTGGGGTGAGTGTAGGTGATGTAGTGGGGTTCCCTGTGAACAGGGACTACAGCATTACGATTGAGGGGCAGGAGTACTATCGCGTAAGAAACGAAGACCTGCTCTATGTCGAGGAGTAAGTTCACTACCGTCTCTGCTGCCAAGAGGTTGATGAGCAGCATGGAGGTGGCCATCAACAACATGATTGAGGAGGTGAAGAAGCCTGTCGATCCTGAGTTGAGTGGGGCTGGGAGGAAGGCTGAACTGTCGAGTATCAAGCAGACCGCCATCGACTGCAAGGAGCTCCTTGTGGAGCGGCAGAGGCTAGAGCAGATGGTGAAGGACTTGCAGGAGAGCGGGGAGATTTCTCAGGAGCAGGACTACTCGGGCGGGTTCGCAGAAAGGTTCAGCAAATGACGCGGTTCTGGTGGATGATATTCTTGCTGCTCTTGTCCAAGCTGCTCAACGGGCAGTGCGACTTAGAGCTTCTAGGGGTAGACCTGATTGAAGGGGAGGTAACGGTTGCGTTCAACAACACCACCAACTGCGGTGGCACTGGTGGTCCCGACGGGGTGTCGGAGATTCAGTTCGGGTTCCAAGCCCTAGACGAGAACTGCAATGCCATGAACGTTGGGTGGGACTTTCCGTTTGGACTGTCTACCTCGGGGACGAACAACCACCCTGGGTGGGTGTATTCAGCCACCACTACGGAGGCTGTATCCAACTGGACCAACAGCTACGACGAGTCTGTAGACCCCCCGTACTACGTTGGGGATACTGTATCCTTCCCCATCTACAACGTATACAACGAGTCCAGCGGGGGGATTTGGTACAACATGGAGAACATCCTGAACTACTGGATCGACGAGGGGTACAGTATTCAGGTTGTCATTTGGCAGATTAGCTACGGCCCTACGATGTACGCTGCCGACGGGGGTTGGGCTGAGGTAGGTCCGAACGGAGACGGGACTTCTTGGGGTAGCGGACTGTACGAGGACGGGAACTTCCTAGACAACTGGGTGGTGATTGGTCCCTGCGGGGACTGCGTACCAGAGGTAGTCACTGACACGGTGTATGTAGAGCTCCCTGCAGACACCATATATGTTCTAGAAACGGATACGGTTTACGTCACAGAGTATGACACCTCGTACATCACTTTAACTGACACCGTCTATGTTACTGACTATCAAGTAGATACGCTTGTCGTTATCGACGTAGACACCTTGTACTTTACTTTAACTGACACGGTGTATTTGACTGAGTATCAAGTAGATACGCTTCGTACTTACGAGTACTCTCTGCTAGACGTAGACTGCAACACGGGTCTCCCATGCACCCCCCTAGAGCAGGACTGCCCAGTCTATATCCCGAACAGCTTCACCCCCAACAACGACGGGGAGAACGATGTATGGGGGGCAGTAACCGACAGCTTCTGTTGGGACGAGTGGTTGCTTACAGTGTACAGCCGAAGCGGGGAAGAGGTGTGGGTGAGCACAAACCCTGACGACGTATGGTTGGGTGGGGAAGAGTACTACGTCCCTGACGGGGTGTACCCGTACAAGCTGGTGTGCACCTCCCTAGGCGACGGGTTGATCATCAACGGACACGTAACCATTCTGCGATGAGCGTGCTGATAGAGCTTGAGGAGTACACCGAACCTGGGGTAGCCATCTGCCCAAACGGGACGCACGGACTAGTAGAGGAGATAGGGGGTCTGGTGATTATGCTCCCCAAGCGCCCTGCGAAGAACAAGATTCTGTTCCACGACCTGCCCCGCGACGAGCAGTACTGGAGGAGGACGGATATGCCGAAGGAGCTCCAGCGCATCAAGAGCATGGACGAATGGATGGAGTCCCCGAAGGAGTTTCGCAACCGCTTCCGCCCATACGTAGAGGAGGAGTTCCGCAGGCGTCGCGAGGGCGTGTGGTTCTACAACTGCGGTGTCCCGACGTACATCACAGGGAGGCACTACATGGCCTTGCAGTGGACGCGATTCGATATCGGGTACCCGAACTTCTTGGAGTTCCAACGCAAGATTTTCATCCACATGGCCGCGTGTGAGGTTGACCCACGATGCATAGGGCAGCTGTACACGAAGTGCCGTCGCTCGGGGTACACGAACATCTGCTCGGCGGTGCTCCTCGACGAGGCCACGCAGGTCAAAGACAAGCTCCTCGGAATACAGAGCAAGACGGGTAAGGATGCGCAGGAGAACATCTTCATGAAGAAGGTGGTGCAGATGTTCCGTCACTACCCGTTCTTCTTCAAGCCCATCCAGGACGGAACCACCAACCCGCGTATGGAGCTTGCGTTCCGTGAGCCCTCGAAGCGCATCACAAAGAACAACAAGACCACCAAGACGGGGGACGCTCTCAACAGCATCATCAACTGGAAGAACACCACCAACAACGCCTACGACGGAGAGAAGCTACATATGTTGTACCTCGACGAGGCTGGGAAGTGGGAGAAGCCCATCGACATCCGCGAGGCGTGGAGGATCGAGCGCACCTGCCTGATTGTAGGTAGGAAGATTGTCGGTACCGCTATGGTGGGGAGCACCGTGAACCCGATGGACAAGGGCGGGGCTGAGTACAAGGAGCTTTGGCAGGACTCCGACCCCGACCGCAGAAACGCCAACGGGAGGACCAGGTCTGGCTTGTATAGGCTGTTCATCCCTGCGTACGATGCCTTGGAGGGATTCTTCGATATGTACGGGAGGGCCGTAGTCGAAGACCCCGAGGAGCCTGTCGTCGGTATTGACGGGGAGTACGTCGAGTTCGGGGCCAAGACGTTCCTGAAGAACGAGAGGGACAGCCTCAAGAACGACGCCTCTGAGTTGAACGAGGTGGTGAGGCAGTTCCCATTCACTGAGGACGAAGCCTTCCGCGACAGCGTAGACGGGAGCCTCTTCAACGTAGGACAGATATACGAGCAGGTGGAGTACAACGACGACCTGTTCCCCAACCCCGTAGTCAGAGGAAACTTCATATGGAAAGAGAACAAGAAGGACGAGGAGGTGGTCTTCTCCCCCGATCCAAAGGGGAGGTTCTACGTCTCGTGGCTGCCCCCTGTAGAGACCAGGAACGTAAAGCGGAGGGAGAACAACAAGCTGGTCCCCCCGTACCCCTCTTTCGGTTGCGGTGGTGTTGACTCCTACGACCTCGACGCCACACTAGACGGGAGGGGTTCTAAGGGTGCGTTGCATATGTACAACAAGTTCACCATGGACGAGGACCGACCGAGCAACATGTTCGTGGTGGAGTATGCCTCGCGTCCCCCGCTGGCTAAAATCTTCTACGAGGACGTGCTCATGTGCGCCTTCTTCTACGGGTACCCCATCTTGATTGAGAACAACAAGTACGGGATTGCACGATACTTCGAGGACAGGGGGTACGACGGGTACTTGATGGGGCGGCCCGACCACCTCAAGGTACCAGGGAGCCACAGCAACGTCAAGACCAAGGGGGTCCCGTCGAACTCGCAGGACGTCATCCATGCTCACGCCCAAGCTATCGAAGCCTTCGTTCACGAGCACGTAGGGGTGAACAGGGAGACAGGGGCGATGGGGAAGATGTACTTCAACCGCACCCTTGAGGACTGGGTAGGGTTTAAGATTGACAAGCGTACGAAGTTTGACTTGACGATTAGTGCGGGGCTTGCTTTGCTAGCAGCACAGAAAGGAAAGGCAGAAAAACCACCCACTAATTTCAGTGAGAAGCGCTTCTTTAGAAGGTACAAAGGGATTAGCAGAGTTTAATATATTTGCATTTGACGACAAGTAGTCGTATGATGCAAGACTCCAAAACAAAATACTCCTCCAACTTTCCCGACCCTATGGTCCCGAAGGAGAAGAAGGAGAGCAAAGAGTACGGGCTGAGGTATGCCAAGGCCATTGAGAAGCAGTGGGGGAGTGCCGATGACTACAACTCGCTGTTCCGTAAGCGGCAGAAAATCTTCGAGCGTAACAGGGACTATGCAAACGGCACTCAGGACACTACGGTCTATAAGCAAATCCTTACTAGCCTGGATCCTAATAATGGGGATGGGAGTCTTGTTAATCTTGACTTTACTCCTGTACCCATTCTGGCCAAGTTCGCCCGCATCGTCACGAACAAAATCCTCTCGAGGTCCCCGTACCCGAACCTAGAGGCTGTCGACCCTTTGTCCTCTTCGGAGAAGGATCAGCAGAAGAAGATGATGCAGATGCAGGTCGCAGCCCGCGACGAGCTGATTGCACTCAAGCAAGAGACAGGGGGATTGACTATCGGGGACGACCCTGAACAGCTTCCTGAAACACTCGAGGAGGCAGAGATTTTCTTCGAGACCAACATCAAGACCGACGCCGAAATCGCCGCACAGATTGCGACGAACATGACGTTGGAGTGGAACAACTTCGACGACAACACGTACCGCCGCTGCGTCTCTGACCTGACCGCTGTCGGGATGGCGGTATCCAAGCGAACCAACGACCCGAACTACGGGGTCAAAGTGGAGTACGTGGACCCAGGGAGCTTCGTGCACAGCTACACCGAGGACCCGAGTATGGACGACTTGGTGTACGCAGGTCACGTCAAGCGCATCACCATCAGCGAGCTCAAGAGGTTGGCGGGTGACGAGCTTAGCGAGGAGCAACTGAAGAAGATTCAGAAGGCGGCCAAGAAGCAGAAGCAAGGGGACTACTCCTCCCCGAACGCAACCTCGTACGACAACTTCACTGGGAAGTATACCTCAGGGTATGACGAGTACATGGTGGAGGTCCTGTGCTTCGAGTTCGTATCCGTGGACACGGTGTACTTCGAAGAGAAAGAGAATCGCTTCGGGAACACAGGGTTCTTCTATCAGGGGTACAACTACAAGGAGAAGCCAAACAGTGTGTTTGCTCGCACCCCACATAAGATGGAGGTGGAGAACGTGTACTACGGGATGTACGTCATGGGGACGGAGTTCATCTTCAACTACGGGTTGATGAACAACATGCCCAGGAACATGCACGACCTCACCCGCACACGGATGTCGTACTCTGCCGTGGCTACGAACATGCGGGATATGGTCCCGAAGTCTTTGGTTGACAGCTGCATCGGGTTCGCCGACATGCTTCAGCTTACGCACCTCAAGCTCCAGCAGGCCATTGCCAAGGCTAAGCCTGACGGGTTGGTGATTGACATCGAGGGCTTGGAGAACGTACAGCTCGGAAAGGGTGGGGAGTTGCAGCCGCTTGAGTTGCACGACATCTACGAGCAGACGGGCGTCTTCTACTACCGCAGTAAGAATCCTGAGGGTGGGTTCCAGAACCCCCCTGTCCGTGAGATTGGGAACTCCATTCGCAACGTCAACGAACTCATCGGGTTGTACAACCACTACCTGCGTATGATCCGTGACGCCACGGGTATTAACGAGGTCATGGACGCCTCCACCCCGAAGGGTGACGCCTTGGTTGGGGTTCAGCAGCAGGCTATCGCTGCGGGCAACAACGCCATCTACGACGTCACCAACTCCTCCATGATTCTGTTCAAGAAGGTCTGCGAGGATATCGTAAAGTGTCTGCAGGTAATGCCTTCGGAGAGCGTCGTGTACAGGGTGTACCAGAACGCTATCGGGAAGGAGAACATGGCCGTCCTGAACAGCTTCGGTAACCTCCCGATGTACAACTTCGGGGTTACGGTGCAGAAGGAGATGGAGGACATTGAGAAGGCGTACTTGGAACAGAACATCCAGGCCTCTCTTGCTCAGAAGGAACTCGACATCGAGGACGCCATCGCCATCCGCAACATGAAGGACATCAACCAGGCCGAGAGGCTGTTGGTGGTGCGGCGCAAGAAAAGGATTCAGAGGATGCAGCAGATGGCTGCACAGAACGCTCAGGTTCAGTCCGAGCAGGCTCAGCAAGCCGCTATGGTGGCTTCGCAGGCCAAGCAGCAGGAGATGCAGGTGGAGGCGCAGTTGGAGGCTCAGACCCTGCAGCTGAAGAACGAGCTTGAGATTCAGCTCGAGGCTGTCAAGCATCAGTACCGCAGGGAGATTGAAATGATCAGGGCTCAGGCCACCCTCGGATTCCGCGAGGACGACCAGAACTTCCGTGAGAAGATTGAGGTGTTTAAGGAGGGGAAGAAAGACCAGCGCGTAGATAAGCAAAAGGAGGCCCAGAAAGAACTCATCGAGAAGCGCAAGGGTGAGGGGGTGACAAACGAATTCATGTAATGGCAAGGAGGCTAGACTTAGACATCAGCGAGAAGGTGGCTATTACCACCCGTCGTGGCGACACCTTCGACGTGACCCTGACTTTCTATATCGGGGAGGAAGCGGCAGGGAACGAAGACGACCTCGACGGGGACAGCTTCCTTATGGAGGTTCGGGACAAGGCCAGCAGCGACGTCAACGAGGGGCTGATTATGTCCTCTACTGGGGACAACGTCATCACGCAGTCTGCCACTGTGCCTCCCCCTGCTAGCAACTTCACCATGGAGATTGCTGGGGCGGCTGACAACGACGCTAACGTAAACAACCAACTTACGATTCGCTGCACTGCAGCCGAGATGGAGCTTGTAGCTTCTGGTCGGTACGTGTATGACTTGCAGCGACTCAACTCATCAACCAACGAACAAAAGACCATTCTTCGTGGCCCATTCAGGGTGGTGGAGGATGTGGCAGAAGCCGACAACTAAGTCATGGCCGTATCAAAGAACACCATCGTAATTACCTCGAAGGGCCCCAAGGGTGAACGAGGCAGCGCCGTCACAGCTGACGGGACAGAGATTCTGTCCTTCAGCACCGTTGCGGTTACTGGGAGCAACGACATCGATGCCGACGAGGTAAACGATACCGTCACCATTACGGGTAGCGGTGGCACTACCGTTACGGGATCGGGGAGCACCCTGACCATCGACTCCGAACAGCTTACAGTAAAGGAGGAGGGTTCGGACGTTACTACCTCTGCCTCTTCTATCAACTTCACGGGTAGTGCGGTCACAGCCTCTGCGGTTGGGGACGACGTCACGGTGAACATCACTGGCGGGGCTGCTGCAATCAGCGTCAACGACGACGGGACAAACCTCACTACTGAGGTAGCATCCTTCAACTTCACGGGTGACGGTGTCATTCTTAGTGAACCCACGGAGAACAACATCGGAATCAACGTTCCTGGTGGGGCCACGTCTTTCGGTAACGTCAACGTCGGATCCCCAGCAGTGACTTTGGAGCCCGACTCTGACGGGGATACCCTTACAATCACCTCAAGCGACAACATCACCGTTGGTGCGAATGCTGTCACTGACGCCATCGTTATCGGGGGCGGCTTGCTCTCTGGGGATACCGCTCCTTCTCTTTCTGGTCCACTCGATGTAACGGGGTATGATATCGTTACTACGAGTAACAACAGCCTCGACCTCGCCCCGAACGGGACGGGTGTGGTTACGGTGAGGGGTAACGCTACGGGCGGCTCTGGTAAGATTAAGCTCAACTGCGAGCAGAACACCCACGGGGTTACCATCCAGGGTCCCCCACACTCGGCTGCAGCTACGTACACTTTGACGCTCCCTGACAACGACGGGGACGCGAATCAGTTCCTGCAGACCGACGGTAGCGGGGCCTTGACTTGGGCTGACGGGGGTAGCGCAACTACCCTTGACGGACAGAAGCTCGAGTACGTTGTAAGGAGCTCTGCCCTGGCTAGTGCAGGCGACCACGAGGGCTTGGTGATGAAGGTCGGGGACGCGGGGAATACGCTCACGGCAGGTACGGTGTACTACTTCGACGCTACGCAAACCGACTGGGTGGCAGCCTCTAACGCTGCCGAAGGCACGGCCAAGGGGATTCTCGGTATTGCCCTCGGAGCTAGCGGAACCGCTGACGGGGTTCTGATTCAGGGTGTTTACTACTACGCTGATGCGGCGGGGGTGACAGGCGACGTCCTGTTCCTCGGTACGGCGGGGGCTCTGACGGCTACGGCCCCGACATCTGACGGGGACATTCTCAGGGTGATGGGTCAGAACATCGACGACAACATCGTCATGTTCAACCCCTCTCAAGACTTTGTGGAGCTCGGTGCTGCGGCAGGCACTACGGGGCTGGATGACTTGAGCGATGCTGCTGTCTCCACCCCTGCTGCGGGTCACCTGCTCATCTACGACAACACGGACTCTCAGTTCGAGAACGCTACCCTTACGGCGGGTACGAACGTCACTATCACCAACGCTGACGCGAGCATCACGATCGATGCTTGTGACGGAACCGAGATTGAGTTTGCGAGCCAGAGCAGTGCAGTCAATGCCGCTGGTGAGGCCGAGGGTACGATTGTGAAGTTCGGTACTGGTACTCTGGTGGCAGGTCAGGTGTACACCCACGCCTCTGGCGCTTGGGTCGCTGTTGATGCTGACGCCCAGGCCACCACGGAGGGGCTGTTGGGTATGGCCCTCGGAACCTCCCCCACTACCGACGGATTGTTGGTGCACGGGGTGGGGTATCTCTCCCACGATCCTGGCACGGC
>JABAHP010004834.1_pt1 | contig 10825 bp, 14 predicted proteins | sample 7062081 | NCBI WGS metagenome assembly JABAHP01 (sample SAMN14534357, study PRJNA622989) | marine sediment metagenome | biome: marine biome [ENVO:00000428]; feature: marine pelagic biome [ENVO:01000023]; material: deep marine sediment [ENVO:00002113] | place: India: Gulf of Kutch | collected... | reverse complement strand
GCCCGATGCGAAGTACAACCGCTTTCTCCCACTGCTGGACGACCTTGACCCCAAAGAGGGCCCAGAGGCCGGGGGCCAGGAAGAGCCACTGCCACAGTGCCTGATGGGTCAGATAGCTGATGGCAACGCCAGCGGCCCCGATGAGTACAAACATAGTGAAGGAGAGGCTGTTGAAAACCCGAAAGCGATACTCTCCTTCCTGAGCAAGTTGCGTGTCCGCTCGGTCAGCCATAGTGACCTCCTGTCTATTCTTTGAGCTGTTCCTTCCAGGTCGCGATCCGATTGCCCATGCACTCCTCTATCTCTGCAAGACAGTATCCCAGCGTTCGAGCCTCGACAATGGCCTTTTCCACGATGTTGCAGAGGTTCTCACGACTAGCTACATCTAGGACGGCTCTGTCCTCTAGTTCGATGACAAACGTACCGCGTCCCTGTTGTGTGATCAGCAGTCCTTCGCGCTCCAGTTCGGAGTACGCGCGGGCCACAGTGTTGGGGTTGACGGTCAACTCCACCGAGAGTTCTCGAATGGTAGGCAACTGGTCACCAGGGGCCAGCCTGCTGGCGGCAATGAGGGATTTGAGCTGTTCCTGGATCTGGATATACAGAGGCACGCCACTCTTGTGGTCTATGTTGATCCTATACACCCCTACTGCTCCCAGGGTACACGGGCGATGCAATCTGTCACCAAGCTGAGGATTGCACCAATTTACTAATAGATTGATATAATCTATCCTAGTCTACACGACAGGGCTCCTTTTGTCAAACAGCTCAAATATGATCTGTCACGGGCACATTGCGTTCGCAGGCACGACGTGCTATAATCGACTTATGTCACCGATTCGCGTTCTGCTGGTGGACGACCACGCGCTGTTGCGGCAGGGCACCCGCGAACTGCTGGAGCACGAGAGAGATATCGAGATCATCACCGAGGCCGACGATGGACAACAGGCTGTGCAATTGGCTGCCGAATTGCAGACCGACGTCGTCGTTATGGAAGCTGCTATGGATGTGATGAATGGGGTCGAGGCCGCTCGCCAGATAAAGGCTCACTGTCCGGATACGGCGGTGCTCATCCTCAGTGCCTACGACAGTGACGCTTTCGTGTTCGCCTCGCTGGAGGCGGGGGCCACAGGCTACCTGCTCAAGAGTTACCGGGCCGACGAGCTGGCCCAGGCTGTGCGCACGGTGCACGCTGGAGGTTCGCGTTGCACCCGGACATCGCCCGCAAGTTGGTGGATCATCTCGCTCAAGGCGAGGACACGTCTGCTCAAGCCCAATCGCGGCCGGTGGAACAAGAGGAGCTTACCGAGCGCGAGTTGGAGGTGCTCAGGCTGACGGCCAGGGGAATGACCAACCGGGATATGGCCCGGGCCATGAGCATCGGTCTGCGGACGGTACAGGCTCACCTGAGCCACATCTTTGTCAAGACTAGGACCCGTTCCCGCACCGAGGCGGTGGTTGAAGCCCTGCGCCGCAGTTGGATCAGCCTGGAGGAGACGGAGGAGGGACTTGTTCGTGCCGATCGGTGAGAGCCACGCGGCACGGTAACGCGATGAGCACGAGAGCCCGTCTCCGAAGCGTCGAACGAGTGAAATCGCTGGTTCGAGACCCAAACCTCTGGCTCTGGTTCGGCGCACTAACTCTGGCGACGCTCTTTCATTACACCAGCAGTAACCTGCGCGACATACTCCTGGAGGCTTCCCTGCAACTGACCCCCTGCCTGACGGAACGGCTTCTGTTCCTGCTGCCCGTGGCTCTTTCCGCCGTGAAGTATGGAGCCACCGCCGGCTGGTTGACGGTTGTCTGCTCCGCTCTCATTATGCTTCCCCGTGCTGTAGCTGCCTCGTGCCGCCCGGAGAGCGCACTGTTGGAGACGGTTGGCGTGCTCGCCGTGGCCGTCTTGCTCAACTGGTCGCTCTCTCGCGAACAGGCGGAGCGACGGACGCGAGAAGAGACCAGCCGTTTCTTTGTCCGGCAGATTCTCCGTGCGCAGGAAGAGGAGCGGGGGCGCATCGCCCGCGAGTTGCACGATAGCACTGTGCACACGTTGAGCAATCTGCATCAACACATGGAGGCCCTGGCACTGAACCGGGAAATTCTCCCCCGCGAAGCGACCCGGCGCATCCACAAGATGGAGCACAGCGTCGGCGATGCCATCAAGGAGGTGCGCCGCTTCAGCCAGAATTTGCGTCCGCCAGCGCTGGATGCGCTGGGGTTGTTGCCCAGCCTGGAGGAAATGGCCGCCAATCTCCAACGGGAACGGGGGATCACGGTGGAGGTCCAGGCCCTGGGCCAGGTGCGGCGGTTGGAACCGGAGGTCGAACTCGCTGTGTTCCGCATCGTGCGGGAGGCGCTAAACAATGTCCACAGGCACGCGCATGCCTCGGAAGCGATCGTGACCCTGTGGTTCAAGAGAGACAAAGTGCGAGCCACGGTCCGGGACGATGGGCGGGGATTCATTTTGCCGGACCATGTGCGCGATCTGATGGCAGCCGGTCGGATGGGATTGGTAGGCATTGGAGATGGAACCACAGTGAGCGTGGAGTTGTCTGTCTAGGGTGGTCGAGAGACAGCCGCTTCTGGTCAGTCCAGCGCCGTGGCCTGTGCTCATGTCCTGGCAAGAACGGCGCGCAACTGTTTGTCAGTAGCCCTGCTTGAAACGTATCAGTAGTCAGTACGCCCAGTAGCGTGAAAGGATCTACGCACGACCCGCCATACTGGCGCCCCGTGCTAACCGACGTGTAGCTTCGTCGTTGCCCTGGCGGAAGAACCGGGCCATCAGCAGGTCAATGCCGCTGCCGAATATGATCGAGAGTGTGATACACTGGAATACACGGGAGATGGCCGATAGGTAGGCGAAGCGAAGGGAGGATGGGCGGATGGAGCCAAAGCAGGTGGAGCTGAATATCTCGGGGATGACGTGTGATGGATGCGCGGAGCACGTCCGCCGGGCGCTAGAGGGCGTGCCGGGTGTGCGGGCCGTGGTGGTGCCCGGCTGGCAAGAAGGACGAGCCAGCGTTGTGGCCGATGATGGCTTGGCCGACGAAGCGCTGACGGAGGCGGTGACCGCCGCTGGGTACGGGGCCCAGATCTCGTCTCGCAGCGCCCTGGCAGAACGGGCTGGAGCGGTCCGTACCGGAGAGTCGGAGGTAGATCTGATGATCGTCGGTTCTGGATCGGCTGCCTTCGCCGCCGCCATTCGTGCTGCCGAATTGAGCTACTCCGCCCTGATGGTGGAGCGCGGGACGTTGGGTGGCACCTGCGTCAACGTGGGCTGCGTGCCCAGCAAGACCCTGCTGCGCGCCGCCGAGACTTATCATAGAGCCACCCACTCGCGCTTCGCGGGTGTGCGGCCCCGGGGCGCGGACCTGGACTGGGGGATGGTCATCGGCGAGAAGGACGAACTGGTGGGTCGGCTACGCCGGGAGAAGTACGAGCGGGTGTTGGAGGCCTATCCCTCCATCGGCCTAGTGCGCGGGCAAGCCCGCCTCACGCCTGAGGCGAACGTGGAGGTGGACGGACGGGTCTACTGCCCGGCGCGAGTGCTGCTCGCCGCCGGTGCGCATCCCTACGTCCCTCCCTTCCCTGGTGCGGACGGGGTAGAGGTGCTGACCAGCACCGAAGCCTTGGCGTTGTCCGAGCGACCCGCCAGCCTCATCGTTATCGGCGGCCGGTATGTGGCGCTGGAGATGGCGCAGATGTTTGCACGATTCGGCACGCGGGTGACCGTCCTTCAGCGCAGCGACCGCGTCCTCCCCGACCACGAGCCGGAGATTGCCGAGGCACTGACGGGCTATTTGAGGGAGGAGGGAATCGAGATCTACACGAACGTGTGCATTCTCCGGCTACGTCAGGACGGGCAGGAGAAGGTGGTCGAGGCTCAGGTAGATGGGGTGGCGAGCGTCTTTCGGGCCGCGCAGGTCCTCGCCGCCACCGGTCGCCGTCCCAACACAGAGGACCTGGGATTGGAGGCCGTAGGGGTCGAGGTGAACGAGCGGGGGGCGGTCCGAGTCGACGCTGGGATGCGGACCACCAACCCCCGCGTCTATGCAGCGGGGGATGTGACTGGACCGCCGATGTTCGTGTATCTCGGAGCAGCAGAGGGAAAGCGATCCGCCGAGAACGCCCTCCTGGGAATGCAGGAGTCATTGGATCGAAGCACCATCCCGGCCGTGATCTTTACCGACCCTCAGGTGGCGACCGTCGGCGTAACCGAGGCCCAGGCGCGGGCGGAGGGAATGGATGTGAAGACGGCGACGCTTCCGCTGAACTACGTCCCCCGGGCATTGGCAGCGCGGGACACGCGGGGCTTGATCAAGCTGGTAGCCGATGCAGAGAGCGCTCGGCTCTTGGGCGCTCACGTCTTGGCAGCGGAGGCAGGGGAAGTCGTGCAGACGGCAACGATGGCGCTGCGGGTGGGAATGCCCGTGCAGTCCTTGACCGACACTTTGTTCCCATACCTCACCCAGGTCGAGGGGTTGAAGTTGGCAGCCCTGGCCTTCGACCGGGACGTAGGACAGCTTTCTTGCTGCGCCGGGTGAGGCGTTCAGAAAGAGAGACGAATGTGAAGAATCGGCGTGTCTACGTCGCTCCCTGTATCGGTCGACAGGTGGCATGGAGATAGGCGAAGTCCTCGCGTGGCGGAATCAGATCGATGACTTCGATGACCTCGACGGCTTCATCGCCCAGTTGTACCCGGTCGCCAACGCGCGGCGGGGCGTCCAGGTTGGCGATCGCGCCCAGGTGAGGCTTGCCGACCACGACGTAGCTCACTTTGTAGATCATGCCTCGCCTCCCGTCAGCCTCACCTGTAGGTTGCGATGGCGCAGTTTGAACGACAGGTCGGCGGCGATGTTGCGCATCACGACGTAGCCGATGTCATGATCGCTATCGCAGAGATCCCAGAAGGCCTGGCAGGGGATCACGTAGAGCACGGAGCCGTCCTGCACGCATCGCACCGTCGCCGAGCGGGCACCACGATCCACCAGGGCCATCTCGCCGAATACCTGACCCTGCCCCAGACGGACGAGGGAGGTCATTTGGGGCGGTCCCGGCACGTCGGGAATCGCGCCCCGGGAGACATCCACCTCGACCATGCCGTTGCAGATGATGTATATCTCGTCGGAGGGGTCGCCCTCGCGGATGATGACGTCCTCGGCGTCATACATAACCTCCTGGCCCAGGACGGTGATCTGCTCGACCTGCTCAGGCGTAAGCCCAGAGAACAGCTCGCTTTGTTGTAGGTGCTCGGTAACAGACATAGCTATCCTCCCCTGCTAGCTGCTAGGAACGCCTGCGCCCGTGTGACGTAGAGTGTGACAAAGCTGCGCGCACGTTCGATCTCCTCATCCGTGAGTTCCCGCACCACCTGCGCTGGAGTGCCCAACGCCATGTGTCGGGGTGGGATGGACATCCCCGCCGTCACCAGCGCGCCGGCCCCGACCAGCGCCTCCCGACCCACGCTTGCACCGTTCAGCACGATGGCCCCAATACCGACCAGCGCGCCATCTTCGACGGTCGCGCTGTGCAGTACGCCGCGATGACCGACGGTCACGCCCTCGCCCAGTGTGCAGGGCTCGCCTGCATCCGCGTGAATGACAGCTAGGTCCTGAATGTTCGTCCGGGCTCCGATGACGATGGGCGCGTCATCGCCACGCAGCACGCAGCCGAACCAGACGCTCGCTTGGGCCGCGATTTTCACCTGACCGATGATCGTCGCGTTCGGGGCGACGTAAGCGGTGGGATGGATAAGGTCAGGGTGATAGGCGATGTCCATGAAGCTATTCTACCACAAAAGTGAGGACTCCTGAAATCCTTGATTGCGTTGTGCGTGCTCTGTGTAGCACCAACCAGTCGCTCGCGTTTGCGCGGGGCGTGGCAGCGGTGGACGCGCGGGTGGTGACGAGAGGCCAGAAAACTTGACGAAACAGGGCTTTTCCGTTACAATCGCTTCGCGCGTTGATCGGCCGTCAGTTGGAGCACTATGTTTGAGAACCTGACCGATAAACTCCAAGCCGTCTTTCGGCGGCTGGGCAAGCGTGGCGTGCTGCGTGAGACCGACGTGGACGAGGTGCTGCGCGAGATTCGCCTGGCTCTGCTGGAGGCCGACGTACATTACAAAGTGGTCAAGGGCTTCGTTGCCCGCGTGCGGGAGCGGGCCGTCGGTGCCGAAGTCACCAAGAGCCTCAGCCCGGCTCAACAGGTGGTCAAGATCGTTCACGAGGAGTTGGTGAACACGCTGGGTGAGCCGGGGCGGTTGGAACTGAAGGGGCCTGTGCCCTACGTCATCATGGTGGTCGGCCTGCAGGGATCGGGCAAGACGACGACGGTGGCGAAGCTGGCCCGCTATCTGGGAGAAGGCGGTCACCTGCCGCTGATGGTCGCCGGCGATACCTACCGCCCGGCTGCGATCAAGCAACTGGAGGTATTGGGCCGCCAACTGGACCTGCCGGTACACAGCGAGGGCCTGAAAATCTCGCCGCCTCAGATCTGCGCCCATGGCGTCCGCGAAGCGCGTCGGCGAGGATATGACGTGGTCGTGCTGGATACTGCCGGTCGCCTCCAGATTGATCAGGAGATGATGGTCGAGCTGGAGGCCGTCAAGCAGGCGGTCAAGCCGGTTGAGACGCTCTTGGTGGCTGATGCGATGACGGGGCAAGAAGCGGTGAACGTCGCTACTGGCTTCCACGAGCGCGTTGGGTTGACTGGCCTGGTTCTCACCAAGGTGGATGGCGATGCCCGAGGCGGCGCGGCCATCAGCATGCGATCTGTCACCGGCGTGTCGATCAAGTTTCTGGGCACGGGTGAGAAGACCGACGCGCTGGAGGTTTTCCATCCAGACCGGTTGGCCTCCCGTATCCTGGGGATGGGGGACGTGCTCACGCTCATCGAGCGGGCGGAGTCTGCCTTTGACCAGGAGCAGGCCGAGCGCCTGGAGCGCAAGCTCCGTGAGGCCAGTTTCGACCTGGAGGATTTCCTGGAGCAGTTGCAGCAGGTCAGGAAGATGGGATCGCTGAGTCAGGTGCTCGAACTGGTCCCTGGCTTGGGGCAGTTGAGTCAGGATATCTCGCCTGAGGTCACGGATCGGCAGTTCCGGCGTATTGAAGCGATTGTCCTTTCGATGACGCCGGAGGAGCGGCGTAAGCCGCGCATACTGAACGCCAGCCGCAGGAGGCGTATCGCCCGTGGCAGTGGCACATCGGTGCAAGAGGTAAACGCGCTGTTGAAGCAGTTCCGGCAGATGCAGCGGATGATGAAGCAATTGGGGAAGGGCAAGCAAGGCATGCGGGGGTTGACGCGCATGTTTGGCTAGAGCGGTAGACTGGCAGTGAGTTTTCCGATGTGCCAATCCACCAATATCCCAATTACCGATTTTCGATTCTTCAACATAATATCAGGAGGAGTATGGTCAAAATTCGATTGCGCCGCGTAGGCGCCAAGAAGCAACCTAGTTATCGGGTGGTGGTGGCCGATTCGCGTTCTCCCCGCGATGGTCGTTTTATCGAGGTCATCGGTTTCTACAACCCACGCACTGAACCGGAAACGGTGAGAATCGAGGAAGACCGGGCGTTGCACTGGTTGAGCGTCGGCGCGCAGGCCACAGAAGCAGTGGCTCGGTTGCTGAAAGCGCAGGGTACGATGGCCCGCTTTGAGCGACTCAAGCAGGGTGAGCCCCTGGAAGCGCTGGTGGCCGAGGCCGAGGAAGCAGCCCAGGCCGCGGTGGAGGTCAGCCCTCGGACCCGGCGGGAACACGCAACGCCTGTGGCGGAAGAACCGGCTGTGGAGCCGGAGCCAGAAACAGCGCCTTCCGAGGCTGGAGATGAGGCCGAGGAGGGACAGGAAGTGGAGCCCGCGGAAGCGGGAGACGAAGGTGAGGAGGTAGAGACAGAAGAGGAGTAGTCGCCCGTTCCTGTCGCAGTGAAATTCTGCTCCCTTACTGCGTTTCCGTACCGCTTGTACCATCCGCATCAACTACCTCAGGAGGGAGGAGCAAAGATGGCTTCGATGAAAGAACTGGTTGAGTTCATCGCCAAGTCGCTGGTGGATGACCCGTCCCAGGTGTACGTCTCGGAGATTGAGGGTGAGAACTCGGTGATCTTGGAGTTGCGGGTCGGCCCAGAGGACATGGGCCGCGTGATTGGAAAGGGAGGTCGCACCGTCAACGCCGTACGTTCGCTGGTCCGGGTGCTCGCTGCCAAGCAAGGGAAGCGGGTCACCCTGGAAGTCGTATGAGCACCGATGTGTGCTCCGGTACAACGTCATAGCGGAGGTGGTGAGGGCTCAGGGGCAGCGCGTGCACCTGAGCCCCGCTACGTAGTGGTCGGGCGGATATTGCGGCCGCATGGCATACGGGGTGAGCTGCGCGTCGGAATCATCACCGACTATCCCGAACGGCTGGGTCAGCAGACCTGTTTCTATCTTGCCCCCCACGATTCGCCTGAAGAGGTGCGGCGGTACTCGATAGAGAGATTGCGGCGGCACGGAGATGTGTTGCTGCTGAAACTGGGCGGTTGCGACGACCGAAACGCTGCTGATGAGCTGCGTGGCATGCTCGTGCAGATTCCGATCGAGGCGGCGGTGCCGCTCGAGGAAGGGGAGTACTACCACTTCCAACTCATCGGCGTGAGGGTGGAGACGGAGACTGGCGCATGGCTGGGCCAGGTAGTGGATGTGCTCGCGACCGGAGCCAACGACGTCTACGTGGTGCGTGGGCCGTGGGGCGAAGTGCTCCTGCCAGCCGTGGATGACGTAGTACTTGAGCTTGACCTGGCGTTGAGGCGGATGGTGGTGCACCTGCTGCCAGGCATGTTGGCGGGAGATGAAGGATGAAAGCTCTACGCTATTGGGTTGGGTTCAACATCGTGCGCGGTATCGGCCCGACGCGGCTGCGGGCGCTGCTCGACTACTTCGGAGACATAGAGCGGGCCTGGCACGCACCGGCCGAAGGATTGCGTAGCGCCGGTCTCGATCGTCGCTCGCTGAATAATCTGCTGGCGGCCCGGGATGCCACCGATCTGGATCGCGAGGTGGATCGGATCACAGCCATCGGCGCACACGTGCTCACGTGGGAGAGCCCCGGCTATCCGCGCCTGCTGCGCGAAATCGCCGATCCGCCGCCCGTGCTCTACGTGAAGGGCACAATCACCGAGGAGGACGCCTGGGCGGTCGCCGTCGTCGGCACGCGGGGGGCCTCGGTCTATGGACGGGAGGTGACGCGTCAACTGGCCTCGACACTGGCGCGCAGCGGCATCACTATTGTCAGTGGCTTGGCACGGGGGATTGACGCCGAGGCACATCGGGCGGCACTGAAGGCTGGGGGCCGTACCATCGCCGTGCTGGGCTGCGGCATTGACCGGATCTATCCATCCGAACATCGCAGGTTGGCCGAGGAGGTCATCGCGCACGGGGCGCTGGTGAGCGACTACCCGCTGGGTACGCCGCCGGATGGGAGCAACTTCCCGCCGCGTAACCGCATCATCAGTGGGCTCAGCCTGGGTGTTCTCGTCACCGAGGCGGGAGTGCGGAGTGGGGCACAGATCACCGCCGGCTTCGCCGCGGAGCAGGGGCGGGACGTTTTCGCCGTGCCAGGCAGCATCCTGGCGCGCGGTAGCGCGGGCACCAACGCGCTCATCCGGGATGGGGCCAAGATCGTGCTCGGACCGGAGGACATTCTGGAGGAACTGAACCTGACCATGGTAGCCGAGCAGGCGGAGGCCCGCCACGTGCTCCCAGCCGATGAGACGGAGGCGGCACTGTTGGCCCACCTGTCGGCTGAGCCAACGCACGTGGATGAACTCCAGCAGCAGGTGAGCCTGCCTATTGCACGGGTAACCAGCACGCTGGCGCTGATGGAGTTGAAGGGCATGGTACGCCAGGTGGGCGGGATGAAGTACGTCGTGGCCCGCGAGCCGGGCGTGGAGTACGTGGTGGACTAGAGGGCGGCAGATCAGGAAATTGGGAGGAGTGAATTGTACTACGCATTGATCATGGCCGGAGGGTTTGGGACCCGACTGTGGCCGCTCAGTCGCCGCGATCGTCCCAAGCAGTCGCTCGTGCTGGTCGGGGGGCGCACGATGTTCGAACACGCGGTGGACCGCATTGCTCCCCTTTTCCAGCCGGAGCAGATCTTCGTCGTCACGGGGGCTGAGCACGTCGGATCGCTGGCGGCGCAAGCGCCTGAGCTGCCGCTGGAGAACTTCATCGTCGAGCCGGAGGGTCGTGGCACCGCTCCTTGCGTCGGGCTGGGGGCAATTCACCTGGGCCGGCAAGACCCGGACGCGATCATGGCGGTGCTCACCGCCGATCATTTCATCGCCGACGCGGCCCGATTCCGGCAGGCGCTCTCCGCTGCGGCGCGGGTGGCTGAGGAGGGCCATCTGGTCACACTGGGGATCATGCCTTCGTCTCCCTCAACCGGCTATGGATACATCAAGCGGGGGCAGAGCCTGGGCGAGGTGGATGGGTTTCCGGTCTTCCGCGCTGACCGGTTCACCGAGAAACCGAGTCTGGAGACGGCGCTTCATATGGTGGAGAGTGGAGAATACTCGTGGAACAGCGGTATGTTCATCTGGCGCGTGGATCGCATTCTGGAGGAGTTTCAACGTCAGATGCCCGAGTTCTACGTGCAACTGACCCAGGTGGAGGCAGCGCTGGGGACTTCCGGATATGAGCCGCAGTTGAATCGCCTCTGGCCTCAGGTCATCAAGCAGACGATTGACTACGGGGTGATGGAGGGGGCTGAGGACGTGGCCGTCTTTCCGGTGGACATCGGCTGGTCGGACGTGGGTAGTTGGACCAGCCTTGCGGAGCTGCTGCCGACCGACGA
>JABAHP010000920.1_pt3 | contig 10827 bp, 9 predicted proteins | sample 7062081 | NCBI WGS metagenome assembly JABAHP01 (sample SAMN14534357, study PRJNA622989) | marine sediment metagenome | biome: marine biome [ENVO:00000428]; feature: marine pelagic biome [ENVO:01000023]; material: deep marine sediment [ENVO:00002113] | place: India: Gulf of Kutch | collected... | reverse complement strand
GCCTGGACCCTTGTGATTGCCGAGCGATACAGAATGAGATTGTGGAATCTCTCCGTAGTCAGCAGCCCCTTGTCGACCATCCGGTCCATCAGGGTTTTGACGGTGCTGTAGTGCCAGTTCTTTCGGGCCTGGAGCTCTTCCTGAATCGTGGGAACAATACACGGCTCTTTTTCCCAGACGATCTGGATGATCGCCCATTCGCCCTCGGTAAGTTCGTGACTTTTGTTTTCCATTACATTTGTCCTTTCATCTTTACATTTGTCAAGATTACTCTACAATTGTAGAGATTGCAAGCAAAAAATTGAAAAAATAAAAAATTTTTTACTTTCCCCTCTCGTTGACCCAAAAACAGCATTTTCACTTGAAAAAAAACTGTGCAGTTTAATCATGTTCTCAACAATCCACAATTTATGTAAACAACTCTCCTGCTAAATCAAAGTAGACAATCCATTACTTCTCCACCTCAGTTCCGATTTTTTAACCGGTCAATCTGCGTACAATCTAATCGTCTTTGCTGATAGCGGCAGTAATTATGAATATCGTTTCAGTGGCCGGCTCGTCGGGAGTGGCCGGTTCATTTCTTACGCTTCCACTTATGAAGCTTTGACCATCCCTGACACGTTTTCTTAGATCGCTTATTTGCCTGTTCTGAAAAACCATCTTCGCCGACACATTCATGTAATCGTCATCGAATATTCGCGGCGTTATTTCAAACGAATCGACAATCTCTTTGCCAGTCGGCTCTTTGTAGCTTGACCGTACCTTAGCGGTCTTGCCATCTAGAACTTCAAGGGTAGGATTCATAAGGATTTTCAAATATCCTTTTGAACCAAGCAGATCAACCAAATTCGCAAGCTTGCCCCTTGCCACCCGCTTTCTTTGCACCGCACTCTTTAAGACCGCCGCCGTGGTAAGAGCTTTCTCTTCGCCAACAAGGTTTTTAATCTCTTCTGCTGCTTCCCAATCAATCTCAATGCATTCATTAACCTCGCACACAAGCAAGTCAACTCGTACCGCAGCCTTGCCCTGGTCAACTCCTTCGAGTACCTCGGCTATCGCGGCGCATTTCAAATTGCCGAACGCCTTCCACTCGCCCTCCAGAACCTCTTTATCCACCGAACCAGGATGTATCAAAATACGGTACCACAACTGAAGGCTCTCTCTTGCGGCTATTTTGTACGGCTTATTAAACAGGACCGCCGGGCTAAAGTACGGCATACCCTTCTCGACGTACCAAGGCGACGGATTCCGCAAATTTTCAGTATGGTCGAAAATAGTGATACCCGCCTCTTTGCCATTGGGCAGCTCGCCGCTGAAGTCCACCCATCGGGCCTTCTTACCATGGATCTGCTTGTCTTTTCGCCCCTCGCTGTCGACAAATTGCCATCCACGAGTCGCTTTAGCCATACGAATTGAAAGCCCCGCATAGCCTCCCCAGGCCTTGCCACCCTCTTCGCCGGGTATCGGTGTCCTGCTGAGCAAAACATCCTTTTCACCAGCCGTGAAGGTGCTGTGCAAGTCGATATGGTACCGGCCATTCTCATCCGGAGCACTAACGGCAATCAGCCGCTTTTCCGTCAACACATTCTCTTCACCCGGCCGATGGTAGTTAAGTAACATTTCAATGTTACCTGAATTGTCAATATGCGGTAAAACTTTTACATCCCCCACCTCGGTCCTGCCGGGCGACAGGCCCGTCTTAGGGTCTTCCTCCCAATAATTGACGCCGTTGATGAACTTCCACGAGAACCACAGGGCCCGATGCCACGGATGGTCTGCCGGCCGAAGCCATGTCAGTTCCATCCCGTCGACCAGCGACACCGGGTGAAAGTACGGCTTGCCCTCCTTCTTATTGAAGTTTAGCCGCCAGACAACCTTTCCGCGATTCAGCAGTGCAAGCGAAGAATCCGTTTTCCGCCATTCGTAGCCCGGTTTTTTCCGCACAGGCAATTCCGCTGCTTTTGCCCACGCAGACCAAGCAAAACAACAACTCATCAATAACACTACAACATTAACCAGTTTTACATTACGAATCATGATATTACCTCCGCTGCTAATTTCCATGCGACCTTAAAATTTATTTCCAAATGCTTTATTCCTTTTATTTAGTTTGCGGACCATCGTATGGCCCGTGCCACAAGTTGTCGGTAGGTTGGGTGTGCGTATACACTTGGGCCGTGGCCGACCATTATTAAACAGATCCTGCCCTTACCATATTTTCTGACCCAGCCAATTTCGGTGTCGCTCTCGGGATGGTCAGTTGTCAAAAGCAGGTGATTATCTTTCTCGAAAGTGCATTTTTTATACGTCTCGTCATGAACCTGGAAATCAGCCAGTCCTCTTGTAATCGGATGCTTTGTATCTTCTATATGGACGGTAAAGTCCGCATCGTGTAAATACGTGCTCGCTTCGTATTTGACACCATCCTGCTCGGATGCCTTCAAATTATATCTGCCACCGATGATTTTGATATACTCGGGCCACTGCTGGTAGGAGCCCATGCAGTGGTGCAGGGCCACGACGCCGACGCCATCCTTTACCAGCTTTTTGAAATTTTGCTGCCTTTTCGGCGATATATTCTGTGTCATATTGAAAAACACGATAACATCGTAATCCCAGCCGCTTATGTCCTCGAATATCTCGCTGTCGTCTTTCAGTTGGGCCTCGACGTACTCGATATCATCGTAGCCCTCGAACAGGGTAAAGAAGGGCTTGCGCTCAAAAGCATGGCCACCTGTAACAACCAGTACCTTTAGATTCTCTCCCGGCTTGCTGAGGTCTTGTCCCGATTGGGAAAGCTCGCTGCACGAGCAAAGAAATCCCGCCACTAAAAGCAAAACGACTGAAAGTATAATTGTATGAATCGTGTTTTTTCCTGTGTACTTCATTTACTTGTCTCCTGAAACATCAATGTCAACGATTGTAGTTACAGACCCTATCGGGCCATCTTCCCTTATACTTATAAGCAGAATCTTTCTTACCCAAAAGACAATCCTACTCTTTTTGCAACGCCTCGAATATGGTCGGCGGCCAATTTGTATTCTTTTGCGTTCGGCAGGTGCTCCAGCATGAGAGGAGTATCCGGTATTTTGCTCAATTCCTTTAGAAACGCTTCATAATCCAGTCCGCCCAAACCCGGCCGGATCTCGTCGAGATGGGTTGTGAGTTTTTTCTGTAAAAGAATATCCTTGGCGTGGCAGCTTTTGATATAGGGGCCGAGTTTTCTAAAGCATTCGCGGATTAGCTTTCCGCTGCTAAAGTATCGCTGTGGGCTGCAAACCAGATTGACCGGGTCCAGATGCACGGCAAACCTCTTACGGTCAATGGCCTTCAATAAACGCAGGTACGAATCAGGCGAGTCAGGGTACGCCCACGGCATCGTTTCCAAAGTGAAATATGTACGCGTCGGCTTGACATCGTCGATAATACCACGCGTTGTTTCGACAATCATATCAAAGGTTTCTTCGGTGAAGTTTCCGGATGAAGGACCGTCCCATCGTTCACCTCGCGAGCCGCTGATATTGACGCAACAATTGGCCCCGATTCTATCGGCCAGGGCCAACTGCCGGCGGCACTTTGCCAGTGCCTCCCTGCGCGTTTTTTCGTCGGGACTGATTGGATTGCTCCACGCACCCACTTCCGCGATAATTATGTCGGCCTTTTTTGCTGCGGCCTCGTATGCTTTGACAACATCATCAGCCGCCCCGGCGCCTACAGGGCAGTAGGCGGCCCTGTAGCCAAGCTTTTTCAAAGCCTGAATCCAGGAATCAGGATTGTCATGTTTTTCAAAAGTGGGACCTCCCAACCGTAACAGTGGGCCTTTGTTTTGCGCAGCCGACAATTTAATCGCTGATGCAGAAGCCAACAGAGCGGCCCCGGTTAAGGATTTTTTCATAAAGTTACGCCTGGATATCGTTTTATTATTGCTCATCATTTTTCCTTCTCCTTTGCAGCAATAACGACTCGTATATAGAAACAAAACGAACGTAAACTGATAATCTACATCTTAACTGACATTAGAGACGAATTCACCAACAAATTGTTACCATATATTTTCCCCTGGCCATCACGGAATCCGCTCAAAGGCAGATCGCAACAGTCGTTACCGGCTTGTGCAACAACTGACCGGCCGGTTTACTTTGAATCCGCGCCAATGCAATACAGGTTCTTAACACCCCGCAGAAACATTTGCCCGTTACTGATTGCAGGAGAGGCCCGGGTCTCTTCGCCTAATTCATTACGAGCGACGACATTATATTCCGGGCCCGGTTTGACGACCGTCATAACGCCCTTGTCCGACAGGAAGTAAACCAATCTGTTGGCTATCACCAGAGAAGGGCTGTGTTTTCCTTCGAGGCGCTGCCGCCAGGCAACTTCGCCGGTCTTTGCCTTCAGGCATGTCGCCACCCCGCTGTCCGATACAACCAGAAAATACGGTCCGGCCGCGATTGGACTGGGAACATACGAGCAATCCCGGTCCTTCTGCCAAACAACGTGTGTGTCGGTTACGTTTCCACTTCCATCCGGACGGATTGCCTGCATAAAAAGGTCAGGAAAACCACACGTCATAAACAGTAACTCGCCATTGTACACTAACGACGCAACGAACTGCTCGGTGGGACCGTCTATTATCCAGTGCTGGTTTCCCGTGTTCGGATCGTAACTGGCTACGCACTTACTGCCTGAAAGTATCATCTGGTTTCGCCCTTCAATACGAAGGATAATCGGCGCGCAGTAGCTTCGCGTCATGTTCGGGCGGTCAGTTTTCCAGATAGTTTTGCCGGTGTCGCGGTCGAGTGCGACAATGTATGCCGGGCCATCGTGGTCCCCGTTGACAATGACCTTATCTCTCCATAGGACGGGACTGGAGCAATAGCCGTGCATACTTGAAAATACCCCCGGCCGGACTTCCCACACTTTTTTGCCGTCGAAGTCATAAGCGGCCACAAACATCTTATCGCGGTCGAGAAAGCTGACATACACCTTCTTTCCGTCCGTCACGGGCGTCGATGATGCATAGCTGTTCAGCGAATGTTTCCTTTCAAGCGGCGACTCAAGCACCACGCGCTGCCAAAGTACTTTTCCGTTTCCACGGTCCAGGCACAAAAGAACTCGCTGCTCCTGCTTCTCCAGAGCTGTGACGACAAATATACGACCACCCCAGATAATCGGTGATGCATGTCCTTTGCCCGGTATAGGCACTTTCCAAACCACGTTCTTTGTCCCGCTCCATTTGACTGGTACGTTTTTTTCCAGACTGGTGCCGTCGCCGCGAGGTCCTCTCCAACCGGGCCAGTCCTCAGCCCAAACACCGCCCGACAGAAAAGTGACAAGCACTATCGCCAAACACAAATTTTTTCCTGCAATGTCTATTTTCATTCTTTTCCTCCATAAGCTTGGAGTATCTTTATAACCTCCCTCTGTTTCTCTGGTGTTGTATTATTATCTTTCATAAGATGCTCATATTCAAGCACAGTTAGCGCTCCTTTGAGAGGAGTACTCCAATCCTTACCCTTAGCATTCACATCTGCACCGTTTTCTAAAAGCAATTTCACTATTGCAACCTGTCCACTATCTGCTGCATTAGACAAAGGTGTTGACAAGTACTTACTGGTAGCGTCCAAATCCGCACCATGAGCTATCAGAATCCGTACTATTTCAATTTTATCCTCAACAACTGCCACATGCAAAGGCGTTGCTTCCATAACATCACGAACATTAATATCTGCATTATTATCTAAAAGCAGTTTAGCAGCCTTTGCATAGCCTTTCTTCGCAGCTAAATGCAAGAGTGTTCGTCCATTGCGATTATCTTTAGCATTTAGATTGCTTCCCTTCTCAATAGCATTTTTTATTTGGGTGATAAAGTCTTCTTCCGTTTCTCCTGCTGTCTTTACTTTTTTTTCTATCTCTGATACCCCCTCATATGTCTCAGGCTTAAACACAGTGTAAGAGAGTACGAAATAAAGAAACAATGCCATCACGAAGACAACCAAGAGAATTATGAGTGCAGAGCCACTTCTCATCAAGGGCAAGAGCACACACAACCTATCTGCTGAAGCTTGAATTCCTCCGGTCAACTCTCCTTTTTCTATCTCTTTTTTTCTACCCATGTTTACATCTCTTCTTATACAGCTAATACTTGAACAATAAATTTAGCTAGCCACATTGCTGAGCTTACTGATGGATACAAGTTGTTACAATCCCATAGTATATTTATCCACCACTGATGTTTTTTTCACTTGTCCTTTCAAATATCACGAAAGCCTTCCAATATCCAACACATAAGTATATAGCTTCCAGATATAAGCATAAAAGGCAACGCAAATGCACCTAAAAATTTTCTTGCATGTCTCTCAGAAGGCAATATGAATTCACAAGTTACCAATCCAATTATACCTGCCATTAATGAGAGACAAAATATTATTTTTGAAGGCAATTCCTCTATATCCCAAATTTGATTGGCTGGTGTGTAAACAGAATGAGACCAGATAATTATCAATACCGGGATTACATAAAATCCAACTATAAATGTTACCATGCAAAAAAATATATTATCGAAAGTAAGCGTTGATCCCAACACCTGAAATGTAACAAAAGCAAATGCCACACAGAACAAAAACCAAGTTGCTAATGCCACCACTCTCAATATGCCTTTTCTTAAATTCATACTTCATATCTCTGCCATAATCTTTGCCTTCTGGGCCCCTTCATATAGTGAGTCTAAGAAAGTGAGGAGCAATATAAAGATGAAACGTTTCATTATCTTCGATGGCAGATAAGCGTCAGTTCTTAAGCCACCGGTCAAACCAAGCAACAATATTTTTATAGCTGATTTTGAAATTATTTTTGTGCATCGTTATCTTCTTTTTTTTCATCGGGCCTGACCGCGGACAGGTCGAGTACATACGGGGGCGGCCGGCCGCCGGGGCCCTTGAGATAATGGTTCATCCACCGCATCAGTCGCAGGGAAAAATCCAGGCGGGACCCGGCACGGCGGTTGCCGTGCGGCTCGCCGGGATAATAAACCAGTCGCACGGGAGCTTTCCCATACGCTTTGATTGTACGGTAAAGAGCCAGCGAATGTGCCGGGTGAACGCGGGGATCACTTTTGCCGTGCATAATCAGCAGCGGAGTGCGACACTTTTGAAAGTAACTTATGGGGCTGCGCTGTCGTATGAGTTCCGGGTCCTCCCAAGGATATTTCATATAATGGACCAGCCGGAGTTCCTCGGGGATATCACCCAGGGCATAACAGAGAAAAACATCGCTGATACCGACAAACATAACCGAAGCGGCATAACGATCGCTATAATAAGTGGCTCCCCAGGCCGACGCGTATCCACCGTATGATCCTCCTGTAATACCAACCCTTTCCTTATCAACAAGCTTGATTTTCACGAGGTGATCAATTGCGTCTACAAGGTCGTCAAATTCCTTTCCAGCCGGGTCTGCCTGGCTTAGCTTGGAAAAGGCCAAACCACGTCCGGTGCTGCCGCGATAGTTGGTATAAAAACTTGCAAAACCCTGAGCGGCCGCCACCTGGCCCGGCAGTGAATATCGTGTAAGCCAGCCATTGAGATGATGCGCTTCCGGGCCGCCGTGGACCATCATAATCAGGGGATAACGCACGCGTTTTTTCTCATCGAGAGGACGAATTAAAATCCCTTCCAGCTCCAGCCCGTCACGGGCCCTGAATTTAATCGCTTCCTGTTGAGCAAGACGGATCTCATCGAGAAACGGATTACTATAAGTCAACCGACGGGGCAATATTTCACCATGAACCATGGCAAAAACCTCCCGCGGATGCCGGGGGCTATCCCCTATAAAGGCCCCGCTGAGGCCGTCCCGGGAAAGAGACAATCCATATAATGTGTATTTGCCCACCGGAAAGATTGTCTTTTTCTTTGTGCCGTCAATATCAATCCTGGCAAAAGTGGTCCACACACCCTGATAGCCCAGGTACATGATAGTATCTTTATCCTGCCACGCAATGGACCAGATATGACCGGGATAATCAGGGAGCAAATCGGTGGTTTTGGGATTATCAACAGAAGCAACCATCAGGTGTCCTTCACGTGGATCGTGTTTATCGACACCGGCAACAAGGGCAAGGTGTTTTCCATCCGGGCTCCATGCAATCTGGCCCAGTTTTCCCTCGGTATCAAGCTTGAGCAGTGATTTGCCGCTCTCGACATCCACGATATGGATTCGCCTCATCATAAAACTGTCATCCACGAGCGGCGTCGGCGCAAGGGCAACCGCAAGGTGTTTGCCATCGGGATTCCATTTCAATGTCGAGGCCGAACCTTCCAGTTCCAGCATGCGCGGCTCGTTCTCTTCGTCTCGGTCCGGGCCGGGCTCTTCATAATCGGCGGCTGCAATCCATACTCTTGTCAGTAAATAATCCTCCTCATAAATCTCGGCATCGAAGCCATGTTTTTCATCCTTCTCAATTACCTTATCCAGCTTCGGCTTGGCGGTAAAAGCAACCTGGCGACCGTCCGGGCTCCAGGAATAACCGCCAATGTCCGTTTCATGCTCCAGCACTTTACGGGCCTCGCCGCCATCGCTGGGGATAACATAGAGGGCCTTATGTTCATCATTGCCGCGCTTTGCCAGAAAAGATATCCCCCTTCCATCCGGCGTCCACTCGATGGAAGAAATATTGACTCGGCCGGTTATAAATGAGCAGGATTTGCCGTTTCTATCTACAACGTGCAGCTCGCTCCAAGACGGCCCGTCATCGTCGGTATAAACCGGACGCGGCACGGAGAGGATATAGGCAATCAGTTTGCCGTCGGGAGAAATCCTGACACTGCGTACCTGGCGGATTTTAGCCAGCATAACTTCCGTCAGGACATCCCCTGCTTCTTCCCCGGCCCTGACGAACGATAAAGGTGTTATCAAAACAAACAAAAAAAACAAGTGCCATCTCGATTTTAGAGAATTGAACATTCGATCCATAATAGTCGCTCTCCTTTCAGATTCCTTGCCTCACACATCCATATTACTATGCCATCATAAAAAGAAAAACGGCATAAAGTGCCTCAGTGATACCTATCATATCAAATGGTATCTCTTTTTCAACCGTTTATGAAACAATGAAGTGTTGTGATTTCTTAACAGGCCAATTCAAAAGACCTAAGGAGAAGAGGAAAATATTGAGGTGACTTTAGAATCAAAAGGCCTTGTCGTTACAGGTTCTCGTATGGACTCCGTTTTATTTGCCTGATTTCGGTCAATCATATCCATACGCGGCCTTTCCACCAGCATCTTTCGGAGGGGTTCGAAAGTCTTCAAAATAGCCTGGTAATCCGGGTCCTCTTTGGATTCGAAGACAACCGTCTTACAAGCCTCGGTTCCGCCGGCACTTTTTGCCAACGGCGCCAATAGGAAGTTATTCAATTCCGGGTTTGTAATCCTCAGCCAGACCTTGCGCGGTATCTTAACTACTCCTTTATTATCACTTCCATGACAGGATGCACACCGCTCCCCGGCAACCTTCTGTAAAACGCTGTCGAAATCAGGAGGGATCATCTGCCGACAGCCTTTGCGCTGATAGTAATTTGACAGGGACGTGCCGTAATAGGGAACATTCAAGTCGATCCACGCCAGTATTCTCCGACGTCCGGCTTCGTCTACATCTACCCTTGGCTTGCCATATTGGTCGGGATGACCTTTAAGTATAACTTCGGCCAGTTTGCTCGCCGGAGAGCCCCAGCTTTTCGGTGTTATGATAAGGATATTTTCTTCCATCCCGTTGAAGCTGGGAATCCACTTAGTATAAGGATTTTCGCCGGGCCTGCCCTGTCGCGCAAGAATCTCGTACGAGACGTTGAAGAAATCCGTTTCATCACCGCTCAGGTCAATTCCTTTCGGGGGTGTTGTGCCGCTGTGGCAGCCCACACAATGACGGTCGAGCACAGGCTGAACAATATGCGAATAACTGAATCCACGCAGTCCCCATTCAGGGATGGTCGGAGGCTGCGGCCAGCCGCCCGACTGCCGGAACGCCATCAAAAGATTCTGACGGCGAGGACTATTATTCCGTGGTTCATGACAGCCGATGCAACTGCGCACCTCACCGGGCATGAAGTTGGTAAAACTTCGCATCCGCTGCACCGCCTGTCCATGCTCATCTATAGCAATAAAGTAAAGCGGCAGACCAGCAGGGACTTTGAAGTAAGCCGATCCGTCCTCGGCCACAGGCACATAACCCCAAACCTTTTTGGGCGCGTAGGTCGCCCCGCACGAGACTACCGGAAACTGAAAGCCAAAAGCCCGGTAGCTTGTATCGGCCATTTTGCTTTTCTCGATTTCCTGTACTACGCAGATTTGCCTGACCTCGCCGCGTTTGACATGCGGCTCCAATCCATTATAAACATCCTGCAATATCACAGTGGCCCAGTTCTCTGTCTTCTCGGGCAGAAGCGATGAAAGAACAGGGGGCCTGGGTCTGGGCCGGATGGGCTGGGCGTTGTAAAATCCCATCCCATCCTTTTCACGCAGCACCACCACTTGTTCTGTGCCATCGTAATCACGAAGCAGAATAGTGCCACTGCGGGAAACCAGAAAATGTTCCTGATCGAGGGGATAGGGACTTTCATAAGGGCCCCGTACGTGGTTACCGCTTCCGCGGTCCACGTGTCCAATATCCACTTCGGGCGTTAGGTTTTGGATTGCCTGTTGTGCGTTTACACCCAATGAAGGATCAATGATACCAATTGCCCCACGACACGGCCCATTGTGCGCCGTCATCGTACAAAGCACCCGTGTATCACCGGGAATAGCACGCGGCTCGATAAAAGTCGCCGGGCTTAATAC